>OGEQ01000414.1_pt1 | contig 46558 bp, 38 predicted proteins | sample 1570731 | NCBI WGS metagenome assembly OGEQ01 (sample SAMEA2582132, study PRJEB24529) | metagenome | biome: Human gut stool | place: China | collected 2011
ATTGTCAGATGATGCAGAATCTAAAATACCAAACTTCTCTATTTTAGTTGGTTCACTAGCACTTATTGAAGTTCCTTTAAACTCTTCAAACATAGGGTTAGTTATTTTATATTCATAATTAAGCTTAAACCCAACCTTATTTTCACTTGATTTAAATTGAAAAGGTCCATTTGACTCTATATTTACATTTACATCTTTACTCAATTCTGATCCTTTATAAACCCCATTTTCTAAAGTATAAGTTATATCAGTAAGTTTATCAGTAGAAAATTTTCTTTCTCCATTAATTTCAGTTCCTAGATTTATTGAAGGATTATTATTCTCATCAAAATTTATTCCACTTGGAAGCATACCATCAATTTTTATTTCTGTTAATTTTATTTCCTTAGGAAAACTTCTTCCATCTCTTATAATATCTTCAGCTTTTATCTCATTTGGAATGATTTTGTAAACAGCCTTAGCTTCTTCATTTAAATAAATTTCTTTTTGATTATTAGAACCAACTACACTTATACTAGTGTCTAACAAATCCTTAACTTCAAATTTTCCATATTCACCTGATTGAACATTATCATTTATAACTTTTCCAGGTTTTTCATCACCTTTTTCTCTAGTTATAATTTTATAATGTATTGTGTATACTCCATTTTCCTTTGGAAACTTAACTCCTGACTTACCTTCAAAAACTTCATCTGCAATATCAGCAGGTTCATTGCTCTTTGATGGGTACAAAGTAAAAGCCTCTTCATTTTTTCCTAAACTTCCTATCCACTGAATATCATTTAAATATTTATTTATAATATTATCATTGATATAATGTTTACTATTTTGTTGAAAAATACTCTTAAAGTCTTTATCATATTTATAATTTTCATTTTGTACAACTTTACTTAAAGCTCCTAAAACATTTTGTGCATTTTCATTATTTTCATAATTATCAATTCTACAATATCCTAATTTAAAACAACCGTTACCTCCCCAGTTAAAATACTCTAACTGAATAGGATAATATTTATCTTTATCTAAATGTATAGGAATAAATGAACTATAAAAAGAAGATCCATGAACTTTAAAATTACTACGTTCTTGTCCTATATACCAATATCCCCCATCATTATTCAATCCAAAATTACTTTTAGATAATTCATAAGTTTTCCCATCTTTAGTTATACTAAATCTTGATCCATCATCTGAATATGTACCAAACAAATACCATCCTGATTCTTTTGGCTTTATATATCCCCAATACTTATCTGCTTCCTTATACTGAAATCCAGGATATCTTAAAGCACATTCTCCTCCAATATCCATTTCATCATAAAAAATTTTGTTATGTTTAAAGGTATATTTTCTATTATTCTCAACTTCCCATACCATTGTCCACATTCCAACATTTATTTTATACCAATTATCAGGACAATAATATATATTACTTTCTCCATTACTCCATTGAGAACATGTGTATTTTTTCCAAAAATAATCTTTTTCTACATTTTCTTTATAAGTTAAATTCTTTCCTTTGTAAGTTAATTTAACATGATCACTATTTATATCTAAGTACGCTTTATCATTGTTATCTTTAGTAAATCCTACATAAGGATCAGTTGCTATTGTGTTTGCTGGCAAAATACCTTTGTTTTGCTTTTTAGAAAAAACTATATCTCTATTGTTCCATTTATCCTCATCATCTGTTGTAGCTAAATTATCAACATTATATGATTGATAAGTTAAATTATTAGCTTTATCTAAATCTATATCAGAATTTATATTATTTAATTTAAATTCGTTTGGCTCTATTTCTTCTGTGCTCTCTCCTTTAGTAAACCAAGTTTTAATCCAATACTCCTCATCACTTTTTTCTGGCATACCCTTAACAGAAATATTTGCATTTCCATCTCCAATTAACCTTTTTGGTTCTTTAATAAAATTAAATGAATCATTTTCTGATTTTATATATGTGCTATCATATTTTTCCCCAACATTTCCTATAAAATCATTAACTGTTATCTCAACCTTAATACCGCTTTTAACTTTTATATTAATTTTAGGCAAGTCAGTTTTCTTACTATCTTCTATTGATTTGGAATAAACATCTCCAGTTATACTACAGTTTTTATCACTTCCACTTGTATTTATTCCTCTTACAGTAATGTTAACTTCTAAAGTCTTACCATCATAAATGTAAGTTCCTAAATTTTTATCAAATTTATAACTTAAATTATCTAGTGGTAATTCATATTTTCCATCATTTAAATCTTCTTTATTTATTTTTATTGTTTTTCCTGAATAATTTATAGATTCTACATCTAAACCTTCAGGTATATTTATAGTCAATTTTGCATCATTAACTGAATAAGATTCCTTTATATTCTTATCAAGCTCTTTAAAAACTTTCTTTAATGATTCTTTTATATCATTTGAATAAACTGTATTTACACTAGTAACACTATCCCCTTCCTCGTTACCTGCAAATTTTGATATTAATTTCATAGTATTCTCTCTAGTATCATTATTCTTTTTATTATTATCAATTCCATCATTATCAAAATATATTGGATAAGTTGATATCCCAAAATCTTTCATTTCTTTTGCCATCTTCAATGAATATGCATAACCAATTTCTGAACCCATGTAATAACTTATTATATTTGCTCCATCATCTTTAATAGGCAGTACATTTACAGAATATGTAGACTTACCTCTATAAATTTTGTTTATATAATCTTTAGCATTGTTTATTCCATACTCATAGTAAATTAAATCATTAACCTTATCTATTCTTAATCCTCTCTTTTGAAAATTTTGATTTCCGTATTCATCTAAACCTTCTGGATTATAAAAATATTTTTCATAATCTTTTATTTTATTATTCATTGCAATTTCTTCTTGTTGTAAAGATTCTTTTCCTAATTCCTCTTCACTTCCATTTAAACTTGTTATTTTATATAAATATTGTTCATACAAATTTAATGAAGATATTTTTTCCTTACTTATAGTACTTTCAGGCCCTTTATAAAATTTTCCTGTATAAGCATTGGGCTTACCATTAGACATAAATATAACAATTTTTTCTTTGTTAGGATTACTATCCTTACCTAACATAGATATAGCTAATCTAAAAGCATCACCAACATTAGTTCCAAGATGATTGCCACTATCAATATTGTAATTATCATAACATTTTTTTATATCACTATTAATAGAATTAGCAGAATTATCAAACCTGTGTAATATCTCAGCTTTTTCATTATAAGATACTATCCCTATTTTTAAGTTTTTATATCCATTAAGTAATCCTGTAACAAAAGCTTGTGCAGCTTCTGATATCTTCTCATAACTATTTCCTCTATCTACAGTCTGAGATGTGTCTAACACTAAAACAACATCTTTCTCTACATTATCTTTAAACTTAATTGGATTTGGTGTTATTGTATATTTAATATCTTTTGTTTTTCCATGTTCTAATTCACCAAACTCATATTCTTTACTTATTGTAAATTGATTGTTATTTCCAATACCATAAACAAGCATACTTACCATACTAATTATTAAAATTGTAACTATAACAAAAAAGCTATATTTTTTTGTACTTTTAAATTTTTTCATCTAATTCACCTCCATCCAAGCTTAATTTTTATTTCTAAAGGTTAATATATTGCTTACTTTATATGGTGTATTCTTTTTAGTATCAAATGTAATTTCAATTTTAATAGCATTAGCATTTTTAAAATTATTGATTACTTCTCCTTTAGCTACTCCTTCTGTTAAAGAAGTTAATTCAATGCTACTAACTAAATCTCCTATTTTAAATTCTTCCGAATCATTCTTCTTCATATATAATGATCTATCTTTTAATATAAATGTTGTATGTTCATTCTTATTTTCACTATTATTAAAAGTTAGTTTAAGATAGCCCTCTTTTGATTTTAAAGAATTCTTTTTTAGACTCTCAGTATAATTATTATTTGAAAGAACCTCATTTTTAACATTAGTTAAGCTTTCTATATTAGATGCTTCCATAGCTGAGTCAGTAAAATAATTCATTATGGCCTTTGCTTCCCTTTGAAAATCTATTTGATTGCTTGTTTTATCTAAAGTTACATAATTTGAAATGAAAAATGGACCAACTATCATTAATATTATTGCTATTAAGGATAATGCCACAACTAATTCTATAAGAGAAAGCCCTCTTCTTTTAAATTTTAAACTTTTCATTTAATCACCAACCTTCTCTTAATAGCTTAGTTTACTTCCCAATTGCTTGTTTTAACTAAATTTAAAGTATTATCACTCATGTTAGTTTGTGATTTTATTGTAATGAAATTATTACAAACCTGTCCTCTAAATAAATTTTTAAAAGAATCGTAATTTTGAGATATTATTTTTTTTATAAGATTGTCATCATATACTAAGTCAATTTTTTTACTTTCTTTAACATCTAGATTATCAGCCGTTATAATAGTTCCATTAAACTTTAAACTTTTATCTTTAGAATCTAATATTACATTTTTCTTTGTAACTATTATTCCTGCACCAATTCCATTTCCTAGAGATATTTCATTATCAGTTACATCTGTTGAATTCCCATATTTAATTGTAAGATTTCCACCCTTATCATTTTCAGAATCTATATAGATTATCGCCTTAGTTAACTTTCCATCACTATCTTTAATATCCACAATTTTTCTTACTTCCTTATCAGGAAATTCAATTTCTGAATTATCATTATTTTTTGTATTAATTAAGCTTCCTATATAATTAATTGCCTTTTCATACTTCTCAACTTGATTTATGCTAATATCAGTTATATTGTCTAGGTTAGCATTTTTATTGTTTAGCTTTACTTCATTATTGCTTATGGTAGTTCCAATACTAGTTGTATTATCAGGTAAACTTATTCCATCTAAATGTATAGTTCCCTTTGCATTTTTAATATTATCCTTAAAATATTTTGCTTTTTCATCAACAGAATCTAACTTTGCAAGTTGTAGTGGATTATAATATTTAAATTCCACATTTCCATTATCAACTGTATAGGCAATATAATTTCCCTTAACAGAAACAGACTCCCCAGTTTGATAGGCTTCAGGCTTTGTATTTATGTAAGCTGTTCCCATTATAATGGCCTCTTGTCCTATATTTATACTTGATCCACTTCCTATATCATCTGTATTTACTATAATTGCACTAGAATTATTTATTTTACCTGTTAATTCATCTTGAGTTCTATTACTATTTATCCCATAAAAACCCTCATTTAAATTTATTGATGATTTCTCTCCATTTAATATTAAATCGTTCATTGCATAAACAGGATAATTAGAAATAATATTTCCTTTACTAACATCTTTATCAAAACCAATCTTATCTCCATTTATCCCTAAATTTCCTGTGTATACACCTAAATTGTTATTTAAATTACTATGAGATTTTTTTGATTCATCATTTAAATTCAAATTACTCTTATTATTTTCTGTTTCACAACCAACTTTTAAATTGCTTCCTTCTCCACCAAGTCTTATATCATTCTTACTTACCAAAGAGCCATTATTAACACTAAGTGTTCCTCCATTAATAACAACCCCATCTCCCTCTTTTTTATTAACCATACTTCCTATTGTAAATTTTTTCTCTTTGACAACATTTGCTGATACAAAAATCCCCCCATCAACATTTAATGTAGACCCTGTACCAACATTTAAGTTTTCTCCAACAACTAAACCATTTGAACATACATTATATAAAGGAAACTCTTCAATTTTATAAGCTCCATTATAATCTGGAACTTCAATATTAAAAGTTAAAGATACATCCTTATAGTTCTTATCTCCATCTGATTCTTTGACATTAAACTTAGAATCTAACCTTAAACTTATTTCTTCCTTTTTATCATCATCAGGTATAGTCTTAAAATTTAAAATTCCACTTAAACTACTTCCATTAGATACTTTTTTATTATTTATATCAATAAGTGTAATATCATAATTACCCTCTTCATTTTTTTCTTTATTTTTATCTTCTTTATCCATTTTAATTAAATTGTTATTAAACTTAACTTTATTATTTTCTAATAAAAATACTTTTTCATTTTTAATAACTTCACTATTAGGATTTAATTGCTTTATAATATATTCCTTATAAGCTTTCTTGAATATTTTATTCTGACTTTCTTCCTTTTCAGATGATATTTTTTTATAACCATCCTCCGTTTTATTATCACCTGATTTTAAATCTTCTTCTGCTGATAATGATGTATCTTCTTTTGCAACAGCATCATTTCCATAAGTTATAGCCTTAGCAGTAAGAATATCTAAAGCTTTTTGAACTTTATCAAGTCCTGATTCTGACATATATAAATTTTGAGTTTTCTTACCATGGACAATCATTGCCTTATAGTTTGTTAAAGAAAGTGAAACTATAGCAGTACCTATTACAGCAATTATAGCTAATACTACTATTACATAAGCAAGAGTTGCCCCTTTTCTTTTTTCCCTATAAAACATGTTATCACCCTCCTATAAACTCAGTTGTATTAAGGTTATAAAGAACCTCATCTTTTTCCTTAATCTTTAAATTAATATTAAATAATTGCCCTCTTAAATCTTCGCTATTTCCCTCTATATAATTTTTAAATACACTTATATTGCCATGAGAATTTTCAGTTGAAGTATAAATATTATAACTTATTCCACTTCCTTCATTCTTACATGTATAAATGTTCAATCGACTTCCTGAACACTTATTTGACACTTTTAAATCTATTTTTTTATTTGCAGAACTTCTATAAAAATACACCATTATATCAGTTTTTTTCTCTCCATCCTCTAATTCAAAATCATCAGTATATTCATTTAATATTTTAACAAGCTTTTTTCTTTCTTCACTTGGACTATCAGGGGTTGATATCTCTTCTCCCTTATCTTCATTTTCTGCTTTTATATTTATCTCACCATTACTATTCTCATCTATAAAAAGAGTTGTAATTTCATTATCACTATTTTTTAGTTCTTTATTCTTTATAAGTAACCAGCGTCTAAGCTTTATACTACTTCCTTTAAAAATTCCATTTACTATTTTAGCTTCTTCCAAGTCATTATCTTTATCATCAATTATTTTAATTGTATTGTTATCTATGTATTTTTTTAAAATATTTTCTTTTGAAACAATTTTATAAACTGTTATAAGGTTTTCTCCTATATATACCACATAATTTTTTTTCGGCTCTTTTTTATCCAAAGTATGTTCCTTATTACTTTCTCCATTATTCTCAAGTTTCCCCTGTGTTATATCTCCATCTATATTAAATTTCTTCTTATTATTAGGGTCTACATATTCACCTTCAATTTTATAAGTTGGATCATCCTTTGTCTTTATAACATTTAAATTTCCAAGCTTTAATGTAGCTTTATTACTTTCACTATAATTTGCATCTGAGTCTATTTTCTTAAATTGGCTTAATTTAATTGTTTTTAATTGCTCTATGACACCTTGTCCAGCATTTATAGCCTGCTCTTTTGTGGCACTTTTTGCTGATGTTTTAACAGCTGTTAAAGTAAAGCTACCTAGGGGTATCATTATTAAAGTAAACAAAACTAAACTAATTATAGCTTCTATTACTGTAAACCCTTTTTTACTTTTTCTTTTTTTGATACCCATAGCTTCACACACCTTTTCTATTAATTTTTAATCACTTTAACTTTGCCATCTGTGGTTACATTAACTCTTGGACTTTTTTCGTCATCTTTATTTATTATTAAATTAACTTCTTTATCTGAACTATTCACAATTTTTATGTTAGCTCCAGATTTATCATCTTTATTTACTCTCTTCTCTGAGAATATTTCAAAGTTTATATCATTTCCATTTGGTTTAAATTCTTCTCCATTACCTTCAAATTTTGTTGGATAACTTTTTCCTTCAACTTTGTATTTATAATAGTACTTTCCATTATCACCTGAAATGTACATCTCTATATTACTTACTGAATTTTCATCATTATTTAAATATGTTTTTTTATCTTTATCACCTGATTTACCTAAAACTATTGTTGGTAAATCTGAATTTATAGGTCTAACAGTCATTAAGAAATCGTTCTTAACCTTTGAATTTTCTAATTCATTTTCTATTGTTCCTGTTCCAACTACACTTGCTCCTGAAAATGGATTTTCTTTACCATACTTCTCATCAGCTGTTGTAAACTCTTCTTTTGAAGCATCTATCTTTGGAATTGCAACAAGTTGTATATTCATATTTGCAGATACATTTCCATCAGTTTGTGCACTTAAATTAAAATTAAGTATATTTATATGCTTTGGATTTTCTTCAATAGACTTCATAAACTTCATAACATTATCATAAGTACCATTTACACTTAATGAAACTGTCATTTGGTTTAAGTTATATATTTCCTCTTGTTTTTTATTTTTTTTATCTTCATTTTTCTTCTTATCAGTTATATTATTATAATCATTAACTATTCCCTGTATTTGGTTTTTATTTTCATCATTCTCACTTTTACTAGAAGAATCTCCCTCTTGCTTATCCATAACTGGCATAGTTTTTATTTCAGAAAAACTCATAGTTCCTTTAACATTTGTATCATTCATAAGATTATTTAATTCTAATATTATATTTGGCTGTGATATGTTTGAATAAAAGCCTGATGTTAAGTTTTGAATTTCTGAATTAAAAATATTTATTTCTTCCTTATTAGGTTCTATGGAATTAACCATTTTCACATCATCATTATATTCTTGCTTTACTTTTAGTTCTTTTGATTTTAAATCTTTCAATTTGTTATATTGATAATCCCAAACTACTTTATAATATCCAAAACCAACAACACCTAGAGCTAGGACAAATAATAAAGTTTTTTCTCTTTTATTAATTTTCATTACTTCCTACCTCCTTTAAAGTACAGCTTATGGAGAATGAATAATCTCCCTGTGCATTTCTTTCTCCAATTCCACTTATATATGTATTTTCTATAAAACCTAAATTATTTAAGTTATATTGAAGATCACTTATAGCACTTCTTGTTTTTGATAATGCTTGTATAGTTAAAGTTTTATTATCTATACTTATTTGAGTAAATACTAAATCCTTAGGAACAGTACTATTTATTATTTTAATTCTTTGAGTAGTTACATAATTATTATCATAAACTTGTCCTGTAGCAACTTTCACATTATTATAATACTTTTCTAAGTCATCATGCTCCTTTTCAACTTTAATTGCTACACCTAACTTTTCTTTCATATCTGGGTTATCTATTTCTCCTTGATAATAACTTATGTTTTTATTTAAAACATGCTCTTTTAACATGTTCACTGAAAAATTAACTACAAATATAAAGGCTAAGGCTCCAATTATTCCAAATCCTATGTATTTTCTTTTTGAATCACTTTTTCTTTCCTCAGTTATATGGGAGAAAAAGTTAAAATCTCTCATTATTTATCACCAACCTAAAGTCTTATTAAGGCTCCAATAGCGTTTATGTATTCTGAAATATTCACTTCTTCTACACCTTTTTTAAATTCTATATTGCTATTTCCTTGAACTATCTTTACTTTCATATTTAGTTTAGATGATACATATCTTTCTAGTCCCTTTATGTTTGAACTTCCTCCACAAATATATATCTTGTCTATATTATTTTGAGTATTTTTACTTTTATAATATTTAATTATTCTACTAGCCTCATCAAACCAAGAATCTACAACCTCTCTAACAACATGCTCTAAAGGTCCTTCTTCCCTATTCATCAAATTACAATTTTCTCTCTTTTGCATTTCTGCATTTTCTAATGAAATTTCTAAGACCTTTGATATTTTGCTATTTAAATAATTACCACCAGATTTTGTAGTTTTTATAAGTATTAACTCATTGTCTTTCATTATTGTTAAACCTATATTCTCAGCTCCCATATCAATACTTAAAATAGACTCCTTTATTTCAGGATTCATTATGTAATAAGCTTTTCTTTTAGAATTATAATTTAAATCTAAAGCATATGGTTTTCCACCAATTTTATTAACAAGCTCTGCATAGGAATAAACCATCTTATTAGGATAAACCACAATTAAAACCTCTAGCTTTTCATTCCCATCAATAACCTTTTCCTCTAAAACATTATATTGAATCATATGATCCTCTAAGTTTATAGGAAGATATTGCTGAACTTCGTACTTAATAACTGATTCTATTTCATCCTCATTAACCTTTGGAATAATAATTGTTCTATTTATAACAGAAGTGCTGTTTGTAGTAAAAATTACATTATCATTCTTAACATTATTAGAATCCAAAGCATCAGTAATAGCTCTAGCCAAACTATCTATATCCTTAATATGACCATCATCTATACTATCTTTTGGAGTCTTAAAAGAAAAAGCCTTGTCTATAATAACCTTATTTTTATGATATCTCCCAACAATAATCTTTGTATTCTCACTTCCAATATCAATAGAAATAGCTTTTTTACATATAACACTCTTAGCTTTTTTCTTACTCCCTTTTTTATCATTCTTTTTCTCAGAATTTTTCTTCTTAAGAGCTTTGATTATATCCGAAACATCCATCTGCAATATGCTCTTTTTCTCTTTTCTTTCTACTGCCAAAACTTTCCCTCCTTTGCCTTTTATAGTGGAAAAGTGCAAGGAAAAGTTCCTTACACTTTAATAATTATTTGAAATACTCTAATTTATTATAAAGTTTTTTTTGCTCCATTGGCGCTATTAATATCATATTCATTTTGTCCTTTTGGATATACTTCTACAGCACTCGCTCCTGTTCCACTTCCTACAATTTCCACTTTTATTGATGGCTTAACCTTATCAGCACCTGGTGTTATAGTAACTTTAAAATTACCTGGTGTATATTTTCCATCTGGTATTACTTGTAAATTACTTTCAATTGCAGCTCCTACTGTATTTGCTCCTGCTGGTGTTTTAGGATCTAATGTAACTGTTTCTGCTTTTTCAGGATCTATCTTACCTTCTGCTATTGCAGCTGACGTAGCATCATATATTGTTTTTGCACTTGCTATATCTGCTTTAACCCTTGATTTTCTTTGAATTCCTAAGAAGTTTGGTATTGCTATTGCTGCTAATATTGCTATTATTGCTATTACGATAATAAGTTCAATTAGCGTGAACCCTTTCTTTTTTTTGTTTTGTTTTTTTGTATTCATTGGTTTTCCTCCTTAAAATAATATGTAATTTATATTAAAAGCTAAACTTTTAATTCTTGTTAATTATCCTCTTAACCTATACTGTTATACATTTTAAACATAGGTGTTAATATTGAAATTAGTAGAAATCCTATAATTATTCCCATAACAACTATCATTGCTGGCTCTATTAAGGCTGTTGCTGTTTGTATTTCTCTTTCTAGTTCATCATCATAAAAATCTGCTGTTTTATCTAATATGCTATCTAGTGAACCTGCTTCTTCTCCAACCTTAACCATGGAAGCAAGCATTGGTGGGAAAATTTTTATTTTCATTATTGAATCTCCTAATCCTTCCCCTTTTAAGACCTTTTCTTTTACTTTTAGTAATTCCTTCTCTGCAATTTTATTTCCAACTACAGATGCAACTATTTCTAGAGAGGTTACTAAAGACATTCCACTTGATGATACTATTCCCATTGTTCTTGTAAATCTAGAAACTATTATTTTTTGAGTTAATTTCTTTATCACTGGAATTTTTAAGTTTATTATACTTAACTTGTATTGACCCTCTTCACTCTTTAAATATTTGCCAAGTAATATAATTGCTGTTACTAAAATTAAAAAAATTATTATTCCATACTTACCTAACATTTTGCTTGTCCCAAGAACCATCTTGGTTGACATTGGAAGATCTACATTATTTTCTTCAAACATCTGCACAAAGGTTGGCATTACAAAGGTAAGAATAAAAGTAATAGCAATAATAGCTACCACTCCAAGAACTATTGGATAAATCATAGCACTTTTAATCTTTCCTCTTATCTTTGTCTCTTTTTCATAGTACTCAGCCATTCTTTTTAAGATTATATCTAAATTACCACTTCTCTCACCAGCATCAATCATGCTAGTAAGTAAGTTTGGAAAAACATCTTTTCTTTTTCTCATGGAGCTTGCTAGAGTTTCCCCTCTTTTTAAATCTCCATTTACTCCAATTAAAGCTTCCCTAATCTTTGGCTTCTCACCTTGCTCTATTAATATATTTAAAGCCTTACCAATAGACAATCCAGAATCTAACATAACATAAAACTGTCTACAAAATATTGCTATGTCCTTAAGCTTTACCTTACGATTAAAAGAAAAACTGATTTTATTTTTACTATTTTCTTTTTCTATACTTAGAGGATAATATTGATTTGATAAAAGCATTTCCCTAACTTGGCTTTCAGAATCAGCACTTTGAGAACCTTCTATTCTTTGCCCTTCTGAATTAATAGCTTTATATTTAAAATTTGCCATAATTCCTCTCCTTTTCTTTCACCAAATTACATATCATAAGTTATATTTAACATTTCTTCAACTGTGGTATTCCCCTCTAAGACTAAACTTCTACATGATTGTCCAAGAGTTCTCATACCATGCTTAATTGAAATTTTCTTAAGAATATCTGCACTTTTATTTTCTAAAATAGCATCTCTATGTTCCTTAGTTACTTCCATAATTTCATAAATACCCATTCTACCTACATAGCCAGTATTATTACAATAAGCACACCCTTTTCCTCTACGAAGTATTACTTCTTCATTTACATCTATATTTAATATTTCTTTTTCATATGGTGTAGCTTCATATGTTTGTCCACAATTTGGACAAATTTTTCTAACAAGTCTTTGAGCTATAACTCCCTTAATAGCATTTGCAATCAAATATCTTTGAACTCCCATATCTTCTAATCTTAAAACACTAGATGGAGCATCACTAGTATGTAAAGTTGATAAAACTAAGTGACCTGTAATAGCTGATCTTATTGCTATTTGAGCCGTTTCAGTATCTCTTATTTCCCCAACCATTATGGTATCAGGGTCTTGTCTTAATATAGACCTTAATCCAGTTGCAAATGTTAATCCAACTTTAGTATTGACATTAACTTGGTTAATTCCTTCAATTGATACTTCAACAGGATCTTCTATTGTAATAATATTTTTACTTTCTGTGTTTAGCTCATTTAAAATAGTATAGAGTGTTGTTGTTTTACCACTCCCTGTAGGACCAGTAACAAGGATTATTCCATTAGAATGCTTTGTTATTTTGTCTAGCAGAGAAAGCTCAAAATTTTTCAGTCCAAGTCCTTCCTTAGAAATTATGAAATTTTCCTTATTTATTATTCTTATAACTATCTTTTCTCCTGTTATCATAGGAAGAATAGATACCCTTAAATCTATTTGCTTATCTCCAACCTTAGTAAGAATTCTTCCATCTTGAGGAAGTCTTTTCTCTGATATATCTAAGTTAGCTAGGATTTTAACACGAGTAACTAAAGGAGCTAGAGTATCTACTGGCAAAGTAGATATTGTATGTAACTTACCATCTATTCTATATCTAATTCTTAATATATTTTCATAAGTTTCAATATGTATATCACTAGCTCTTTCCTCAACTGCATTTTTAATAACATACTCTATCATTTTTACAATAGGAGCATTATCTAAGTTATCTATTTCCTCAATTTTGTCTAAATTAAGTTCATTACTTTCTTCATCAGAAGCTTTTGTTAACTCTTCCGCTGCTAATAAAACCTTTTGGTTTGAATAATATATATCTATAGTTCTTTGAATAGATTGTTTTACAGCTATATACGGACGCACATTTAAACCTGTAGAAATCTCAACGTCATCTATTGCAACTATATCTAAGGGATCTGCCATTGCAACCTTTATGGTATTATCATCTATTTCATACGGAACTATTAAATGCTTTCTACAAACATTTTCCGAAATCATCTTTATAGCTCTTCTATCTATTGTTATAATTTCAAGATTTACTCTTTCAATATTTAATTGTTTTTCTAAAACTTCTATTATATCCTCTTCAGTAACAAAGTTTTGTTCAACTAAGATCTCTCCAAGCCTCTTGCCAACTTGCTTCTGAATCAATAATGCTGCTTTAAGCCTATCCTCTGTAAGCTTTCCCGATTCAATTAGTATATCTCCTAAACGCTTTTTCTGATAACTAATCAAAAAAAATGCCTCCTTTTCAAACGAAAAATTTAACTATAAAACTTAATCTAAACTAGTATATTAAATTTTTCACACACCAAAATATATTGGTATTATTATGTTTCCAAAAAATATTAAAATAATAGTAGATATTCCTATAGCTGGTCCAAAGGCTATATAATCACCTTTTTTCTTTTGTTTAAACAAAATAGCTAATAGTGCTATTATTCCCCCAATAATAAATGATAAAAATATATTTATTATTGCTAATTTCCACCCTAAAAAAATTCCTGCTATGGCATGTATCTCTATATCTCCACTCCCCATAGCTCCAGTTAATTTACTAATTAAAAATATTACTAAAGCTGATATTACTAATCCCATAAAGTAATTTAATAAGTTTTCTCCAAAATAAAATTTTTCTATTATGGCAAAAATAATCCCAAGTATTATAGCTGGGTAAGTAGTAACAACATAAACATCTTGGGTATCGTAATCTATAAATGAAATTACTATGAGAAATGTAATTAAGACTATATACTTAACTGTCAAAAAAGATATACCATAATATTTATATACACAAAAATATAAAAAACCTGTAAGCAATTCTATTAGTGGATATCTTATAGATATTTTACTCTTACAATGTCTACACTTTCCACCTAAAAACAAATAACTAAAAACAGGTACTAAATCTATAGGCTTTAATTGTTTTTTACATGTACCACAATGTGAAGGCGGAAATGCTATAGATTCCCCTGCAGGAATTCTAAAAATACACACATTTAAAAAACTTCCAATTATTAATCCAAATAAAAAAAATATTATAGACACATTTCCTCCAAAATTATTTTAAAATGAATTATTTATTAATATTTCATAATTATTATAAACATCTTAGAATTTTTTGTAAACATTTTTGATTGAGCTTTTTTAACCATTATATGAATAATTTACTTTTTTTAATTATTTAATATTATTATTAAATCATACTTAATAAAAGATTAAATTATATCTTTTGAAATATGAAAATAAGGACATGTATAAAAATAATTTTTATTATTATATTTTATACAGCCCTATAAAAATTGATTTAATTAAAGTATACTTATACTATAGACACTGTAACTTTTCTTCCCTTTTCTATATCTACATTATAAGAATCTCCACTTTGAGGCTTATCTAAATCTTCAAGTAAATCTTCCAATTTACTTTTACTAGTATTATCACTTATTCCTGAAACTTGTACGTTTCCATTACTTGAAGTTATTTTTATATTTGTAACACTACTTGAAATAGCATCTTCCGCCAATAACATTTCAACTGATCTTTCAATAGCAGCACAATTTTGTTTATCTACTTTTGCCTTAGCACTATCCTTAACAGATGAAAAATTTGGAGCTATAACCATTAAAATTATTGCCATAACTGCTAAGACAACAGTTAACTCAATTAATGTAAACCCTTCTTTTGTGGTTAATTTTCCTTCATTTCTTTTTTTAAATATTTTACTTACTCTAAATAAAAACATTTACAATCCTCCCTAATCTTTTGAATTTAGATTCATATTAGAATTATGGACATTTTTCCCATTTATATGCATAAAAAAAGAGATTCTTTAAAAGAATCTCTTTTATATCATTTATATATCTACTTTCTTATTTTATTTCAAGTCTTAAGTTATCTTATTTAATATCTTTATTTTTTATAGTAATTCAATATTTCTTATTTTTTAATACATTCCATCCATTCCAAGCCCTGCACCTTGAGGAATTTCTTTTTCTGGAATATCCGCTACGGCAGCCTCTGTTGTTAAGAATGTTGATGCTACTGATGCTGCATTTTGAAGAGCTGATCTTGTAACCTTAGTTGGATCAACTATTCCGGCTTTAATCATATCTTTATATTCTCCTCTTAAAGCATCAAATCCTACACCTGCATCACTATTTTTAACTTTCTCTATTATAACTGAACCTTCTAGTCCTGCGTTGTGAGCTATTTGTCTCATAGGTTCTTCTAAAGATCTTACAATTATATTTATACCAACTTGTTCATCTTGAATGTCAGAAGTTAATTTTGCAACTTCATTTATTACATTTACGTAAGCTGTTCCACCACCTGGAACTATTCCTTCTTCAACAGCTGCCTTTGTAGCTGCTAAAGCATCCTCTATTCTTAACTTACTTTCCTTAAGCTCTGTTTCAGTGGCAGCTCCAACCTTAACTACTGCAACCCCACCTGCTAATTTAGCTAATCTTTCTTGTAATTTTTCTTTATCAAATTCAGAAGTAGTAGCTTCTAATTGTAATTTTATTTGGTTAATTCTATTTTTAATCTCTTCTGAGTTTCCTCTTCCATTAACTATTGTAGTACTTTCTTTAGTTACCTTAACACTTTCAGCTTCTCCAAGCATATCTAATGTAACTTCTTTTAAGTCTCCGCCTACTTCATCAGATATAACAACGCCTCCTGTTAGAGTAGCTATATCTTGTAACATTTCTTTTCTTCTATCACCAAATCCAGGCGCTTTAACTCCAACGCAAGTAAATGTTCCTCTTAATTTATTAACAACTAATGTGGTCATAGCTTCGCCTTCTATATCGTCAGCTATTATTAAAAGTTTTTTGCCTGCTTGAACTATTTGCTCAAGTAATGGTAATAAATCTTGTATATTACTTATTTTCTTATCTGTTATTAATATTAATGGATTATCTAAAACAGCTTCCATTTTTTCAGTATCAGTAACCATATAAGCTGATACATATCCTCTATCAAATTGCATACCTTCAACAACATCTAACTCAGTTCCCATTGATTTAGATTCTTCTACAGTTATAACGCCTTCATTTCCTACCTTTTCCATAGCATCTGCAATTAACTTACCAATTTTTTCATCAGCTGCTGAAATTGCAGCAACTCTAGCTATGTCTTCTTTTCCATTTACAGGCTTAGAAATTTTTTGTATTTCCTCTACAGCTTTTTCAACTGCAGTCTTAATTCCATTTCTTATTAATATAGGATTTGCCCCTGCTGTTACATTTTTTAATCCTTCTCTTATAATTGCTTGAGCTAATAAGGTAGCTGTAGTAGTTCCATCTCCTGCCACATCATTAGTCTTTGTAGCTACTTCTTTTACAAGTTGAGCTCCCATATTTTCATAAGCATCTTCAAGTTCAATTTCTCTTGCTATTGTAACACCATCATTTGTTATTAATGGTGATCCAAATTTTTTATCTAAAATAACATTTCTTCCTTTTGGTCCTAATGTAACCTTAACAGTGTTAGCTAATTTATCTACTCCTACTTGCATAGATCTTCTTGCTTCTTCACCGAATAATAATGTTTTAGCCATATTAATTTACCTCCCAAATATATTATGAATATATAAATCACTTATCTTTTAAAACTATTCAACTATTGCTAGTATATCGTCTTGTCTTAAAATAGTATATTCTTCCCCTTCGAACTTAACTTCTGTTCCTGCATATTTAGAATATAATACTTTATCTCCTATTTTAACTTCCATCTCTGTTCTTTTTCCATCAATTATTGCTCCTGGTCCCACTGCAACAACCTCTGCTTCTTGCGGTCTTTCCTTAGCAGTTCCAGTAACTATTATACCGCTTTTAGTAGTTTCTTCTGCTTCTAATCTTTTAATAACAACCCTGTCTCCAAGTGGTTTAATACTCATTAAAAAACCCTCCTTAAAAATACTAATTATTTTTTGTTTAGCACTCATTAATGCAGAGTGCTAATTCTTACTATTATAATATAATTTACAAGTTGTAAATTCAATAACTAAATTTATTTATTTGGAATATATTATTATTATTTTCCATGTTTAAGTTAATTTATCTTAAGTTTTCTTCTATTCTTTTAAAATTTCTTCAATTTACTTTTTTCATATATATCTCTATTTATTACTTATTTCCATATTATTATATCTTAATACATTACATACTATAAATTAATACTAAAATTTTTCTTAAAATATGTATTTTTGTTTAATATTTAATAAAAAAGTCTAGAATAAATAAAAATAATTATTTTAAGGAGACATAATGATTAAGATTTTAAAAGATATATTATTTTCATTTTACCTTCTAATAAGTTCAGTAGTATTTTCTGTTATTTTAACATTAAATATTTCTCCTGTGCTCTACTCCCTATTTATTAAGCTTAATAAAACACCTAACTATAACAACCTTAGTAGTGAAGAAATTTTAAATGACTATAATAATATAATTTATTATTTAAATTCTCCCCAAGAAGAAGTCCTTAAGTTTAAAAATTTTAAAATAAGTCCTATAGGAGAATTTCATTTTCTGGAAGTTAAAGAGATTTTTTCTTCAATATATTTAATAGGATTAGCTTGCTTAATTTTAGGAATAATTTTATTTATAATATCAAAAAAATTCAAACTAAAAATATCATTTAAAACTTTTAATATTTTCTTCTATGAAGTTTTATTTATATTTCTTAGTTTAATCTTAAGTTTTTACTTAAACTTTTCAAAAGTCTTTACACTATTTCATAAAATATTTTTCAATAATAATTACTGGATATTTGATCCTAAAAAAGATCCAATAATAAATGTTTTGCCTGAATCTTATTTTTTATTTTTAGCAATTTTCATTCTATCTCTAGTAATGATACTTTCAATAATATTTAAAATATTTTATACTCTAGAAAAACATAAACATTTAAAATAAAATATATTAATTTAAAAATTCAGCATAAATCTTCTTAAATTTTCAAACTATTAAAGTAACGGCTTTTTTAATTTTAAATACATATATTATAATATTTATAAGTATTTTATTTAAGGTGTGATAAATATGAATAAAGAAACTCATATATGTGATCTTTGTGAAAGAAAAGTTCCTAGAATCACAGAACATCATCTCATTCCTCGTGAAAAAGGTGGAAGATTTGATGAAACAATCTGGCTTTGTGTTCCTTGTCATAAACAAATACATGCTTTATATAGTAACTATGAATTGGCTGTTAGGCTTAATTCTCTTCCACGACTTAAAGATGATGAAAAAATTAAGCGTTACTTAAAATTCATAAAAAAGCAACCTGGCGATGCTAATGTTACTATAAAAAAATCAAAAGCTATTCGTAAAAAAGGCCGTTATTAACAAAATGTACTATATCAAAATAAAACTTACAAACAATATAAAGAGAATATCTAAATAAGCTTTAGAACTTTAATCCTTAGAGCTTAATCTAGTAATCTTCTAAATATGTTTGTAAGTTTTTTATTAAATCTTTATTCCATTTTCTCTAGCATAATAGAATAAATATTGTTGAGCGAATCCAGAATACTCTCCAAATCTCTCTCTTGCAAAAATTCTTATTTTATTTAATGAAGCATCATCAGCTCCATAAAAATGCATCATTGCTCTCTTAACCCAAACATCTACTGGGAATGCAGAACTTTTTTTCATAGAAAATAGCATTATACAATCTGCTACCTTTGCTCCTACTCCCATAAATTCTTGAAGTCCTTTATGACATCCATCAGCATCCATATTAGTTATCTTTTCTAAATCATATTTTTCTAATATTTCAACTATATCTTCTTCTGGTGCATCTAGTATTCCCTTTTTAGCTAACTCACAGTTATATATGTTTTTAGTTGTATCCCATATATACTTGCTTCTAAATGAAGCTCCAGTCTCTCTTATATCATCTATTGAAGCCTTAGATAGACTTTCTGGAGTTGGGAATGAATAATAAGTATTTCCTTTATACTCTATTGGTTCTCCCCATCTTTCACTTATTTTCTTTATGGTCTTTGAAATTACAGGAATACTATTTCTTGCTGATATTATAAATGAAATAACAAGTTCAAACGGATCTTGATTTAATATTCTTATTCCATATCCAAATTCAACAGCACTCTTTAATGTTTCATCCCAAGATAAAGCTTCTTTTACTTTTGAATAATCTCTTTCTAAATCGAAATAATCAATCCAAATATTTTCAAAATCCTCTTTGTTAGTATTATATATTATTACATCATTACCTTCTTGAGCTAACTCTATAACCTTTCCAAAGGCAACTCCTATGTATGAACCACTCTCTGTTCTTTCCCATCTGAAACATTGACCACATTCAAAAACTTGTTTTATATTAAAATTTTTTGCATCTTTTAATATTACTTTGTTCTCTCCATATTCTACACTTTTAAAATCCATTCTTTTCACCTATCTTTCTCTTCTTACGATTTCATCTAAAACCTCAGCTGCAGTCTCTATCATAACTATGCATCTTCTGTCATCATCTTTTTTGTACTTAGCTTTTAAGTCAGTACAATTATAGTATCCCAATTTATCATAAAACTTTTCCATAAATTCCTGTGTTAATGCTCTAGTTTGCGGACTCTGATGACCTCTATCCTCTGTAAACATAAGGCCTAAAACACCTGCTGCCCCAGTTGCTGCTCCACATACATTTCCTATTGCTAATCCTCCACCAAAAGAAGACATTACTTTTAAAGTTTCCTTTGATAAATTTAAATTATATTCTTCATTTGCAGCGTACATTATGCACTCTGCACAATTTAAATCATGTTTCTTATCCCACTTTTCTCTTGCTTTTTCAACTAACATATTATCCTCCTAAATAAAGTTTTATTACTATAAACTTCTATCTTTTAGTTATTATAAATAAAAACTTTATTTTTAAAAATACATATAAATAAGATTAAACTTAAAACATCAATATTTTTAAATAATAACCTTATACTAATAATATTATACTAATAAAAGTTATTAATAAATAGTGTTTTCATGTAATATAAAAAGAAAAACATGGATAGATGTTCTTTCGAATCACCCTCCATGTTATTGAGCTAAGCCTTTATTACTTTTTTCTTATCAACTTTAAAAGTATCCCAAAGTATGCTTATTGCGATTAATACCATAAGTCCTGATATTGCTATTGGCTTTGATAAAAATACTGTAACATATCCTAAGAAAGGCATATGAAATAAAACTTTTCCTATTAAGTCTTCTCCTCTAACTATTTCAGTATCATTAGTATTATTATTATCACCCTTTGTTATAAATCCCTCTTCATTTTTTTCAACAACTCTATGGGTAACTACTTTCCCCTCATATTTAAATGTTATTATATCTCCAACTTTAACATCCTCAGCATCAACACTCTTAACAATAGCTAGATCTCCAGTATTAATCTCTGGTTCCATACTTCCACTTAATATTGAATATGTTCTAAATCCAACAGCTTTAAATATTGAATCTGACTTACTCATAAAATTATTTACTAATATTATAACTAACATAGAAATAACTATGTAATATATAGTATTAACAATCTTTTTACTATTCATAAATTCACCCTTGCTAAATATAATTCTCCTATTATATTTATATTCAAAGATTATGTAAAGTATTCCTATATAAAAATAAAAACTGTACTAAAAGCAAATAAAATTACTCTTAATACAGTTTTAATTAAACTAAATTATAAGTTATGAAGATTGCTATAAACACCACCAAGCTTAATAAGCTCTTCATGTGTTCCTCTCTCTTCTATTCCTCTATCTGTTAATACAACTATCTCATCAGAATTTTTAACAGTTGAAAGTCTATGAGCAACTACAAGGGTTGTTCTATCTTTACTTAATTCTTCTAAAGCTTTTTGTATTTCATATTCTGTAACATTATCTAAGGCTGATGTAGCTTCATCTAAAATTAATATTGCTGGGTTCTTTAAGAATACTCTAGCTATTGAAATTCTTTGCTTTTGTCCTCCAGAAAGCTTAACCCCTCTTTCACCTATAAATGTATCATATCCATCTTCTAAGCCCATAATAAAATCATGTAGACATGCATTCTTAGCTGCTTCTATAACTTCCTCATCTGTAGCATTAGGATTTCCATACATTATATTTTCTTTTATAGTTCCTGTAAATAAAAATACATCTTGTTGAACTATCCCAATATTTTCTCTTAAAGATTTTAAAGTAACAGTACTTATATCCACATCATCAATAAAAATTTGACCACTTTCATAGTCATAGAATCTAGGTATAAGATTACATATTGTTGTCTTTCCTCCACCTGATGGACCAACTAAAGCAACCATTTTCCCTGCTTCAATATCTAAATTGAAATTCTCTAAAATACTCTCTTTATTATCATATCTAAAAGTAACATCTTTTATTGTAATCTTTCCTTTTATATCTTTAAGTTCCTTTGCATTAGGAATTTCTTTTTCATTTTCCTCATTCATTATCTCTTCATATCTTTCAAAACCAGACATTCCATTTTGGAACATTTCATTGAAATTTATAAGTTTTCTAATAGGCTGTAAGAACATCTTTATATATAATAAGTATGCTGCAAAATCTCCTACGTTTATTTTTCCTAAGTAAGTAAAATATCCAGCTGCTATTAAAACTATAAGTTCAAGCATATCTACAAGGAAAAACATCCCTGAAAAATATTCAGCCATTGCCTTATAAGCATGTTCTCTAGCTTTCTTAAAGATATCATTACTCTTATCAAACTTTTCCATTTCATAAGCCTTATTACCAAAAGATTTAGTTACTCTAACTCCTGAAATACTATTTTCTATAGTAGCATTTACTTCGCCAGTTTTAACTCTCGTCTCTTTAAATGCTTTTTTCATTTTATTTCTCTTATGAATAGTATAAAAAAGTAAAAAAGGTATTATAGCAAAAGTAATAATTGTTAAAGGTACATTTATTGTACATAAAATTATAAATGAGCCCACTAACATAACTAAGGATATAAATAAATCCTCTGGACCATGGTGAGCTAATTCTGATATATCTAGAAGGTCATTTATAATTCTAGACATAATAACTCCAGTTTTATTATTGTCAAAATACTTATTAGGCATATCCTGTAGCTTATCAAATAAGTCTCTTCTCATATCAGCTTGCATTCTAACTCCAACTACATGTCCCCAATATTGCATAAAATAGTTTAAGCCTGCCTTAATTAAGAATATTAGAGTAAGTACAATTGCGAAAACAAACAATAATTTTATCCGTTTATTTGGAATAACATCATTAATTATATTTCTTGTAATCATAGGATAAAATAAATCACAAGCTGAAACTAAAAATGCTGCTAATAAATCTAAAATAAATAATTTTTTATATGGTTTATAATAACGTATAAATCTTTTTAACATACTACCTCCTTTTAATGATAAAAATTATTAATTAACACCAATTTTCATTCTTTTAATTATAATGAACTTTCTAAATTAAATCAACCTGATAAAATTATTTAAATAAAAACCTTTTTACAAAACAAAAAGAGATTGATAAAATATCAATCTCTTACTTTGCTTCAATCTCTTTCTATAACATATAACTTAAAATATTTAATAATATCAGATTTATACTATAGAAAATTTATACCTTATAAACTTTTTAAACTTTCAATATTATGCGTTGTAGTTGTAGAATCCTCTACCAGTTTTTCTACCTAACCATCCTGCTCTAACATATTTTCTTAAAAGACTGTGAGCTCTGTATTTACTGTCTCCAGTTTCTTTAAATAATACGTCCATTATAGCTAAGCAAACATCTAATCCTATTAAATCTCCTAAAGCTAAAGGTCCCATTGGATGATTAGCTCCTAATTTCATTGAAGTATCTATATCTTCAACTGAAGCTATTCCTTCTGCATATATTCCAATAGCTTCGTTTATCATAGGGATAAGTATTCTATTAACTACAAATCCTGGTGCTTCAGCAACTTCTACTGGAGTCTTTCCTATAGCTTCTGACATAGTTTTTACTTTGTCAAAAGTTTCTTGTGAAGTAGCCATACCTCTTATTACTTCAACAAGTTTCATTATTGTTGCAGGGTTAAAGAAATGCATTCCTATAACTCTATCAGGTCTGTTTGTAGCTGAAGCTACTTCTGTTATTGATAATGAAGATGTATTTGAAGCTAATATAGTTTCTTCTTTACAGATTTTATCTAATTCAGCGAAAATTTGTTTTTTGATTTCCATATTTTCAACTGCAGCTTCTATAACTAAATCACAATCAGCAGCTAATCCTAAATCAGTAGTTCCAGTGATTTTTGATAATACTGCTTCTTTATCTTCTTCAGTTATTTTTCCTTTAGAAACTAATTTAGTAAGACCTTTGTTGATTCCAGCTATTCCTCTATCAACAAACTCGTCTTTGATGTCTCTAACTATAACTTCATATCCTTTTTGTGCAAATGCTTGAACTATTCCAGCACCCATTGTACCTGCACCAATTACAAAAATCTTTTCCATATTAAGTTCCTCCTAAATACTCTCTTTAATTGGACTTTTCTGACTTAATAGAAAAGTCCTACACCATTAATTGAAAAATTTTATAAGTTTACCCTTGTTATATTATTTATTAATTAAGCTTCTTCCTTCATAGCTTTTAATTGAGCTATGAATTCTGGAACAACTTTATTTACATCCCCAACTATTGCATAATCAGCAATCTTCATTATTGGAGCATTAGCATCTTTATTTATAGCTATTATCATATCTGAATCTTGCATACCAGCGGCATGTTGAATAGCTCCTGATATACCACAAGCTACATATATATTTGGTCTAACAGTTTTTCCTGTTTGTCCAACTTGGTAATCTTTATCTACCCATCCTTTTTCTACTGCTGCTCTTGAAGCTGCTATTGATCCATTCATAACTTCTGCTAATTCCTTAAGCATTTTAAAGTTTTCTTCTGAACCAATACCTCTACCACCTGCAACTAATACGTTAGCTTCTGATATATCAACAATATCTTTATGTTCCTTAATTATTTCAACAATTTTTGTTCTTATATCATTAGAGTTGAATTTTATTTCAACATTTTCTACAGTTGCATCATTTTCTCCTAGTGGAAGTTTTTCAAAAACTCCAGGTCTCACTGTAGCCATTTGTGGTCTATGATCTGGACATACTATTGTAGCCATTAAGTTACCACCAAATGCTGGTCTTGTTGCTAATAAATCTCCACTTTCAACATCAACATCTAAAGATGTACAGTCAGCAGTTAAACCAGTTTCTAATCTTGCAGCAACTCTTGGACCTAAATCTCTTCCTATGAATGTTGCTCCTATGAAAATTATATTTGGTTTTTTAGCATTAGCTAATTCACATATAGCTTTTGTATATCCATCAGTTGTGTAATGTTCTAATTCTGGGGCATCAACAACTAGTACTTCATCAGCACCATGTCTTGATAAATCTTCAACTAAATTTTGAACTTTATTTCCTATTAATAATGCTGTTAATTTTGATCCTAATTTATCAGCGATTTTTCTACCTTCACCTAATAATTCTAATGAAACTTTTTGTAATTGACCTTCTCTTTGCTCTGCAAAAACCCAAACGCCATTGAAATCTGCTTTATTCATCTTAAATACCTCCCATAATCCTTAGATGTAGTGTTTTTCTTTTAATTTTTCTAGTACATAAGTAACTGAATCTTTAGGTGATTCTTTAACTATTTCTCCTGCACCTTTAGCTTCTTTAGTCATTGATCTCTTAACTTTTGTTGGAGATCCTTTTAACCCTAATTCAGCTTTATCTACATCTATGTCATCAGCTGACCATACTAAGATTTCATCATCAGATGTTTCAAATATATTTTTAACATTCATGTATCTTGGCTCATTTAACTCTTTTATAGCAGTTAAAAGTACTGGAGCCTCAACTTTTATTAATTCATATCCATCTTCTAAAGCTCTATTTACTAATAATCCATCTTCTTCAACTTTAACGCCTTGAACATAAGTTACTTGAGGAATATTTAAATGTTCAGCTATTTCTGGACCAACCTGTGCAGTATCTCCATCGATAGCTTGTCTTCCTGCGAATATTATGTCATATTCTAATTTCTTTAATGCTCCAGCTAAAGCCTTTGAAGTAGCTAATGTATCTGCACCTGCAAATGCTCTATCAGTTATAAGAATTGCTTTGTCAGCTCCCATGCATAAAGCTTCTCTTAAAGCTGATTTAGCTTGAGGTGGTCCCATACTTAATACAGTTACTTCTGCTCCATTATTATCTTTTAATTGTAATGCAGCTTCTAAAGCATGTTTATCCTCTGGGTTTATTATTGATGGAACTCCATCTCTTATAAGAGTTCCTGTTTTTGGATCTATTTTAACAGCTGTTGTATCTGGCACTTGTTTTAAGCAAACTACTATTTTCATCTCAAAGCCCTCCTAAAATTATCTTAATATGCTTCCTGCGATAACCATTTTTTGAACTTCTGAAGTTCCTTCGTAAATCTCAGTTATCTTAGCATCTCTCATCATTCTTTCTACTGGGTATTCCTTAGTATATCCATATCCACCGAATAATTGAACTGCCTTAGTTGTAACTTCCATAGCTACATCTGCAGCGAATAATTTAGCTCTTGCAGCATCTATAGAATATGGTTTACCCTCTTCTTTTAAGCAAGCTGCTTTATATACTAAAAATCTTGCAGCTTCTATTTTAGTATCCATTTCTGCTACCATCCATTGTAATCCTTGGAATGCAGATAATGATCTACCAAATTGTTTTCTTTCTTTCATGTAAGCAACAGCTTCTTCTAAAGCTCCTTCTGCTATACCTAATGCTTGAGCAGCGATACCTATTCTACCACCGTCTAAAGTTTTCATTGCTATTCCAAATCCTTTTCCTTCTCTTCCGATTAAGTTTTCTTTTGGAACAACACAGTTTTCCATGATTAACTCAGTTGTTGAAGAAGCTCTTATACCCATTTTTTCTTCTAACTTACCAATTGAGAATCCTGGGAAATTCTTTTCAACTATGAAAGCTGAAATTCCTCTTGTACCTTGACTCTTATCAGTCATAGCAAAGATTATGAAAGTATCTGCAACTCCACCATTAGTTATGAAGATTTTGCTTCCGTTTAAGATATAATTATCTCCTTCTAATACAGCTGTAGTTTGTTGTCCTGCCGCATCTGTACCTGCTCCTGGTTCAGTTAATCCAAAAGCACCTAATTTTTCACCTTTTGCAAGTGGAGTTAAGTATTTCTCTTTTTGAGCTGGAGTACCAAATTGATCTATTAGTGAAGCACATAATGAAGTATGAGCTGAAACTATAACTCCTGTAGTAGCACAAACTTTTGATAATTCTTCAACAGTTAAGATGTAAGATAAAGTATCTCCACCAGCTCCGCCATATTCTTTACTAAAAGGAATTCCCATCATTCCTAGTTTAGCCATTTTCTTAACATTTTCCATAGGAAATCTTTCTGTTACATCTATTTCTGCAGCTATAGGCTTAACTTCATTTTGAGCAAATTCTCTAACCATTTGCTTAACTAATTCTTGTTCTCTTGTTAATTGAAAGTTCATTTTTAATTACCCTCCTTAAATCCACACAACCATTTTGTTTAAAAAATTACTTGTTTTTAAAGTTCTTTTCTCTTCTCTCTACAAAAGCACTCATACCTTCTGTTTGATCTTCTGTAGCAAAACATTTTCCAAAATCTTCAGCTTCTATAACTACTGCTGAATCTATATCAACTTGCATTCCTCTATCAATTGCATCTTTACATAACTTAACAGCTATTGGTGCATTATTAGATATCTTCTTAGCTAATGCCATTGCTTCTTCCATTAAATTCTCTGGTTCAACAACCTTATTTACTAAACCAATTCTTAAAGCTTCATCAGCTTTTATCATGTCTCCTGTGTAAATAAGTTCTTTAGCCTTACCAGGTCCAACTATTCTTGGTAATCTTTGAGTTCCACCAAATCCTGGAGTTATTCCTAATCCAACCTCAGGTTGAGCAAACTTGGCCTTTGTAGTTGCTATTCTTATGTCACAAGCCATAGAAATTTCACATCCACCACCTAAAGCGAAACCGTTTATAGCAGCGATTACAGGCTTGTCTAAATTTTCTAATCTTCTAAACACTTTATTACCTAAAAGTCCAAATTCTTTGCCCTCTTTTTCATTTAGATCTTTCATTTCTGATATATCAGCTCCTGCAACAAATGCTTTATCTCCAGCACCTGTTAAAATAACAACATATATATCATCTTGTTTTTCTATATGATCTATAGCAGTATCTAAGTCTTTTAAAGTTTCTGAGTTTAGTGCATTTAATGCCTTAGGTCTGTTGATTGTTAAAATCCCAATGTTTCCCTCTTTTTCAAAGATTACATTATTTAATTCCATTGTATTTCCTCCCTCATATACCATAGCGAATATATGGTTTTAAATAACTTAACAACTAATAACTAACAACTTAATATTTTATCCCATATTATCCCAAATTTATTGTTAATTTTGTAACAAATGAAGATAAAAAATAATTGAAGTACTCGGTACTTCAATTAAATTATAAAACTTAAAAGTAAATTTTTCAATATATTTTTTTGAAAATCTAATACTATTTTTCCATATTAAACAAATTTTTATAAGTCAAATCCAATTTTATTTTACATCATTATGATTTAAAAGATACACTAAAGTCATCATACTTTCACTTAAATGTACATTTTCTACTCTTATATCTTTTGGAACATCTAAATCTATAGGTGCAAAGTTCCATATACCTTTAATTCCACCTTCAACAAGGTCATTACATACCTTTTGAGCATTTGTTCTTGGAACACAGATTATACCTATTTCAATATCATTTTCTTTTACGAAATCTTTTAATTTTTCAACATCTTGTATTTCAATATCTCTTATTTTTATTCCAAACATTCTAGGATTAGCATCAAAAATACCTTTTAATTTAAATCCTAATCTGTTGAAACTATTGTAATTTGCAATTGCCTGACCTATATTACCAGCTCCGATTATAACTGTATTATAGTCTCTTGTAAGTCCTAATATGTTTCCTATGTTATTATATAACTCTTTTACATTGTATCCATATCCCTGTTGCCCAAAATCTCCAAAACAATTAAGATCCTGTCTTATTTGAGAAGCCGTAAAGCCTATTTTTTCGCTTAACTCTTTTGAAGATATTCTATCAATATCATTTTCCATTAATTCTTGTAAATATCTATGGTATTTAGGCAATCTTTTTATTACAGCCATAGATATGCCTTTTTTCTTTTCCATTTTAATAGCACCTCTTTCTAAAATTTTTCTTTTTTTTAAAAAGCAATTACTTTTTAGACTGTATTCTAAAATAAAATGATAAAATTACAAATTTAACCTTCTAAAATATTACCATACCCTAAAAAGTTTGTCTATATTTTAACATTCTTTTGGTTTTACTATCAAAAATATATGTATTAAAGTGTATTTTTTACATTTAATTGTATTTTTTATGTCATTAATTAATATTATTAAATTTATATAATTCTATTATAAACTATCTTTTTAATAAATTTCTACAAAAAAAATAAGGCTTGCGTGGCTAAAACCCTACGTGCACACAAGCCTATTTAAACATTTTATAATGTTTAATATAAAAGTTTAAGGGAATTATTTACAATCTATACCCTATGCCTGAAAGTATTCTTACTATATTAAGATAGCAAAAAATCTAGCTTTTGTCAACAACATTAGACAAATTTCACGCCTATATTTTTTTATTTTTTAATATCCTACTTGAGTTTATTATAGCTATTAATGTTACGCCTACATCTCCAAATACAGCTTCCCACATATTAGCCATTCCTAAAGCACCAAATATTAATATTATAATTTTAATAAATAAGGCAAATATTATATTCTGCCATATAATTTTATTTGTCTTCTTTGCTATTTTTATTGCTTTTATTATCTTACTTGGCTTATCATCCATTATTACCACATCTGCCGCTTCTATAGCTGCATCTGATCCAACTGCCCCCATGGCTATACCTATATCTGCTCTAGCTAATACTGGCGCATCATTAATTCCATCTCCAACAAAGGCTACTTTTTTATCTTTACTTTTATTTTGAAAAATCTCTTCTAGTTTTTCAACTTTATCTTGTGGTAATAAATTACAAAACGCTTTATCTAATCCTAATTCTTTAGAAACATTATCTCCAACCTTTTTATTATCTCCAGTTAACATTATTGTTTGTTTAACGCCATTTTCTTTTAATCCACTTATAGCTTCTTTAGAATCCTCTTTTATTTCATCTGAAATAACTATATATCCTAGTTCACTCTTTTCATTTGCTAAATAAATAACAGTACCTATTTCATGAATTGAGGTAATTTTTATATTAAACATATCCATTAATTTTGAATTACCTGCTAAGAATGTTTCTCCGTCAATGTCTACTTTTATTCCTTTTCCTGAAATTTCTTCATAATTTGAAATTAATTCTTTGTTAATTTTTTCATTAAATTCATTTTCTATAGATTTAGCAATTGGATGATTTGAATAATATTCTGTATAAGCCCCTAACTTTAATAATTCTTCTTTGGTTAATTCGCTTGTGCTTTTTATTTTTCCAACTTTAAATGTACCTTTTGTTAGTGTTCCAGTTTTATCAAAAACTATACTCTCTACATTGTTTAATGCTTCTAAATAGTTACTTCCTTTTATTAAAATTCCATTTTTAGAAGCTAAACCAATTCCAGCAAAATATCCAAGGGGGATTGATACAACTAAAGCACAAGGACATGAAACAACTAAAAATATTAAAGCTCTTGAAATCCATGTTGAAAAACTTTCTCCACTTATTATTAAAGGTGGGATAATTGCTAATGCTAAGGCAGAGAATACAACTACTGGTGTATAATATCTTGCAAACTTAGTTATAAATTTCTCTGTTGGTGATTTTTTATTTCCTGCATTCTCAACTAAATCTAATATTTTAGAAACTGTAGATTCTCCAAAACTTTTTGTTACCTTTATTTTTAATAATCCACTTTTATTTATTGATCCTGCTAATACATCATCTTTTTCCTCAACTTCTTTTGGTAAAGATTCTCCTGTCAATGCAGATACATCAAGAGTTGCTTCTCCTGATAAAACTACTCCATCTAGAGGAACTTTTTCTCCTGCTCTTACCACTATGATTGATCCAACATTAACATCTTCTGGAGCTACTCTTTTTTCCTCTCCATTAATATCAATTAAATTTGCAAAGTCTGGTCTTATATTCATTAAATCAGATATTGATTTTCTTGATTTATTTACAGCATAATCTTGGAACATTTCTCCTACTTCATAGAAAAGCATTACTGCTACCCCTTCTGGAAATTCTCCTATAGCAAAAGCTCCAATTGTTGCTATAGCCATCAAGAAGTTTTCATCGAATACTTGTCCTCTTAAAATATTCTTAAATGCCCTTAAAAGAACTTCTCCACCTGCTATAATATAAGCTACACCAAAAATAATAAATTCATAAATTTTATCTAAATTAACTATCATTCCTACTATAAATAAGGTTAAAGCTATTCCTAGTCTAAAAAGTTCCTTCTTTTCTATGCCTGAATTTCCTCCATGACTATGAGAATGTCCATGTTCATGAGAATGTGAGTGACTCTCTACATTATTGTATTTATGAGACTCTCCTTCTCCACAACATCCATCATTACATGTATTAACTGAATATTTTATTTTATTTTTATGCTTTAAAACTTTCACATCTGGCTCTAAATCTAAAACTATTTTTTCAACTTTCTCTTCTAATTCTTTTTCTGAAACACCTTCTTTAGGAGTTATAAGTAAAAGTTTTGTTGAAAAATTAAGGACAGCTTCATCAACATCAGTAAGTTTATTAACTTTATCTTCAATTTTCCCAGCACAGTTTGCACAGTTTAAGCCATTTAAATAAAGTTTTATATCTTTCATGTCTAAATACCTCCTTTACTCTAAAACGTGATTTAAACCTTCATTGAATATGTGTTTAACATGATCATCAGCTAAAGAGTAATAAACTATCTTGCCATCTCTTCTAAACTTAACTAATCTAGCTTGTTTTAAAACTCTCAATTGATGAGATACTGCTGATTGACTTACACCTAATAATTCAGCCATATCACACACACACATTTCACCTTCAAAAAGGGCACATAAAATTTTTATTCTTGTTGAATCTCCAAAAACTTTAAATATTTCTGCTAATTCATAAAGTACTTCTTCCTTTGGCAAATGTTCTTTTACCCTACTTAATATATCTTCATGGATATAAGAACAGTTACAACTTTCTATTTTATTATTATCCATATTATTAGCTCCTATTATTCATTTTTACATATGAACATCTGTTCATATGTTCACTTTTATTATATGTCTCTTTTACAAAAAATGCAACTAAAAAAGGGCGTATATCAAAATAACTTTTTATAAAACTTACAAACATTATGAAGAGAATATCTAGATGAGCTTTAGAATTTAAATTATTACGTAAAAAATTTCACGTTAAAAAGCTGAGACTGTTAACTTCTTAGGAATACAATCTCACAAAGTTCGATTGCATAAGTTCAAGAATCCAAATTAAAAATTTGGGCTTTCACTTAAGTTTCGAAGCTTTAGTGATATTTTCGAAGTAATGATTATTCAAATGACTCCAATGTAACTAAAGTTCCACTCTATAAGTTCAAGTTTCCAAATTAAAATTTGGACTTTCACTTAAAATCTAGTAATTCTCGGAATATGTTTATAAGTTTTATTATTATATTTTAATACAGCCCTTTTTCCATTATTTATTTAAAAACATTTCTATCTTTTTTAATATGTCTTCTTCTCCAACTACAAGGAGATTATCATCTTTTTCAAATTTAAAATATGGTCCTGGAGATATTATAAGCTCTCCTTGCTTGACGATACTACTTTCATGTCTTCTAATAATTTAAAAGCTTTTCTAACTGTTTCTGATGATACATTGTAACTACTTGCTAAAGTTAATCTACCATGTATCTTTTGTCCTACCTTTATGTCATTATTATATATCCTACCTGCAATATCTAAAGCAATTTGCTTATATATAGGTTCATTTACCTTACTCTCCATCTTATTTCCTTTCTATATAAAAATCACTTAAATTGCTATATAATTTTTTTAACATATTTTATCATAAAAAGGTAATATTTGTATTAAGCTATAGCTTCAGAATATATTAATTTTGTATTTTTAACTATTGAGTCACTTATATATTTAATAATACTTCTACATGCAAAATATGCATAATTCATATCATTTTCATAACCTTCTCTTTTTTTGTATAATTTACGACATTCTTCTAAGAAAACATTAATTGAAATATTACCGCATATTTTAAAATAATCCTGTGATGGAGTATATGTTTTAGCAAAATTGGCTAACTCTTTTTCATATTTAACATGTTTATTCATACTATGCTTAAATTCCCATCTTTCACTATGAGGAATACAGAAAAAATCACATATAAAATGACATATAACTCCTAGTTCCTGACTGAATCTACTTACTGAAAATTTTTTTTTAAAATCATACATATTAAATGATGATAATTTTTTTATCATATTAACTATCATATCAAAAGATTCATTTAAATAATGCTTCTTTAATTTATATTTCGAAACCATATCAGGTTTTATATTTCCATATATAAAATTTTTATCACTTATTTTAAAATCTACGTCAACATCTCTCAATATATTTTGTGCAATAAGAATATGAGTGTTCATTAACATAATTTATTACCTCTAATCTCTTAAAAAAGTTTCTTATTAATATGATATTTCATATCAATTAAAAGTATATTACAAAAATACCTTTAATTTATTAATTAATTATTAATAAACGGTTTATTTATTGTATGAAATACTTACTAATCTACAATTTTAACCCAATTTACCTATTTAATTCTTAAAATTATTACCTTTTAAAGATAATTATTATTTATATTCTCATTTTGCTTTTTTTACCTGATAATTCTTAAAATAAGATTTATTTTAATATTTACTCTATTTAAAATAAATTTTAAAAAAACTATTTTTCTATAAAAAATAAAAGTTCCTAATATTAAAAAGCTAGGAATTAAAAAATTCAATTCCTAGCTTATAAAATACAAATTAATAATTATATTGTCCTATATTTTCACAAATTCTTATATCTAAAAGATCATCTGAAAGAGTTTTTTTATATGAACATAAGAACTCATTTAATTCACTATCCTGAAGATCTATATTTTTAGGACTAGTTATAAGAACTTTATTATTTTCTAAAATCAATTCAATATCATTTTTTTCGTTTTTAATAAAATATGTAGTAACAGTAGATGTTTTTACTTTTCCCTTATACTTTTCTTGAAAACTCAAAGTTTTTCTTAAATTTTCATAATCTCCACCTTGAATTCCTAAGTTGCTCATATCTATACCTAAATTTTTCATTTGCCCTTCAATATCACCCATATCAAAGCCATATCTCTTAAGCATTTCTGTTTGAATATTTAAAAACTTTTCTTGAGAAATATTATTTTCATTCATATATTTAGTTATCTCTCTAGAAAGCTCCATCATACTCATTTTTCCTTGAGCTACTGAATAATATAAATCATAAATATATGACTCAAATTTATCTATATCTTTATCTCTTGCCTTATTTTTTAACTCATTAAAATCTACAATTCTATCACTCATAAAACGATACCCTCCATAAATTTCAAACTTATATTATTACTATAATAACATAAAAATATCTTTATAACATATTTTAAGGATTAAAATTAGTTATATTTTAATTAAATTTAAATTTTAAATAACTTTATGTTTTCTTAACTAAATTGTAGATATTAAAAGTAACTAAAAAGTCCTATATCATACACCTAAAGTATATGATATAGGACTTTTTTACATAAGTTTATAAACTTATAGATATTCTTTAAATTCCTTCTTACCACTAATAGAATTTAATAGATGCTTAATCTCTTGGTCCCTACCTTTGTCCATGACCAAAATAACATCTCCTGCATCAACTAATACTAGATCTTTTATTCCAAATCCTATTATTAATTTTTCCTTTCCAAAAACGGAACAATTCTCACATTCCTCTAAAAAAACATTATCTGAAGTTCTATTATTTCCATTAGGTCCTAAAAATCTACTTAGAGCTGAGAAAGTACCTATATCATCCCAAGAAAAATCACATTTTATAACAAAGGATCTTCTTGTTTTTTGCATTACTCCAAAATCTATAGATATTCCATCAATTAAAGAATACTGCTCTTTTATTATTTCTTCCTCATCATCTTCTCCAATGTGTTGATATATCTCCATTAAACATTTATACATCTTAGGAATATATTTTTCAATTTCTCTCAATATAACATCAGCTCTAAATATGAACATTCCACTATTCCATAAATAAGTCCCCTTTAATAAGAAGTCCTTTGCTACCTCTAAATTAGGTTTCTCTGTAAACCTTGCTATCTTGAAGGTAGGAATGTGTCCATTGACTCTATCGCCCATTTCTATATAGCCATAACCTGTCTCTGGTCTAGTTGGCTCTATTCCTATGGTAACAATAGCTCTCTTCTTATCCGCAATCTCTACGGCTTGTTCCAGAGTTTGAAGATAACTTTTATCTCCTTCTATATAATGGTCTGAAGGCAATACAATCATAACTGCATCCCTATCTTTCTTTAAAAGCTTAGCTGCTGAAAGACCTATGCAGGTTGCAGTTTCTTTATTAGCAGGTTCAGTAAAGATATTTTCCTCTCTTATGTCTTTAAGTTCATCTCTTATTTTGTCTTCATACTCCTGGTTTGTCACTATATAAATATTATCTTTATGGATTATAGGTCTAATTCTATCCACAGTATTACTTAAAAAACTCTTCCCATTATTGTGTATGCTAAGAAATTGTTTAGGGTTTGAACTTCTTGAAAGTGGATAAAGTCTAGTACCCTTTCCTCCTGCTAAAATTAATGAGTAAAGCATGTTGCCTTCAACTCCGTTAATTGTTATAGTGTATTTTATGTGAAAATATTCCATTATGTGAGTATTAAAAAAATTTAAGGCTTTAGTTTAGTAAAAACACTATAACTAAAGCCTTTCCTCATTTATTCATATTAATTTATTTTATTTATAATTTTATAATAAAAAACTTTTTACGTAGTCATATTAACTTAGAAAATTTATTTTAGAACTAATCTAAGCTAAGTAAATTCAAAGTTTTAAAAACCATTATTCTTAGAAACTTCTTTTATCCATCTTCCTGATTTTTTAATAGTTTTCTTTTGAGTTTCTAAATCTAATGATATAAATCCATATCTATTTTTATATGAATTTAACCATGACCAACAATCTATTGGAGTCCATAAGTGATATCCCACACAATTTGAACCCTCTTCAATAGCCTTATGAAGCCATTCTAAATGCTCTATTATGAATTCAATTCTATAATTATCTTCAATTATACCTTCAGCATTTTTGAACTTTTCTTCTCCTTCAACACCCATTCCATTCTCTGAAATGAACCATTTTATGTTGCCATAGTTCTCTTTTACATTTTTAGCTATATCATAAATTGCCTTAGGATATATTTCCCATCCTCTATGAGGATTCATTCTCTTTCCTGGCATATCATAATTATCAAAATATTTTTCTGGAGCCCATGTTTCTCCACCATATTCCTCTTCTCTAGCTTTAACCCTTCTTGGTTGATAGTAGTTTACCCCTAAGAAATCCACAGTATTATTTTTTATAACCTGTAATTCTTCCTTAGTAGAATTCCACATTACTCCATCTTTTTCTAAAACCTCAACTAAGTTCTTAGGAAATTCTCCCTTAGTTGCTGGATCTAAGAATAACTCATTGAAGAAAGCATTGGCAATTTCAGCAGCTCTTAAATCTTCTTTTGACTCACTTCTTGGATATGCTGGCGTTAAGTTAACTATTATTCCTATTTCTCCATCTTGTCCTAATTTTCTATACTCTTCTATGGCTCTAGCAGAAGCTAATGCTATATTATAGGCAGCTTGAAGCCCTCTTTTTCCATCAACTATACAAGGATAATGCCATTTATATAAAAACTGTCCTTCAATAATAACTATAGGTTCATTAAACGTAGCCCACTTCTTAACCCTATCACCAAATAAACTAAAGGCAGTCTTAGCAAATTTCGCAAATAATTCTACAACATGCTTTGATTCCCACCCACCATATTTATCATATAATTCAACAGGAAGATCAAAGTGATGTAAATTCATTATTATATCTATTTCATTTGCTAAACATTCATCTATTACACCATTATAAAATCTTACTCCATCTTCATCTATATCACCAGTTTCAAAATCCTTAATTACTCTTGTCCATTGAATTGAAGTTCTAAATGAATTTAATCCAATTTCTTTTAGCATTGCTAAATCTTCTTTGTAACTATTATAAAAATTTGATGCTATATTTGGTCCTATACCATTGTGAAATAACTCTGGATTTATATCGAACCAGTGATCAAATACATTGTCATGTTTTTTATTAAACCTACCTTCTGACTGAGGTCCTGAAGTTGCAGCTCCCCACCAAAAGTTTTCTGGGAAAGTATATTTCATGTGAAAACCCCCTACACCTTTGTAAACTTTTTCTCTACTTAATTGTATATTTTAAAAAAACTTTTTTCTAGGGTTCTTATGTGGCTTAATTCCAAAAAAGGTGGTTAATTTCAAGAAAAAAAGATCTAAGTATAACTTAGACCTTTTTTCGCAAACCAATATTATAAATATAACTTTATAAATTTTAATTTAAACTCATAACGTCCCCTTTAAATGACCATATTTAATAAATTCTCTCAAAATTCAATAATAAAAATAATTTCTCAATAAAATACCCTAATATCTATTCATAAGTCGAAAGATATTCTAGCTTCTTCCCCATGGAAGCTTATAAAATTCATGTAAAAACAAATTTTTACTCTTAAGTTTAAAATAAAATTTATTCATATTTTCAGTAGTAATTATACTATACAGTTCCCCCAAACCTTAAAGCTTAAAAACTTAATCTTAAATATGATTATAATAATATTGTTGGTTTGTCAGAAGTTCATCTATAAATAACAGGCATTAGTACATAGACGCAACTTTCAAAGATTGTATTCCTAAATTAGTTATATGTTTTTAGTATAAATTGAACACCTTATTTTAAATTCTTTTAATCCGCTCATTGAAAACATATACAATCTTTAAGTATATTATACATAAATTTTTAAATCATTTCCATACAAATCCAACCATATTCACTCATTTTTTATTTATTTCATGATTTTTTTAACAATTGTTAACTTATTTAAAAAAGGAGCATATCTAATTTTTAAATCTAAAAATGTTTTTCTATTCATAACTCCCTTTTTATTAGAAAATAAATCAAAACTATATTTACCATGATATTCTCCCATACCACTATTTCCAACTCCACCAAAAGGTAGATATGATGATGATACATGAACTAATGTATCATTTATTGTTACTCCTCCTGATGATGTACTATTAATAACTTTTTCAATTTTATTTTTATCCTCTGAAAAATAATATAATGCTAAAGGTTTATTCTTTCTATTTACTAATCTTATTACTTCATCTAAATTTTCAAAAGGTAAAATTGGGAATATAGGCCCAAAAATTTCTCTTTCCATAACAGGATCATTCCAAGTTACATTTTTTAATATGGTTGGTTCTATTTGAAAAGTTTTTCTATTATAATTTCCTCCAAAAACTAATTTTTCTTTATCTATGTATGAAAGTACTCTATTAAATTCTCTTTCATTTACCATTTTAGAATAATCTTCAGATTCTAAAGGATTATTTCCAAATTGATTTTTTATTTCTTCCTCTAATTTTTTTATAAATTCTTCTTCAATATCTTTATGAACATATAAATAATCTGGTGCAACACAGGTTTGGCCTGAATTCAATAATTTTCCCCAAACTATTCTTCTTGCTGCTAATTCTAACTTACAATCCTTATCGATAATACAAGGACTTTTTCCTCCAAGTTCTAAAGTTATAGGAGTTAAATATTGAGAAGCTGCCTTCATTACTATTTTTCCTACAGTAGCACTTCCAGTAAAGAAAATATAATCAAATTTTTCTTTTAAAAGTTCTTCTACAACTTCTTTTCCCCTTTCTGGATTAACATGAAGAACATACTTTTCATCAAATACTTTTTCTAATATTTCTTTAAGAATTTTAGATGTCTCTGGTGCTGATTCAGAAGGCTTTATAACTGCTGTGTTTCCAGCTGCTATTGCTCCAATTAAAGGATCCATTGTAAGCATAAAAGGATAATTAAAAGGGCCTATTATTAAAACAACTCCATAAGGTTCTAACTTTATAAAACTTTTTGCTGGGAATTGTACTAATGGAGTTTTTACTCTTCTTTTTTTGCTCCATTTTTTTATATTTTTAATGTGCATATTTATTTCATCATATACCATTGCCACTTCTGTAACATAGGATTCAAAGCTAGATTTCATTAAATCTTTTTTTAAAGCTTCAAAAATTTTCTCTTCCTCACTTTTCAAAACATCTCTTAACTTCTTTAGTTTCTCTATTCTAAAATTTATATCCTTAGTTTCACCTGTACTAAAATATTCTCTCTGTTTATTTATTTTTTCTCTTAAGGTTTCCATAGAATTTCCACTCCCTCATTATTCCAATTCCTTTTTTTAATTTATTATATCTCTATTTTATTTAATAATAAAATATATACTTTTAAATTTAACAACAAAAAACGTGTATCAAAATTTAATAATAAATATACTTTGATACACGCTCTTAATATTAATTTCCTAATTTATAAATTAACCCTTCCTCAAATTCTCCATAAGGAATTTTAAATTCTCTAATACCTGAAGAGTATGGAGCTATTTCATACTGCTGAAAATACACTATAATTCCATCTCTATTTAAATAATAAGCTTGATTTTCATTAACTCCTTTAAATAAAGCTCCATTATCAAAATAAAGCTCCTTCTCTTTTTCAATATCCTCTTTTACCTTTTTATCAATTATACATTTATAGTCAAACCCTTCTTTAAATAAGTCTTTTAATTTAAGCTCTTTTCCTGTTTTAAGATTATAATTATAACTTACTTTAGTCGTTAATCCATGAGCTCCACCAGTATATTGATAATATGAAACAGGTAAACTAATTACTTCATCTGTATTAAATGCTTCAAAAAGACTATATGCCTCCATTTTAGGCATTTCTTTTCCTGCCTTTTCATATTCTTTGCTGTACTCTTCTCCTAATAACTTAATATCATTTATCCAACTTAAAGTATAATCCTCTATAATTTTATTTATTTTATCTATAACCTCTTTTTCTCCACCTTGAATTATTGGGTATTTAACTTTAATTTCATACTTGTCAGTATTTTCTTCTATAGATTTTTCTATAACTTCTATTTTATTTATTTCTTCTCCTAAAACTACGGTAGAAAAAATAAGAAGTAATGACATAAGGCATAAAAAAACTTTTTTAAATTTCATAAAGTAAACCTCCACTTTATATTTTTAACTAATTTTATTTTTCTCTTAAGTGTTATAATTATGTATAATGTATAAATAAAATATATTAAAAACTGATTGGAGTGATATAAGTGACCTATATTATTATATTAATAATTATTGCTATTTTAATTATTGTCTTTTTTTTAGCAACAGGTCTATATATATTTAAATCTACTGTAACTAGAAAACTTCACGATATAGAGAAAAGTTATACTAGATATGTGGAAAATAATCTTTTTGACGAAGCTTTATATAATTCTGCTTCTAAGGAAGATATTACTTTAAAATCCTTTGATGGTCTTAATTTAACCTCAACACTTATAATGAATGAAAATCCTACAAATAAATTTATAATATTAGTCCATGGAGTTTCTATTTGTTATGTTGGTTCTTTAAAATACTTTGATATATTCTATAAAAATGGATTTAATGTTCTTATAGTTAATCAAAGAAGACATGGAAAAAGTGAAGGAAAATATTCCACATATGGTTTTTACGAAAAATATGATGTAAACATGTGGATAGAATACTTAAAATCTAGATTTGGCAATGATATAATTTTAGGTCTTCATGGTGAATCAATGGGAGCTGGAACAGTTATGGAAACTATTCCTCTAAATGATTCCATAAAATTTGTAATTGAAGATTGTGGTTACTCTAACTTTCACGAACTTATAGGATTTCAAATAACACATGCATATAAAAATAGATTCGTTAGAAAAATTCTTCGTCCAAGCCTTATATTTGCAAACTTATTTATGAAAACTAAAGCTAAATTTTCTATGAAAAAAATAGTTCCTATAGATATAGTAGCTTCAACATCATTACCAATGATGTTTATACATGGAAAAGAAGACTATTTTGTTCCATGGTATATGTCAGTAGATTTATACAACGCTAAAACTAAAGGCTATAAAAAACTCTACTTAGTTGAAGGTGCCAAACATGCTGAAGCCTTAGAAGTTAATAAAATTCTATATGAAAAAAAGATAATGACCTTTATCGAAAAAGCATTATCTTTGTATAAGTAAATTATAAAAACAAATTCTATTTAAATTATTTTGAACTGTATTAATTACTAGATATAGATGAAAGGCCATCTTAATGAGCTATTAGAGTTTCATTGTTTTTGTAAGAATAATAGCGTTAAGAGGCTTTTACTGTTTGAGCACAGCGAGTTTAAAAGCCTTAGCTATTATTCTGGAATAAACAATAGAAACTCTTTGCGAAATTAAGTTAGACCTGAATATATATCTAGTAATTAACATTCAATTAAATTGAGGCCTCTTCAGTCTTTGAAGAGTTTTCTGTTAACCTGTTTATTTCAGCTAACTCTTTCTTAGTTAAGTATCTCCAAGATCCTATCTTTAGGTTTCCTAAGCTAACATTCATTATTCTTATTCTTTCTAATTTTTTGACCTCATATCCAAAATATTCACACATTCTTCTTATCTGTCTATTTAACCCTTGAGTTAATATTATTCTAAATGAATTTTTGCTTTCTTTCTTAACTAAGCATTTCTTAGTAACTGTTCCTAGTATAGGCACTCCATTGCTCATTCCCTTTATAAACTCATCAGTTATAGGCTTATTTACAGTTACAATATATTCTTTTTCATGATTATTCCCAGCTCTTAATATCTTATTAACTATATCACCATCATTAGTCATAAATATTAATCCTTGAGAATCCTTATCTAATCTTCCTATTGGAAAAATTCTTTTTTCATGATTTATAAAGTCAACTATATTACCTTTTATCTTGCTCTCAGTAGTACAAGTTATTCCAACAGGCTTATTTAAAACTATATAAACTAGTTCATTTTCAACCTTTAGAGGTTTTCCATCAATAAATACACTTTGCCCCTTTGAAACCTTCATACCAGTTGTAGCCTTTACCCCGTCTATCTTAACTCTTCCTTGTTCTATAAGCTTATCAGCCTCTCTCCTTGAGCAAAATCCTGTTTCACTTATATATTTATTTAATCTAACTTCATCTCTTATTTCATTTTTATTTGATACTATAATAGTATTTTTTACTGAAGCTTTTTTAGCTACTTTTTGTTTATTATTTTTATTACTTTTATTTAAATTTTTATCTTCACTCTTAAACTTTTTATTCGATAAACTCTTATCTCTTCTATTGTTATTTTTTGATACTTTTCTCACTATAAATAATCCTTTCCTTAATTAAATTTTCTTCTCATAGCCTGAATTATTTATTTTTATTCTAAAATTATTCTTTGCATTATCATCCTTATTTACACTCTCAACATATTCTGTAACCTTATTTAACTCTACAGTATCAACCATCTTTCCAGTTATATAAACATCCACAATTCTATTAGGAGGAAGCATATCCTCTTCTTCAAAACCTTTTAAAATTGAAATCATACCATCTTCAAATTTCTTGTTTTCTAATTTTAATTCTGTTATTAATATAGTTCCCTTTTCTGTTGGAGAATAACTATAAACTATTCTATCAAACCTATTTAATCCAATTTTAACCTTTGATGTTCCTTGAATTAATATGGTAGTTTCCTGTTGTTTATAAAGAAAAGTAACGCTTCCTATAAGGACAAATGCAATTAAAGCCACGCTAACTATTAAGGCTCTATAATGCTTTAAAGTTTTCTTCTCTTTTCCTGACAATTCTTCTCCAACTTTATTTTCACATCTTGTTTTTATTCTTACAAATTGGCCTTCTTTAGTTAATATTATGGTACTCTTTTTACCTTCTAACATAACTAGACCTTTATGAACAATCTCTTCCCCTTTTGTCCCCTTTATAACAGCTAGGTTTTCTAAGTCCTTAAAATTTATATTTAAATACATAGCCAAATTTGTATAATCTGCATTATATAATAAAATTAAATACGCTATTAAATAATTTGACCAACTTATAATCTTTTCATTACTAAATCCTGTTTTTTTAGCTATAACCTTTGTTTTTAACTCTCTTCTATTTATTATCTTTCTTAATAATACTTCTTCATCCACTAGGAAATAGGCTATATTAAGAATTAAATTTCTTTCCTCAAGATTAAACTCTTCACTTGAAAGACTTTTTAAATCAACTTTAAATTTTCTAAGCTCTTTTATGAAAGTACTTATTTCTTTTTTCAATATGTTTTTATCTAGATTTTTCTTTATATTTCTAGTAGAAAACATATATTTATCTTTTCTAAAAGTTACTTCACTCACTCAAGCGACACTCCTTTATGTATATTTTATAAAAAATAAGACTAAGGCAAAAACCCAGTCTTATTCCACTAACTTTCCTTTTACTATAACCCTATTTTTAGCGTCAGTTGTACATGTAACTATAGTTATAGTAGCATCTTTTGTTGGATTTAAAGCCTCAGTTTCATTTGGAGTAACCTCATACATATCAGTTATTTCATAAGTATATTCTTTTCCATTGTAAGTAACTTTGACTTTATCCCCTTTTTCAAGCTTATCAATATCCTTAAAAGCTTGTCCAAAATATGATATTCTATGTCCTGCTATGGAGAAATTACCTTTTTCCCCTGGCATTGGTGAACCAGGAAAATGACCTACTACATACTTTATATCTTCATAGCTAACGCCTTCTATTATACCTATTTCTAAGTTTATCTTTGGAATATTTAAAATACCAATTCCTTTTCCCTCTTCAAGTTGTGCTTTTTCTGGCTTTTTGTCTTTTTCAACTTCAACCTTATCAGCTTTATTCTTTTCATCGCTATTTTCTTTAGTATTTTCTTCTTCTAACACATCAGTATCTTTCTTTTCACCCTCTGGAACATCAAACTGTAAATTTCTAAAACTATCTAAAACAGCTTGCTGCTGTCTATAAGTATCATATTTCATCCAAATGGTTACTCCAATAAGCGATACTCCTGCCACTATTAAAAGAATACCTAATACATTTCTAATTTTTCCCCACACTTCTCAATTCACCCTTTCTATTTAAATCCCTTTTACATAAAGCTTCTAATAATATTACTAAATACTAAAATTATTTCTAATAAATTATTATAAGCTATTCTCTTTAATTAAATCTCAATTTATTATACCATAGCCCCCATGATATCTATATAAAATTTTATATTATAAATACATCTTTTACATAATTAAAACATATAAAGATTTTAATCTTATAAAGCTATATTTTTGTTACAATTAAGTTTAATTTTACTTAATAGTTATTGATACTTTGATAACATAACAGAATTATATATAATTAAACCATAAAAATAAATTTTCATTGAAAAAATAAATCTAAGAGGTGATAAAAATGAGAATAGGAATGGGATATGATGTTCATAAATTAGTTGAAAATAGAGATTTAATATTAGGTGGAGTAAAAATTCCTTATGAAAAAGGACTTTTAGGCCATTCAGATGCAGATGTATTATTACACGCAATAATGGATTCACTTTTAGGAGCAGCGGCTCTAGGAGATATAGGAAAGCATTTTCCAGATACGGACCCTAAATACAAAGGTGCTGATAGCATAAAACCGGCGGAGGGCGAGAGCAGCACCGAGCCGCACACCCATTCTAACTGGCTGGCCAGCGACTATGGTACCGATGCAAAAACATTGGTTTTGCGTGCTGGCGGCCCTACTAATACCTACGGAGATCCGCTGGAGAAACAGGATGACGGTGATTGGAATTTGACTGACGGTAACTATTATCTGAAAGATGATATTACGGTCGAGTATGCGATTGCAATCAGTGGCGATGTCACCATTTGCCTGAACGGCCGGACTCTCGAAAGCAAAGGTAAAAATATGCCCGTATTTCGGGTTGAAGGCGGCAGTACGCTGACCTTGACGGATTGCAGCGGCAATGCGGGCAAGGTCAAGCACACCAGCGACGGCTCCGGCAGCGGCGTGAAAGTGGAAAACGGCGGCACCCTCAATCTATACAGCGGCCAGATCACCCAAAGCTACGGGCAAAAAGGCACTGACTCCAACAAATACGGTGGCGGCGTGTATGTCGGCAGCGGCGGCACCTTCAACATGTACGGCGGCGACATCACCGGAAATAGCGCAAACTTCGGCGGCGGCGTGTATGTGGAAAGAAACGGCACGTTCAACATGTACGACGGCACCATCACCGGCAACAATGCGGACATCGGCGGCGGCGTGTATGTGGAAACAAGCGGCAAGTTCATCATGAAAAACACCGCCAGCGTCACCGAGAACAAGATAGGCTACGGGAGCACCGGCGGCGCCGGCGTGTATGTGAACGGCGGCACCTTCGAAATGCACAACAGCGCCAGCGTCACGGGCAACAAGGCGACGAACGGCACCCTCAACGGCGGTGGCGTGTATGTCAACGGCAGCGGCACTTTCGCTATGAACAACAGCGCCAGCGTCAGCGACAACACGGCGAACCAAGGCGGCGGCGTGTATGTGTACAGCGGCACTTTCAACATGAACGGCAACGCCAGCATCACCCACAACACGGCGAAAAACGAGAAAACGTCGAACGACACCAACGGCGGCGGCGTGTATGTCAGCAACAACGGCACTTTCAACATGAACGACGGCGCCATCAGCGACAACAAGGCGACGAACAGCAATGAGAGGAACACCACCTACGGCGGCGTGTATGTCAGCGGCGGCACCTTCACCATGAACGGCGGGGCATCGAGTGTCAGCAAGAACACGGCGAAAAACGGCGGCGGCGTATCTGTGTCATCCGGCACTTTCAACATGAACGACGGCAAGATCAGCGGCAACACCGGCAACGGTGTGTTTGTCCACAATAACGCCACCTTCACCGTGTCCAGAACGCCGACCGTCACGGGGAACACGAATACTACGAACAGTGCTGCCAGCAATGTGTATCTGGCTGGCAGCGCCTACATCACCATCGGCGGCGCGCTGACCGGCGGCGAGGGCAGCATCGGCGTGACCAAGCTGCCCAATTCGAGTCCGGCAGAGATCGTCATTGCCAACGGTGT
>OGEQ01000417.1_pt1 | contig 46317 bp, 26 predicted proteins | sample 1570731 | NCBI WGS metagenome assembly OGEQ01 (sample SAMEA2582132, study PRJEB24529) | metagenome | biome: Human gut stool | place: China | collected 2011
GGCTGGCAACGTAAAGCTGCTTAGCCATTATCTCAAATTTTAACGAACTATTGATTTTAAGTAAATAACAAAAAAATATGTACCTTTGCACCCGCTAACCGGGTTCTGTCTAGAATAGGTTGATATATAAAAGCATTTGCAATTACAATGAAGAAGGATAACTACACTCTGTATGCAGATAAAGGTTCTTGCGTTGGGCTTATCTCCAGCGCCCTCCCCGAAGTTAAAAACAAGATTCTTGCGGCTAGCTCAGATACAGGGGTGTCCACCCATTGTATACCTGCGGAAACAAAATCTATCGCAAAAAATCCTAACGAACAACAGAACTGGTATGCACTCCGAACTACCTACGGAAGAGAGAAGAAAGCCTACGACTACCTCGTAGCAAAAGGCGTTTCTGCTTTCTACCCTACCATCCAGGTGATGAAAGAAATAAGAGGACAACGGAAGGTTGTAACGGAATCCCGACTGCCCAACATCTTTTTTGCTTTCGGTACCGAAGAGGAAATCAAAAGTTATGTGTATGATAATGTGAATCTGCCATATCTCCGCTTCTATTACCGACACATGCATGAAGGGGCAAGGATTACGAAATCTCCTCTGATTGTTCCCCAGAAACAGATTGAGGGTTTAAAGATTATCTGTGAATCAGAAGCTGATGATATCCTCTATGTGCCAGAAGAGGTTCAGAAGTTTAAGGAGGGGCAGATGGTTCGGGTAATAGATGGTAAGTTTAAGGGACTGACAGGAAGAGTGGCACGGTATCAGGGGCAGCAGCGCGTTGCCATCATCGTCGACGGCGGCTTTACCATGGCTACTGCTTATCTACCAACAGCTTTTCTGGAATATATATAGTATAACAAAAACTGAAATTAGTAAAAGGTAAAAGTGCGAAACAAAACTGTTATAATCATTTTTTTGATATACGTAACGATGAATGTATCTGCCCAGGTGAAAACCACAGACAGTACGTTCATAAATAACTCGCGCCCTATAGTCTTTGTCGTCAACCGAACTGATATCAGCGAGAGTGACAAAGACTGGATTAACAATTATCTGATTCCCAAACTGGAAGCACTTGGAGACAGGGGCATCATCCTTGGGCGTGCTACGGCGTCACCAGAAGGTCCTACTCCCAACAACGTGCGACTTGCCCGGAGCCGAAAGGCTTCCATGGATGCCTTGCTAGGCAGATACGGTATCAACACCAAGCGCATCAGATATGATGTGGTGCCAGAAGATTATCCGCTCCTCCTCTCGCTGATGCAGATGGAGCACGACAAGTACCTGCCTATAGTAAAGACCATCATCAGAAAACATGATGGAAAAGGTGACCGGCTGAAGGCGGAACTGAAACGGCTGGAAGGAGGAAAAATCTGGAACCATCTGCTCAAGAAATATTTCCCGCAGTTGCGTGCCGTCAGAATCATGCCGATAGACGAACGGCTCGTAGATACCAACCGGTTGCCCGAGGCAAAACCTATCCACACGGACTTGCCGTTTCCTAAGCCCAACATCTATGTGGAAATGCCGCTACCGGAACCGGCTGAAAGCAGCAAGAAACGCCGTGAGTTGCTGAGTATCAAGACCAATCTGCTCTACGACTTCGCCTATATGCCGGGCTACGACCGCTTCTGCCCTATCCCCAACGTGGCTATTGAGTATTATCCGCTGTCCGGACATTTCACATACGGTGCCAGTTTCGAAGGACCCTGGTGGCGGAACTACAAAGAGCATAAATATTTCCAGTTGCGCAACTACCAGTTGCACACCCGATATTACCTGAAAAGCGGTGAAACGGGTTTCAGGGGTTTCTTCGTAAGTGCTTACGCGCACGCGTTCCTATATAATATATGCTTCGACGAAAAACGGGGATGGGAAGGTGAAGGATGGGGAGCCGGACTGGGACTGGGTTGGGCGATACCGCTAGACCGCTCCAAACACTGGCGACTCGACATCGGTCTGCAGGCAGGATTTCTCAATACCCGCTATGATCCATACCAGTGGCTCTGCCCTGTGGATGGAGATAAAGACAAACAGGTATATTATTACAAATGGTATGGAGATGCCAAGGATTTCAAAAAGCGACAGTATCGCTATACTTGGTTAGGACCAACCCGACTGGAGGTGAGTTTGAGTTACGATATCCTCTACCGAAAAAGTAAAAGAAAGTAAATAATGAATCAGTTTCAGCAGTTAACATATCTCCTCAAGGGTTCTGTAAGCCACAAAGTTTACAGAACGGTTATTGCTATCTTTTTCATTTCATCAGTTCTGCTGCTTGCAGGCTGCGAACGTGAGCCGAATCTCTATCTGCATCAGGGCGGTAAGGAAACAACAATGGATCTGCCGAAGATAGACCTGGAGCTGAAAGTGCTCTGGGATTATGAATTCAAATATGATGTGGTATACGACTGGGAGGCGGAATGGAAATACGGATGGGATGATGAGGACAACAAACTCTTCGGAAAAATCGGATATACCGAACCATCTGTTTTCGAGATAAGAAGATACTTCACACAGGATGTGCAATATGGTGCGCACGAAGCACCCTATAAGAACCTGATCCAGTCAAAACAGCTGACAGCCAATTACGACTTCGGTTTCTGGGATATCCTGGCGTGGAACGACATCCAGACTGCGGATGGTATTCAAAGCGTCCGCATAGATGAATCTTCCACTTACGAATATGTAACGGCAAATACGGGACAGACGATGTTTCCCTCAAAATACAATGCTTCCCAATTCAGCAACTCCTTCTATCAACCGGAAGAACTGTTTGCGGGATATGAGAAGGGTATTGAAATCAACCGTAACCTTGACGGATTTGTATTTGATGAGAATCGCAACTGCTGGGTAAGGAAACTGGAAATGCAGATTCAGCCTGTTACCTATATTTATCTTACGCAGATTATCCTCCACAACAACCGTCAGCATACCCGCATCGTAACGGGTATTGATGGTAGCGGAAACCTGAGTGGCATGGCGCGCAGCGTGAATCTGAATACCGGTGTTGCCGGAAGGGATGCCATCACGGTAAACTATAATATGAGGATGAAGTTTGACCAGCAAATGAAGGATGGAGAGAAGGTGGATATCATTGGAGGCAGGGTCTTGACCTTCGGTATGCCGAAGTTGAATCCCAGCCGTTTAGATAACCATTCTTATATGGAATCTTTAGCAAAAGTAAGAGATGCCGACCTTAACAACCGGCATTACTTGGATGTAAAAATGCAGTTTTATAATGGCAAGGACTCTACATTGGTTTTTGATGTAACCGACCAGGTCCGTCGACTGTACAAAGGTGGTGTCATCACGATAGATTTAGACATGACGAAAGTCCCTGTTCCTGTTCGTCCCGGCGGCTCCGGTTTTGATGCCGTAGTCAAGGATTTCGAAGAGAAACAATGGGAAATTGAGATGTAAATGATGATTATTAACAAAAAAATATAATAAACAAAAAAAAGAGAATTAAGAATTAGTATTTAACATTATCAATTTAACAAACTTATATGTATATGAAAAAGTATATTTTTCTAGCAGCTGCTGCATTGACCCTTGCAAGCTGCTCAAGTGATGATTTCCTCGGTGATACCCAAGGCAGTACTCCAACCTCAGCCAATTCTGCTATTAACTTCGGTGGAGATGCTGGCAAGATTACACGTGCAACATCGAACGAGGGAGATGACCATGTGAAGCTTGATAACCAGTTCAAGGTGTATGGTGTAAAGAAGACAAATGAAAAGTTTGTAACTGTATTCAAAGATTATTCTGTTTTGTATAATGAAAATTTGACTACCTCAAACACTAATAAATGGGAGTATGTAAAAGATAATCAGACCATTAAGTATTGGGACTACTCAGCTTCAGAGTATCGCTTCGTTGCAGGTTCACCAATTTTAGCCTTCAACTTTAAAGTACCATCAGATGGCACCACTGTGAATATTGAATCTGCTACTATCACAGGTCTCGGTGGTCATATTGTAGCAAATACTTCAGAAACAGCAAATACCTTTAATCCTGTTTATGTTGCAGAACCTAAGGTTGTTGCAAAGGCTGATTACAAAAACACCGTTCAGTTCAACTTTGTTCGTCAGCAGTCAATGGTTCGTGTAGGTTTTTACGAGACTATCCCTGGATACTTTGTATCAGAAGTTCATTTCTATGCTTACGATACTGATGACAAAACTCTCAAAGTTTCTACAAGCAATAACGTCATACTTACTTCTGCTACAGATGGCTACTTTGTAGGTGGAAGTAATCTCACTGGTACTGTAACTTATGATTGGAAATCAACAACTCCTTCATACACCTACAAATATGATGATACAAATCTTGTAAAGAGCCAAAACTGGTATGCTGGTGAATTAGGCACTTTGGCTACTAAATCATCAGAGCCAAAAGTTAATATACTCTATGGTACCGACAAAGATATGTCTACAACAGGCTATTTCACTGTATTGCCAACACCTTCAGAAACAGAAGCTTCGCCTATCTTGATTAAGTGTGACTATACTCTCAATTCTGATGATCTTTCAGGTGAGACTATCAAGGTTACAGGCGCTACTGCTGCTATCCCTGCAGCATATAGCAAGTGGGAGCCTAATACACGCTATACATACCTCTTCAAGATTTCTGATAAGACTAATGGTACTACAGGTGATCCTAATAACCCTAAGGATGATCCAGCAGGTCTCTACCCTATCACATTCGATGCTGTAGTAACAGAAATGACAGATAAGACACAGGGTACAACCACAACCGTTGCAACTCCTTCAATTACAACATACCAGGAAGGTTCTGTTGTAGATAATACTATCAAATACGTAGCACATAAAAAGATCGATGTTACTGTTACAGAAAGTAAAAGTGGAACTAAACTGGACTTGTCTACAACAGGCTCGGCTGTAGGTCATATTGCAGTTTATAAGTTCACTGATCCTATTACCGAAGCTGAAGTTCAGGTTAAGGGTACAACAGGCGTAGGCGTAAAAGAAGTAACGGACGGTTCTGTTGCCGACAATGTATATTCATTTACCCCAGATGGAGAAGGCTACTATGCTATCCAGTACTTAACAACTGCAGCAGATGGAGATAAACCAGCTGCATATACCTATAAGGTTGTATATGTAGCAGCAGCTACAAAATAACAGATTCCTCTTTTGCCCCCAAAAACTCGGGAGCAAAACAATACTATTAAGGCTGGACGGGGTTGAATGTTCCCTGCCCGGCTCCTATGATAAAAAGCAAGAAGAAAATGAAATTATATTGCATCCTGACCATACCATTCTTGGCTCTATGTCTTTTTTCCTGCGCTGGATCGGGGCAGGAAGAACCGGATGTGCCTACTCAACCGGAAGAACCGAAGGGAGTAAGTATCTCTTTCGGAGGAAATAGCGGAACATGGCAAGATGCACCTACTACCCGTGCTAATAAAGAAACAGGACTGGAAACTATTTCCAAAACCTTCAAAGTATGGGGATATAAAACCACAGGAGGAAATTACACCAGCGGATTCGACAAGTCCCAAAACGTAATGGATGCATATACCGTCAACTGGACACAACAAACCGCAAACAATACTGCCGATTGGGAATACGTGGGTATCGCTAATCAAACTATCAAATACTGGGACTATTCCGCTACCAGCTATCGCTTCTTCGCCTATAGCATCCCGACAGCAGCCGGTAACAGTTCAGTCCCATCTTTCCAGGAACCTACATCGATAGAAGGTTCCACAGCAAAATATGCATCCTTCTCTATCCCATTCACTTACAAAGAGGATGCCACCGCAGTTACCACCCCATATATCTCAGACCTCTGGCTGTCAGACAACCAGAACTTCGGAAACAGGAAATACGGGGCATGCGTAAAACTCACCTTTGCTCCTATTATCACAAAGGTAAGATTCAGATTCAATTATCTGAAAGATACCAAAATCTCTATCACCGATATTGTTTTTAAAAACATAAACGATGAACATTCACCTACAAAGGGAAATATCATCGTCAGCTACCCTATAACAGGAACAGGAACCAAAGCTTCCTATAAATGGGTAACTACAGAAACAGGAACTGAGCTCATCAAATTCACCATTCCTTACGAGGAAGATGCAGATTTGAATCATCAGGCTACAGAAAGAAAGAAATGGTATTACGTTCCACCATTGGGAGACAGTAACACACCGCAGGGCGCTTACATCATCAGCGCCACCATAGACGGAAAGAAATCTACAGCCACCATTCCGGCAGAATATATGCAATGGAAGGCAGGCTACCAATATACATACATCTTTAAAATAACAGTAGCAGGACCCAACATTGCCTTCACCAATATGCAGGTGGAGAAATGGGTGGAAACTCCTATTAAAAATAATGGCGGTACCGAAGACTGGTAACGCCCCACATGACTCATTATGAAGAATAAAAAACTGATGATACCCCTCTTTGCCTTCCTCGCAAGTCTCACTGCCTGCGAAAGCAACGACCTGCCTATCCAACACGCCGACAGTTACCGATATATCACCTTTGCTGCACGGACACAAAAGATGACGACACGTGCGGATGACAGATATGAAAGCTATGATCCGGTTCAGCGAATGCACCCACTCAACATGGGCGTCTTCGGCTATTACAACTTTGCCACTCATAGCTTTGAAACCACTGGTACAGAGACAGGAGGCAAAAACCACGCCATCTTCGACAATATCCTGGTAGATTACAATACATCGACCAAGACCTGGAGCCCAAAGGAAGAAGAGCGATGGGATGCTTACCCAGACAGCAACTTCGACTTCTTCGGATATATGCCGCATTCTACTGAAGCAACCCTCAGTAAGCCATCGGCAACGGAAAGCACCTATCTCCTGACGATTCCATTCTCCATGCCAACCATAATAAATGGCACCCAATCCCCTATCCTTGCTCAGAAAGATTTAGGACAGGCGCCAATCATCTGCGCCAAACCAGAACATAAGGGAAGTACAACGGCAGGAGGTTCGGATGCAACCTTTGGACGAGTAGTTACTTTCCTCTTCGACCAGACGTTGACGGGCTATAACCTCAACTTCCAACTGGACCAGAAGATGAATGCCATCCGCTACTTCCGCATCAAGGGTGTCAAGATTTACGGCAAAGGACTGAACGACGAAGGTCTGGCAACGGGAGGCTACGTAAGCCGCAGCTATACCTGGAGTAACAATGAGTGGACGGCAAAAGCCATCCAATGGAGCAAACTGAACAAGGTAATTATAACGGAAGAAAACGCCATCCAGCTGGCAAAGGATAAAAATTCAGAAACCCCATTTACTCCGGTAGCCAACGAATCTATGGATATTGACGACAGTAAGTATCACCGTTGGGGCACCACCTTCTATGCCATCGCCGATGCCTCTTTCGTACCCACCATTGCCGTCACCTACGATGTAATCCTGAAGGATGAAAAGGGAGAAACGGTTACCCGTAAGGACGTAACCTCTACCATCATCCTGGGAAATAAATATTTCGAAACACTCAATCCTGCCCAAACGGCAGCGATTTACAACATCAATATACTCATCCAGCCAAGATACCTCTATGTACTGGCTGACCAGGATGCCTATACGGGGCATCTCCTGATACAGTAATAACAGAATACCCTCATGACCTATACCACGAAGAAACATAAGAACAAAGAAAAAAAGAATCGCTTATAAATGAAGGCTCATGAAAAAGCAACAAGATAACAATACACAAAACAAAAAATTCAGAATACTTCTTGGCATTCTGACCCTATGGCTCATGTGTGGACAAACCTTATGGGCTCAGACACCAAACAAATACTATTCCATAGATATCTATGCCGATAGCTATGCAGGGGGTGATGGAAGCAAGACCAATCCATACGAGATTGCTACGGCAGAACAGCTCGCCAAACTGGCACGCGATGTAAACAATGGTAACACATTCCGTGGCAAATACTTTAAGCTTACTGCCGATATCGACCTGAGTGGCGGTATCTGGATGCCAATCGGTAAATACTACAACTACGGCAATGGCAAAAACCGTTTGTTTTTCGGAAAGTTTGATGGCAATGGTCATGTCATCAAGAATATGCATATACAATGGGAAGATGCCGATGACAATGCCAAGAGTGTATGGGGACTTTTCTCAACACTCCAAGGTGAAAGCAGCACTAACCTTACTACCGTAACAAACCTCATCATCGAGAATGCTACGGTAGAAAAGAAACGAGGATTCAAACCTATTGGTCCCGATTATTACGTGGGCGTAGTAGCTGGTGAGATATATCCAAATACAGAACTTAGCAACATCATTATCCATGGCTCTGAAATTACGGATAACGACGAAACCTATGAGCTCAACAGGGAAACCAAGATTGGCGGTATAGCGGGAAACGTTCAGAACGAAGGTACTTACAGAATCTTCAACATCGCTGCTGATACAAAGATTAACATGCTGAAGAATACTTCTGTTTTTAACGATAAGGTATACATTGCCCAAGGTTTCGGTCGCTTTAGCTACGACATGAAGGGAGAAGGTTCTACTATCGAGCCTACTAATATCTACATCTATGGCAAGGAATTCAATATTGATAATTCAAGAGCAGACATCAAGAAAGGTGGCATAACTGCTGAGTGCAAAACCGAAGGGACGACTACGAATTATCGTTCAACATGGTATTACGCCCTTAACGTTGCAGGAGGTAAAAACTTAGGCTCTCAGAAAGACTTTACAACCTTTGCAAACGACTTTGTGGACAAAGCCAACAAATTAATCACTACCAAGAGCCTTGAAGAAGATAAGCTCAACTGGAGCTATACTTCTGGTACAGGCTTTAACTTCGGTTCAACAAAGCTGATTGTCAAGCGTGGCTATAATACTATCATCACAGCAGAGACTACTGAAGGTAATGCAGAAAACGAGAAATATTTCTGGTATACCTCTTCTGACAAAAAGAATTGGACTCTACAAAACGAGAACAACGCATATAATAATTTCAGCATCTCGCTCAAAGACTACGACCAGTATGTTTATGCTATATTGGAAGATGGCAGCTCGCAATCAGGAGTGGCAAAGATTGATGCAAGAAGAGTGGATGCCGTGATGAAGACCCATGAGGACTCAAAAACTCTTTATATTGATATAACCAATAACATTTGGGAAAACAACGATAATCTTAATATCACATATTCGTGGGCGAAGAATGATGTAGAAGTAAGTACCGCCTCTACTTTCGACAAGTCATCTCTTGGCTCTACCGACAAGCTGAGCTGTCATGTGATAGTAACAACCAAAGACGGAGTTGAGCTATTAAACAAATGGTTGGTTTATACCAAGAGCGTGGTATATCTATGCCCTGCTGGTGCTACTGGAACAACAGCTGAAGGAAATAAAATATCATACAATCAAGGAGATGACAGCAATGATGGTCAAACTCCTGAGACTGCTGTAAGGACATGGAAGGGCGCATATTCCAAGTTGGAGAAGAACGGCTCATGGGATGATAACACCATCGTGCTGATGGGAATGAGTGACAAAGATGTTACCAACAACGGTAACGACGGCTTCACATCCGTAACTTTCAATACAAGTTCTGATTGGGAGAGCAAAAAAGCCGAATCTCCTTTCTTCAGAAACACAACCATTACTGGAAGTTGGGATGGCGTTAACTACAAGGGTATAATTGAGATGTATGGTGGTCATGATCGGAACCATAGTTTACCGATTTATGGAGATACCCGTTTCCAATATCTCACCTTCAATCGCAATAATAATAATGAAAATTACGATATTCTGTACTGCCAATTCTACAATCTGGAGATGGGCGAAGGCATACAGATGACAAACTATAAAAATATGTTCTCAGGTGATGGTACTATCAAAGGAGCAGTATCTACATCTTTCCAGATTTTTGGTGGTTTCATGGATGATAATCGCTTTTCACCATTATCAACAGAAGGCAACCTCAAGAAGATGGATGATGCTCTACCACATGGACGTGAAGGCTTCAAGATAAAGATCAAATCGGGACACTACTCTTCAATTTGTGTTGGTGGACGACAGACTGTGGACAACAGAAATGGTGTGATGGGTAGCCCTAACATGCCTATTAAGTGTACTATTGATGTAGATATTGATCGTAAATTCAATAATAATCACAATGAAAACAATTCTACCCTTGACGTTGCCATAGTTCTTGCAGGCAACCATGAGGGAGCTATGGTTGGCGATGTAGACATCATCATCAAAAGTGGAAAGATAGGACGTGTGGTTAATGGTTCTTTGGGTGCAAGACGAGAAACAATAAATAACAATGTACATTACAATGCACCTTACAACACCTATATGGGACGCGCCAACATCTTGATAGACCCGGCACAATCAGAAAGTAACAATAAGAATACGGATGTCAATAGCCGTGTAGAGATTACAGAGATTTACGGTGGTAGTACAGGACGTGGTTTTCAGGATCGTGAATGGGTAGAGAATCCTTTCTATGGCTATAGCTCCATTACCATCAAGGGTGGTACCTTCCTGATTCCAACAAATTGTAAATCAGAAGAAATCTTCAGCGGTATCTATGGTGCAGGAGCAGGTGGTATGAATGGTATCGGAGATGATACAAATCATACAACGGATGACCGTATCCCTTACTGGACAAACAGCAGTACGAAATCTGTCATGGCTTTTGGCAACTATGATGCAGCAAAAGCTAATCTTTGTATGTATAAATGCTACAATGCTGACACACATACATATACCGAGGTAGATCCAAGATTGACCAATAACAAGATTATCATTGAAGGAGGTATCTTTGGTTCTGAAACAAGAAAGATCGACGGTATCTATGGTGGTGGTAGCGGATATATGAGTTCTGACCTTTGGACTACAAATGGAATACCAAGTAAGGATGGTGGAAACATATACGGAAAGGCAGGAGAAACCGTGGCCTCTATAACCATCAATGGTGGAGAATTCTATTGCAAAAACGGCATCTTTGCTGGTGGACGTGGAACTGATTATTTCTATTCTTTAGACCCAAAGGGTGGTAATGCTGCTGATTATACAGAACTCGGCAAAATATACGGCAACGTAGAACTGACCATCAATGGCGGTATCTTCCATTGCCCTGTATTCGGTGGTGGATATGGTGTGGCTGATGCCAAACGGCTCAACTCCTCAGACATCAACACCCTCGAAAACATGGCACGCCTCTATGGCTCGTCTACAGTTAAGATTAATGGTGGTACCTTCTTTAAGAATATCTATGGCGGTGGTGACATGGCTGTAGTAGAGCAAGGCACCAACATAGCCATCAGCGACAATGCCGACATCAGAGGGGATGTGTTTGCCGGCGGTAACGGAAGAAAGAAACGATTGGAAAGCAATACAACCATCGCAGACGATACCTGGCATTCAGAACTTGTAGGAAAGGTACTTGGCGGCACCAACCTCAACTTCTACGGCACCTCTGCACAGGCACCATCCATCTATGGCGACATCTATGGCGGTGGAAACAGAGCACAGGTAGAGGGAGATACACATATTAATATATATGCAGCCAACTTCGCAGGAGAAATCTATGGCGGAGGAAAGGGCTTGATTACGGACGACAACGGCAATCTCCTCTATACCTATGCCGACGTAACAGGTAATACCTTTGTAAAACTGGCTCAAGACCAGGGCGCACAGACAGAAGGAGAAAACGGAAAGAAGCAGGACAGCTTCTCCATCAATGTGATATGGGACAAGAAATGGGACGGAACAAAGTGGATCTACTGGAATGACAACAAGAGCAAGTTCTTCAATGACGGTCAGTTTGTCTGCTCTCATAACATCTATGGTGGCGGTAACCAAGCCTGCAACGTAACAGGAAAGGCTACCCTTACCATCCTGAAAGGTATGACCCCATTCGGACTCCTGAAAACAGCAGAATGGAAGAAAGCATACGACGACAGCGACCATCCTCACTTCGCTGTATTCGGCGGTGGCTATGGTATCAATACAACCGTGGACAGCACCGACGTTACCGTGAACGTGAATGGCGACTACGGAATCTACAATACTGAGATAGAGGATATTTCTGTCTTCGACAACTCAAAGGGTATTCCTAACTTCACCATCCTGAGTGCTCTGGGCGGTGGATATGCTGGAAAAGTTAACAAGAGTACAAAGGTAACCATTGATGGCAAGACCTTCCTGCACCGTGTATATGGCGGTGGCTTCGGTGACCCATCCTCTACAGAGAATAACGAAACGGGTCAGATTGGCGGCAACACCGAGGTATATATCCAGGGAGCCAACATCTACGGTGACGTATTTGGTGGCGGTGCCGGTGTAGCACCTAAGTATATCAACGGCACTTACACCTACTTTACCGATGTAGCAAAGGTATTAGGAACCACCAAGGTAGAGATATCGGGTGAAGCCAAAATATATGGCAATGTATATGGTGGCGGTGACATCGCCAACATCAAATCATACATCACCCGGACAGGAGCAGACAAGAAAGCCTATTACAACACGAAGCCAAAGAGCGAATCAAAGCTCGACCAGACTACAGGCAAGTTCCTTAGCTATGAGGCAAAGGACTATGCCACCTTCGTCAATATCACCGGTGGCGACATCTTCGGAGAAGTATTTGGCGGAGGAAAGGGTCTCAAGAAAGCTGAAGCTCCTGAATATTATAAGGTGGGAAGAATCAACGGCAACACTCTGGTACACGTAGTGAACACGAATGCCACCTCCCTTGCCGACACCGACAGCCAGGGCAACATCGTGCCATTCATCTGGAGTAATATCTATGGCGGATGTGCCTTCGGTACCGTAAATGGAAGTACCCTGGTACATATCGAGGGCGGCAAACTGGGCCACAACATTTACGGCGGTGGATACGGAAATATCCAGATAGACCTCACCGGCAATGAAACCGAAGAGGAAAAGGAGGAAATTACCCGTAACACAGTACTGGGAAAAGTGGATAAAAACAAGGAGGGAACCTACGCCAACATCCTGGGTAACACTAAGGTACAGATAGACGGCGGAACCTGGATATGGAACCGCAAGGCAGACATCAACGGCAACATCACCACCTGGCTGGCAGTTCAAAATAACGAAAAGATCTGCGAGAACATTGATGAGTTCAAGGAGATAACCGCTGCCATCCTGAAAGCCAAGACTGCCAATGAGATTACCAACGAAAAGGCAAAGGCTGCCATCAATCGCATCATCAGGGATGAGAATACCCAACAGTTCTATGCATTTACCAAGGGAACGATGAACTCCGGTTCCTTCAAGCGAGACCATAATATCTATGGCGGTGGAAACCGTGCCTGCTATGTGGGATTCGGACAGGACGGAAACTCTACCATTGGCAACGGTACTTCTGACAGCAACGGTCTGAGTGAGGTAATTATCAACCACTCTCCTCTTGCCGACGTCATCACCAAGGATGGCAACCAGATCAGCGTGTTCGATGAAACCTCGCTTGCCGGCTTATGCTGGTATATCAGCAGCAAGAACACAAACGACCCGGAATTCTCCATATTCGGAGCCGGCTTCGGTGCCAACACCAAGGTGGTAAAGACCGAAGTATGTGTGCAGCCTGGTAACAAGATGGATGACGATGGCGTCATCACCGTCAACGGCATCAAATACCGCTATCTCAACCAGAATGCAGACCTCAAGACATACGTTGACTTCGAGAAGCAGATATACAATGACTTCCTGAAGGTTTCAAAGGATGACAAGAAGCTCTATTTCGGTAGTGTGACGGGCAGCAATCCGGGTGATGCCGACTTCGACCCGATGACCTTCAAGCGCTATCATGCCAGCCGCTGGGCCTGGACCCTCGGTTTGCCAGGCTTCACCTTCCAGGCTATCCACGGCGGTGGCTTCTCAGGTTATGTTACCGGTGAAACCTATGTAGAAACCGACTGTCAGCCTTTCTGCGAGAACATCTTTGGTGCCGGTGTTGGTGCCATGCCTATCGGTAACATCACCACAGCAAACCAGGGAGAAAGCTATGACTTCGGAAAGGTAGGTACCCAGTCGAGAGTATTCATCAAATCAGGCTATGTAGCACAGAATGTATATGGCGGTGGTGCCGGTATCGAATCAATCTATGACAAGAACCAGAATACATGGATTGACTTCCCGAATATGGCACGCGTCCCTAAAACGGAAGTTTACGTCTATGGCAGAAACATCAAATATAAGCAAAACCTCGGCTTGATAGCCCGTACCATGATATTGGGCAGCGTATATGGCGGTGGCGATGTTGCCAACGTGGGAAATGAGAAAGCAAAGGAAGAACCGGATGTCTTTAACTTTGAACACCACCAGGTACCAGAAAGATACACTTCGCTCGTCAACATCCGTGGCGGCGTCGTTTTCTCTCAGGTTTTTGCAGGAGGTAGAGGACGCCTAAAGTCTGAATGCAAGGACTATAAGAAGCTGGGTGGCATCTACGGCAATACCAGTCTGGTCATCGACCGTCCAAACATCACCTATCCATACTTCGACGAAAAAACGAAAGAGTATATCAAGCCATGGATCCCCGATGCCATGAAGCATCCAGACAATGACAAGAACAAGGATATCATGCCAGCATTCCTGGAGAGAATCTACGGCGGATGCGAAAACGGTACGGTATATGGCAATACCTTCATGAGCATCTCCGACGGACAGATAGGCCATGGTATCTATGGCGGCGGTTGGGGTAACTGCGACACCCTGACCGTGAACGGAACCGAAACCGTGAACGTGACTTCGGCAGACGTAACCGGCAATACCAATATCATGATCAATGGTGGACAGGCACTGCTCTCCTCTTACTGGAATCCGGAAACCCGTTCATGGCGACCAGCCAGCATCATTGACGGTATCACCTACTCACCACAATACGACCACGAGGCACTGAAGTTCAAGATTAACCACAACATCTATGCCGGTGGCAACGAAGCCTGCGAAGTGGGCAACAATACCAACATCTTGATTGTCAAGGGTCTCCTGAATGACAACACCGAGGTGAAGCCGGGACAGGACAAGAAGAACATGAAATTCTACCAGACAAACGAATGGAAAGAGATATATAATAAGGTGGGATCTCCTCACTTCAGTATCTTCGGTGGCGGCTTTGGTGAAAAGACCTATGTCAAGGGCAATACCAACATCACCATCGACATGCAGGGCAGAGATGCCAACAACCATCAGGACATTGAGCTGAAACCAGGCAAGGAACATGAACACTTCTACAGCGACTTCTCGTACATGGACATCGTGGGCGGTGGCTATTCGGGTACCGTAGAAGGCAGTACCAATATATCGGGAGCCGGTGGCGTATTCTGCCGCCGTGTGTTTGGTGGCGGTTTCTACAGTTCTGTCAAGGAAACAAATGTCACCATCAAGGCTATCGACTGCCGTGACATCTTCGGTGGCGGTTTCATGGGAGACGTAAAGGAAGCTACCCATGTCATCATCGGATCAGACAACAGTACAACGGGCAGTACAACGGGTGGTCCATCAGGCACCTCCAAGTTCAACAATTCCGACATCCATATCCATGGCAATGTTTATGGCGGCAACGACGTTTCGGGCTATGTGAACATAACTGCAGAGGAAAACGGATTCAGAGACAATGGCGGTGAAGGAAGCAACATCAAGATTCTGGGTGGACACATCTATCAGAATGTATATGGAGCCGGAAACGGTAACTACCTGTATGCACTCGACAAGAACCAGAACCAGAAGGTGACGGTGAACGAGTATTACCCTATGAACCCGGAGGATCCAAACTCTGAGACCGTTCCTCTGGTATATACCGTACCGATGAGAGAATCCATGCCTTCCTACAAGAGGGCAAGCGATGCGGCTAAGATTGTGAACATCAATTCATGGCGACCACTCACCAACAAGGTGAACATCGAAATCAAGGGTAACTCTACATCTGAAAAGGTGAATATCGCCGGTGACGTTTATGGAGGAGGAAACTCTGCCACCGTACTGAAGGTGAAGAGCAAGGATAACAAGGCTGTAGAAAAGGTAGGAAACATCAATATCAACATTGGCAGTCATGTGAACATCGGACGTGTCTTCATGGGTTGCAACGGAGATGAACTCTTCGCCAAATCAGAGGACAATGACTTCATGAACAAGTTCCAGAAACTCAATGGAAACGTGGAGGACTATACACAGGAACTGAACCTTGCCGATACCATCGACTGGTTCAATCCTTCGAACAAGGATATCGGTACCCTCTATCTCCCTACCAAGCTGGAAGACCGACCAACCGTATATCCTCACCTCATCGACCTGTATTTCCAGCCAGTGGAAACAGATATCCAGGGTGAACTGCGATGGAACGGAACCCAGACGGGTGAAGGACTGGAAGACTGTACCATCAAGACTTTCTACTGCGGAGGAAACCGTGGCAACATGAACATCTATCCAAATGCAAGGGGCAATGTAATCAATTATATCTTCCCGGAAGGTCTCACCATCACCGACAAGATTGTGGGTGGCTGCAACAATGCCAACTACAACTATAAAGGACTGGTGAACCATGAGGGTGGCTATCTACTGGGACGTGCCTACTCTACCGATCCTTTCATCCAACTCACCATCAAGAACAAGTTCCAGCCAGAGGAGAAGAACGATGCCTATGTGGGAGGAAACGTATTCGGCGGCTGCTACAAAACGGGAACCGTGAGAGGCGACGTTACCATCGATCTCCGGAGCGACATGCTTGCCGGTAAGGATAAGAAGAAACTGGAAAATTCGAACGATTCTCTGGCTACCAAACCGGAATACTCCAGCCTCAACATCTATGGTGCCGGATATGGTATGGAGAGTTATGTTTACGGCAATACCAATATCATCATGGGTAAGGATATGAAATGTTCTGAACCTAAGACAGAAGGTGGTAAGTTCCTTCCTTGCGGTGTAAACGGAGCTACAGGTGTATCAGCCAACTTCATCTATGGTGGCGGTCAGCAGGGTAATGTCATCGGACTTACCGATGTGGATATCCTCAATGGTCACGTCTTCCGTTCGGTAACAGGCGGTTCCTATTCTGGCTATATATATGGTTCTACCCAGGTAAAGGTGGGCTACCCTACCTACTATCAGGTAAAAGACGGGCATTCCGGCATCTATCTGCTGGACCGTACCGACAAGAACAACCTGTATATTGACCATGAGAATAAGAATAAGGACGGAAAGATACTGCCAAACCTTGCCTCAGAAACCATCAAGCAGAGCATCAGACTCATCAGTGGTGACAAGGTTTCGCAGGCTGTTTATGCTTCCATCATCGGCAAGCAGGGAGTTACAGACTTCGTGAAGGAGAATGATTTTGATGCATTCACTACAGCCCCGGCTTCACCACTTATTACATGGAACGACATCAATATCAAGATTGGAGAAGCTATCTATGGTGGCGGTTACTCCGTGGCACAGGGTACTTCTGTCATGGCAAACGACTCTACCGTTCTGAAATTTACTCGTCAATACAATATAGACAAGGCTTTCACGGAAAGACAGGAAAAACTGTCTGATCTGCCTAATGGTACCACAACAGGATTCGGCGGTAACACCACCATCCTGGTTGCCGACAATTCTGCACCAGAATCTGACCGTGACCATATCATCATCTCCCATCAGAAAATGCAGTCGGTCGTATTACCAACAGGTACCGACCTCTTCGGCTACTATTACATGGACAAAGACGGCAACTACCGTTACATCTCTCTCCAGGACAACTATTTCTATGGAGACGGATATAAGAAGCCGGAACATCAGTCGGAGACCGACAGGAATATATATGCCTACGACAGTGAAGGTGGCATCTTCGGAGACGGACACCAGTCGTATGCAGCCGGCTTCCGCAGTGCCGACCTGACGGGTTACGGCTTTGCAGGAACCAATATCAACAATCCGAAGATCATCAATACCTTCCAGCGTATGGACATCCTGCGACTGGAGGATAACTGCTTCAACGTACTTGGAGCACGCGACTATGCCACCAACCTAACCAACAAGACTCCATATTCAATAGCACGAGTGGGAGAAATCCAGATGTTTGCCAAGAATATAACCTTGACCGACAACAAGTTGCAGGACAAATCCACAAAGCGTGCACGCAACTATATGGGTCTTGCCAACAACATCCACTACGTGGGAGCAATAACTTCGAATGTTCCCTTCAACGATGCCGTTAAAGAACCATGGCGCAACAATACCGGTATGGTACCTGCTGATGGCGACTTCAAAGGCAAGTCATATATGGATGTAAAACAGGATTACATCGACAAATACGTCAAAGACCCTATCTTCCAGAAGCGCAATGACGGTACGGCAAAGAACATGATAGGTATCGCCTCAGGCTATGCCCTCAAGATTCAGAACGTACAGGAGTTATACGATGACAGCCAAAAGAATGTCATCGACAATATTTTCTACGGTCCTATCTACGGCGTAGTGGAGATGAACCTCATCGACGTTCGTGAAGACGAAGGTGGCGGCTATGTATATGCCGACAATGTGCATAAACGGGCAACGGCAGAGGGAGAAAGCGGACACAAGGTAGACTTCCTGGAAACCACCGGAAACTTCGTCTTCCCATACGATGCCAAGCAGAACCGCTTCGTTGTTGACGACTGCTTTCCTACCGGATTCTATGGTATGGATGAAGCAGGAAAAGCAAATCCGGATGACAAGATTGATGTTCACTATTGGTATGTAACAGGTTTCAACTACTATTACAATGCCCACATCACTGGCTATACCTACAAGGACAAGATGACCTTCTTCAGTGACAACAAGGACGGTCTCACCGTGCTCTCAGGACTGAAGCCAAACCAGCCTGTAACCATTCAGAGCTGGAAGATGCGCAGCGAACATCCTAAGACAGAATACAGCTGCGACCTGGAAGAGCGCAACTATCGGCCAGCCGGTACAGAAGGCAACGTGGATATGGACAATCAGGACGTATCCGGCAAATACAAGCTCAGCATCGGTGCCTCTTCTTCAGAGGAATATGATGGCAAAGGATTCGCTGCTGTATTGCCGATGAACGGAAAATTCAATAAAGAGAACTATGTGAACCCAAAGCTCCCTTCCAAACTGACAGATGGCGATGCCAAGATTTCATTCCAGCTGACAGACTCTGTCAACAATACGACAACCGACTATTTCAAGAAGCATCTCTCTGAAAAATGTCTTGCCACCGTTGTACTGAAGGGACGTGCATACGAAGAATATACAGATGAGACCAACAACAAGCCTATCATCAGTAAGGTGGCCTCATCCGACTTCTTCACCCAAGAAGGCAATGATTACAAACAGGTAACAACAGGAACCAAGCTATCTGCCGGCACTGTTTATTATATCAAGAACGGCATTGCTGGAGAATACACCAAGATATACCCTGATAGAATCTATATAAAGGATGCCAACAACAAAGATGGCTATGCTAAGGTCAACATCACAGACGTAGAAGCAGGATCATCCAACTACTACTGTGAGGTAGAACGAATCTACACTTACACCATCTATCTCACAATAGAATATGTGCAGGGTCCTAACATCAACGGTAAGATAACTGTTGACAACTGCGCCTTGCCGGGAGAGATGGTCAGACTCAGGAAAAACCAGATTTCCATTGAGGCAGACGAATCGTTCTCTGCCAACGGATACTACTGGCGCATAGGAAAGCGCAAGCAAAACGAAAAGGGAAACTGGGTATTTGAAGACGCTACCGAATGGGACATCAACAAAAAGGCTACAGGCTACGACACCTACAAGCAGGGAAGCAGCGAAGCACAAGGACTCTTCAAGGACTGCGTATATGACAAGACCAATGACTATCTGGATATTCCAGCCTACTACTTCATGAACGGATATGGCGTACAGCTGGGTATCACCATGAATGGTCTGAATAAGATCTTTACGGTGGATATGGCAGACGACAGCCAGTTTACCGTACACAACTACCACCGCATGAATCCTCATCAGAAGGGTGTGAACCTACATCTTTCAGAGGCTATCCAGCGTACCCAGGAAGACAAGACGTTTGCCGAACCTCGCATTTATATCTCTGATGCCAGCGACCTGAAGGCATTCATCAACTTCGTGGATACCATCGGAACCGGTACGGGAAGCAAGGTGGAACAATATGGCAAGAATGCCCAATTCGTACTGCAGAACGACATCACCGTGACCAGCGACTTTGATGGAAGCAAGGCTGTATTTGCCGGCACTCTTCATGGCAACGGACATGTCATCAAGGGTCTGGCTCAAGGCAAATCATTCCTCAAAGAGAACCGAGGCAACATCTATAACCTCGGTATGGAAAGCGGCAATATCGCTGCCGATAGCTGTACGAATGGGGGTGCCTACCACTGCTGCTTCGAATATAACAAGGGCATACAGCCTATCGTCTATCACATGGACGGCAAGGCTGATACCCATTATAAGGCAGACGACTTCAGATACGGCAAGGTTGGCTACGACCTCAACGAATACTATCTGCGTGCCCGCTACAACAACATGAAGAATGCCCAAGACAAGGAGGCATTGAAGTACGTCTACGATTACTATGCCAACGGCGACTACCAGTATGCCCACCGTACCGATGCCATCACCGGCAACAACACGGGTATCACCTATCTGAGAAAAGGTACAGACAGTGACCAGCCTAACTACGGCAGCAACGAAACCCGCCACGACCAGAGTCACGCTATCGATGCGGCTCGAAAGGCATCGCAGGGTACAGCATCCGCAGTCAGCTACGTTCCACTGTTCGACGGAAACCAGGCAGACGGAAGTCAGCCGATGAACGACTTCATCTTCTGGGGACAGTCATTGCAGAAGGTTCCAGACCTCTGTCCTTCCCAGATAGCTTCCCATCAGAACAGCTATATGAGAAACCGCATATATCGTACTGCCGGCTACTATGGCGACACGAAGCTCGATGCATTCCACTATAATGCCAGCAACAATGCCAACAGCCTCATGAGTACCTACGTACACCAGACGACAACAACGGCAATCGACTTCACCTGTCTGAACGACAAGGGGGCAGCCATGGGATTCAAACAGGCGGCAGACATCAACCAGAACGGCATCTTCTACCCACCGGTAGATGACAATGCCAAGGTATTCAGCGACCTAAGCATCCAGCAGGGAGTAAGCCAGAACCTCCTGGTATATACTGCTGCCAATGGCAACGACATCGACAACAATACAGAGGCTTACGACATCGCAGACAATGCACTCGGCTACAAGGAGAACACGAGTGAGACTACCATCTACGGACATCATATTTTCAAGAATAATGCCGGTAATGGCTATACCACCTCTCTCCTCCACCTCGTAGAACGCACCCCTGAGGGTAAGAACAGCGAGGGAGACAAGTGTGAGAACAACGACTTCTGTGCCCCTATCCCATTCACGGTAACCAACCATGCCTGGTATGTACGCAAGCCGATGTACTATGCTGAGGATGCTACCGGAGCCTGGGAAGGTATCTGTCTGCCATTCACCGCACAAAAGGTAATGGCATCGCTCAATGGTGAAATCACCCATTTCTATGGTGATAAATACCTGCATCATGAATACTGGCTGCGCGGTTTGACAGAGGTGAACACGACAAACAATACAGCCACCTTCCAGCGTCCGGGTACAACAGCAGGACTCTTCCAGGCTGAGGGAGCAGAAAGTAAGGATTACACCTTTAATAATAACTTCTTTGTAACAACCTACGGAGAACATTTCTATAACAAGGATGCTAATCCATACTACAGCAACCAGCAGGAGTATAAGAACTATCAGTTGCTGACCAAGGGAATCCCATATCTGGTCCGTTTCCCTGGTTACCATTATTACGAGTTCGACCTTTCAAGTAAGTTCTATAACAACATCTTGAATACAAACGAGTCTTCGCAAACCGTTACCTTCCATGCCTTCGGTAATGAGAACGAAACCGAGCCGGCAGATAAGGCGATCGTGATTCCTATCACCCAGGCTATGACAACCCAGCACAACGGTTATTATCATGTAGGTAGCTTTGCTGCCACCAAGGTAGCCAACGGAACCATCTATGGTATGAACGCCGTGGGTACTGCATTTGATGATGCGTCTACCCTCCAAACCGTAATGCCATTCCGCACCTATATGACAACATTGATGACAAATGCCAGAACCCGTTCTACTGATGCTCCATCCGTGATTCGCATTGCCGAAACCACGGGTATCGAGAAGATAGAATCTGACGTGAATGGTAACGATGATACACCAGCCGGCGAATCACTCTTCATCCGCCCTATCGGAGCTCATCGTGTACGCATAGAGAGCACCTACTCCACCCAGTTGCAGGTATTCTCAACCACCGGTCAGCTTTATCGCATCTTGGATGTACGTCCTGGCACCGCCACCTATAGTGGTTTCCCTGACGGCATCTACATCTTCGGAAACAGAAAAATCTTGGTAAAATAACAGAAAGATATGAATAGAAAGAATAAGATATCAACCGGCAACTTCAAGAATGCCATCAGCATCAAACCGGACGATATGCTCAACGTCCGCTCCTTTACCATCCCTACCAACTATACCCTCTTCAAGAGCATTGATGATAAAGGAAATGCTGTTGAGCAATATTATACCCTCAAATACTGGACACTAGAAAACGACACAACCAAATACGAACTCGGCAATACCTATTCTCCCCTATTCCATTGGGAACCCGTTCGCTTGCCGCCTGCTCACCTGCTCCAGGTTCCGACGACTGTATCCTCACAGATACTACCGGCTATAATATCCGCAACGTAATGGGTGGTACGGATGCCTTCGAACCTCAAATTCTCTGCCGGCAGATTGATGCAGAATCGGGATTACTATCGAAAAATGACGAAGAGTTGGAGGATAAGGAAAAGGTAGATACGGAAAACCATATCATCTGGAAAAGATGGTAAATCAGAGCAACCAGGATAATCTGGCATTCGGCAAGCATTCCATCCGTTTCTCCATTGCTTCTGGTACAACTTTCATCGCCTCTCCTACCCTTCATAAGAAGGATGAGAAAGAGATTATCTATAATCTCAATGGCCAGCAAGTAGATAAGACCTCTGCCCAAGGCGGCATCTTTATCTCCCGTCAGAAAGGTAAGTTCTATAAAGCTTCCGGTTCTTCCGGAGGAAGGAGATAGTTCTGCTGGCGAATTCAGATGTTTGAATAAGCAGAAGGAGATGTTTGAATAAGCGTATTCAGATGTTTGAATAAGCGAAAGGATATGATTGAATAAGCGAAAGGATATGATTGAATAAGCGAAAGGAGACGTTTCTTTGGGTTCAAAGAGACATCTCTTTTAGTCTTAGGAGACTGCTTCTCGAGTTGAAGGAGACTGCTTCTAGAAGGTTGCCACTAGGCTCAGCAGAGCTGCTGAGCCTAGTCAGCAGCTCTGCCGACTGCAGTCAGCAGGTCTGCCGAGCCTAGAGACAACACCTTTTAATCGTACAGCTACAACCCTTATAGTCGTACAACCATACACCCTATAGTCGTACAACTATAAACCCTTTAGTTGTACAACCATATACCTTTTAGCTATACAACCATATACCTTTTAGCTGTACAACCATAAAACGCAACCCCGCCAGGCGTTTCTCCTTTGACGCCTAGCGGGGTTGCCCTTTTTACCTTTTTACTTTTTTACCTTTATAATAAGGACTTGGGGGACTAGCGATGGAATCGCTAGGAACGGGGGGCGAAAGGGGGTTAAGGTTCTTTTTACCTTTTTACCCTTTTACCTTTTTACCTTTTTACCTTTTTACCCTTTTACCTTTTTACCCTTTTACCTTTAAACTCTCTTTTCAGCAAACAGGCCGAAGAGCTCAGCATCTATCAGGTCAGTAACCTTTCGGAAATCTTCCGGATTCTCTCCGAACTCCAGATTATCACCATCGATGATGATGAGGCGACCTTTATAATCCTTGATCCAATCCTCATAACGCTTGTTCAAGCCCTGGAGGTAATCGATGCGGATGCTCTTCTCGAAATCACGACCACGCTTCTCGATATGCTTCACGAGCGTAGGAATGCTGCTCTTGATATATATCATCAGGTCAGGGAGTTTCACCAGACTGATCATCAGATCGAAGAGATCGGTATAGTTCTTGAAATCCCTGTCGCTCATCATACCGATATCATGAAGATTAGGCGCAAAGATACGCGCATCCTCAAAGATGGTTCTATCCTGTACGATGGTCTGCTCTGAACGGGAAATCTCCACAATATCATGGAATCGCTTGTTCAGGAAGTAAATCTGAAGATTAAACGACCAACGTTCCATATCCTTGTAATAATCAGCCAGATATGGATTATTATCTACCGGCTCGAAATTAGCTTTCCAGCCATATCTCTTGGCAAGCATCTTGGTTAATGTTGTCTTGCCGCTACCTATATTTCCTGCTATTGCTATATGCATTTTTTTACCTTTTTACTTTTTTACCTTTAAGAGAACAGCCCGAAGAGCTTGGCATCTATCTTATCTATGATTTCACCAAACTGCTTGGGATTGTGCTCGAAATCGAGATTATCTACTTCTACGATGAGCACCTTGCCCTTATACTTTTTCATGATGAAATCTTCGTAAAGATTGTTGATACCTTCCAGATAATCCAGAGGCATCTTCTGCTCATAATCACGACCGCGCTTCTGGATATTCTTCACGAGGTGAGGAACTGAAGAACGGAGATAAATCATCAGTTCAGGCATCTCCACCACTTCCATCATCGACTCGAAGAGCTCCATATAAGTCTCGTAGTCGCGCTGGTCCATGTTGCCCATCTTCCGGTTGTTGGCCGCAAAGACATAGACACCTTCAAAGATGGTGCGGTCCTGGATGACCGTCTCTTTACTGTGCTGGATCTCTAACAGATTCTTGAATCGCTGCTTCAGATAGAACACCTCCATATTGAGAGCCCATCGCGAGATATCCTTGTAATAGTCATCGATATAGGGGTTTTCAGCCACGGGCTCCAAGTACTGTTTCCATCCATAATGTTTAGAAAGCATCTTGGTGAGTGTTGTCTTTCCACTACCGATATTTCCTGCTATTGCTATATACATTTATTAATACGAATAATTTACAATTTAATAATGAATAATGGGGCTGGCGCCGCATTGGCTGCAAAAGTACAATAAAAAATCGGGATAAACAAAAAAATCCAAGCAAATATATGATTTGCTTGGATTTTTGTATTCTATTCCTGCCTTGCAGGGGAGCTGTATTCTAATAGTCACGTTCGATGAGTTCGAGACACATACGGGAGTTGTGGTAAGGACATTTCCAGAAACCCGCCTTATCATCCTCCTTGTTCACCGTACCATCTTCCAGGATAGCCCAGTGCCACTCACCGTTCTTGGCATCCAGCAGATGCTTGGCAACATAGTTCCAGCAGGAGATGGCAACCAGAAGATTCTCTTCGGTGCGGAAATACTGATAGAGGTCGATATGGCCGATGATGTTCTCGCACTGCACCCACCACTGGCGCTGGAGATCATACTTATCTCCATCTTTCCAATGCTCATAAACCATACTGCCATCCGGACGTAAACCTTCATCTGCAGCATCGGCTATACGACGGATGATGCGCTCTATCTTATGCAGCAATATCTTATCGCCCAGAACCAGCGCGGTTTCGTGGAGCAGCCAGGACGCCTCAATATCATGACCGTAACTCTCAATATTGCGCTTGCCCTCCCACTCGTCATTGAAGAAGAGGTCGAGATGATAAGTCTCCTTGTTCAGAAGCTTATCGGTGAAGATATCGAGCAGATTGCGGATGCTCTTCTCCAGTTCCGGAGTCTTCCATACACGATAAAGATTGGTATATGGCTCGATGATATGCAGATGGGTATTCATCGTACGGGAACCATTCTCATCCTTATCAGAGAGACGCATGTCTGCAATCGGATTCCACTCACGGGTCAATGCCTCGATATATCCGTTGTTCTTGGCATCAAAAGCATGCTTCTCTATGTCATGATACAGAGAGATGGCAATATCCAACGCCTCCTTGTCACCTGTTGCACGGGCATACTCCGAGAAACCATAGATGGCAAAGCCGATGGCGTAAGTCTGCTTCTTGGTATCGAGCGGATTACCCTGATAGTCAACACTCCAGTAGATTCCGCCATATTCCCTGTCGAGGAAATAATCGCACACATAATCCTTGGCACGGGTGGCAGCCTCAAGATACTCCGGCTTCTTCAAGACACGATAGGCTGCAGAAAACGCCCAGAGGATACGGGCATTCATCACTGCTCCCTTCTCGGCTACAGGATGTACCTGGTCGTTACCGTCTACACGTCCGTAAAAGCCACCGTTTTCTTCATCTTTCACTTTCGTTAGCCAATAGCTGAGGATGTTGTTCTCCAGAACATCCCGCATCGTTTCTTTAAGATTTTCCATTTTTCCTTTTTTAATAGTGATTATTAGTTATGTTAAAACAATTATTTGCGGATAGGGAACTTCCAGGCAAGCACCATCAGCAGGAAGGCGATGACGGCTGGGAAAAGTGAGAACAATGACCATACCATCGTAAGCACAGAGTCGGTAACACTGGCTGGGTCGATCATCGTATTACCCATCTTATCTGTTATCATGTTGGCACCTGCCCAGCCCAGGAAGAGGGCGATGAGAGAACCGGAAATGGCGGTACCAAACTTCTGACTCATCGTACCGGAAGAGAAGATAAGACCTGTAGCGGATGTTCCGAAATGCTCGGTATGATAGTCGGCTACATCGGCGTACATAGACCACATCAATGGCGAATAGATACCGATACCCATAGAGGTAAGGATAACGATGGCTATCATCACCCAGATATACGACGGATCCATCGGGATGAAGAAGAAGACAACCGAGAGAACCAGACAGAGTGCTGCAGCCCAGAAGAATGCCATGCGCTTGCTGCCTACCAGACGGGTGAACCAAGGAGATACACCACCGAAAATCATACAGGTTACTTCACCGAATGCCATGAAAACGGTATAGTTGATAATCAGTCCCTCGATGGTTACATTGCCATGCAGACAGTAATCAAACATATAGCCAGCAACGGCATAGCGGAATCCGTTGAAGAAGTTGGTGCACACGGCGATGGCTGTCATATAGAGCCAAGCCTTGTTGTGAACGAGGTCGGCAAACTGCTGGAAAGAGAACTTCTCAGCGCGCTTCGGCTTCAGACGTTCCTTGGTAAGGAGTCCGCAAGCCAATGTCATCACCGCTGCAATAATACCGAGCACGGCACCAATGACAGCATACTGATGTGCGGCTGTTCCACCTACCATTTTCTGGAGATAAGGGAAAGAAAGCAGGGTGACGAATCCCATGGCATAAGCACCCACCATACGGAAAGAAGAGAACTGGTTCTTCTCATCATCATCCTCGGTCATCACACCGAGCAATGAGCCGTAAGGCACATTCACCATGGTATATACCGCCATCATCAGCAGATAGAGGGCGTAAGCATAGATTCGCTTGCCCACAGGACCGAAGTCTGGTGTATAGAGCAAGAGGGCGAATATCAATCCGAAAGGAATGGCACCATAGATGAGCCAAGGACGGTAGGTACCGAAACGGCTCTGGGTACGGTCGGCAAGAGTACCCATCAGCGGGTCAGTAACCACATCGAACATGCGGGCTACGAGCATCAGTACTGCCGCATCCGCAAACGAGAGTCCGAAGACATTTGTAAAAAACAGAGGAAAAGCGATAGACATCACCTTCCATACAATACCACCCGCAGCGGCATCACCCAATGCATAAGCTATTTTTTCTTTTAAACGAGCCATTGTTTTTATTTTTAATGTTGAATGTTGAGTGTTGAATGTTGAATGTTACTAAAAAAGGGATTCGCCCCTTATCCATATTCAATAATACGGATGAGGAGTACGAATCCCTACAATCTTAATACCTGAAACTTATTTACTTAAAGTCTGTTTATTTTTTGCTACCAAAGCCTTGATCTTCTCTACAGAGAACTGAGTGCGATAATCATCCTTTGGTGTATTCATGCAGTAGTCTACCAATCGGTCGATGGTAGAAGTTGCCACATGCATGCGGGTATCAGAAGAAGCATAGTAGATGAATACCTTACCATCCTCATCTGCAATCCAACCATTGGCAAAGACTACATTCATTACATCACCGATATACTCAGGACCTTCCGGTACGAGGAGATATCCACCTGGTTCTGCAATCACCTTTGTAGGATCCTCAAGAGAAGTCATGTACATATAGAGCACATAGCGGAGACCGCTGGCACAGCCACGAACACCGTGAGCCAGATGCAACCAGCCCTTATCAGTCTTGATAGGATGAGGACCCTCACCGTTCTTCACCTCCTGGATGGTATGATAGTGACGGGCATTGATGATCTTCTCTTCCTTGATTTCGGCATGAGTGATATCATCAACAAGAGCCCAACCGATACCACCACCAGAACCTGTATCGATGAAACCATCCTGTGGACGGGTATAGAAAGCATACTTGCCATCAACGAACTCCGGATGGAGAACCACATTGCGCTGCTGGCTCTTGGTCTTCAGATCAGGAAGACGCTCCCAGTTTACCAGGTCCTTGGTACGGGCGATGGCTGCTGTAGCTGTAGCAGCACTGAGATCACCAGGCTGTTCATCATCATGACGCTCTGCACAGAACACGCCATAGATGTAGCCATCCTCATGAGCTGTGAGTCGCATATCATAGATGTTGGTAGCAGGAACAACATCCTCAGGCATGGTGATAGGCTCATCCCAGAAACGGAAGTTGTCAACACCATTAGGACTCTCTGCTACGGCAAAGAAACTCTTGCGATCGGCACCCTCCACACGTACAACGAGGAGATACTTGCCGTTCCACTTGATGGCACCCGAATTGAGCGTAGCATTCATCATGATGCGCTGCATGAGATACGGATTACTCTTCTCATCGAAGTCGTAACGCCACTCTAATGGAGTATGTTCTGCTGTAAGGATTGGGTTCTTATACTTTTCATAGATACCATTTCCCCACTCTACCGGTTCATTCTTACGGCTCAACAATTCCTCATGATGAGCGCGGAGTGCTTTCACTTTGTCTTGAAATGTAGTCATAATATATCTTTTTTTACTTTTTTACCTTTTTACTTTTTTACCTTTAAAACATCTTTGGCAAAGAGGACTTTCTTTTCCTTCTTGAATGCCTTGAAGTCCTCGACGATGGCTCCATCGCCTACTCCAGGAAGATAGGCTTCCTCCTGAGGTTTATCCCAGGCATTACGCCAGAAGAGAACATAACTCAACTGATACTTCTGAAGTACAGGCCAAAGGGTTTGGGTAAACCAATCCTTCTTGCTGGCGATACCCCTGCAACCCGTTTCGGTGAGGGCAGGAATCTTGCCAACCTTCTTGGCCGCCTCCATCAGCACATCGAGCGTGGCTGCAAGGTTCTGCTGATAGTTGGCATCGCTGTTGTCGAACTCGTAGACGTCAACACCCAGCATATCCACATACTTTTCTCCCGGGAATCGCTCCAGGAATTTTTCTACCGTCTTCTCGTCGCTGAGATTTGGTGACCAAGCCCAAACGATGTTATTGCACCCTGCTTTAGTAAGTATATTTAGGGTTTTTACGTATAATTGGTTATATTGTACAGGTGTGCAACTGCTAGCTCCCCACCAGAACCATCCGCCATTCATTTCATGCCATGGTCGGAAGATGACAGGAACCAGTTTACCATCGTTTGTCTTCAAAGAAAGGATGAAATCGGAAACCTTCTTGAGCCATCCGTCGAACTTCTGTTGCTGGGCGCCTCCATCCAGAATAGCAGCTACAGCATTACCTTTCGGATCCCAGGCATTCTCGCCAGTAACCGGATTCCAAGGATGCCAACTCAAAGTAACGATGCCTCCTCTCTCATTTTGGGCAATGATTTCTTTTCGCATACGATCGAAAGACACGCCGTCAAGGTTTTCCTTGCTGTCCAACTCTATTTTTCCAAGATCGAAACCCATCACAGCAGGATAATCACCTGTAGTGAGGAGTACATCGCTCTTTCCTTCATCCCATTTCCAAGTAGTACCATACATCGGATCATCCTGATGTCCGAGCATGATTCCCTTGTTCAGTAATTTCTGCAGTCTGACCTTCAATTGCTCTGCCGGAGTATTGCAACATTGCTTTTTACCCTTGCAGCTGGAAGTATTGGCAGTCTGGACTGATGCGCCCGTAACGCCATCAACCTGTGCCATTGCTCCTTGCATCGCCATGAGGCAAGCTGCACCAATCAAAATTCTTTTTCCTATCATATATCTATTTCTTTAATTGCTGAATAATCCAAGCCTGCCATTCATCCCACTGCTCCTGATACCAGTAATGACCGGTCATCTGGTACAGACTCAAGGTCTTAGGCGCTTTTACCGAATTATAAAGTCCGTAAGACGATGTTGGGGGAACCACCTCATCATTATAACCGAAACTGTACCAGCCAGGAACGGTGATGCGACGGGCGAAGTTGACGCCATCATAATAGCGTGCACCTTCGAGTCTTGCCTTTTCCAAATCCGTAAGTTTCTGCTCTTTCCATGCAGCCCCCTGCGCCTTATCTTCCTTATAGAAGTAGTGAGGCCAGCCACCTGCAACTCCGTGAATTTCAGCCTCATAATCACACATAGCATCATGAACAGGAGCCAGGAAAGTGATTCGCTTATCGAGAGCTGCCACAGCGATGGAAAGGAATCCACCCTGTGATGAACCCGTTACACCGATAGTTTTCCCGTTCCACTCAGGGAGCGAAGCGATATAATCCACACCACGGACAGCACCGGTTACTACCCGTCTGTAAGCATTGCGATAAGGATTCTCGAGATTGGTATCCCAGTAACCATTCAGTTCGCCATTGGCAAGATCATCATAAATTTTCTGCTGCATGGTAACAGGAACACCGTGAATACCGATTTCCAGTACGATGCACTCAGCAGGAGCCGTATAAGTATCGCCGGCATAAGGGCGTACACCCGCACCAGGTACACGGAGCAAAGCCGGATACTTACCTTCTTTTACCGGTACACTCAGGATGCCATACATCTTAGAGCCCCATCGGTTGTTGTTATAGCTGATTTCATATACATTCTTATCCTTGGTACAACGCTCAGGCAGAAGCACCTTGGTAGGATTGAGGTCATTCTGTCTTGCCTCATCCAGTGCCTTCTTCCAGAAAGCATCGAAATCCTTAGGTTCCTGTGCGAAAGGCTGGATCTTCTCTGGAGAGAAACCTGCCGTGCAAAGTCCCTCGTAATCCTTTCCATCTACATGAGCGATAACCTTGAGGCGGTAGAAGCCCGGTCTGTCCAGACTGCCGCACCATTTCATGGTTCCGTCCTTGAGAGTGGTACTTTTCTTCACCTCCGGAAACATCGCCGGACCAGCTTCATAATCTACCTTCACCTGATTGAGTAGCGTACCGCTCTTTCTCACATTCACCATGAAGTTAGCCTTCTCGCCTACCCGGTAATTCCAGTCCTGATGGTCAGGAGTTACCGTTACAACGATGTTATTTCCTCTGATTTGTGCGCTGAGGCTTGAAATCCCCAGCACACTCATCAGAACACCTATAATTATTAACCTAAAAACATTTGCTATACGATGATTCATATTGTCGTTGTTAATCTTGTCAGTTAAACATTCTGTTTTACGGTTGCAAAGTTAGGCATAATTTCCGATATATCCGTGTATTATTTTGCTGAATAAACATACTTTGTTGCAAAGGCAGAAAAATATTTGGAAATATCTGAAAAAAGAAATAAGAATTGATGCACATCAAGTCAGAAAAAGCAAAGAAAACAACAAAATACACACTCTATTTAACTCAAGAATTGACCGAAAGCAACAAAAGATCAATTAACAAAGCACAAAAGGTTATGACAATTCATATAATAAATAATGTACGCGTACCTTATATATAATAGATAAATAATAGAATAATCAATATAAATCAACCATCAAGTAAATAAATTGTAACGCTAACACTTAATCTTTAATAAATATGACGAAAATTACATTTTATTTTCACTAAAGCAGAAAAGTATTAGTAATCAGCAAAATATGTACAAGCTATTTTGCAAAAAATAGCTATCTTTGCAGCAGATTTACAAAATAGCCTAAAGGTTTAGAATCAACAATATAAAAACAAATAAACATAATCACAACAATGGAAAAAGTAAATGCAACCTAGAGCTAGCCTCTAGCCCTTTCTTCTCATCAGAAAAAGATGACGAAGGAATAATCAGAGAGCAATAACCCGATTTGGATTCTTTCCCGTATCGATCGTATAAGTGAAAGAGCCAAACTGTTTTAACCAACTAACAAAAATTGTATGAACTTTAAAAGTAGAGAAAAGTTGCTTGCTAGTGTAGCTGCCCTGAGTCTTCTCGGCATCTCCCCTCAGCAAACTTTCGCAGCCCAGATCACAACGAATCAGGCTGTGCAACAGACCAAGAAGATTACTGGTAACGTATCCGATGCAACGGGTCCTATCATCGGTGCAACAGTAAAAGTGAAAGGCACAAGAAATGCCGCAGTGACAGACTTTGATGGTAACTACACACTAAATGTAGCTGCCGGACAGACTGTAGAGGTAACTTACGTAGGCTATGTTACCAAAACTTTCAAAGTAGGAGGCCAAAGCAAGTACGACATCACTTTGGTAGAAGACGACAACAGTCTTGACGAGGTGGTAGTTGTAGGTTATGGTACCATGAAGAAGAGCGACATCTCAGGAGCTTCTGTTTCCATGGGAGAAGACCAAATCAAAGGTTCTATTATCACAAACTTAGACCAGAGTTTCCAAGGTCGCGTTGCCGGTGTTACATCTGTAGCGACTTCAGGTGCTCCAGGTTCTTCTACCTCAATCCGAGTTCGCGGACAGTCAACCATCAATGCCGGTGCAGAACCACTTTATGTCATTGATGGTGTCATCTTCCAGGGCGGCGGTTCAAGCGGCGGTTCATTAGGTTTGGGAGATGCCTTAGGAAATGGTTCTGTTTCTACCGTATCACCAATGTCAACTATCAACCCTGCCGATATCGTCAGTATGGAAATTCTGAAGGATGCTTCTGCTACAGCCATCTATGGTGCCCAGGGTGCAAATGGTGTTGTACTTATCACAACCAAACGGGGTAAGATTGGAGAAGCAAAATTTACATACGACGGCATGGCTGCATGGCAATACCAGGGAAAGCGTATTGACATTCTGAATCTTCGTGAATTCTCAGAATATTATAATGACTTTGTAAGCAACGGATGGATTTCTCAGGATCAGGCACGTCCTGATTTCTCAGACCCATCTATCTTGGGTCGAGGAACCAACTGGCAGGACGCTGTATTCCGCACAGCTTTCCAGCACCAGCATCAGGTTGCTGCACAAGGTGGTACAGAGAAGGTTAAGTACTATGTTAGTGGCGGTATGATGGATCAGGATGGTACTATCATCGGTTCTAACTTCAAGCGTATGAACGTACGTGCCAATCTGGACGCTCAACTGAAGAAATGGTTCAAGATAGGTATGAATACTACATACACAAGAACCAAGGAGCGCCTGCTCCATGCTGATGGTACAGAAGGTGTTATTACATACGCATTGACCACACCACCAGATATTGCCATCTACGATGTAGACGGAAACTACACATCTGTAGTACGTGACGGCTGGTCTTCACCAAACCCTATTGCACAGGCTTTGAGCAAGGATATCACCATGAAGCGCAACAAGCTGACCGGTAACATTTTTGCAGACATTACTCCTATAAAGAACCTCACCTGGCATACAGAGTTGGGTTACGACTTGTCATGGAGTGATGCAGAGGTCTTTACACCTACTATGCACTTAGGCAACTGGAACCAGGACACAAACTTTGCAAGTTGGCAGAAGAATACAAGCAAGTATTGGCAGTTTAAGAACTACATTACTTATAATGGAAGTATCAAAAAGCATTCTTTCACAGCCATGCTGGGTCAGGAAGCTTGGCGCAGTGACTGGGATTATACCTATCAGGCAAACGCTAATTTGCCAAACAATACAATCCATTTGCCATCTTTGGGTTCCAGCACTCCTAGTATCAAGTCTGGTTTCGGTGTTACAACAATGTCATCATTCTTTACACGTGAGACATACAACTACGATGACCGTTATTTAGCAACATATACATTCCGTCGTGACGGAAGTTCTAACTTCGGTCCTGAAAACCGTTGGGCTTCATTCCACTCATTCGCAGCAAGCTGGCGTTTCTCTAACGAGAAGTTTATCAAGAGCATCGCAGGTAAATGGTTGAGCAATGGTAAGATTCGTATTGGCTGGGGTCAGACTGGTAATGCCAATATCGGTGCTTACAAATGGGGTACTACCGTAACCAAGTTCCTTGTTGGTCAAACAAGCGTAGCATACCGTCCTACCAATATTCCAAACACTTCTATCAAGTGGGAAACTCAGGAACAGACCAATATCGGTCTCGATCTTGGACTCTTCAATGATAAGATTGGTTTCACTCTCGACTGGTACAACAAGGTTTCCAACGATATGCTGATGCCTTTACAGTTGCCTTCATATATGGGTACTCAAGGCAATGGTTCTTCACGTCTTAATGCACCTTGGGGTAACTACGGTAAGATCAAGAACACCGGTTTCGAGTTGGCAGTAAACGCTCATCCTATTGCTAACAAGAACTTCTCTTGGGATACAGAGTTCAACATTTCTTGGAACAAGAACAAACTGGTAGGTCTCAGCGGCACAACCAATGCCAACATCATTGGCTATGGCCAGTGGAACGACGTTGTCTGTGTAAGTAACATCGGCAAACCTCTCTATCAATTCTGGGGATATCAGACCGATGGCGTATACAAGGATTTTGAAGATATCAAAAACTCTCCTAAGCCTAAGAGCTACAAGGAAGGAGCCCTGAATAAGGGAACAACCGTATGGCCAGGCGATATCAAGTTTAAGGATATTTCAGGTCCAGACGGAAAGCCTGATGGAGTTATCGACGATTACGACAAGACTTACATCGGTAATCCACAGCCTAAATATACATTTGGTTGGACCAACACATTCCGTTATAAGGACTTCGACCTGACATTGTTCGTCAGCGGTTCTGTAGGAAACAAGGTTATGAACTACCTGAATATCAGCATGAGCAAGATGAACAATGCCTGGGTAAACCAGAGTGCAAGTGTCAAGAATCATGCCGTACTGGCTCCAATTGATCCGAACAAGGACTACAGTAATGGTTATAAAGGCAACAATGCCAATACCGTATACAACTGGTATGATGACGTAGACAACATCTATGTAGTAAACGCAGGAACCAACATTCCACGTCTTGCTATCGGTGACCCAGCCGGAAACTCTAGCGTTATCAGTGACAGATATGTTGAAGATGGATCATACTTGAGAATGAAGAATATCACTTTAGGTTATACATTGCCTAAAAAGTATGCAAGATACCTTCATATTGAGAGTTTGAGAGTATATGCAAATATACAGAACCTCTTCACTATTACCGGTTACGACGGTTATGATCCAGAAGTAGGTGCAAGTACATCCGATTCACAGGGATACAGCTTCGGTGTAGATAACGGACGTTATCCTTCACCAACGGTATATTCTTTCGGTATCAACCTTGCTTTCTAATTAAATAACAAAAGAATAAACAATTATGAAAAAATACAATATATATAAAACGGCCGTTTGCGCATTCGTCTTGGGTCTCAGCTTGTCTTCTTGCGGGGACTTTCTGGATCAGCCAGACAATTCCAACTACAATGCAGACACGTTCTATAATGGTGATGCAGAGTGCTATCAAGGCGCCAATTCTCTGTACAGTATGCCATGGTATGATTTCCAAAGAGGTTTCTTCAAAGTTGGTGAAGTAATGTCAGGAAACTATTATTGGTGGGGAAGTGAAGATACTCAATACTGGAACTGTAACGTATCTGCCAATAATGCCAACCTGAAAGATATGTCTTATTCACTTTGGACAGTAAATGCCTACGCCAACACCATTTATGATAAACTGAAAGGTGCCAACGCAAGCGCAAGCGTTAAGAGTGCATGTATGGGAGAATGCCTGACATGGAAAGCTATGGCATACTTCTATCTTGTACGTACATTCGGTGCAGTGCCAATCATCCATAATAACACAGACATTATCGGTGCCGGTACATACAATGACCAGTATAAGGCCAACATAGAGGATGTATACGATTACATCATCATGACCTTGAAAAAAGCCATTGAACTGTTACCGGAAAAAGATCCTACAGGTCTTGGACGTATTGATAAATACAGCGCAGAAGGCTTGCTTGCCAAGGTTTACCTGACAAAGTCTGGTTTCGATCCAGCAACTACAACTTACGAACAGGGAAGTGTGGCATATATCAAGACCACCAATCACCAGCGCAACCAGGAAGATCTTGACAACGCTGCCAAATATGCAAAGGATGTTATAGACAATAGTGGCAGAAGTTTGGAACCTGCAGCCAATTTCCCAGCAATGTTCTATGGTGCATACAAAGGTCCAGAATCACTCATCGCATGGCACTGGCGTGCCACACGTGACCCTTGGACATCTCAAAACTCACTTCAAAGTGACCTCGCTATTACGGGTTTCGATGAAACAGGTAACAACTGGGGAGGATGGGCTGGTCCATCAGTAGACCTGATAGAAGCTTTCGGAGATAATCCAACAAGCCAGACTAGAAACAACACCGACATCCGCCGTAAGGCTACCATGATTATGGCTGGTGATAAATACGACTATTTCTACACAGACTGTGGCGGTTTCGATTTCCTGAAGCACGTATATAAAGGATACGAGAAGCACCAAGGTAACGGAGAACTCCAGAGTCCAACAGGAGCACAATGTGCCAAGCATCTTGTTGGTGATAAAGCCGACCATAACTTGCATATAGGCTGCGACTTTGATGTGATGGCTTATGGTAACTATACTCAGCTGTTACGTCTTGCAGATGTTTATCTCATCTATGCAGAAGCCAAGATTGGTAATGCAGGCTCAACAACAGATGCATCTGCCATTGATGCATTCTACAAAGTTCGCAACCGTGCGGTATCTACATACGAACGCCCAACATCTATCAGTTTCGAAGATGTATGGAAGGAGCGCAGATTGGAGTTAGCACTTGAGGGCGATCGCTGGTATGATTACGTACGCAGATACTACTTCGATCCTGATGCAACAATTGCTGAGTTGAACGCACAGAAGAGAAATGAGTATTATGGTCTGAATGCGCTCTATGAGACATGGTACAACAAGGGTAGCTATGATGGTCCTTGGAACTTGAACAGCGATGTAAGATACAATGATGATCCTGGTAAGCATCAGAACGTTCAGATGAGCAGTTTTACCATCCCATTCCCTACAGAAGATGCAACCATGAACCCTCATTTGCTGGAGGCACCACAGCATGTTGACATTTCTCAGTTTACTTATTAATATAAGAAACCTCAAAAATAGAACAATTATGAAGCTAAATAATAAAATATTAAGTGTCATGCTTCTTGGAGCTACAGCATTTACAGGACTCAGCATTACAAGTTGTGTGGATGAGCCTGACAAATATGAAATAGCTGGTGGAACTCCTTCTATTGATTACGTTCGCCTGTGCGATGTAACCAAGAAAGATTCCATGTTAACTGGAGCATACATGGGTACAAGTATCTGCCTGGTCGGTAACAACTTGAGAAGTATAACAAAAATGCTCTTCAACGACCAGCAAGCCATTTTGAACACAAGTATGATTACAGACCATACCTTGATTGTAGATGTACCAAAGACTCTTACTGACAATCCTACCAATAAGATCTACATGTACAACAAGGATGGTGAGTGTACTGAATATAACTTCAAGACGCTCGTACCAGAACCGGTGGTAACATCATTGAGCAATGAGTTTGCAAAAGATGGCGAAACCGTAACCCTGAAAGGCGACTACCTGCTGGATTACGAGAATGCTCATCTTAAAATCACATTCCCAGGCAACGTAGACGTTACTGATTTCAAGAGCATTTCCAAGAATGCCGTTACTTTTGTGGTACCAGAAGGTGCACAGAAAGGATTTGTCACAGTAGAAAGCATGTATGGAAAAGGTAAGTCTAAGTTCTATTTCCGTGACGACCGCTGCATACTCTTCGACTGGGATAATGACGGAGATGACGCAATAGCAATGGGTCATGGCTGGCGTGATGGAATTCAAAATGGTAACCGTATTAGGAATGATGTTGAAGGAGTTCAGCCTCTTGACGGAAATTACTACTACTTTGGAGGCAAAACCGTTAATTTCGATTCATGGGCTGAAGATGAATACTCATTCAACTACTGGCCAGAGCCAGCTGCAGGTTATCCTGAGTTGAACTCGCTGATGAAATGGAATGATGTTGACAACATGCAAGTGAAGTTTGAGGTTAACATTCCTAATGATTGGACAGGCTTGTCATTACAGGTATATTTTACCGGTAACAACCAGGTAACATACTCAACAGGCAACAACAACTATCTTGCAGATGACAAGTTTCCACGTGCACTTTGGACTCCATGGTATGGAGCAACCAACAACACATTCAGCACTTCAGGAAACTGGCAGACTGTTTCTATTCCATTATCAGAATTTGCATACGACAGATATGGAAACAAATTGGGTGGTTTGAAGTTTGAGAATCTCACAGGTATGACCATGTTCCTCTATACAGGACCATACAAAGAGGCTACTGTAGAATGCTCACCAACAATTTGCGTTGATAACATTCGTGTTTGCCCTATCAATGAATAAAATTTGCTGATGCTGGCAGTCATCCAACTGCCAGCACTGCAAACAAACAAAAACAATAAACGTCAATCATTATGAAAAGACATAATAAATCTTTCCTCTGGTTGGTTCTGCTACTGATATGCAGTACATTTGCGTTCACATCATGCGACCGTGATGACTTGAACACCGACCAGTATGGCAATGAAATATCTGTATTATCATACGGTCCAAACCCTGTACTCCGTGGGGGTGTCCTTACTTTCAAGGGAGCCAATCTTGACCAGATTACAGAAATAGATCTTCCTGGTGCAGAAGCTATTACCAGCATTAATGTTGTTACATCAGGAAAAAACTCAGAAATCAATATTGAAGTTCCTGCAGAAAAATGTGAACCAGGTATTGTTACATTGAAGACCGCCAAGAATGGTGAAATCAAGACACTTACCCCAATCACATACATTGAGAATTTGAAATTCACAGGTTTCTACGTAGGTGAAAACAAGGAAAACCTGGTAGGTAATGTTGGAGACGTCCTCACTATTGAAGGCGATTATCTCAACAATATTACATCTGTCATTTTTGCCAATGGTGCGACTATGGATGCCGAGAATTTTAAATCTCAGACCCGCTATCAGATTCAGCTGGTAATCCCAGCAGAAGCAGGAGAAGGCAGATTCCAGATTAGCGATGGAAACAACTACATGTATTCTGAAGGTGCTTTAGTTATCAATACTCCTGAAATTGATGCAAACAATGCTATCGGCAAGCCCCTTATCAAAGCTGGTGAAACTGAGGTTCTCAGAGGTACTTCACTTGATCAGATTGCAAGCATTGAGTTGAATGGTGCAACCGTAGAAGCAGCTGACTTCAAGTCACAAACAGCTTCTGAGATTACCTTCATTATCTCTTCTAAGGTAGCAGACGGTGAAATTACAGCTGTAACAAAAAGCGGTATAAGAATTCCTTTCGGTGAGATTACAACCGTTGTTCCTAGCCAACTCGTTGCAACTCCTTCCCCTATCAAGAATGGTAAAGAGATAACAATCAGCGGTAAGGATATGGATCTGATTACAGGTATCGCATTCCCTAACGCCAAGGAATCTAAACTTAACAAGGTTGAGACAACAAAGGTTACATCTACAGTACCAGAGGATGCACAGGAAGGCGACATCACTTTGAGTCTTGATAATGGCAAGACTGTAACAGTAGCCTATACATTGGTTAAGCCAACCGTTACCGCTTGCGCTCCTGCAGCCATCACAGCTGGCGAGAAGACCATCATCAAGGGTACAGATCTCGACCTCGTGAAGAGCATCACCTTCCCTGGCGATGTAGAGCAGACCGTAACCGACTTCAAGGGTACCGCCAATGCCATCGCAGTAACAGTTCCTACAGCTTGCGCCGGTTCAGGCTTCAAGCTCAACCTGAAGAATGGTATTACTGTCAACATCGATGGTCAATTGAGCATTAAGGCAGCAACAGATCCAGCTATTGCATCTGTTACACCAGGTGAGGCTATCGCAGGTTCAACCATCACCATCACTGGTAAGAACTTCCAGAACATCCAGAACCTCTATATCGGTTCTTACAAGGTAAACCGCTATACTTCTCGTACCAATACTGAGATTGTATGCCAGGTTCCAGCCAATGCTGAAGTTGGCACCTACAAGATCGTGATGGAAGACCCAGACGGCAACAAGATTGAAGGTCCTGAGTTCAAGGTGGTTCCTGCAGAAAAGGATATCGCAGAACTTGTAACGAATATGGATAATGGGAAAATAACATATCCATTTGATTTCTCATGGTCAAGTGGTAGTGGAAAATTCTATTTGACCAAAGAAGTATTTGAGAAAGTAAAGGTAAAAGTTGGTTCTAAGTTGATTGTGTACAAAGACCCTACCGTCAAGGGACAAGTACAGATCAATAAGAATAAAGATGGTTGGCCAACTATAACAACTATTGCAGATTGGGATCCTTCAAAAAGTAAACTTGAATATGTTTTTGATGAAACTGCTGTAGAAGTTGCAAACTCATGTGGCTTTGCTATTCAGGGCGATCTGACAGGCGTTACCAAGATTACTATCCTCCCATAAGATAGAAATATTTAACATAAAAAACGCATTTATGTGAAATATAATTCGTAAATTTGTGGCGTAGTTATATCAACTGCGCCACATTTTTAATTAAAACCAAAACATCAACCCGATATGAAGAAAATAGCATTATCCTTACTGATAGCTCTGAGCTGCATCTCTGCCAAAGCTGCAGACGGCAAGTCGCTGTTTGTATCATTCAACGATGGTAGCAAGATAGAGTTTGCACTGAGCACTCTACCGGAAGTAACCTTCGGAAATGATAAGATGACTGTAAAATCTACAGCTACTACTGCCAGTTACGAACTATGGAAGGTTTCCACCTTCACTTATGGTACAACGACAGGCATCAAGCAGGTAGAAACCAACAACAAGTTTGCCTTCGAAGGTGACCGTATCATCGTAGACGGTACCAACAACAAGGTAAGCGCCTTCGCACTGGATGGGAAGAACATCAAACTCTCCCCTATCACCGTTGGCGACAAGACCATCATCAATCTCAGTGAATTGACAAATGGGGTCTATATTATCAAAATCAATAACAAATCCTTAAAAGTAGCAAGACAATGAAAAAACTATTACTCTCACTCCTGGCAGTAATGATTTCATTCACAGCCTTGGCACAAACGAAAGGAGACAAATTGACCATCAACCTCAAGAATGGAAAGACAGAAGCATGGGATCTGACAGCAGACGGCAAGACTCCTGTTTCTAAAATCACACACTCTACAGATGGTAAAGTGGGATTCGTGATGACGGGTCTGGAAGACTATGGTGCTTTCGAAACCTACGACATCAACGACATCAACAACATCTCCTTCTCTATCTATCACGAAAGCGAAGTAGGCAATGTGAATCTCGCCGACCCTTCAGCTACAGAAAAGACCAAGCGTCTCTACAAATATCTGCAGCTGAATTATGGCAGCAAGACCATCTCTTCGGTCATCGCCAACGTCAATTGGAACACCCAGGAGGCTGACAAGATCTATAAGGCAACAGGCAAATATCCTGCCATGAACTGCTACGATTTCATCCATATCTATGTTCCTAAGCAGGGTTCCAACGGATGGATCAACTATAACGACATCACCCCTGTTACCAACTGGGCAGACCAGGGCGGACTGGTATCGCTGATGTGGCACTTCAACGTGCCTAAGACAGAAAACACCACTCCGGGAACAGATGGAAGCGGTGTGACCTGCACCCCATCCGAAACATCCTTCAAAGCAGCCAACGTATTTACTGCTGGCTCTTGGGAGAACAAATGGTTCTATCAGGAGATGGACAAGGTGGTGGAAGTTCTGCAGAAGTTGCAGGATGCAGGCGTTGTTGCCGTATGGCGACCATTCCATGAGGCTGCCGGTAATGCCTGTCTGAAATCAGGTGCCAGCTGGGGTAAGTCCTGGTTCTGGTGGGGATATGATGGTGCAGAAACCTACAAGAAGCTTTGGCAGACCATGTTTGATTACTTCCAAAAGAAGGGAATCCACAACTTGATTTGGGCTTGGACTACACAGAATTACAATGGCGATGCCAATACCTATGACAATGATGCCGACTGGTATCCCGGCGACAAGTATGTAGATATCATCGGTCGCGACCTCTACGGTTATGATGCTGCCAAGCAGGCTCAGGAGTTCAAGGAGATTCAGGCACGCTATCCTGGTAAACTCATCGCTCTGGCTGAGTGCGGAACTGATGCCAACAACAAGACAGCTACAGCAGGTATTGACGAAGCATGGAACGCTGGTGCAAAATGGAGCTTCTTCATGCCTTGGTATGGAAGCAACATGCCATCCAACGACTGGTGGAAAGCAGCTATGAACAGCAAGAACGTGATTACCCGCGACCAGGTGAACCTGAATGCCAACTACGTAGAGGAAAGCGCAGTAGATGCTGTGAAGAACATGGGCATCGGAACCAATTTCGGCAACTGCACAGATGTAGTAGCCATGTGGATGAACATGAACAGCAATTCTGTTACTGATTTCGAGAAAGCATGGGGACAGGTTCCTACCACCAAACCGATGGTAGATTTTCTGAAGAAGAACGGTTTTAATTCTGTCCGCATCCCAGTTACCTGGTTCCAGCACATGAAGGAAGACGGAACCGTGGATGAAGCCTGGATGAACAGAATACAGGAAATCGTAGATTACGTGATTGATAACGGAATGTACTGCATCCTGAATGTTCACCATGATACAGGTGCAGACGATAAGGATGTGAAGCACTGGATCAAGGCTGATGAAGCCAACTACAAGGAGAACAAGGAGAAGTTTGAATATCTCTGGACTCAGATTGCCACCCGTTTCAAGAACTACGACCAGCACCTGCTCTTCGAAGGTTACAACGAGATGCTTGATGCCGACAACACCTGGAATGCACCAAAGAGCGCAAGCAGCTATAAAGGTTTGAACGGATATGCCCAGAGTTTCGTGAATGCCGTTCGTGCCACTGGTGGCAACAACGAGACCCGCAACCTCATCGTCAATACCTATGCAGCAGCTAACGGAGACGAGGTTTTGAACAACCTTACTATCCCTACCGACAAGGTAGAGGGGCATATCGCCGTAGAAGTTCATACCTATGCTCCATGGGATTGGTTTGCCCAGAAAGGCAAGTGGGATGCTTCCTGCAGCAATGAAATCAAGAATATGTTCACCCGCCTGAACAATAAGTTCATCAGCAAGGGCATTCCTTGCATCATCGGTGAATATGGTACTCATGGAAGCAAGAGTGTCAGCAAAACCAGTTCTGCCAGCGAGATTCAGGCTGCTGCCAACCAGGCAGCCGACATCGTGAAACAGGCAAAGGCATACGGCGTAGCGACCTTCTACTGGATGAGCATCTTCACTGAGAAAGACAGAACAGTTCCTCAGTGGACACTCCCTACAGTAGTGGAAGCCATGAAAAAGGCATATAACGAATAACAAATTATGAGAATCAAATATATTATATTGATGTTCGCGGCCCTCCTGGCTTTCTCTTCATGCGGTGAGAAGAAAAAGAAATCGTATGACGAGATTGCCATGAGCGGTCTCACAACCCGCACAGAGAATCTGAAAACCAACATCAAGGCTTTCGCCAACAAGGGAACTCTCATCGGACAGATGTACGGCACCCTGAGCGGAATAGGCTGGAATCGCTGGCAATGTGACAGCGACCGATGCGACATGAAGGCACTCTGCGGTTACCGTCCGGCAACCAATGGCTATGAACTTGCCGGCATCGAGAGCGGAAAGCAGCAGAATGCAGATGGAGTTCCTTTCAAGGCCATCCGGGAAGATGTGCTGAAACACTTCCGCAAGGGAGGCTTACTTATCATGAACTGGACAATGCCTGATTATAACGGCAATAATGATATGCTGGAGGAATATACCAAACAGGTTGCCAAATATCTTGATACACTGCAAGATGGTTATGGTATCAAAGCACCTGTAGTACTCAATCTTCTTCCTATAGACGGTAAGACATGGTACTGTAAACTCAGCAAAGACGATTATATCAGTCTTTACAAGAAGATACAGGATCTCTTGGACGACGAAGATGTAACAAATGTAGTTTATAGTTATTCTGAAACCTACCAGCCGGGCAAGAATCTGATGGATCGCTATCCGGACAACAAGATTGATGTGATCAACGTGACATATCTGCAAAGCAAAAATGCCATCGACCTCCCACTCTACCAGAAGAGCATCAAGGAGATTGTGAAGCAGACTCTGCCTTTTGCCCAAGACCACAACAATGCCTTCGGACTGACAACAGGAGTAGAATCTATCGGTGATTCCAGTATTTTTTCAGAGACATTGCTCACAGTACTCAAGCAGCATCACATAGCTTACCTGATGTTTGGCAGAAACCAGGGAGAACCGATTGAGGAGCATTACTATACTCCATATCCTGGTGTATCGAACAAGAAGACTCATGGGTTCATGGAAATGATAAATGATGAAGTTTGTGTTTTCCTGGAAAAGCTAAACGGACTATATCTTGAACATTAATCAATGTTCGAAACGGATAAAATCAAAAAGAGAGGGCATACACATACCCTCTCTTTTCTTTTCAACAAACTAAAAATATAACTCTATACTATTTCTGAACATACTTTTTACCGTTCTTGATTACTACACCCTTATAAGATGCACCCACCTGCTGACCTGCAAGGTTATAAACCGGAGCATTCTTAGCAGCTGGAGCTACAAGCGCATTTGATATATTAGCTGGAGTATTGTCTTCCAATAATACATAAGCGTGAGCTAACTTGCAATCATTATAGATATTGAAAGTTACACCACCCTTATGATGTTCACCATCAACATAAGCATCTGTACCATTTTTAGCAGCTTTCTTGAAATCACCAACAGTAACAAAGATATCAAAATTCTTACCATCAGCAGCTTTTAACGCATAGGTTGGACTCCAATTATCAGAATTGGCAAATCCACCAATACCCCAACCATTGCGAGACACATAAGGATCTGTCGTATTCTTGAAGCTTAGTTTCACCTTTGTATCATCAGCATATTTATCAAATTCTGAAGCCAAAATAGTATGACCTTCAACCAATGTCAATTCAACCTCAGTATGCTTAACCGCATTTTGGAAATAAGCACTTTTGAAAGTGACTGTCTTAGAAGCGTCATCTGCACACTGCAAATAAATCTGGCGAACAACGTTCTTATGATCAGCATTCAGTGGAACAGTAATCTTATTGTCGGTACCCATTGCAGTTGAGCAAATTGTTTTACCATCATCACCTTTGGCATCATATTCTACAACAACCTGAACATTAACCTTATCAGAATTTTCAATCTCTAACACGAAATCATCGTAATCAGAGCAATCCTTACTGCCAAGCCACCATCCTGGGCGATAGCTCCATTTTTCGTGGAATGTAATAATTTTGGTCGTTGCATCATACCAAACAGTTTCACCATCCTTCACATTGTTGCTTGGCTCTCCAATATCAAGAGTAGCTGCGTTAGCAAACATAGCGAATAATACGCCACACACGAGAGTAAATAACTTTTTCATAAGCTTTATATATTTTATAGGTTTAAATATTGTTTTTAGAATCAACACGTTTATTGGTTCTTTTCGGTGGCAAATATACGACAAAAGTAGCGAAATACATGATATTATCATGCTCATTATCAATACTATTCTTTCTACATGCCATTTTTTTTAGAATTTGATGCAATTTATCTAAACTAAACTTTCGCATGTGATTTAAGTACGGGCTGAAGGCCGTTTCTGTGTTGGCCTCATGTTTGCCTTCAACTCTGCCTTCTTCCATACTTCCGGGAAAAGTTGTAAGCGGCTCCGCGTTTATACCATTGTAGACTTCTCATTTATTCGTACCTTTG
>OGEQ01000418.1_pt1 | contig 46235 bp, 35 predicted proteins | sample 1570731 | NCBI WGS metagenome assembly OGEQ01 (sample SAMEA2582132, study PRJEB24529) | metagenome | biome: Human gut stool | place: China | collected 2011
AGGAAGGTGGATTTGGCGCGGTTCGCGCTCTCGGCGTTTTCCACGGCAATCTGCAGCTTTGCATTCAGCTCCTGCGTATCGTTTGCGGCTTTCCTTGCAGCAGCTTCGGCTTTACGCGCCTTCCGGAGCAGCTTCAGGATCGTGAGCAGAATGACTGCAACCGCAATGCTGCTGACCTGCAGAACCATAAAGAAGTTATCCCTTAAAAACTCGCTCAGGGTAACCTTCCGCGAGGCGCTCTTATACATCGCCAGAGAGCCGGTAAGCATATTGGTCGGCATGGCCTTGATCGTTTTGTTCAGGATGGACAGCAGGCTGCGGTTTCCGCTATTGACCGCAAAGCAGGATTTGGCAGGGTTTGGCAGCGGAACGCTGTAAAAACCATAGTTCTTGCTGTATTTCGCCTCGCTGCTGACCCCTGTGACAAAACAGTCTGCCTGTCCGTCCTTGACCAGCTTTATCGCATCCTCCTGTGTATCGCAGTCCACGATTTCCCACTGCGGATAATAAAACGCAAGGTACCTTGTTAAGGAGATCTTGTTTTGGGGAACGGCAACGCGGTTCGCTTTGTTTTCGTTAAAATACTCTTTGTTCGTGACCGCCATCATATTGGCGGTCCATGTTGTGTTGGTGCAGGCAACGCGATATTCTTCAGCCAGATTAGGACTCTGGTCGAAATGGAAGACCATGTCGATCTCGCCTGATTTCAGCGCATTGAGTTCCGCCTCTTTGTCGTCATAACCGACCAACTGGAATTCCAGCTCCTGATTTCCCAGACAATCTGCGGCAAACTGAATATAGTCCGTTATTGTCCCGGTAATCTCCCCGGTGGCAGGGTCATAGGTGCTGACGCCGCTGTCACTCGTCAGAAAGCCCATCCGGATCGCACCGTGCTCTTTGAGCCACGCCTTTTCCTCACCCGTAAGGGCAGGGATATAATCCAGCGAGAAATACTTTTTATAGAGATCCGCCGTATAAAAAGGATCAGCGTCCTCCAACGCGCGCATCGCATTGTCCAGTTCTTCCTTGAGATCAGAACGGTCTTTGTTGATCGCATAGTAGATGCCGGAGCTTCCCACGCGGGTTATGGTCGAGATGCCAAGCTCTGTCCAGAAGGACTCTTCCAGTGAAACAAAGCAATCGATCTCGTGGTTTGCCAGCTTTTGCTTCGCATCCTCGTTGTTGGCGATGTTGACGTGCTGCGTTTTCAGGCCGTATTTTTCTTCCCATTCGGTCAGCATCACCTCCGACTCAGCTCCCATCAGAACGCCGATTGTTTTGCCGTTCAGCGTTTTGAAGTCGGAAGCGGTGATGTCCTCGCGCGAGAGATCGGCGTAGAGGTAATATTTTTCCTCACCCATCGGTTCGTCCGAAAACAGCATCTCCTCAGCGCGATCCTCCGTATAAGAAATATCGCCCATGATGTCGATTTCGCCGTTTTCAAGTTTTTCAAAGCAGTCTGACCAGTCGCAGGTCACATATTCGAACTGCCAGCCTGCATAGCCGGATAAGGTCTGCAGTAATTCGTAGCCGTAGCCCTTTCTTGCGCCCTTCTCGTTGACATAGTTGAAGGTGTCCTCAAACGAACCAACGCGGACGACCTTTGCCGGGGCGGCTTCTGCGGCGGCCTTCACAGGGAGCGCGACTGACAGCAACAGCAGCAGGCACAGCATCGCACAGACGCTTTTCCGTGTCAGGATCTGCATAGCTTTGCACGTTCCGGAGTTTTCCATTCTTTCCCATCTTTCTCCGCCCCAGGCGGTCGCATTTTGACTTCATTTCCGTACCGCCGATTTCAGAAAGGGCATTGCAGCATTGATCCCGTCAGCTTGTCAGCAGCTTTTTTGAACAGTTTATACCTATAAGTCAATATGTATTATAGCATTGCCATGGAAATCCATCAAGAATTTTTTCGCTATGCAGATATAAAGTCATAACCTCCGGCAGGCGGTACCGTGCCTTTTCACAGGTTCTTTCCGTTCGTTTCAGCTACCTTGGCGTACCAGACAGCGCTGTCCTTGGGGGTTCGTTTGCCGGTTGCGTAATCGAGATAGATCAGGCCAAAGCGCTCGTTATAGCCCTCGCTCCATTCAAAATTATCCAGCAGCGACCAGTGGAAATAGCCGCGCACATCCACGCCGCTGTCAATCGCGCGGCGCAGCGACAAAAGATAGCGGTGGATGAAGTCGATACGCGCAGGGTCATGCACCTTGCCGTCCAGATGGATGCTGTCGGTGCAGGAAATGCCGTTCTCGGTAATATAGATGGGCAGACCGTACCGCTCCCAGACAAAGCGTGTCCCCCACTCCATCGACTCCGGGGTGACGGGCCAGCCGATGGCTGTGCGCGGATGCCCTGCGGCTCGGGGGCAGAATTCCGGCTTGCCGTTTGCGTTGGCGCGCACCATGACGGAGTTGTAGATGTTCATCCCGATGAAATCCAGCCAGCCCAGCGGCAGAGCGTCCAACTGCTCCTGCGGGATGGCGTCCACCACACGCTGGGCCTGACCGCCCGCGATCACAGGCCAGCCACGCCCGCACAGCGGGTCAAGTGCCGGGGTATAGGTGAAGGTCCAGTCTCCGTCCGCCAGCGCAAAGGTTGCCTCGCGGGCCGCCGCAATATCGGCAGGGTCGTCTGTCGCCGGGGTGCAGATGCGCCCTGTCGGGGCCATGCCGACCCGGGCATCCGGGTCAGCCCTGCGGATCGCATCGGCCGCAAGGCAGTGGGCGTAGATCGTATTGTGCCACGCTGTAAACACCGCGCCGTCATCCAGACGGAAACCGGGTGCGTGTACACCGCTGCTGTAGCCCAACCCTACGCTGCACTGCGGCTCATTGAGGGTAAAATAGTACCGCACCCGCCCCTTAAAGTGTGCGGCGACCGCGGCGGCATACCCGGCAAAGGCTTTTGCCGTATCGGCATTCAGCCAGCCGCCCTTGTCCTGCAGGGCCTGCGGCAGATCCCAGTGGTAGAGCGTGACATAGGGCTCGATCCCTGCCGCAAGCAGCGCATCGACCAGCCGGTCATACCAAGCAAGGCCCGCCGGGTTGACTGCCCCTGTGCCCTCTGGGAAGATGCGCGGCCAGGCAATCGAGAACCGGTACGCCTTCAGATGCATCTCTTTCATCAGTGCAATATCCTCTGCCCAGCGATGGTAGCTGTCGCAGGCGATGTCCCCGGTATCGCCGTTCCTTGTTTTGCCCGGCGTATGGCTGAAGGTATCCCAGATGGACAGTCCCCTGCCATCCTCCTGCACCGCGCCCTCGACCTGATAGGCTGCGGTTGCCGCACCCCAGACGAAATTTTCCTGAAATGACATCGTGGATTCCTCCGTATTCTTTCTTTTGCTTTTTCCGCACAAACACCTAAAAAGGTGCAGCGCAAGCGCACTGCACCTCCGTAAGTGTAATGTTACCCTTTCACGCTGCCCAATGCAACGCCCCGCACAATATATTTTGAGAGGAGCAGATAGACGATCATAACGGGCAGAATCGCAATGGTGATCATCATATATACCTTACCCATATCGAACTTCAAAAAGTCCGCGCTGCGCAGCTGTGCAACCAGAATGGGCACTGTTTTCCACTTGGCATCGTTGATGATCAGCGCCGGGATAAAGTAGTTGTTCCACGCGCCCACAAAGCTGAATATCGCCTGCACCGCCATGGCTGGCTTCAGGATAGGCAGAATGACCGTGTTAAAGGTATGGAACTCCCCCGAGCCGTCAATGCGCGCCGCGTCAATAATGTCGCGCGGCAGGCTCGAATCCATGTACTGTTTCATGAAGAAGAACACCGTCGGCGCGGCGATGCTCGGCAAAATCAGCGGCCAAAGGGTATTGGTCAGCTTCATCTTGTCCATCAAATTCAAAAAGCCCAGCGCCGAAACCTGAGTCGGCATCGTCATGATGAGCAGAATAACGGTGAATGCCAGCTTGCGCAGCTTGAAGTCATACGCATAGATGGCGTAGGCCGTCAGTGCGCTGAAATAGACCGACAGCGCCGCGCAGGCAGCCGACACGATCAGGCTGTTGCGCAGACCGGTCAGGATCGGTACATTGGCATCATGGGTGGTGTTGAAGAAGTTGACGCCAAAGCTGCCGCGGGGCAGCGGGTCAAACCCCTGCTGGATGGTAAAGTTGTTGTGCGTGGCGTTGACGATCAGCACATAGAAGAAGAACAGGCAGATAAAGCAGAGGACAAACAGCACGATATAGGCCACTGCACGCTGCAGGGTCAGCATAGGGTCGTGAATTTTGCTTGCCTTTGCGGTAGTGGTGGCTGCGGTTTTTGTCTCGTTCGGCATACTGTTCACGCTCCTTCCTTAGTGATGCTTAGCGGCCGCTTTGGCTGCCTTGATGCGGGCTTTCTCAGCCTTGCGCTGCTCACGGGTCAAGCCGTCATCCTCCTGCGTGAGGGTAAAGTAGATGATGACGCAGAGCACCGCGCAGAGCAGGAACATCAGCACCGAAATAGCACCGGCTGTGCCGTAATTTTTGCTGTACAGATGCTGGTTCAGGTACATGATAATGGTGTTGGTCGAGCCGTTCGGGTCCCCCTTACCGTTGGTCAGGACCTGCGGCACATCAAACATCTGCAGGCCGCCGATGAGACTGGTGATCAGCGTGTAGACAAGCAGCGGGCGGATCAGCGGGATCGTGATGCGCCAGAACATTGTGGTCGAGGATGCACCGTCCAGCTGGGCGGCCTCATACAGGCCGGGGTCCACACCCATGATGGCAGCCATCAGAATGATGGTCGTATTGCCGAACCACATCAGGAAGTTCATCAGCCCAACCAGACCGCGCGCTGTCCAGACATTGGAAAGCCAGCGCACCGGCTCGGCCACGATGCCGAGCTTGAGCAGGATCGAGTTGATCGGCCCTGTTTCCGAGTTTGAAAACAGGGTAAAGAACAGCATGGCGAACGCCGATGCCATGATAAGGTTGGGCATATAGATGACCGTCTTGAAGAAGCCCTGAAACCGCAGCTTCAACCGCAGATCGGTAAACCACGCTGCCAGCACCAGTGATACAATAATCTGCGGGATAAAGCCCATCAGCCACATGATCATGGTATTGCTGAAGTATTTCGGCACCTCCCGGATCATAGCGGCATAGTTTTTCAGCCCTACAAAGTTGGGGCCGATGATCTTTAAGCCACTGCGGAAATACTCAAAGAAGGAATAGTAGATGGTCGTTGCCAGCGGCCAGAACTGGAAGATGAAAAAGGTGATAAAGAACGGCGCTAAGAAGATGTAGCCCCACTTGGCGTAGCTCATGCCTTTACGTTTGGTTTTCACAGGTCTCACCCTCCTTATCGGGCGTTGCCCCACGAAGGGCAGGGCCTTTACAATACAAAACCGAGGGCGGGCGCTGACCCGCCCCCGGCGTGGCTTGTGTTATAAGTATGGATTCAGTTTTGCGGTGCGGTCAGCGCATCAGGCAGGCCATTCGACGCTGCTCAGCTCAGGATACTTGACCTTGATCTGATCCTCAAAGTTCTTCTTCGCGGTCTCAAGGTCAACCGTGCCGTCAAAGTAATCCTTGAAGCAGCTCTGGAAGGTCTCGTTGCAGCCCTGATCATACGGACCGGCGTTGGACATATCAATGGTAGGTGCAACCTCTGCAAAGAGGGCAATGTGGTTCTGGCCGCCGAGGAATGCGGAGCCGAAATTCGGGTCAGCTGCAATGGAATCCATAGCGCTCTTGCAGTTGGTGTAGTCCTGCGTATCCTCGGTAATCTTGGTCATGATGTCCGCATCACAGGTCAGAGAGTACATGACATCCTTGATCGTGGGGATGTTGTCGGTGCCGGCTGCTGCGCAGATCCATGTGCCGCCCCAGTAATACGGCTGAGGGCCCTGACAGACCGCGTAATCGCCGAAGATGCCGTTGCCGACTTCCTGCTTGCCTCCCTCAGACTCAGGCGTGGCCAGAGAGTTGCCCAGCAGAGTGAAGTTGATGCCCCAAGTGGAGTAGAAGAAGCCGAAAACCTTGCCGGCAGGGCCCTGATCGGCGGCCCACTGGTCGCTCCACAGACTGGTCTTGTTGTTGTAGCCGTTATCGGTGTAGGTCTTGGTCTGATCGACCCAGTTCATAATGTTGGGGTCGACCTTGACGGTCGTGCCGTCCACCCAACCGGCGGACACATTGTTGGAGAAGGTGCGGTAGGAATCATCGTAGCCGGAGAGCATCTTGTAGCCCTTGGCAGCGGCCTTCTCAGCCACATCGTTGAACTTATCCCAATCGCTCAGCGCGGCCTGCACCTCGGTCGGGTCATCGGTGCCCAGCACATCCTCGGCGATGGAGCGGCGGTAGGCAAACAGGCCCGGGGTTGCCTGCCATGTGGTGCCCTTCTGGACGCCATCCACGGTGACGATGTCCTTGGTGTACTGGTACTGATCCTTGAGGTCATCATCGGTCAGGCCGACATCCTTCTTGACATCCAGCGTATACTCGGAATCCACATATTTCAGCGCGTAGTCCGCCTCGATCAGGAAGATGTCGATCTTGTCATCGGCAGCGGCGCTGTCCTGCTTGAGCAGGGCCTCGTCCAGCTTGTTCTGGTAGTTGTTGTTATCGTTGGGGTTGATGGTCCACTTTACGGTGACACCGTTATCCAGCGTCGTGGTGGACTTGTCGGCGGCAATCTCCTTGACGCCGGGGTAATAGTCATTGAAGCGGGACTGGAATTCATCGTTCCAGCACCAGATGTTCAGGACCTTGCCCTCCTCTGCGGCCGCATCGGCAGCAGGCTCTGCGGCCGTGCTGCTGGCTTCGGCAGAGGTCGAATCAGCGGCGGGGGCTGCGGACGAGCTTGCGGCGCCTCCGCCGCAGCCTGCCAGCAAGGTGGCTGCCATTGCAGTGGCGGTCAATAAACTCATTGCCTTTTTCATAATGTGTTTTCCTCCTTTTTTAATAAAAAGAACTCATGTATGAATCAGATATTGTGACCCGCATCCCAGCGGGTTTGAACCTATGGATTGGGGACATCGACGGACTGCCCTTTCAGCAGGCTGCCGGAGATCAGCTTCTGCTCCGGCAATGCCGTGCGCGGGGATTCTATCTGCTCGATAAGCAGTTCTGCCGCGGCGCGGCCCAGCGCTTCGGTGTCCTGCCGGTAGGTGGTCAGCTGCGGGGACATGATCTGCGAGATCAGGTTGCCGTCATAACCGGCCACCGAAATATCCCGCGGGATCAAAAGACCTTCCTCACGGATGGTCTGGATGCCGCCGATGGCGGAGAAGTCATCCGGGAAGAGGATTGCCGTGGGGCGCTGCGGCAGCGCCAGCAGCTGGCGGGTCGCAGCGGCGCAGCTTTTCGCATCGCGGTAGGTGCTCGGCACGATGTAGGTGTCCGGCACCGTGATCCCATGGGCGGCGCAGGCGCGGTAGAAACCGACCAGACGCTTCTGGGTGACTGCGCTGTGATTCTCTCCGTGGATATAGGCGATCCGCTCATGCCCTAAGGCGGCAAGCTGATCCACCAGCTTGTGAACACCGTCGGTGTTATCGGAAAGTACGGCAGCCCGGTTGTTAAAGACATGGTCGACTGTGACGATCGGCAGGTTGCTGTAGGCCAGCTCAATGACCTCCGGGTCATCGAACTTGATGCAGGCAGCAATCACACCGTCAACGCCGCGGTAGCGGCAGTGCTCCAAATAGCTGGAGTGGCCGTGGCCGATGTTGTGGTTGATAAAGGTGATATCATAGCCTCTGCCCTCGGCGTGGCGTTTGAAGCTGTCCAGAACAGCCGCGAAGAATTCATGCGTCAGACCGCTTTGTGCCTCGTCCACGAAAAGGACGCCCAGATTATAGGTACGGTTCGTTTTTAAGGCCCGCGCTGCGGAGTTTGGCATGTAGCCGATCTGCCTTGCCGCCTCGCGCACTTTTTCTTTGGTGGCCTGACTGATATCGTTGTGACCGTTCAGAGCCTTGCTCACGGTAGCCACCGAGACCCCGCATGCCTTTGCGATGTCTTTGATGGATGCCATGGTATCGCCTCCTTGCATCTTCCTTAATCGTTTTCGCATCTTCACTATACAACATGTCAACCATAAAATCAATGCCTTTTTGTCATTTTTTGTGCATTTCGATTCGATTTGGCGATTTGCAAAAAGCGAAAACACCTGTTTTGGTTATTTCGTTTGGAGTTTCGCTGAAAAAGGGACATAATTTGCGCCTTCGCTTGCCGCTTTTACGCTTTTCGCCCCGGTGATGCAGACCCAAATTTGCTTTTTATAGTGCCGCAGCCGGAAAATACTCTTATATAAAATAGGTGGGCATTCGATTTTCGTGCCAATTTTCGGTTTGCAAAATTGTGAAACTTGCCAAATCATCGTTAAATTCAGATGCAGCCCTTGCAATTATCCGGAAAACGCGGTATTGTAAGGGTAATAACTTAATCGTTTTCGACTTGAACTGACGGTTTTATCTGCTTTCCATAAGTAAGGAGAGGGTCTCTATGAAGTTCGGTCATTTTTCCGATACCGCACGCGAATATGTCATCACCACGCCGCGCACGCCGCTGCCGTGGATCAACTATCTGGGCAGTGAGGCATTCTTCAGCCTTGTTTCCCACACGGCCGGCGGGTACAGCTTTTACAGGGATGCCAAGCTGCGTCGTATCACCCGCTACCGCTACAATAACGTACCAGCGGACTCTAACGGTCGGTATTACTATATTAAGGACGGCGATGCCGTATGGAATCCCGGCTGGCAGCCCACCCAGACCGAGCTGGACAGCTATGAGTGCCGCCACGGTCTCGGGTACAGCATCATCACCGGCAAAAAGAACCGTCTGACCGCGAAGCTGGAGCTGTTTGTGCCGGTAGGCGACAACTGCGAGATCGACCGTCTGGTGCTGACCAATGGGAGTGATGCGCCGAAATCGTTTACTGTATTCAGCTATCTGGAGTTCTGCCTCTGGAACGCCGTGGACGATTCCACCAACTTCCAGCGCAATTTCTCGACCGGCGAGGTTGAGGTCGAGGGCAGCACCATCTACCACAAGACCGAGTACCGCGAGCGCCGCAACCATTACGCATTGTTCACCGTCAACACGCCCATTGACGGCTTTGACACAAGCCGGGATGCCTTTTTAGGCGCTTGGCGCAGCAATGCGAACCCCGAGGTCGTGGAAAACGGCCGCTGCACCAACTCGATGGCGCATGGCTGGGCACCCGTTGGCGTGCATCAAGTCAATGTCACCCTGCAGCCCGGCGAAAGCCGCAGCCTGATTTTTGTTTTGGGCTATATCGAAAACCCGGAGGATGAGAAATGGGCTGCGCCCGGCGTCATCAATAAGACCCGCGCCCAGGCGATGGCTGCCCGCTATGCCACGGATGCGCAGGTCGATGCGGCGCTTGCCAAACTGCACGACCACTGGAATACCCTACTGTCCACCTACTCGGTCAAGAGCAGCGATGAAAAGCTCGACCGCATGGTCAATATCTGGAACCAGTACCAGTGTATGGTCACCTTCAACATGAGCCGCTCGGCCAGCTATTATGAGAGCGGCACCGGTCGCGGTATGGGTTTCCGCGATTCCTGTCAGGATCTGCTCGGCTTTGTGCATCTGATCCCCGCCCGCGCGCGGGAGCGTATTCTCGACATTGCCGCCACCCAGTTCCCCGATGGCAGCGCCTACCACCAGTACCAGCCGCTGACGAAAAAGGGCAACATGGACATCGGCTCCGGCTTCAACGATGACCCGCTGTGGCTGATTGCCGCCGTGTACGCCTACTTGGGCGAGACGGGCGACTACTCGATTCTGGACGAGCCGGTGGACTTTGACAACGACCACAGCCTTGCACAGCCGCTGCTTGAGCATCTGCGCCGCAGCTTCGGCTACCTGCGCACCCACAAGGGGCCGCACGGCCTGCCGCTGATTGGCCGCGCCGACTGGAATGACTGCCTGAACCTGAACTGTTTCAGCAAGGAGCCGGGTGAGAGCTTCCAGATCACCGGCCCGAGTGACGGCCCTGTGGCTGAAAGCGTGTTCATCGCCGGTATGTATGTCAAATACGGCAACGCCTTTGCCGAAATTCTGGATGCCACCGGCCACGCGGACGAGGCCGCCGCCGTGCGCGCCGAGGCTGCAGAGATGGAACAAACCGTGCTGACTGCCGGTTGGGACGGCAGCTGGTTCCGCCGCGCCTACGACGCCTTTGGCCATGTGATCGGCGGTGAGGAATGCGAGGAAGGCAAGATCTTCATCGAGCCGCAGGGTATGTGCGTCATGGCAGGCATCGGCGTAAACACCGGCGAAGCCGTGACCGCCCTGCAGAGCGTGAAAGACAAGCTCGACACAAAGTACGGCATTGTGCTGCTGCAGCCCGCTTACACCAGATATCACCTTGAGCTGGGCGAGATTTCCAGCTATCCCCCGGGCTACAAGGAGAACGCCGGTATCTTCTGCCACAACAACCCGTGGGTCAGCTGTGCCGAAACTGTAGTCGGCCACGGCGACCGCGCGTTTGAGATCTACAAAAAGACCTGTCCGGCATACATTGAGGACATCAGCGAGATCCACCGCACCGAGCCATATGTCTACAGCCAGATGGTGGCAGGCTGTGATGCCGCGACCTTCGGCGAGGCGAAAAACAGCTGGCTGACCGGCACGGCCGCATGGACCTTTGTGGATGTGAGCCAGTACATCCTTGGCATCCAGCCCACACTGGCCGGGCTGAAAATCGACCCCTGCATCCCCCACACGATGGACGGCTTTACCCTGCGCCGTGTCTGGCGCGGGGCAACCTATGAAATCGTTGTGGAGAACCCTGACCATCTGGAAAAAGGCGTCAAAGCCATGACCGTGGACGGCAAGCCTGTAAGCGGCAACATCCTCTCCCCTGTTCCCGCCGGCTCGACCGTAGAGGTCAAGGTCGTCATGGGCTGACCGCCCGCCTTTTACCGCAAAGCAGCAGCCCGCAGTGGGCTGCTGCTTTTTCTGTACGGCCTTTATACACCGGCGTGCTGCTTCACGAACCAGAAAACTCCCCTATCCTGCTGCGCGCGCAGCAGAATAGGGGAGTATTTTTTGTGTGCAGCCTGTCAGGTATTGTTATTCCGCGAGCATTTCTCTGCATCGATCGCAAGCACGACCATCAGCGCGCAGAGGGCATCTCTTGGGTCGGCAACCTCAATGGTGTATGTATCGGTCCAATTCCAAAGCTCCTTGGCGATATGCGCCACGGTATGCCCGCTGGGGGCAAGGATGTCATAGTCCCATTCCCAAAAGCTGCCTTCAATGCGCCAGCCATTGCAGTCGATATGGTAGCTGGGCCGGAAAAGCGTCAGCTCTCGGCTCAAGCATCCCGCATAATCCTCCTCACCTGTGTAGAGCTCAAATTTGGGCATCCATGTAAATATCTTTTCTTTGACGCAGCCAACCGGGCAGCCCGCCGCATCAAAGATTCTCAGGCAATGCCCCCAGGAAAGCTGACCCTTGACCACAAACAGGGTATTTCCATATTCATCGTAAATATCATAGCTGTCGAACCAGGAGAACATCCGTTGCTTGAAAAGCATCTTCATTGCATTTCTTCCCTTTCCTGCGCAGTATCTGTTACCGGCATCATATTTGCTGGCTTTATGCTTATTATAGTTTATAACGCCGCCAAATCTCAAGGGAAAATCCGGAAAATTAGCCCTGCTATTTTACTTTCAGTGGAGGAATACCGGACTCCATTCTCTCTGCAGGGAAAAGGGCCGGGCAAGGATATGCTGCTTGCGCTTTTCTTTCTTTTGTACGCTTTGGTTTGTATCCTTATTTTGCTATTGCGGACCAGTAGGCATCGAACAAGCGCCCGATTCACCTGTGTTTTCAATACGCAGAGTACAACATTTTCCGGGGTGCATTTTTGTCTCCCGGAAATTATTGTATTTTGAAGCCCTGAAAAGTGTACATTTCTGCACAAATTCATCAAAAAGCACATTTTTCCTCTGTCTTTTTTCACATAGCTACGCTCTGTAATTGCCATTCTACTGTAAAAAAGGCACATTGTACATTTCCTTACCTGCAAATGACACATTTTCACATTTCGTCTGCTATACGCCGGATGTGCCTCTTAAAATCTGTTCCAGCGCATCGCAAAACCGGTTATCCTGCTCTTTTGTGCGTTTTGCAGCCCCCTTTGGGTGCTTGCCGGCGCGAAGGAGCTTTTTGTTCTCATGCCGCTGCAGCATCAGTGCATCTATATTATCCGCCGTATATTCCAAACCGTTCTGGTTCAGCACCCGTGCGCACCTTGCAAGGCACATACTTGCCAGACCGTAATCCTGCGTCACGACCAAGTCCCCGGGCTTCACCCGGTTGACGAGTGCAAAATCCACACTGTCAGCGCCTTTGTCAAATACCAGCGTCTGTGCCCCTTCCCTCTCAATGCGGTGGGATGTATCGCACAGAATCACAACCGGCACACGGCTTTTCCCTGCGATCCGCAGGGTCAGATCGACCACCGGGCAGCCGTCTGCATCGATCAAAATCGTCATGTGTTTATCCTCCTTTTCTCATCGTACTGTGCTTTGGTTTGATAATTGTACCATGTTCCCGCTGTGCTTTTCAACACGCAGGAGGCATTCATTCTCGGCGCACCGCAAAAAGCATGGGAGGTACACAGCAACCTGACCGACTATGTGACCCTGACCCGTATCCTGTTTGCGGCGAACCTGCTCCGGTATCATCACTACACGGTCGCACAGGCGGCACAGGAGGTAGGTATCCCGGATGTTCCCTACTTTACCCGTCTGTTCAAGCGCACCATGGGAGAGACCCCGTCCCAATACACCCGTAAGAAAGCCATCGAGGCCTAGAAAACAAACCTGCTAATAAGAAAAATTTTGCTGCGGCGCTCATCCGGCCTCCTTGCAATCCTCTGCAGCATGGTATTATAATTTGTATAGAATTGGCAAGCTGCATGCTGCACCGCAGGAGGGTGTTTTATGATTTTACAAACAGGTTTCCGCACCGATATTCCCGCCTTTTACAGCGCGTGGTTTGCGAACCGTCTGCGTGCAGGGTTTGTGCTGGTACGCAACCCGTATGATCCGCAATCTGTGACACGGTACGCCATCAACCCGGATGTGGTGGACCTGATCGGCTTTTGCACCAAAAATCCTGCACCAATGCTTCCCCGCATGGAGCTGCTGCGCCCCTATGGGCAGTACTGGTTTGTCACGATCACCCCCTACGGGCCGGAGATCGAGCCGCATGTACCGCCGAAAGCGCAGATCCTGCAGGATTTTATCGCGCTGTCAAAAGTTGTCGGTCCTGACTGTATCGCATGGCGGTATGACCCCATTTTCTTTTCCGATACCTACACCGCTGCGCGACATATCGCAGACTTTGAGCAGATGGCAGCTGTGCTTTCCGGCTATACCAGAACCTGTGTGATCAGCTTTATCGACCTTTATGAGAAGGTACGGCGGAATTTTCCGCAGGTAAAAAGCGTCCCGCACACGGAGCGCGAAACGCTGGGAAAGGCTTTTATTGAGATTGGCAGAAAATACGGCATGACAATACGCCCCTGCGCCGAGGGCACCGCGCTTGCCCGCTATGGTGCCGATTGCAGCGGCTGCATGACGCAAAAGACCTTTGAGACCGCGCTGCACCGCCCCCTGCGGCTGCCACCGCAAAAGCCTGCCCGCAGGGAGTGTGCCTGCTGTCTGACGGCAGATATCGGCGCCTACAACACCTGCGGTCACGGCTGCCTTTACTGCTACGCCAACGCCGGCCGTGTGGCTGTAGCACGGAATATGCGTATGCACGATCCCGCCTCGCCCTTTTTGGTCGGGCACAGCCAGCCGGGCGATGTCATCCACGAGGCAAAGCAGGAAAGCTGGTTGGTTGATCAGATCAGTATGACAGAGCTGCTCTAGCAGCAGACAAGCGGCTGCCGGCCGTTCTCCCGTTACAGCAAAAGCTTGCAAGAAAAGGCAAAAGTGCCTATCCTTGCAAGCTTTTTTGTTTTCCTTTACGCAAATAGGGGCGTCGATTCTTGTTGCTATATTGTAAAAAGTGAGCTGTAGTACAACTGCACAAAGCAAAAAGACTGCGCTTCCTGCGCAGCCTCTCAGCAAACGGCCTTATTCGGTGTATTGTTTGACAGCCCCTGCCTTCTGCAGGGCCGCTATCACGGCGGGAATCAGAACCAGCTGCACGATAATGCCCGGCACAGCATTGAGCAGTGCGCCCGCCAAGAATGCCTGGGCGGTAAAGGCCTTGCCGCCCAAGCCCAGCAGCACGACCTCAGCCACGCCCCAGACAAGCCTCCCTGCCACCATGGCGGTAACCAGCGCTGCATATACCCCTGTCACGCCCTTTTGAGCCAAGCGGCGGTATACCAGCCCGATAACCAAGCCGTAGGTCAACAGCTCAAAGGCCATCGCAATAGCCACCGGGTACATCGGAGGCATCCCGAACAGGACCGACCGCAGCAGCGGCGCAACAAAGCCCACCACTGCACCATACTGCCAGCCGCAGACAAGGCCGCACAAAAGCACCGGAATGTGCATCGGGAGCAGCATGCTGCCGATTTGCGGAATCTGGCCCGTCAGCATGGGCAGCACAAGGCACAGCGCCAAGAAAAGCGCTGCATAAGCCAATTTTTTGGTATTCTGGTTTTTCACAACATATCACCCTTATCAAAAAGTTTGAACCGCGCACCCTTCTGGGCGCTGCCTTCCTGGCTTTTTCATAAGGGCATTACTGCATCATTTCAAACCCGGCAAAGCGGGAATCACGCAGTCATGCCATAGGTCCGCTTACTATATTACACAAAAATCTCCGCTGTGTCCAGTACAAAATCGCAGCGTGCGGCTGGATCATAGGCAGCAAAATAGCCTTCCTCCAGCGGAATCCATCGCTGCACAAAATTTGCGTAGCGTATGCCCTCTCTCGCCTGCAGGCGTGCCGTCTGCACATCAGGCGGGCAGGTAACAAACACCCGCACCGCAAATTCGGTCTGCAGCGCTGGATGCAGGCTGTAGCTGCCCTCCAGAATCGTCAGTGGCGCGGCAGCAAACGGCTTAGCCGGCAGGAAAGCCCCCGCCGCGCAGCTGTATGCCTTATAGAGCGCCGTTTCCCCGCGCAAAAGCGGCTGCAGGACCTCATTTCGCAGCCGGATGAAATCCATATTCGCACCGGGCTGCTCCTGCCAGTTCGCGCAGCGCGCGGCAATAGGCAGATAGAAATCATCGGTATGCGCCACCCGGCAGCCCAACTTCCCCGCCAGATATTCCGCCAGTGTAGACTTTCCGCTGCCGCAGCGCCCGTCAATAGCCAGCAGCGCGGGGCCGTTTTCTGCAGCCAACTGTGCGGCCTGCAGGACCGGTGCGGCGGCTGTTGCCAGCGGCGTCATGCGTCCAGTGCACGCAGCGCAAGTGCTACGGCATTTTGCAGATACTCGTCAAGGCGGCAATCCTGCGTGCCCGCCACAAAGATCCCGCAGCCGGACGCCGGAATCAAAACCTTGGCTGCCTCACTGCCGGAAATCGCCACCGACATTTTGGGTGAAACCTCGCCCATGATGCCGTTAGCTATCAAGATACCGATGGGTCCCAGAATAACATCGGCTCTGGCGGCGTTATATATCACCGCATTTTCCCCTGTTGCACCGCGCACTGCACCCGCCTTCAGCATGGCACTGGTTGCCAGCACATTCGTGCCCACTGCCAGCAGCTCGCAATCCTCAGGCAGCTTAGGCAGCAGCAGCTTTGCAAGCTGTGCGCCCATACCGCCGCCCTGCCCATCAATGATCAAAATTCGTTTCATACCCTACATCCTCTGTCTCTATATGCCCTGCCGCTGCAGCGGCTTACTTCTGCCTTTTATTTTACACCCCCGGAGTATTGCATCGCAAGTAGTAAAATGAAAAGAGCTGCTGTACTTCATCCCACGGCAGTCCCCTTTTTACACACCGCGCAAAGCAGCAGCAAAAAGCTTAAGGCAACACCGCATAATTCCCGCCCTGCGGCTCAAGCACCGCTCCGGCGGCTGCGGCACCTCACCCGCCGTATCGGTACTTAGAATTATGCGGTATTGCCCTAAATCCCTCTTAGTCTTTGGCTACTGGTTACAGGCAATAATTCATTGGCTTTCTTTCTATGTGTACTTTGCTCTCCATTATCCGTCAATTCCTGTTGCCATAACCATATTTTTGTATTCCTTGTTGCGTTCGCCAAGCAGTATCTTACCATCTCAATGTAGCTGCCCTTGCTGCTATCGCAAAGCATAATTTTCTCAAAGGCTGTAATTTTTTATAACAGGTACAAACCACTCCTTCTGCTGCTCCCCTCCCCTGCCCTCTTGAGATCCCCCTTCCTTTTTTGGATGGCATTGCTTTATTTTCCTGTCTTCTGCTCTTTCCGTACACCTACAGAATCGAAATTCGCCCTTCTACCTACCAGGCCCATTCTCAAATTCAGCTTAGTTCGGATAGCGAAGGTTTCCACTCCTACCCAAAAGAGAGGTTTCTACACTTTGACAAGCGGAGAATTTGAGTTTTTAACGCAGCTATAATCGCCCCATTTGTATATATCATAGCATATTATCCTAATTGTATAGAATATTGCATCTTATGTAGCCTTTCAATCATCCTTTTATCTACCATATGTTCGTAAAGGAGGGCATCGAACTCCTGATTTGTTCTTTAAACCAGTTGCCTGCGGAAACTAATGTACTGTATTTACGCGATTTCTATTTCCGACCGTATTTTCCCCTTTCATGATTGCGCCGGATTGCTGCTGAAAAAGTGGATAAACCCATCAAAAAGAGATTTCCTCCTCTGGAATTCAGGGAGTCAGCGCAAAGAGAGGTTTCTACATCGCATTACCGTAAAAAATTTTGCCTACCATATGTCCTACTTTGCAGCACTATGAATCTTCTCTGTATAATCTACGCTCTACTTCGTTTACAAATCGTAAATAATACAGCAATATTTCCCGATTGTATTTTATTCACAGCACTTTTCCCCTCTTTTTCATTTCTTCTCACCCTGTTTTTTGGGTTTTTCTAGGGCAATGCCGCATAATTCTAAGTGCCGATACGGCGTGCGGGGTGCGGCAGCCGCCTGAGCGGTGCTTGAGGCGTCATGTGGGAATTGTGCGGTATTGCCCTAGTGCTTTATTGCTTTCTATATCTATATATTGTGGTTTTTTCCCTTTATATTACTGTGATGCTTTGGTTGTGCCTTTCTGTACAAGGCTGTGTTTTCTTCCGCTTCTTTGATGTAGAAACCTCTTTTTAGTGCACTCAATTTCTTTTTCAAGGTGCAATTTAATATCGCTATATCGCGTATTATTACCGTACAAAAATCTTACGCTGCTTATATGTAGCAATCTCTTGGTTCTCCGTTATTAGCTTTCCTGTTTCTGGCTGTATAGCCTGCTTTACTCAAGAACAAGTATGTTTGCTTGTCTAAAGCACCAATATGTAGTGTATTACCAGTAATTTCTAAAAGGAGGTTTCTACACCGGAAAAAATCGTACACCTCATATCCAAGATACCGCCTGCAGAAGCAAAAGGAGGTTTCTACACTTACAGAAGGGGAAATTTTTGTTTTTCTCTACCCCCCTGCACCATGCATATTATCCTAATTTAGACGCCAGCGTTTTCCATTCTGGGAGCAAAGAGAGGTTTCTACACCGGAAAACCGGAGATTTTTAAGCACCGTTTCCTCTCCCCTATCCATTCCCCTCTCTGGGTGCATGTTTGTACCGTGATCATCAAAAGAGAGGTTTCTACACTGGAAAAATCAGCTATCATAATCTCCACTTCTGTTTGCACGGCCAAACACTCCCGCTATCGCAAAACAGAGATTCTTCCACGGCAAAAAAGAGGTTTCTACATGCCTGTTTTGCCTAATTTGTCTGTAGCAATCTCTTTCTACAGACTGTTAAACCTCTTGCCTCTGGTGTGGAAATCTCTTTCGTCAAGTGTTTTTTCCTCTTAGCTGGCATGTAGAAACCTCTCTTTCTACATATTATAATAAATAAGTAAAAAATAAGATATAAGATAAATAATTGTAAAAGAGAAAAAATCAAAATCTTGTGAAATAATAAGACCTCAAACATTTCTCGTTGACAGGTGGCGAATAGTATAGTAATATTATCAGTATAATGATATTTGTGTACCTATTTGAATTGTAACATCTAAGGAAAGGAATATATAGCTGTATATCGAGATTATTTTAAGCACCGTTTTGTACAGCTATAAGTAATGGATATGAACAAAACAAATTCGTCCATTGATGAAAACGAGGAAGCTTTAGTCGGGGAGGTCCTTTCTGATGATGAGGTCCGCGAGAAAAAGCAAGCACTTGCGAAATGGCCGCACTCCCCTGTCGGCTTTGGCTCTTACATTACCAAAAGTAATGATCTGATCCAGCGGACAAAGTATTCTCTGCCCAGAAATGAGCAAAAGGTTCTCTTTATGCTCATGTCCAAGATTGACCAAAAGAACGATAAGGATGCGTCCAAGTATTATTCGATTACCTTCAACGATTTTGCCAAGCTGACCGGAGTGCGCACGGTTGATACAACATATGCGCTGAATCTGAAAGAAACCATAGAGAATTTGGAAAACCGTACCTTCTGGGTAAAGAAAGAGCCCGGCAGTAAGGTGTACCGCTCCATTTCCTGGCTGCAAAAAGGTTCTGAGGTCGATTTCGACAAGAAAGAGATCCGACTGCGCTTTAACCAGGATATCTGGAAGGATATTGCGCAGCTTACCAGCAACTATACCTCTTACAGCATAGAATATCTGCTGATGATGAAAAGCACCTACTCGATGCGCGTTTATGAAATCATACTCTCCTATGACAACGGCAACAGAGATTATGGCTATACGAACGGTCTTGTATTCCAGCCGGTAAATGATGAGATTTTGAACAAGTTCTCCTCAAAGCGTGCTGAGTTGACCGGTTACAAGTATAAAAAATTCAATATTGATGAGTTTAAGGGCCTGCTTTCTGCACCCACAGAGGCAGAGAGAGAGTCCACAAAGAGCAAAAAGAAAAAGGATCCGGCATCTGCAGACAAGAAAAAGTTCGACCGGGAAAAACCGCTGTCTGAAAAGTACAAGACTTTTACAGAGTTTGAAAAAAATGTTTTAAAGACAGTTAAGACAGAAATCAATGAGATGACGGATCTCTGGTTTGACTATGCCCCGGCACGCAAGCGCGGTGTTCGCAAATATGAATACCTGTATATTTTCATCAAATATAAGACCAAAGCGGAAATGAAGAATGTCCGTGCCTATCACGATAGAAATACGCATGATGATGAAATTGTAAGGGATTCCAGAAAGAAGAAAAACCAGAGCGCGGAAAACGCTGCGCAGCATATTACAGAGCCGTTTGGCACAGATATTCTGGAAATGAAGTACAGAAAAGCGACTACAGAGATCAGAAACAAAGCTGACTATCTTTCGTATGAGGATAAGCTGTCGGACAACGAGAAAAATATCTGCAATGATATTTTCACATACACGGCTAAAATTCTGACAAATGGCAACAAACGGGATCAGGCGGAGGAAACGCTGGATTGTTTAAACCGTATCATTCATGACAATGCCGGGCTGAAAACATGGGCCTTGGGACTGTGTGTAAAGTTTACCGAGTTGCTTGAAAAAACAACCGAAAGGAAGTCTGCACAGTATTATCGCACGGTTGTTTATAACGATACGATTGAAAACAGCGCGTTGATTATCGCGGCTGGCAAGCAGAAGCTCGCAGCTTTGGATCCATCTGGCGTGTTTAAGTTTGATATGTCTGTCTTTGAGGATGTCTAAGTATTGTTTGGCAGAGGTCTGCAAATTGCAGGCCTCTGCTTTTTTGTGGTAAAGGATGACAGTGATTTCATCTGATAAATACATGCAAGATAAAAACAGCAACAAGAATTGAAGGGCGTATTGATTCCGTACTGCACTGTGAAGCAAGGAAAAAATGTAAAGAAATAGGCGGTGCGAATGCGGACACATCAAAGCACAGCAACAAGAATTGATACACCTGAATAAAAACTGCTGCAGAGTAATAATGAAGAAAAGAGAATTGACTTTACTTATATCTATGTTATAATTGAAATCACAAAGAGCAGCAGAAAGTAACTGCAACTATTTCTATGGTGAGGGATAGATTTCAACATATTCAGCCGTTGAAGTATGATAAAATCGGATAATAAGAAACAGCTGCACCCTGTAGCAGCAAAAAGGCAGAAAGAACCAATCACAAGACAGTGACGGAACAATAAACTATAGCAACAAGAATTGACAGACTCATCCACAAATAACAGTCTTTACAGAAATGAGGAATTGCTCAATGTCTGCAAAAATTATTACAATTGCCATTGAAAAGGGCGGCACGGGTAAAACCGTAACGGCTTCCAATCTTGCCTACCTGATGGGCGATGAAGGAAAAAAGGTTCTCTGCGTGGATACCGATCCGCAGGGAAACCTCACCAAGGCACTCAGCGGCGGCTTGAGCATCACAAGTGATGAATTCTACGGCAAGGCGCTCTATAATCTTTTCGACGGCTTCCTGTATCATAGCAAGACGCGAGACTTCATTGTAGAGACGCAGTATGAAAATGTAGATATGATCCCGTGCGACGCGCAGACGCCGCGGATCAATAAGCGCATTGAGCTGCTGATTGGTGATGCAGAGCGCCTGAAGGACGATGATCCGAGGAAGGTTTCCGGTATGGGAGATTTTCTGTACTATTTCCTCAATCAGGTGCGCGATGAGTACGATTACATTCTAATTGACACACAGCCTACGCGTGACAGCCTGCTGCTTTCCAATGCAATCTATGCAGCGGATTACATCCTGATTCCGGCCGGCTGCGAGGATAATTCCGAAGAATCGGCATTCCGCCTTTACTATGAATGTAATAAGATGAAGCAAAGCTCCACTTCGCATCTGATGGGTGCCGGTGTATTACTGGTGAATGTGGACAGGAGCGCAGCAACAGATAAGAAAATTCAGGAGCATTTTAAGGAAGAACTCGGCACATCGCTGTTCAGTGTTGCAATCCCTGCCAGCAAGACAGTGAAAACATCCATTTCCCGCTTTTTGCCTGTGTGCTATATGGCAAAAACACAGCCTGTGGCAAAAGCCTATGTGAAAGCCTACGAAGAATTGAAAAAGCGTCTGGAGGTGAAATGATATGGGAATGAAGAGTCCCGCCAAAAAGAAGGAAATCGTAAAGCGTTCCCGCCCGACGGATGCGGAGCTTGGTAAAATCGATTCCAATAACGGCGATGCAGGGAAGATTATCAGTGATCTGACAGCAGGGCATAAAAGCATTGAATACGAATCACGGGATATTGCACTGTACGATATTCGCGTAAACGCGGACAACGAAATCTTCCGGCAGGCTGACACCCAAGAGGATATTGTGCAGCTGGCGGAGGATATTCAGCGCAACGGCCTGATGCATAATCTTGTGGTATTCCCGCAGGAAGAAAATGGGAAAACGGTGTATGTCCTTCTCTCCGGTGAGCGGCGCTACCGTGCGATGGAGTACCTTGAAAAGAGAGGGGACGCCACATGGAACACCATCAAAAATTGCAATGTGATCACAACAAGCCTGTCGGAAAATGAAAAAAAGGTGCTTTTATACAGCGCAAACCTGCAGGTTCGCGGTGGCTTGGCGGACGAACAGATCCGCCGCAAGGCTGTTGCAGAATTCGTGGTATGCCTACAGAGCGAGCCGTTCAATATGACGGAAAAGGACGCTAAGAAGGCAATTAAGGAAGTGAGCGCAACCACAGCCAAGCAGATCGACCGCGATTTCCGCATAGAGGAAAAGCTGGATAAAGAGCTGCTTCGTCTTTTGGACAATAAGTTCCTGACCCGCATGGAGTGTGAAAGCTATATTACGCTGGAGCCGGAGGTGCAGCATAAAATTGCGCAGTGCTATCTGTTGCTGAGCACGGTAGATGTGAGCAGCTGCGACACCGATGCACAGGAGCGTCTGCTGCAGGAGCGCAACAGCATACATTATGATTTTATCCGGGCCATTGACAGCGCCAGAAAAACCAACGAGCCGGACGAGCGGGACGAGCGTCTGGAGACTGCGTTTGCAGAGTGCGACAGCGCAATCCATCTGCTGCAGAACACGGTAGGGGAGTACCATGCCGCCGTCAGCCAGCATGATACGAAGAAGGCCGAAGAGATCGCAAAGGATGTAGCCAAGGATCAGGAGGCAAAGCGCGTTGAGAAGAAGGAGCAAAAGAGTGAGTCTGAAAGCGCGACCTTTGTGGAAAAGACGCTCCAGCCTGTTGCCAATAAAATCTTTAAGAAAATGAGTTCAACCAGCTATAAGCGCGGCGTCAGAAAGATGTCTCAGGAGCGCCGTGACAATGATGTTGCGATTCTGAATGAGCTGATCGAGCAGGCGCAAAGTCTCAAGGATTTGATCGAAGCCGCAAAGTAAGGCAGGGTAGGGGAGACACTGTCCCGGCAACCAAAGGGTGATGCGAATGAAAGAAGAAAAAGTCAAGGTCAACCTTCGGGTAGGGCTCCTGATTCGGGAGACGCTTGTGGATGAGGCTGCTGTGGAGGATATCCGTGTAGGCACTCTTGCCAATCGGCTGCTCCAGTCCGAGTTGGATAAGGTCATGGCGGTCGGTGCTGACAACTGCCTGATTGTGAACAGCAGGGAATATCTGGCCAGTGAAGCAGAAATCGAGCAGAACAAGGCAGCCTATTATCTGTTTCCGGAAACAAAGGTTGTCAGCCGGTTTATTGCAACACAGTTGGATGACAAGATTTATCCACAGATATCTTTTTACTTTTTAAAAGAGCAGATGGATGTTCTGGAAAAGCTGGTACGAAAGCAGCGGATACCGCAAACGATTCGAAACGGTGCGGTTCACTCCTATCGGTATGTTATCGCCGGTATGCTGCTGAATCATCCGCTTTGCCGTGCGCTGGGAGCATCTGCAAATCATGATTGAACCAAAGCCCACAGCCGTCGCTGTGGGTGTTTTTTGTCTACTGATTGCTATGAAAAGAGCAAGCCTGCACCAGACCGGCGCAAAGGCACTTGTAAGGCTTAGAAATGAACGGCCAAGGAAGGAAAACTGTCCGCGGTAAAACGCGCCGCAGAGGCGCTCTGTCATGCGCTCTGAGAGGGCGCGCAAAAGGCGGCAAACAAAAAGCCCCCACCCGCAAATGCAGGCAGGGGAGAGGGGAGACGCAGCCTTGGAAAGATAACGAGACGGCGCACAGAAAAATGCGGAAGTGCCTCAGAGCCAGGTGCCCTTTAGCAGGTACTGCTCACGCTCGGCACCGGTCGAAACAAATTGGATCACATGGACAAGCTGCTTTTCGAGAAATTCAATGTAGCCCTTTGCCTCATCAGGCAGCTCGTTGTACAGGGTGCAGTGGGAAATATCGCAATTCCAGCCGGGCAGCATCGTTACGACAGGTTCCATACGGTCTAAGTCATCGGTGGGGTCAAAGGCGGTCACCGGCTTGCCGTCCAGCGTATAGCCGGTGATAACAGGGATCTCCTTCATGCCGCTGAGGACATCCAGTTTGGTGAGGGCGATTTTGTCCGCCCCCTGACAGGCAAGACCGTACCGGCTGGCAACACAGTCGAAGGGGCCAACGCGGCGGGGGCGGCCGGTAGCAGCACCAAATTCACCGCCGGCCTTGCGCAGGGATTCCATCCATGCCTCCGGCATTGCCTTTTCAGCCGTAAAGGGGCCGGCCCCCACGCAGGTGGAATAGGCCTTCAGCACACCGACCACATGGTTGAGCCTGACATTGGGGATACCAGCCCCCAACGGTGCGTAGGCGGCCAGCGTGCTGGAGCTGGAGGTATAGGGGAAGATGCCGTAATCAATGTCGCGCATGGCCCCCAGCTGTGCCTCCAGCACAATGCGCTTGCCTGCGTTGCTGGCTGCCTGCAGATAGGCACCGGCATCACAGATGTAAGGGCCGAATTGCGCTGCCTGCGCATAACACCAGTTCAGCAGTGCCTCGTAGGACATCGGCTCCTGATGATAACAGCCGGCCAGCTCCATGTTTTTGGAATCAAGGATCACATGCAGCCTGCTGCGGATACGCTCCTCATCAAGGTGCAAGAGATCCCCCATGCGCAGTGTCTTTTTGCGGTACTTATCGCTGTAGGCATAGGCAATGCCGCGGCGGGTAGAGCCGAACGCTTTTCCCTTTTTGGCGAGGCGGTCCTCCTCAAGGCCATCCTGTACACGGTGCCACGGCAGGGAAATCGTAGCCTTGTCGGACAATTTCAGATGGTCAGGGCTGATTTTGATGCCGCGTTCCTCGATGGAGCGGATCTCCCCGGCCAGATGGTCAAGGTCAATGACCATGCCGGTGCCCAGTACGCATACGACATCCGGGTGCAGGATGCCGGAGGGGAGCAGGTTCAGAACAAACTTGCCCTGCTCGGTCACAACAGTGTGCCCGGCGTTGTTTCCGCCTTGATAGCGGGCTACGATATCGGCATTTTCGGCCAGCAGGTCGATGACACGGCCCTTGCCCTCATCGCCCCAGTTGATACCGGTTACTGCGGTCAGCATTTAGTTTCGCCATCCTTCAAATTTGTTTCTAAGGGTAAATTTTTGCTTGCTTTTGGGTTGCGTTGCTATTATACTTTGTGACATAGAATGTGTAAAAAGTATTTACCACATAATGACTATGTGATTTTGGTATGGATGAGGCAGCGCCTATGTATGTCGATTGGGAATACTACAAGATTTTTTACTATGTCGCAAAATACCGCAATTTTACCAAGGCAGCCCGCGTGCTGGGCAGCAACCAGCCCAACATCACCCATACGATGAACAAGCTGGAGGATCAGCTGCACTGTGTGCTGTTTATCCGCTCCAACCGGGGTGTGACGCTGACGCCGGAGGGGGAGATGCTCTATACACGCATTTCCTCGGCTGCTGTGCAGATACAGGACGCCGAGGAGGAGTTGAGCGCCAGCGCGACCTTTGAACATGGTGCTATCAGCATCAGCGCAACCGAGACGGCGTTGAACATCTACCTGTCGGAGCGGCTGCGGGATTTCCATGAGCAGTATCCCGGTATCCGGCTGCGGATCTCCAACCACTCGACGCCGCAGGCGATTCAGGCGGTGAAAAACGGCGAGGTGGATTTCGCTGTTGTGACGACTCCCACCGGGGCGGAGGGGGAACTGAAAAAGGTTGACTTGATGCCGTTCAATGAAATCTTAGTCGGCGGGAAAACCTTTACGGCGCTGGCAAGTCAGACGATTTCGCTGCAGGAGCTTGGCGCTTATCCGCTGATCATGCTGGGGAACGAGAGCATGAGCCGCCTGTTTTACCGGCAGTTTTTCCTTGAGCATAGCGCCGAGCTGAAGCCGGATATTGAGGCAGCCACCACAGACCAGATGATGACGCTGGTAAAAAGTGAGCTTGGCCTCGCTTTTGTACCGGAGCCGATGGCCCGCGGCAGTCTGCATCGCCGCAGCATTGTGCAGCTGAACCTGCGGGAGGAGATTCCGCAGCGCTCAGTAAGCCTGATCTACGACCGGCACCGTCCGCTGAATACGGCGGCCCGGGAATTTCAAAGGCAGCTGCTGAACGCTGCCAGACAGGGAAAAGCAGAATAACACAAAATGTGCCCGCGCAAGCGGGCACATTTTTACTATAAAGCGTAGGGCGGGGCGTGCAACCCTGTCGGAAAAACCGGTGGCTGCGGCAAATCTTCGCAGCGGCCCGGCAAACTGGAATTGATTTACTTTGTTTGTAAATCTTCCAGAAAGAAAATTCCCTCTGTTAGGTTGACAAACATTTCCTTGTCCTTGATTACATGAATTTTATTGTTCCACCAGACAGTAGTGTTATTAGCGGAGATTGTTTTGCTTGTTCCATCCTTGAGAAAATAAGTAATTGTAATAGCGGGTTCTTCTTCGCTATTCACTTCCCCAAATAAATCATATTTCAGAAATCCCGTTAGCTTTAAGGCTAACTCAATGTCCTCACTGCTCGAAATTTCTTTAACATCATCCGTGACACTCGGATACGTGATATTTACAGACTGAATATCATTTATGCGGGGCAATCCCCAAAGATACATACCATTCGTAAATATGTTGATCCCAACAATCAAAACAGTCATAACTATCACTTCTATCAAAAATCGAATAAGACCTTTGAAAATCTTGTTCACCAACTTATCCTCCAATCTCGATTTCTCCTACTCCCTCAATTCCGATTTATTGAACCAAGCCGAGTATATCACACTCTTCCCACAAATACTACTACCACACAAAAAACTCCCATGCTCACATCGGAAGATGCTGTGCATGGGAGTTTTTGCTGCGCCTGTTACGGCGTATTGTTACTTATTGAAGGTCTCCTCGTTCAGCAGGCCCTCGCTCTTGGCAACGCAGATGCTGGCAACTGCATCACCCACCACGTTCAGGGAGGTGACCAGCATCTCGATGGGGCGGTTGATGGCCAGGATCAGGGAGTAGGCCAGCAGAGCGCCGTCGTTGACGAAGCCCATACCGGACAGGATGGTGAACAGGATGACAGCACCAGCACCGGGAGCGGCGGGGGTGCCCACAGATGCCAGCAGGGCCAGCAGGGCGACCACGACCAGCTGGCCGGGGGTGACGGTGTAACCGGCACAGCCTGCAATGAACACGGTGGCAACGACCTGCATGATGGCGGTGCCGTCCATGTTGATGGTCATACCCAGCGGCAGGACGAAGGAAGCGATGCTCTCATCCACGCCGAACTCTTCCTCGCACACCTTGATGTTCAGGGGCAGGGTGGCGGCGCTGGAGGAGGTGGAGAAGCCGAACACTGCCACGTTGGCGATCTTTCGGATGAAGGTGAAGGGGTTCAGCTTGGCACCCAGTGCAATGACCAGCGGGTAGGCAATGATCAGGAAGGCCAGCAGCAGGACCACCGTGACCACCACATAGACCAGCGCGGGCTTGAGGTAATCGATGCCGTAGATGGCGAAGGTGCGGGTCAGCAGCACAAAGACTGCAAAGGGGGCAAAGTTGCTGACGATGAAGTTCAGGAACACGACCACCACATCATTGACCTCGCCCAGCAGGCGGCGCAGGCTCGCTGTGCGGCTCTCGCCCAGGGTGTTCATGCTCAGGCCGATGGCCACTGCCAGGAACACGCTGGAAAGCACAGCGCCATTGCTGCCAAAGGCAGTGATGATGTTGGAGGGGATGATGTTCAGCACCACGTTCAGGGGGTTGGAACCGGTGGAACCGCTGGCCTCTGCCAGACCCTCGATGCGGGTGTTGAACAGGCCCATGGAGTAGGCGCCGTAGCCCACACAGCCTGCCAGCAGCAGCGCCAGGAAGGAGCACAGCAGGAACCAGAACAGGGTCTTTGCGGAAATGCGGCCCATGGTGCGGGTGTCTGCAATGCTGCCGATGGCCAGCGAAATAGAGGTAAAGACCATGGGGATGATCACCAGCTGCAGCGCCTTGATGAAGAGCTGGCCGATGATATAGAAGATGCCAAAGGCACGCTCAGCGCCCTCGGCGGTGATATCCTGGAACAGCAGGTTGTTGATGGTGGTCCAGGTCTCTGCCTGACCGCTGGCGTTCAGATGCTCCCGCAGGAACATAAAGGCCAGACCGGCCACCAGGCCGCAGACCAGAGAGATCGCCATGCGTTTTGCAAGGGATAATTCGTGTTTCTTTTTTGTTTCCATATACTTTTCCTCTCACAGTACCGGTTTTTGGCTCACACTTTGTCTACTTTAGCACAGCTCCCCCTGCAATGCAAGAGAAAACCGCGCAAAATACAGCTTTTTTGCAAATAAGTACGACTTTTCTCCGCAAAAATCCCCCGAAAGCACTCTGCCTCCGGGGGATCTGCTCACTTATTTCTTGAACTTGAACACCGGCGTGCCAGCGGCAGCATCGCCGTTTGCAGCAACACTGATCTCCGGCAGGTCATCACTGTTGGTCACGATGAGGGCCGTTGCAGTGGGGTGGCCTGCGGCACGGATGGCTTCCAGATCCACCTTCAGCAGCGGGGTGCCAGCCTTGACCTTGGCCCCTTCTTTGGTCAGGGAGGTAAAGCCCTGTCCCTTCATCTCCACCGTGTCCATGCCGACATGGATCAGCAGCTCAATGCCGTCATCGCTCATCATACCAACGGCGTGCAGGCTTTCGGGCACCTGCGTAACAGTGCCGTCAAAGGGAGCATAAACGGTGTCGCCGGTGGGCTCCACGCCGCAGCCGGGGCCCAGGATCGCAGAGGCAAAGGTCTCGTCAGGCAGCTGCTCCAGCGGGATCACCTTGCCGTCAATGGGAAGCATGACCGTCATCTTCTGGCCGGAAAATTTCGTCTCGGATGCGGCCTTGCCGCCAAAAAGCTTGTCAAAAAAGCCCATAATATAAACCATCCTTCCACGGTGCACAAAGTGCAGCCTTTATCCAGTTAAGAATAGCATATCCGCGCAGAAAATACAATCTGCATCCTGCACAAAGAGCCGCGCCAACGTTTGGCAGGTGTGCCCTTACATCAGCTCCAGCAGCTGCTCCACCTCTTCCATCCGGGTGGCCCAGCTGGTGGCAATGCGGACAACGGTGTGGGTATCATCGTACTTCTCCCAGAAGCCGAACTTTGTCTTGCCTTCCAGCGCGGCCAGCTGCTCGTTGGACAACACGATGAACACCTGATTCGTGGGGGAATCCATGAAGAACGAATAGCCCTTCCCGGCCAGCCCCTTCTTGAGCACGGCGGCGGTCTCAATGGCATTTTTGCTGATGGTCTGGTACAGGTCATCGGTGAACAGTACATCAAACTGAATGCCCAGCAGACGGCCCTTTGCCAGCAGAGCGCCCTGCTGCTTGACCATGGTCATAAAGTGAGCCGGTGCGCCGTGGGGGAACACAACTGCCTCGCCGCAGAGCGCGCCCACCTTGGTGCCGCCGATGTAGAACACATCGGTCAGGCGGGCCGCATCGGCCAGCGTCACATCGGTACCCTCGGCGGCCAGACCATAGCCCAGACGGGCACCGTCCATAAACAGCGGCATGTGGTACTTATGGCAGACAGCGGACAGCTCTTCCAGTTCTGCCTTGGTGTACAGGGTGCCGTACTCCGACGGGTGGGAGATGTACACCATGCCCGGGAACACGAGGTGGTCCATATTGCCATCGGCATAGAAGGTCCTGCACCAGTCCTCAACAGTCCCGGCATCCAGCTTGCCGTTGGTGTGCGGCAGGCCGATGACCTTGTGGCCCGTGAACTCGATGGCACCGGCCTCGTGGGCAGCCACATGGCCGGTGGATGCGGCCAGCACACCCTCCCAGCGGCGCAGCATCGATGCAATGACGATGGCGTTGCTCTGGGTGCCGCCCGAAATGAACCAGACATCGGCATCCGGTGCGCCGCACGCCACGCGGATCTTCTCCCGCGCGCTGGCGCAATAGGGATCGGTGCCGTAGCCGGAGACCTTTTCAAAGTTGGTCTCCACCAGCTTCTGTAAGATCGCCGGATGCGCACCCTCGCAGTAATCGTTTTCAAAATACAGCATATACTTTCCCTCGCTCTGCATTCAAGATAAACCTATTATCTGCTTTTTGCGCAGGGTTGTCAATGTGGAACCCCCGCACATGCGGGGAAAAGTCACTCACCTGTGAGCGGATAGATTTCCGCTTGGGATCACCCCCGCGTAGGCGGGGAAAAGTCCAGCTTGTCGAGTGCATCCTTGCACGGGCCGGGATCACCCCCGCGTGGGCGGGGAAAAGTTGATGGGCCGCCCGCGCAGGTCGGTCGGGGCAGGATCACCCCCGCACAGGCGGGGAGAAGTCCGTACTTTTTGTACGGCAAAAAGGATTATAAGGATCACCCCCGCATAGGCGGGGAAAAGGCGGAACTGACCGCAGCGGTGATCTCTGCCATGGGTTCACCCCCGCGCAGGCGGGGAAAAGGCTACCGGGAGTTTGGCATCGACATCTCGGATAGGATCACCCCCGCGCAGGCGGGGAAAAGCGTTGCACCGCGTCAAAAACGATCTGCGCTATGGGATCACCCCCGCGTGGGCGGGGAAAAGTACAGTCGTCCTTCCTACTCCCGGATATCTATGGGATCACCCCCGCGTGGGCGGGGAAAAGCTGGTCTTTCACGTCGGTCAGCGCGGCCAGCGAGGATCACCCCCGCGTGGGCGGGGAAAAGTTTTTGACCCTTATTTCCTGGAATATGGGTCAAAGGATCACCCCCGCGTGGGCGGGGAAAAGTTGTTGCAGTTCGCATTGCCGTTGCTGTTGACAGGATCACCCCCGCGTGGGCGGGGAAAAGGGAGACCACCCTGTACCGTGCAGACCATTCAGAGGATCACCCCCGCGTGGGCGGGGAAAAGACGCAACCGTGGCTGCTGCGCTGCAGGCAAAGGGGATCACCCCCGCGTGGGCGGGGAAAAGAGATGCTCTGGGAATACAAGGATCAGACCACGGGGATCACCCCCGCGTGGGCGGGGAAAAGCTTCCTTGATGCTTTTGATGGCCTCGGCGACGAGGATCACCCCCGCGTGGGCGGGGAAAAGTACTTCTTACCTCCGTTCTGAGACTTGGTGGAGGGATCACCCCCGCGTGGGCGGGGAAAAGTTGCACACTTTCAGCGAGAATTTCCCATTTTCAGGATCACCCCCGCGTGGGCGGGGAAAAGATATAAAATCCTCCGTTTCGTTTTCGTGGTTCGGGATCACCCCCGCGTGGGCGGGGAAAAGCCGCCGCCTCTTGAGAGAGAGGCTTTATATTTAGGATCACCCCCGCGTGGGCGGGGAAAAGGTACGTCTACAACACGGTTGATAAGTTCTGGGAGGATCACCCCCGCGTGGGCGGGGAAAAGTCCGTAAGTGTGCCGACCGCAGCTGCAGTCGTAGGATCACCCCCGCGTGGGCGGGGAAAAGTCAGGTGGGAGAACGCCGTCCGCTTGGAGCTGCGGATCACCCCCGCGTGGGCGGGGAAAAGTTCTCCACGGTCTGCTCGAAATTCTCCAAGTGGGGATCACCCCCGCGTGGGCGGGGAAAAGATGTCGTCGACGTAGTAGTGGACGCGGGCGTCGGGATCACCCCCGCGTGGGCGGGGAAAAGCGCCCGAGTCGGAAGTCAGCGTCTGGCCGAGGAGGATCACCCCCGCGTGGGCGGGGAAAAGCTGCTTTAGCAGTGTCTTGTGTTTCTTGCTGAAGGATCACCCCCGCGTGGGCGGGGAAAAGTTGACGAAGCCTTGAATGCGGCGCGGGTCGTCAGGATCACCCCCGCGTGGGCGGGGAAAAGAAGCTGATGAAGCTGGCGGTGGAGACCGATCGGGGATCACCCCCGCGTGGGCGGGGAAAAGTTCTTGCTCATGAAGACGTTGTCGTCGGTCTCGGGATCACCCCCGCGTGGGCGGGGAAAAGAAGTTCAGCGAACAGGTGACGGTCGGCGAGATGGGATCACCCCCGCGTGGGCGGGGAAAAGACTAAAAAGATCCCATAGAAGCGGCATTTTTATCAGTGGGCCGATCCCGTTTCATTCAGTTTTGCATAGACCTGCTGGATCAGGCGGCAGTCGGGCAGGGCGCGATGGGTCTCCTGCTGGGCAACCTCAAAATGCCGGGCCAGCGTGAGCAGCTTATAGTTCATCACCCCCGACACCTTACGGCGGGCAAGGGGCAAAACATCGATGCTGCGGTTGGTAAGCAGGGGTCTGTCATTCCGAATGCAGGCCGCACGCAAGAAATCGAGGTCAAATTTCAGGTGATAGCCCACCAGCGTATCTTTGCCCACGAATGCGAGGAACGCCTCCAGCGCGGCCAGCGGTTCCATACCGCCGCTCCGCTCCTCCGGTGTGATGCCGGTGAGCTTTGCCACCACATCCGGCAGAGGTTCTGTGCCCCGGACAAGGGCCGAAAATTCTTCGGCAGGCTGACCATCCCGCACACGGAGAGCGCCGTATTCCACAATGGCATCTGAGGCGGCGTTCAGACCGGTGGTTTCAAGGTCGATCACGGTGTAGCTTTCTTCCTTGGCAGGGGCGGCGGCTTTCTTCCGGGCCATCTTCTGAGCCATCTGGCGTTTGGCCGCGTTGCTGAATCCCGGTTTGAGATCAGCCGCCGGGGCCTGCGTCCGGGGCAGCGGGCGGCGCATCAGCTTGATGCCCTCGAAATCAACGGCCTCCCAGCTGGTGTTGTGGGTGCGGAAATCCATCCGCTGTTCGTTGTTGGTGTTGAACACCAGCGTTGCCTGCCCATTTTTCAGGTTTTCGCAGACGCGATCCCAGATGGCATCCCGCACACGGCTGCTCACATTGCCCACATACACGCCGGTGTTGATCTCGCACAGCCACTTGGACAGGTCACCCCGCAGGCTGGGCGGACAGTTTGTCATAGTCAGGACAACAATGGCTCCTCACCTTCTTCCGCATCGAAGTAGTTTACGCCGTTGGCAACGGTGCCGATCTTGCTATCCCAGAGATAGACCGCTTCCGGTTCCGCCGCCTGCTCCTCTTCGTTCAGGAGCAGCCAGCGGACATCGTGCACCATCCGCTCCAGAATATGATGTTCCACCATGGCATCCCGCACACGGCGGCGCATAACGGAGGGCAGATCCTGCGGAGCCTGCGCCGCCACCTCGAAGGCCAGCGGGATGACCACCTCGGCTTTGTACAGGTCGGCGATATCGTACACAAAAGAGCCCTCGTGCTTGACGTGGACAAATCCCAGTCCCGGCGCGCAGCCCAGCGCAGTGATGACCGCAAAGGCCAGGCCGTACAGGCAGGCCGTGCCCGCCGAAAGGGCCTGATTGACGAGGTCTCCTGCAGAAAAATCATTGGGGTCATACACCCGGCCATTCCATTTGACACCGGTGGCCTTTGCGGCCTTGCGGTATGCCGTGCGCACCCGGCTGCCCTCCCGGCCCCGGAGCTGCTGGGTGGTCAGGCGGGAAACATCCTCATCCGGGAAACGGAGCTGGTACATTTTGCGCACCACTTCCAGATGCTCCCGCTGGTTGGAAAAGCGCTCAGCCTGCCGTTCCAGCAGGCGGGAGTGCTCACTCAGGGCACGGCCATGGGCGTAGAACCGCACGCCGTGCTCCCCCACCCAGACCGCTGCCACACCGGTATCCCCCATCAGCTCCATGGCACGGTGGGTCACACGGGTGCCGGGCCCCAGCAGCAGGACAGAGATGCCCGCTGCCGGAACCTGAACGATGCCCTTTTCATCCGTTACGGTAATGGCTCCATTGTCCCGGCCAAGGGTGCAGTGTTCCAGATACAGAAAGGTCATCCGGTCCCGGAGCTGCGGCAGCGCCTGCCGTTCGGGCCGCGCAATGCCCGGCATCTCAGCCATGGTCTCCTCCCCTGTGGATGATGGTCATCAGGCCAAGGCCATAGGCCTTGCCCCGGCCAACGCCCTCGCACAGCAGGGCCTTGAAGGCCTCCGGGTCCGTCACCTGCAGAATGCCCTCGTAGGTCACAGCCAGCAGGGTAACAGGCCGGGTGCCGTTTTTCTTGAAGTGATAGGTCTGCTTCCGGGTCACTGCGAAGGACCCCTCCGAGACGGCAAAGCCGTGCTTTGCGGCCTGCGCCCACAGCCATTCCTCCTGCTCCACCTCGAGATAGCAGGGTTTCAGGGTTCCCCGGGCCGTATGGTCGGCAGTGTCTTTTTTGCTGCGGGTGGGGTTGGCAGTCAGGCGGAACTGCCAGCAACTGCCCGCTGTCACCCGTTCCAGCAGCGGGTCATAGGACCGGGTCTCCGGGGGCGCACCGGTGCCAAACTGCGCACACAGGGCGGTCAGGTCCGGCCGTTCCTCACTGAGCAGGAGCAGGTACAGTTTTTCTCCCAGCTGATCCAGCCGCCACAGCCTGCGGCGGCGCGCACCGGCAAAAGCGTTTTCCACCGCACCATGGAATTTCTGGGGCGAGATCAGCGCCACCATGGTCTCACGGCGGGTCGGGTCAAGTTCTGCGCGGGATAGATACATGATTTCTCACCTCAATTCTGCCATTGCGTCATGTTCGGTCGCGCCGGGCATTTCCGGCGGGTTTGTGCTCCACTCCCGCACCGGGCGGAAGCCGTACTGCCGGTGGATGGGGCTGAACGACACCGCCAGATCACGCCGGGGCACGGCAGCAGCATCCGCCGGGTCCGCGTCTGCCACGATGCGCAAGGGGGCCCCATTCCTCTGTTTCACCAGCAGCGGTTCGGCCCGCAGGGTATCCAGCAGTTTCCCGGCCCGGATACCAAGGAAGAGCGGCAGGGTGGGCGGGCAGGAACGCCGCCCCAGATACAGCGGGTAGACCGGATGTTTCAGGGCCGTTTCCAGCTCCTGTAACAGGGCGGTGTCCTCGCTTTCCAGCCCCACCAGAAAGACCGCATCCTGCAGGTAATGGCGGTAGGTCACATAGGGAGCCTTGCCTTTTTTCCGATCCTCTTCCCGGTTGGCTGTGTGAAAGTCCACCAGCAGGCTGCCCTCCCGGTCAGCACGGACGGCAAAGTGCAGGCCGTTCAGCCGGGCAAGGCCTGCGGCATCGTCCCGGCGCAGGCCCAGAGCCGCTGCCAACAGGCCAATGACACCGCTTTTGGTGGGTTCCCGGTTCGTTTTGCGGGTCTCAAATTTGGAATCCGCACCCCACGATTGCAGGGGCGCGGCCAGCCGAAGCAACAGCGTTGCCATGGTCACACCTCATTTCCGGGCAGCTTCTCCTTTACGGCACGTTCCAGCGCGGTGAGCATCTGGTTCAGGGGCATGGCCGGGGCCAGCTCGTCCAGCCCGATGCCCACAGCAAAGCTCTGGGCCGGAGCATCCGCATAGCAGGCATACACCTGCTGCGCATACTGCTTCAGCGCCGTCTTGGAGGGTTCCGCATAGCCCTCGGGGCTCTTGCGCACCGGCTTTTCAAAGGCACCGCAGAGGTTCACAGGCTGATCCTCCCGCAGGGTGACATAGACAGCATCCGGCAGGGTGCGGTTGGCAAAGCTGTTCTGCTTTCCGGTGGGCATGGAGCGGATGAAGGCTTCGCCGAACACCCGGACAGCCTGGGCTGCCTTTTCAGCCCCCAGCAGGTGCACCAGTTCCACCATGTTGACGGTGGCATAGCGATACAGGGTGGAAGAGTTGTACTCCACCGTGCCCAGATGGCCCGCGCCTGCCGAATCCTCCGGGGCACAGTCATCCACAGCGGTGAAGTAATCAAACTCGTTCTGCACGGCATGGGTGGAGATGCTGTGGGCCACCTGAGCGGCGGCATCGTAATTCAGGGAAGGCGCATCTGCCACCATTCTTCCGAACAACGCCATATCTACCGAAGGAGCCGTCCCCAGTGCATCTTTATACTGCTTCGGGTCATTGCAATCTGCAATCGCCAATTCAGCCAATGCTTTGGCCTGGGCCTCGCTCAAAAAGAACAATGTCTTAAGTTTGTCCTCTCCGCTCTTCTCGTCCACCTTAAACCCTGTGTTTTTGACTACTTTCTTTGCCAGTTTAGCTGCGTCCGCATCCGGTGCAAGCAGTTTGATCTGCTTTTCCACCACATCTGCAATCTTTTTGGTTCGGCTGCCGATATCTTCGGCATTCAGCATGTACTCATCTTTGAACATCTCTCGGATCGCGTGCTTCCACGCCTGAGAGGATACCCGGGCGCGGGTGGCACCGCCATAGACAGCCGTCTTGGGGCTGCCGGTATCGTCGCGGTTCACACAGCTGGGCGGCACCGTTTGCAGCACATGAAAATCAACATACAGACGCTTGGTATCCATTTCAATTCTCCTTTTCTTCGGTTTCAGGTGTGTCGGCATTCATCTGGTAAAGGTCCCGGCCCCACTGCAGGCGGACATTGGCTGCCTGATCCGGGAGCTGGAACCGGTACAGCTCCACAGCCAGCCGGGGGTAATCCAGTTTCAGCTTCGGTTCATTTCCCCGGAACAGCTGCACCATCCCCCGGAGGTAGTGGGACACCTCGGGCATGGAATCCGCTGTGGCCAGTGCGTTGAACCGGCGCAGGACGCTGCTCTCGGTCCAGTCCTGCGCGGCAGCTGCGGAATTCTGGGCCAGCAGGCGCACCGCCCTGCCCAGCGTGCAGCCCTTTTCATTCATGGAAACGTTCTCTTCTCCCTGCTGGTGCAGGGCGTAGAGAGTCAGGGCAAGGTAGACCGCCCACTCGGCTTCCGATGGTTCCCGGCACTCTCCTGCCGCCGTTCCCCTGCCCCAGAGCTCTTTGGGCAGTTCCTGCAGGAAGCTGCCCCACAGCGCCGGCAGGTCGCCGGGCTGATGCCCAACGCCCCGGCGCAGCTCTGCCAGCCGGGCACGCCGCTGGGGTTTGGGCAGGCTCCACAGCCCGCTCAGCTGTCCGGCCACATAATCATGGATCGCATCCGTTATCATGCTGTTCCTCCTTCTTTCTTCGGATAGAGCTTCCGCAGATTGTACAGGAAGCTATTGTAGGCCTTGGGGGCCGTATACAGAACGGTTTTCTTTTCGTCCTTTTTACCGCCTGTTTTCACCTCGACCCTATGGCCCACAAAGGCGGCATTTCCGGCCCGCTCCACCATCTGGCGGCCCAGCTCTGCGGCCAGTTTGCGGGCTTTCTCCTGCCATTCATCGGCTTTTTCGTCCAGCTTGTCCGTTTCGGGGTCAATGCTCTGCAGCCAAAGCCGGAACGGCTGGTCGATGGTAAAGTAGAACTGGGTGCGGGCGGATTCCGCGGTCGTATCGTTCTTATCTCCCGCCGCAAGGGAGAGCTCCCAGGCAAGGCGGCCGACGCATTGCGCGGCCTGCTCGCAGCGCCCGATCTCATCCCGGATGGGCACTGTCCAGCGCCGTCCCAGTTCTCCCAGCAACGCAGCCTGAAAGGTCAGGCTGTCGCTGAAAGAATCGTTCACGAAGAAATCCTTATCGCCATACTTCATGCCGCTGATGGCAAAGCGGATCAGCCGCTTGCGTTCCAGCGGGCAGTCCGGGTCATTTTGAAGCATTTCCACCCAGCGGACAACGCCGGGCCTGCGGACGCTTTCCCCTTTCTCACAGAACACTGCCGGAAACTCCCGCCAGAACTGCTTTGCCGGGTCGTGACGGCTGGGCACAAAGGTGACCTGCCCGGTCTTTTTGCTCTTTTTGGCATCCGGGTCACGCCAGACGGTCATTTGTTCTGCAAATGCGTTCTCCCGGGGGAAGAAATCGCCGCCCAGCAGGGTAAAGCCGGTCACGGTCTCCCCTTCCCGGTTGAGCAGGAGCCGCCGGGATTGCAGGGTCAGCAGCTGCGCAGGATTGTCCGGCAGGGCGATTTCTGTGCGCTCTGCACTGTGGGGCTGTTCCAGTTCCCAGCAGGGATGATTCTCCCCCCACAGCTTCACGCCATCCTTGAGCAGAGTGAGGTTCAGCATCAAAGTCTCGAACAGGTTGCTGCCCTGCGCCTGAATGTACCCCAGCTTTCCCAGCCAGCCAGCGCCCACCGAGGGCAGACCCTTGCCCTTGGGCTTTGCAGAGGTGTCATCGTAGCCATTCACACTCAGCAGCCAGCGGGCCGCTTGGGCATAAGTCAGGCCCTCCTTGCCCTCACCCGCATAGGATGAGAACAGCCGCAGCTTGTTGCTGCTCTCAGAAAGTTCCCCGTTCAGCTTGGAAGCGGTGTATTCTGTGCCGATCTTCGCTTCCGGCACCTGCCAGAAGGGGCGTTCCGGGTGGAAAAGCCAGAAGCGGTCCCGCCACTGCTCCAGATAGGCCCGGATAGGCGCTTCCGGAAAATGCCCCAGCCGGTACAGTTCCTCCCAGCGGATCAGGGCATCGTCCGTTTCCTCAAAGGGGGCCGGCGTACCGTTTCCATCCACCCGGGAAAACACCGTGTGCAGAACCGCCAGCAGTAGCCGCAGCATGGCGGCATCCTGCGTGGGCAGTTCTCCGGCCAGGTCGCGGTATTCGTGGGCGTGCAGCAGGGCATCCGGCAGAGAGACTTCCTGCACGGTATAGTCCTGCCCGCGCACCCGCACCCAGCGTTCCTCCAGCAAATTATACTCAATTTGCTTCATTCTCTTCCTCCTTCCGGTAGGTCAGACCGTTTTCACGGTCGTATTGCAGCACCTGCCCGGCAAGCTGTGCGGTCAGGTGGTCATCCAGCAGTAAGATCAGTTCTCCCCGCAGCAGCGGTGACTGCTGCCACAGCCCGAACACTTCCCGGTTCCGGGCTTCCAGTGCATCGATGGTCTGTTCCACCGACCACCGCTTGCTGAAATATCCGGGCAGGCGCAGCTTCTGCCGTGCAATTTGAAGCGCCATCTCCGGCTGAGGCGGCTCGTCCGTGGGCACGCAGGCACCGGGCTGCCCCGTTTCATCGGGCAGGAAGCGGACATTTCCCGCCGCATCCCGCATCAGCACCAGCACGTCAATGGAAGGGTCACCGTCACGCACCGCCGCGCGGGCACCGTTGTCACTGACAGCACCCACATCATCCATCCAATTGTCCAGCGTATTCCGGGAAGGGCGCTTTCTGTGCTCTTCTGGCGGCAGGATGGTAAAAATCTTCGCCTTGCCCATTTTGATTTGCTGGGCCTTTTCGTACTCCGCCCGGGCCGCAGTGCTCTGCGGGCTGGCGGGCAGAGGGTCGGGCTCCCAGCCATAGACATCCTGCACCAGCGGGGCGATATCATGGGGCAGGGTGATGGCGGCGGGCAGGAGCTTGCGGGTTCGCCAAAGCAGCCATTCCCCGTAAACCGCCTTGCTGCCCTCGTCGAACTCATCCGTCCCAGTGTCCAGCACGGCACAGCGGGCCTGCGCCACCGGCCGGGGACGACCCCGCCCCTCGTGGCGGTGCAGCCGTCCGATGCGCTGTAAAAGCAGATCCATGGGGCAGAGCTCTGTGACCAGAAAATCAAGATCGATATCAAGGGATTGCTCGAGCACCTGCGTGCCCACCACAATGAGCTTATCCCGCTGTTCCGGGGTGGAGTGCTTACCGATGCGTTTCATCAGCGCCTCTTCTTTGGCGGCACGGTCGGGCATAAGGAACTGAGCGTGGAATACCACCACCTCATACTCCGGCAGTTCTGCCCGCAGACGGGCCGCAATGGCCTGCGCCTTTTTCACGGTATTGACGATCACGCCTGCACAGCCGCCCTCCCGCAAGGCACTGCGCAGAGTGTCAGTCAGCTGTTCCTCGGTCAGCGGGAATGTCTCCACTCTGCGTGGTTCGGTTTCCAGTGGGATAGTCGTCTGCTCCACCTTCTCGCCATCCGTCCAGGTCAGCAGCGGATAGCCCCGGCAGGTCTGCCATAAGCCGTCCGGGGCGGTTCTTCCATTCAGGTAGGCCCTGACCAGCTCGACCCGGCGCTTGGCGGGCAGGGTAGCGGAAAGCAGGATCACCGGTACTTTGTACCGGCCCAGCCAGGTCAGCGCCCGGTCAAGATAGCAGTTCATATAGGCATCGTAGGCGTGGCACTCGTCAATGACCACCACCTTGCCCGCAAGACCAAGATGGCGCAGCATCACATGTTTTTGCTGTAACGCCGCCAGTAACAGCTGATCCACCGTGCCGATGACAAAATCAGCCAGCAGCCCCTGCTTATTGCCGCGGAACCACTGATGCACCATCACCCGGCTCTCCGGGTCAGCATCGGGGTCTGCTTCCAGATCCTCCTCCACCCACACCGTGTCCTGCTGCAATCGGAGGTAGGCCTCGTTCAGTTCGGCCATGCCGTGGGCCAGCTTGATGGAGTGCTCCAACCCATCCGGCTGCTTTTCGGCCCATGCCAGCAGCCGCCCAAAGATGCCGTTGGCGGTGGCCTGAGTGGGCAGACCAAAGAAGATGCCGCCCTCACCGCCGTGCTTGGCTAAAATCTCTGCCGCGCCCAGCGCGGCTTCCGTCTTGCCCACGCCCATCTGTGCTTCCAGAATGAACATCCCCGGTTCCTGGGCCTGGCTGACAGCTTCCAGCATGGCCCGCTGGACTTCGTTGGGCGGGAAGCCGAAGCGTTCCGCAAACGCCCCCGGTTCCGTCACATCTGACTGCACCTCCCACGGAGAGGTCAGGTCCAGCGCTTCCCACGCCCGATCGACACGGGCAGGATACAGGGTATCGCTGCCCACCTCTTCCACAGGGATGAGCGGAAAGTATCGGGTATTGCTGGCGATCCAGTCCGCCATAATGAGCAGACCGGTCAGCAGGATCTCAGCCGGGATGGTCAACTGCGGCAGCTCGTCCACGCTGGAAAAGCCGCTTTCCTGCAAGGCGTAGTCAAACAGTTCCCGCCAGCAGCTCTCCCAGAATTCCTGTTCCCCCTCGGGCCAATAGTTGGATTCCCAGCTGCCTTCTTCTTCCTCATCGCCCAGCTGGTCAAGTACGTCCTTCCCGGTTTGTGGCTTGCCGTGGTGTGCTCCTGCTACCGATGCAAGCCCATTGGGGCATTTCAGCCACCGCAAAATGGCCTCACTCGCCAACGCGTGACGTGAATACTTGCGGTTCTGTTCCCGGTAACTGAGCGTTGTGTATTTTTCCAGGTGCTGTCCGGGCTCCGGCAGTTGTGCCATGATAGGGCCCTGGAAATTTGTGGAAGCCTTTCCAAGATCATGGACCCACCCCAAAAAGCAGGCGGTCTGTGTCAGCAGGTCCTCGTCCAATCCGATGTGCTGACGGACGCTATCCGGCAGCCACCTCTGCACCAGATATACCATAATACCCGCCGTATCCCTCAGGTGCATCCAGAGCGGCAGCCAGAAACCGCTGTTCACCGGGTCTGTTTTGCCTGCAAACAGCCGTACCTCGTAAGAAAGCGTTCGTCGTCTCATCCTGTTCCACCTCCACTGCAGTCAGGAAAATCGCTTTTTCCGCATCATCGGGGTTCCTCTGAGGATAGAATAGCACGCAAAAAGTCCTATAAAGCGGATGTTTGCTGCTTTTTTCATGGTTTTTTCAGTTTTTTTGATGTTTGCCGTTTTCCGGCTGTTACCCCCGCAAGGCGGGGAAAGTGTTGCTCCCTATCAAGCATTCGGAGCACATCCGCTGATGCAGATCACAGAGACATTACATATCATGCATTGTTCTAAATCTCTGTACACCAATATTACACCTTTTTTCCCAACTTTACAAGCGGATCCTTCAGATTCAGCAAATGACACAAAAACCGCCCCGGCTTCCTGTTACAGAAACCGGGGCGGTTCGATTGCGTTATTTGTGCTTTTTCAAGCGCTCACGCAAAACCTTGCGGGGATTCTTGATCGCAGCCTGGGCGGGTGCCAAAATTACAGAGCGTTTGGAGTAACGATGATATGTTATTTGTGATTTTTCAGTTTGCCTTACTCCATCTCCGCAATGATCTTCTCCAAATTTTCTTCCGGCAAATAGAATTCCGGCAGTTTTGCCTTGTCATATAGAACGAATGGGTGGCGTTTGCAAGGAGCAGTCATGCACAAAACGCCCCCGGCTTCCTGTCATGGAAACCGGGGGCGCTGCGGTTTTATGGGAAACGCCTCAGGCGCTGCAAAGCCTCAGTGCAGCAGAGAGCTGACCCATGCCCGGGCGGCCGTCTTGGCCTGGAGCTTATTGTACATCTTCAGGGTGGTGTTGTACACCTTCTGGCTCATGGCATTGCTGGCGTTGGTGGCGGCAGCCTGCTTGGCCTCCAGCGTGTCGGCGGCGGCAACGGCGTCCTTCATATCGGCGTAGTCGGCCATGATCTCCTGCTGGAGCGCGGCATAGCTGGCCTTGGCTGCTGCCCGATCCTTTGCGGTGACCTGATTGCCATTGCTGCCGTAGGTCAGCAGGTTGGAGAGGGCGTCACGCACGCCGTAGAAGGAGTCGGTCCAGTCGTCCGGGTAGGTGTAGTAGCGGCCCTTGGCATCCTGATACCAGACGCCCTCGGTGGGCTGCTCGTCGGAACGGGTGACCTTATGGACCGAGACCTTGTAGACATCTGCGGTGTCGGTGGTCAGCATCGGATAGTAAGGGACGAAGGCGTTGTACACGTCGTCGTCAAAAGCGGTCCACTCGGTAATGGCGGTGTTCAGATCGCCGGTGGCGCTCACCTGGAACAGATGAGTCTCCACATTGCCCGTCTTGCCGATGGGCTCGGTCTGAAAGAAGTGGATGGAATCCTCCACCGAGAACTTCTTGGTCAGCTGGATATTGGAGTAGACCGGGACGATGGCACCGTTCTCGCCGACGTTGCTGATGGCAAAGTCGGTCTCACTGTAGTTGTCCTTTGTAAAGGTGTCGGTGCCGTACAGGTAGTTCAGGCCGGCTGCCATGCGGTCCGATGCGATGTCGCCGTTGTAGGAGGCATCCAGGTCGATGACGTTGGCAGCGGCATCGCCCACAAAGGTACCGGCCTTCTGGGCCACGGAGATCAGGTTGGCAGAGGCCACCACATGGTCGGTGTCATCCAGATCGATCTTGCCCATAGCGGCGATGTTGGGCTGCATGAAGACCACGCTGGAGGAGAGCTTCAGGGCAAGGTAGGTGTGGCCCGTCAGGTTCTCCACGAACCAGGTCTCGTTCTGGTCGGCAATGAACACGCCGGAGCCGCCGGCTGCACCGGCGTTGTCGTAGATGGAGGTCAGCAGGGCAACACCCTCGCGGGCCGTGGAAGCTTCGCTCAGCAGCACCGTTGTGATCTCGGCTTCCTCAATGCCGTTGTCCACATAGGGGTCTACGCTCAGCACGGCGTCGGTGCCGTAGAGAGACTCGGTGGCAGAGACCATGACGCCCTTCTCGTTGGTGCCAGCCTCCTCATAGGGGGTGTGCTCGTGGGTGCTGTCGCAGTCCGGGCAGACCCCCAGACCGTTGTCGTCCCGGCGGGCGGTGTAGCGGTAGCTGTCGTGGGTGAAGGTGTAGGTAAAGCCGTAGCAGCCCTCGTACACCTCGCCCGCAGTGTGCTTCCCGGCAGGGCTGACGTTGAACAGCTTGTTGTAATCGTTGGTGCCCAGATCCTCGATCCGGCCAAACATGGTGGTGCCATCCTCGGTGAGGTCGCTGCCGACATAGAGTGCCGTGCAGGCGAAGGCGGAAGGAACCACGGCAAGCGTCATCGCACAGGCGATGAAAGCCGCAGCAATTTTCTTCTTCAAAGACATAATAGTATCGATCCCTCTCTTGTTGATTGTCGGCATTTCGTCGGCAGGTGTTATAATACACCCATTTTAATGAAAATGCAAGTATTTTCCCGAAATTTTAGCATATATTCATTTTTATATGGTATATATTCATACCGCGTTTTTCATCTGCCCCTCCGTGAGCGCAAAAAAACGCCCCGGCTTCCTGTTACAGAAACCGGGGCGGTTCATTATGCTTTATTCGTGCTTTCTCAAGCCCTCACGCGATTACTTGCGGGGGTTCTTGATCGCAGCCTGAGCGGGTGCCAAAATTACAGAGCGTTCGTTTTACTCCACCATGACATTAATCATTACCGAATGACCTTTCTCGAAAGAAGCACCAAGAAATAGCTTGTCATTGTCACTCCAGAGAACGCCTCTACCAATGAAACCATCTTCGTTGCAAGTGTAGCAGGAAAAAGATCGCCATAGCCTACTGCAAAAAAAGTAATGGCACTCGCATAAATGCACTCTAGCCATCCACTTACTCCTTGATATTGTAAACATGGTATTACATAATATGCCGTTCCGAATATTAAAATCAGAAGAATTATAGTTAAAAATGTTCGGCACGGTTTGGTTCCGTATCCGCTAATTCGATCCAGCAGCCTGCGTAATCCTCTTATATAATATCTTTTTTCTTCTTTCGTTTTCGCTTTTTGATAATGAAGATGACAAATATCTTCATTATCATATTCCCCGAGCTGTCTGAAATTTTCCTTTAGCATCAAGAGTTGCTCATTCTTTTTTTCGGTAATCTTTTCAACTAGTTTAGGAAAGTCTTTAAAATAAATTCTCCCACTATTGATTGCATCCTCAAATGATACTTCTTCCGTATCTTCTAATGCAATCCTTAAAATATTTGTATTTATGCAATCATTAAATAGAAATCTTTTTATGCTTCCACTAAGATTACTTTTACCCAAAATTTCACAACGCAGCAATTCCAAGCAGTCAAATCTTGCTTCTCTAATGTCTAATTCTTTTATTGACGCATTAGACAACTTTACTTGAGAAATATTTGATTTCACAAAACACAAATTTTCAAAAGTCTTCGGCAGCGGATCCAAGCAAACCTCTGTTTCTTCTGTTTTGGCACATAAAAAATCCAAACTTAAAGATTGCGTCATTAGCATCGTTAAAATTTTCGATTTGCGGGCTTTTATGTAACGAAATGATACTTCTGGTGTAAAATATCTACTTCCGCCACACTCAATTCCTCCTAATGAAATCTCCGTTTCTATAATATGAGCATCGCTAAATTCAACATTTCCATTTACAAGGGTAATATCGCATATATCAAGATTTAGATTATAAAATCCTGCATATGAAAAATCCAAATCTTCACTTTGAATCTTTAACTGCATAAGATGAATCAGTTTTGGCTCTTCAGAATAAAAAATCGCTGCCCTAGCTGTTATTTTTTCATATTCTCTATAAGGATTTCCTTCTACTTCATAAGGTGCTTTATCTCCAAGCCACTCAAATTCATCTATATACGTATAATCCAAACATATCTCTTTTTCTTGCCAATAATACTCCTCCAATTTTTTATAATCTGGAATTTCTAGTTGCGCAATCTGTTCTTCCTTGCCACTCTCGCTTAGTTGGTATACCGCAACGCTTTTCCCGGATCCTACGTTCGTTGTATTATGAGGGTAAATTCGCCCATCTTGTTTATTTGTGATTTTTTCATCCCAAATCCAGAATTTTTTCTCAGGATTTGAAACTTCTTTCGTTATAAGTTTCATATTTTGCCTCGCACCTTTTTCATGTGCATCTTCCAATTTACTCCGTTTTCCCTTTCATCATCTGACCCAGAATCGCATTCTTCGTGCTATCACTCAAATAGGCCTTGTTTAGCGTTTTCTTAGTATAATTCAGATATGTCCCAGCCGCTTTCTCTATCAAAAGTGCCGTAAAGTAGCGCTCCCAGCTAAAATATTCCTTACTATCGATGTAGCCAGACGGTGTTTGCAAAATCTGTGTGGTCTCTGCATCTTTCAAAATTCCAGAGGAAAGTATCAGCCATTCAAAAGATTCCGGCAGACATAGTGCCAGATTTTTCCTTGTCTGCACCAACTGCAACACCCTGTCCATTTCCGGGCCAAAAGCGGCACCATCTGCAATCACCAGAATCTTTTCATCCTTATGCGCCTTCAAATAGGAAAACACATTTGACTTTCCATTTGCAGTATCACACTGCATTTGATGCTCTGCACAGACCGCGTCAAAAAACTGATAACCCGAATTGCTGTCCTCGGTCAGAATTTTCTCCGGCTTAATATTCTCAGTCGTACTATCCGGGTAAATTCGATAGAACGAATGATAACTCTGTTTCAGTGCCCCATACTTTCCAGAGGTTCGGATACCATACACTTCTTCCACACTGTATGGCAAGGCTGGCAAACCCTCTCTGGTCACGATAACATAATAGTTATCCGTCTGCTGAATCGCACGCGCAAAATCTTTGGTCTTGACAAACTCGTTTCCTTCGTCGATAAAAACAATGCTGTCCTGAATGTTGTTGAGCTGTCCCTTCCAAAGATTTCCTTCTACCACATAGCAACTTTTATCACAATTTAGAGTGACCGGCCCACTTTCTCCATCGTTCATATGCGTACGAATCATATCCACGAGGGTCGTTTTACCCGTTGCGCTATCCCCGCGAATGATGGTTAAGTTGCGCCGCAGTTCAAATTCATATTTCAGGTACTTTGTGCCAACGACCACTTTGTGAATGTCTTTCATTTCTGTCAGCCCCTTTACACAAACTCACCTGCGGCCAAAATCAGCTCTTCCATACTATGAACGATTTGATTCGTATTCAGCACTTTTATTGTAAATGGTTTTTTGCCAAAATCCATCAGGTGGCGCAAATTCACCGTGCGATCCTCCTGCTCTGCAATTTTGAGCAACCACTTTGCACAGTTGTCACCACAAGTCGATACATTGAACACTTTCTCTGGCTCAAACTTTACCAAAATCAGTGTCTTTACGCCACCAGACAAACCAATCGGTGGAATTTTACCCAAGACCGGGCTGTCAATGATACCACTGTCGATAACGGTAGACTTATCCACATCCTGAATCATTTCCTTGACCATCGGGTCAACGATCCAGTCTTCCTCGTAATCGTATTTGAAATAAGAAGCCGTATTGTACACCGCTTCCTTCATATCACCGTAAA
>OGEQ01000423.1_pt1 | contig 45714 bp, 40 predicted proteins | sample 1570731 | NCBI WGS metagenome assembly OGEQ01 (sample SAMEA2582132, study PRJEB24529) | metagenome | biome: Human gut stool | place: China | collected 2011
GAAGCCAGATCGGTACCGGAGACCGTTCTGAGAAGATCCGTACCTACAACTTCCCACAGGGACGCGTGACAGATCACCGGATCGGCCTGACCCTGTATAAGTTAGACAAGATCATGAACGGCGATATCCAGGAGATCATCGACGCCTGCATCGCGGCTGACCAGGCTGCCAAACTGGCGAAGATGAACGAGAACTAAAATCCACTATATCGGGGAATGCCATGAAGGATAGATCTGCCGGTTGCGGGACCGGTGGATTTATACGTGTAATTATGAATGGATGGAATCGTTAACAAATGGTTAGCGATAATTGCAACAGGAGGAGTCATATGGAACAGTCAAAGGTGTATTTTACAACCTTTAAAGCAACAGAACACGAAAATCTGCTTCAGAAGCTGCATCGTCTGATGAAAACAGCCGGATTTGAGCAGATCGATTTTACAGACAAATACGCAGCCATCAAGATTCATTTTGGTGAGTACGGAAACCTTGCGTTCCTTCGGCCAAACTATGCAAAGGTCGTAGCAGATTATGTAAAGGAATTAGGTGGAAAGCCATTTTTAACAGACTGTAACACATTGTATGTAGGAAGCCGTAAGAATGCCCTGGATCATTTAGATACGGCTTATGTCAATGGATTTTCTCCACTGCAGACCGGCTGCCATGTGCTGATCGCTGATGGATTAAAGGGAACCGATGAAACCTTAGTCCCATTGAATGGCGAATATGTAAAAGAAGCGAAGATCGGTCATGCCATTATGGATGCTGACGTATTGATTTCCCTGACCCATTTTAAGGGCCACGAGATGACCGGATTTGGCGGCACCATCAAAAATATCGGCATGGGCTCCGGCTCCAGAGCTGGTAAGATGGAGCAGCACTGTGATGGAAAACCAAGTGTTGACCAGTCCCTGTGTGTAGGCTGCGGTGCCTGCGGACGGATCTGTGCCCATGGCGCTCCGGTGATCAAAGACCGGAAAGCCACTATTGACCATGACAAATGTGTAGGTTGCGGACGGTGTCTGGCTGTCTGCCCGAAGGATGCCATTGCAGCGGATTATAATGATTCCCTGAAGGTGTTAAACTGCAAGATGGCAGAGTACAGCCTGGCAGTCTGCAAGGACCGTCCATGCTTCCATGTGTCCCTGATCTGTGATGTGTCCCCGAACTGTGACTGTCATCCAGAAAATGATATTCCGATCATTCCGAATATCGGCATGCTGGCTTCCTTTGACCCGGTTGCCTTAGACCAGGCCTGCGCCGATCTCTGCAACCAGCAGACCCCGGTCGCATCCAGTATTCTTGGAGAGAACATTAAGGCTCATGGCAATCACGAGGGTCATGATCATTTCCACATGGTACATCCAGATACCGAGTGGAGAACCTGTATCGAGCATGCAGTGAAGATTGGTCTGGGAACCGACCAGTATGAAATGGTAAGAATTTAATAAATCCCGATAACAAAAGAGAAAGCTCATCCTGTGGAAGAAAATCAAAATCCACAGGGTGGGCTTTTTATGTCATAGGAAACTTCGTCCTATGACATAAAAACGCTCCGCGGGATGCGCACTCGCGCGAAGAAGGAATATGTCGCAAGCGACCGCGCTCGACGCGAGAATGTGCCAAGGCACATTCTATTTTATATTGTGTACAGACATGTCATGTTCAGATGTAAGCTCTGTATAGACGAAAGTTCTCGAACATGATATAATAGATAGGTGTATTTAGGAGCAGGGTCATAACGGAGGCATCATAAAATGTCTGCAAAGGAGAGGGCCGAATGAAGAATCAGAAAAAGCGAAAAGGACAGATGTACGCGTATTTCCAGTGGCCGCTGTACCTTGGGGTATTGGTGATTTGTATGAATGTGGTGGTCGGTGCCATTAATCTGAGTGCCGGACTGGTCATGTTTTTCTTTACACTGATCTATCTTGGAATTGCGGGTGCGATTTATGTTTATAAGCGGAAAGGGCTGCTTCCTGGGCTGGTGGATTTCTCAGCGGATTATGCCTGGGTCCAGAAGAAGTTATTGATGGACCTGGATATTCCGTATGCCATGACGGATGAAACGGGTCATATTTTGTGGATGAACCAGTGCTTTTCAGAATTGGTCCAGGGGGAAAAAAGCAAGATCCGGAGCATCAGCGTGCTATTTCCGGAGATTACTAAGGATGTGCTGGAAAAGCTCAAGGAAAAGTGCAGCATCCATACGTCTTTGGGTGATGGCAAGTACCGGGTGGATTTAAAGCCAGTTCGGATTCAGGGAATCGGAGAGGCAGAGGAGCTGTTTGGCGCAGAGGAAACTGCCAATGAGATGATTGCAGTGTATCTGTTTGATGAGACGGAGATTCTGCGTTGTCGTCAGGAGATCAATGACCAGAAGATGGTTGCGGGACTGATCTATCTGGACAATTATGACGAAGCGTTAGAGAGCGTAGAAGAGGTCAGGCGATCCCTGTTAACGGCATTGATTGACCGTAAGATCAACAAATACATTTCCGGCATGAATGGTATCACAAAGAAGCTTGAGAAGGATAAGTATTTCTTTGCCATCAAACAGCGGTATGTGCAGGAGCTGAGAGATAACCGTTTTTCTCTTCTGGAAGAGGTAAAGACTGTTAATATTGGCAATGAGATGGCGGTGACCTTAAGCATCGGTCTTGGTATGGGTGGCGAGACTTATGGGCAGAATTATGAATTTTCCCGTATGGCCATTGATATGGCTCTGGGACGCGGCGGCGACCAGGCGGTGATCAAGAGTGCGGAGAAGATCGAATATTTCGGCGGCAAGTCCCAGCAGGCAGAAAAGACCACCAGAGTAAAGGCGAGAGTGAAAGCCCACGCGCTACGGGAACTGATGGAGACCAAGGACCGGCTGCTGATCATGGGTCATAAACTAGGAGATATCGACTCCTTTGGCGCATCGGTTGGTATCTACCGGATTGCCACAGCATTAAATAAAAAGGCACACATTGTCATCAATGATGTGACAAGCTCTGTACGTCCGATGATGGAGCGGTTTGTTAACAATCCGGATTATCCAGAGGATCTGTTCTTAAATGGAGAGCAGGCAGCAGAATTGGTGGATGCGAACACCATTCTGGTGGTAGTTGATGTCAACCGCCCAAGTATCACAGATGCTCCGGCGCTGCTGAAGATGGTAAAAACGATCGTAGTCCTGGATCATCACCGTCAGAGCAGTGAGATCATTGAAAATGCAGTGCTTTCCTATGTGGAGCCATATGCGTCTTCTGCCTGTGAGATGGTAGCGGAGGTATTGCAGTATATTGCAGATGGTATTAAGATGAAATCCCAGGAGGCAGATGCCATGTATGCGGGAATTGTCATTGATACCAATAATTTCACGAACCAGGCGGGTGTCCGCACCTTTGAGGCGGCAGCATATCTGCGGCGAAGCGGCGCGGATATTACCAGAGTAAGAAAATTATTCCGTGATGATATGGCTGAGTACAAGGTGAAGGCCAAGGCTGTGGATAAGGCAGAAGTATTTGAGGGCGCATTTGCCATCAGTGAGTGTCAGGGCGAGGGTATTGAGAACCCGACGATCATCGCAGCGCAGACAGCTAATGAGCTGCTTGGAATTAAAGGAATTAAGGCTTCCGTCGTTCTGACTGAGTATCAGGGCGTGATTTATCTGAGTGCAAGATCCATTGATGAGGTCAATGTCCAGGTAATGATGGAAAAATTAGGTGGCGGCGGCCATCGGGCCATTGCCGGAGCCCAGCTTCGTGGCGTGACGATGGAAGAGGCGAAACAACGCTTAAAAGCCGTAATTACGGAAATGATAGAAAAGGGAGAGGTCAGCTAAGACAGAAACCCTGAAAAACAGGAGGAAATACCATGGAAGTTGTATTATTAGAGGATGTAAAGGCACTGGGTAAAAAGGGGCAGATCGTAAAGGTGAACGAAGGTTATGCCCGCAACTTTATTTTACCGAAAAAGCTGGGAGTAGAGGCAACTCCAAAGAATTTAAATGACTTAAAGCTGCAGAAGGCCAACGCAGAGAAGATGGCGGCACAGCAGTTAGCGGCAGCAAAAGAGCTGGCGGCAAAATTAGAGGCTGCTTCTGTGACACTGTCCATCAAAGCGGGTGCCAACGGCAAGACCTTTGGTTCTGTATCCAGCAAGGAGATCGGTAAAGCGATCGAGGATCAGATCGGTCTGGAGATCGATAAGAAGAAACTGGTTCTGCCAGAGCCGATCAAGACTTTTGGTACTCACGAGGTACCGGTGAAGCTGCATAAGGATGTGGTTGCAAAGTTAGCTGTGAAGGTAACCGAGGCTTAAGAAAAAGAATGTCACTGAAAATAACCTGCCGCAGGCCATGAGTGTCTGCGAGCAGGGTTCTTTTTATAAACGGAGGAAAAAATGGACGACGCTTTGATCAAGCGGGTGCTGCCGCACAGTCTGGAGGCGGAGCAGTCGGTCATCGGCTCCATGCTGATGGACAGAGAGGCCATTATCACGGCATCGGAGATCGTGATGGCGGATGATTTTTATCAGCACCAGTATGGTGTCATGTACGAATCCATGGTGGAGTTGTTCAATGAGGGAAAGCCGGTAGATCTGGTTACCTTACAGAACCGCTTAAAGGAAAAGGATGTACCGCCGGAGGTGTCAAGCCTGGAGTTTGTCCGGGATATCATCACGACAGTACCGACTTCGGCCAATGTGAAATATTATGCTACGATTGTAAAAGAAAAGGCGGTGCTTCGGAGACTGATCCGGGTTAATGAGGAGATTGCCAATGACTGTTATCTGGGCAGAGATCCGCTGGAGACGATTTTAGCAGATACGGAGAAGAAGATCTTCGATCTGCTTCAGAGCCGCAGCTCCGGTGATTTTGTGCCGATCCGCCAGGTGGCGTTAAATGTACTGGAAAATATCGAAAAGGCATCAAAGACCAAAGAAACGGTCACAGGCGTACCTACGGGCTTTATTGACCTGGATTATAAGACATCCGGATTCCAACCGTCGGATTTTATCCTGATCGCAGCACGTCCGTCTATGGGTAAAACTGCATTTGTCTTAAACGTGGTTGACCATGTGGCGGTAAAGAAAGGAATCCCATGTATGGTATTCAGTCTGGAGATGTCCAAGGAGCAGCTGGTAAACCGTATGCTTTCCATGGAGTCCAATGTGGATTCCCAGAAGCTGCGTACTGGTACTTTGACGGATTCCGATTGGGATGCGGTTGTGGAAGGCGTGGGAATCATCGGTGGTTCCAAACTGATCATTGACGATACGCCGGGTATTTCCATTTCTGAACTGCGTTCCAAGTGCAGGAAAATGAAGCTGGAACACGGACTTGGCATGGTGATCATCGACTACTTACAGTTGATGACCGGCAGCGGCAAGAGCAGCGATAACCGTCAGCAGGAGATCTCAGAGATTTCCCGTTCTTTAAAGGCTCTGGCCAGAGAGATGCAGGCTCCGGTGGTGGCATTGTCCCAGCTGAGCCGTGCCTGCGAGACCAGAACGGATCACCGTCCGATGCTTTCTGACCTGCGAGAATCAGGTGCCATTGAGCAGGATGCGGACGTGGTTATGTTCCTGTACCGTGACGATTATTATAATAAAGATTCTGAGATGAAGGATATGGCAGAGGTAATCATCGCAAAACAGCGAAACGGCCCGATTGGAACCGTGAATCTGGTTTGGATGCCTCAGTATACCAAGTTTGCCAATGCCACAAGACCGGGACAGGGATCTCAGTCATGAGGCAGCGTTACTGTACATGGGTAGGCATTTTCTGAACTGAAAATGCCGTATGATACCGTGGTGGTAACAGATTTTGCCGATTTAGAATGCGAAGCATCGGTAAAATCCGTTGCTGTTTGCGCAACGCATGAACAGTAACGATGCGGCAATGGCAGGTGCTTGGAAAAATAGCTAAAAGATGGAAGAAGTTCCTTGGAGACGAGGGGCTTCTTTTTTTAGTCATAATACTGTTTCTCAAGGCATATGATGTCTGTAGAAACCGATCCTGTGGATCAGGCGGGAAATCTGGGACAAGAGGTGAAAATGGTATGGCAGAAGCACGTTATCTGATATCGGATGCGGCGAAGAAGGTGGATGTGGAATCACATGTCCTGCGCTATTGGGAGGAAGAACTGGAATTAAATATTCCGAGAAATGAGATGGGGCATCGGTATTATACCGATTATCATATCCGCCTGTTCCGGCGGGTGAAGGAATTGAAAGAGAAAGGGTATCAGCTGAAGGCGATCAAAGGGGTTCTGGACCGTTTAAACTGCGTGAGTGGGGAGAATACCATCACGGAAGAGGATATGGAGAGGGAAATGAGAAAGACCTGGCTGGCGGAGCGCTGGCCGGCACCGGATATGGAGGGAGAGCAGATGAAGCGTGAGAAACGGATTGTGGTAGATGGAGGACGGAAGCGAAGTGTGGAAGAGGCAGCAATGCAAACTCCGTCTGCAGAACAGGCTGCGGAGGCAGGAGTAGGAAAAAATACAGAAAATCATACAGGAAATAATGTAGAAGAAAATACGGAAGACGACGCTGGAAATGAGGATCTGAGTCCGGTCGGAAACGAGACGCAAGGGGAAATGTGCCTGACCAGCCAGGAAAAGCTGCAGCAGCTTCAGATGCTGTTTGATCATATGGTTGGACAGGCAATGGATGAGAAACTGGAACGTCTTCAGAACGAGCTGGCGGACAAGCTGGGAGATGTTGTAAGTAATACCGTAGGTGACCGGGTGACAGATCGTGTCATGCGGGAGGTGGAATATCTGATGCGGGTCAGCGATGAGAAGGAAGAGGAACGTTACCGCCAGCTGGATGCAGCGATCCGCTCTACTCAGAAGAGTGGCAAGAGCCACGCAGAAGCAGCGGCCACGAAGCTGCCATTTTTTCGAAAAAAGCGGTTTGGAAAAAGTGGAAAGAAACTGTTTTGAGTGATGGAACCGGGAGGCGGTTTATGTTCACGCATGTTCACTACAAGCGGTTACGAAGAACGTAAAAAGCCGTTCAGCAGCTGCATCTTCCGGCCAGAGATACTCCGGATGCCACTGGACGCCGACAAAAAACGGATAATCAGGCATTTCTACCGCTTCGATCAGACCGTCGGAGGTTTTTCCTGTGGCGACCAGTCCATTTGCCAGAGCTTTGATGGCCTGGTGATGGGAACTGTTGACACTGATGGAATCTGCCTGGCAGATGGTGTGGAGTCTTGTACCTGGGGTGATGGCTACGCGGTGGGAAAAGGAAACGTAGTGAAATGGCTGTTTGTGGGCGATTGGAAACTCCCGGGTTACTTGGCTGGGAATATCCTGGTATAAGGTTCCGCCCAGGCCGACATTAAGAAGCTGGATTCCGCGGCAGATGCCCAGAACCGGCTTTTTTGCTGTCATGACCAAAGGAAGAAGGGACAGCTCCATCTGATCCCGCTCCGGGGAAACGTTGCCACATTTCTCGTGGGTTTCTTCTCCGAAATAAAATGGATGGATATCAGGACCTCCGGTAAAGAGAAAACCATCTAAGGTTTCCACAAGCTGTTTCAAATCTTCTGTTTCAGCCTTTAAAGGAAGGATCACCGGGATTCCTCCGGCATGACGGATGGCTGCCAGATAGGTGGGACGGCAGGTGCTGTCTTTGGTTTCCTGGTCAAGGGATGGGGTAACACCGATCAATGGTTTTTTCATGGACAAGATACCTCCTTTTATAACAAATGCCCCTTCCGATTACCGGAAGGGGCATTATGCATGATCTTATAATTAAGCCTCGCTGATAGCGCCAGTTGGGCAAGCAGCCTCACAAGCACCACAATCGATACAGGTATCAGCGTCGATAACGTACTGAGAATCGCCCTGGGAAATAGCTCCTACTGGACACTCGCCTTCGCAAGTACCGCAAGATACGCAAGAATCACTAATAACACGTGCCATAATAGATTACCTCCTTATATATTCTATACATTTGATTTTATTTTATACTAAAACCCCAGAATATTCAAGTAGAAATTGTTGCACGATTGTTTAAAATTCAAAGCAATGTCAGTTAGTTTTGCCTAATCGTATCGACACTGGTTATAGCTTCCAGGGAAAGTAGCGTTTCGGACTTGCAAAGATGAACGAAAAGTATTAATATAATGATACTATATAGAAGGAGGAAATACCCATGCAGATTAATAAAGATATGCTGATCGGAGAGCTGGTTGTTATGGATGAGCTGATTCCACAGATGCTGATGGGCGCTGGCATGCATTGCTTAGGATGTCCATCTTCCCAGATGGAGTCTCTGGAAGAGGCTTGTATGGTACACGGTATCGATTGTGATGACCTGGTATCCAAGATGAATGAGATCCTGGCAAATCGATAAGATTGTGCGCTTATAACATGATGTTGGGGTCAAAAGCTTTTGACCCCTCTGATACCGGATTGCTCTGCACTGCGTGCTCCCACAATCCTCAAAAACATTCGTAATTCGCTCATTTTTCTTTGAAAAATGGCTGCTTACTCATGTTTTTGGCGGGTCCCAAGGTCAAAAATTCTCCTGCAAGCAAGCTTGCGTCGAACTTCTGACCTTTTGACCCTGGTATCATAACATATAGGCATAGAGAAACAGGCTGCTGGTCTTCTTAAGATCAGCAGCCTGTCTGTTTTTGGAAAACGGTCAGTACGTTTGTGCAGCTGCCTGACGGCAGGAATTTTTAGATATTTTTTAATACCTGTAATGCCCGGTCCCTGGTAATGATCTCGTAGTGTTCTGCATAAAATGCCTCGCTGGCATACTCGCTGCGGGTTTTGGTGCCGTACTCGGACAAAATGTTGCATACCCGGCTGAAGGAGCGCAGGTCGCTGCCGTCAGAGCGGATCACCAGATAATACTGGGAGGTCTCCGGACGCTTGTAGAGGGTATTGATCCCGTCGTACAGTCCGTCGCAGGCTCTGGCCGCCTCAGACACCTGATCTAAGCTGGTGAATAAGAAGACACGGGACGCTGTTTTCTGGGCAGATTCTTCGTATCCGTCGTCATCGGCTTCTGTCTGGTTCTCTAAGGAAGCTTCTTCATCACCTTCTGGAATCTTAAAGCCGTTAAATAGTTTCAGCAGTTCATCCGCACCTTCCAAAGTACCGCCTGCTAAGTCGGAGAGAAAATCCGGAGTTTCATCGGTATATGGGGAAAACTTGGAGAAACGGGTGTCTAATTCCTCTGGGTCTTCAATTTTGGTGATGACCAGCATGATGCTCTCATTGGACAGCGGAATTGCTTCCACCATCAGCGGGATGTCCTCTGCCTCAAAACCAACTTCACTGGACGCTTTCTGGACCATCTCCCGGAACAGATTTCTTGCTTTTTCACTGCCATAGGCAAGCTCACGGATATTTAAGTCTCTGGAACTGAGATCGAAGCTGGATAAGGTGCAGCGGATCTGGTTCTCGTTGATACGTTCTATTTTCATTTAAGATCACTTCCTTACTTTTCGTTGTAAAATCCTATGTAATTGTTCAGCAGGTCTGCGCATATGCCGCGCTGACCGTAAGAAATACAAGTCAAAACTGCCCTGCCCATAAAAGATCATAGGCATTATAACTATACTATATAATACGGTCAAATAGCAATTCCTATGTATATTATTTTAGGAAAAATTTATGATATGGAAAATTTCCATTGCATTCCCAGGGGATTTATATTAAGATAAAGCCATATAAGAGAGGTACCGGACAAGGAGGTGAGCCAGTTGGGGACACCATTTTGTTTGGAAAATACGAATTGATCAGAACACTGGGGCGAGGCAGGTGCAGTACCGTCTATCTGGCAAAACACCTGGAACTGGATGAATACCGGGCGATCAAGTGTGTGTCCAAGATGGATACGGACTATGAGCGTTTTAAGAAAGAGGCGCTGATTTTAAAGCGGCTGAGGCATCCGGGTATTCCCATTGTATATGATTTAGAGGAAGAAGCATTTCAAAGTTATCTGATTGAAGAATTTCTGGAAGGAGATTCTTTCTATGACCTGATACGAGAAAAAGGTCATCTGAATCAGGACACAGTGATCCGTTATGGAATTCAGATCTGTGACCTGGTCCAATATCTGCATTCAGCAGAACAAATCCCCATTTTATATTTAGATCTGCAGCCGAAGAATCTGTTGGTTTGCCATGAGCAGGTAAAACTACTGGATTTTGACCATGCGGATTTCCTGGATGGAGCCAACCGGGAACCGGTGCGTTTCGGAACACCTGGATATGCGGCGCCGGAGCAGTCAGGCGATATGGAACTTGGTGTTTACACAGATGTGTATCAGATCGGAGCGCTGCTTTTCTGGCTTCTGACGGGAGAAACCATGGAACGAGGAGACATACGGAAAGTACCGGGGAAACTGGGACGGATTTTAAGAACCTGTACCAGGGAAAACAGGGAAAAGCGTTATGGGTCTGTGCATTTGATCCAGGAAGATCTAAAGCGGCTGGATACCCGGACAAATGGGCTCCGGACAGAGGAGGGAACCTCTCTTATATGTGCGTTTGCCGGAACAAGGCCAGGGATGGGAGTGACTCATCTGGCGCTGGGATTCTGTGGCTGGTTACGGTCCAGAGGGTACGAGGCTCTTTATGAGGAAAGGAATCATTCTGGGGATATACGGGAAATGGCAGAATTTCTGAATAAAGAAATGGATTCCTCTGGCATTTGCAGGCTGTTTGGAATTCCGGCAAAACCCCTGTATGGCAGGGCCGCCCGCTTAGAACCGTGTCATTATCCGGTGATTGTCCGTGATTATGGTTCAGAGTGGCAGACACAGGAGACGGAGATGACGGAAACGGTATTATTTCTCACCGCAGGCGGAAAGTGGTGGCACAATGGCGATGTGAAAAAGTCGCTGGCCCGCATGGAAAACGTCAGACGAGATGGGAACAGAACATCGATGGTAATATTGTATACACATACAGTTCCCAAGGCAGTAGCGCAGGAGGCGAGAGAGATCCAGGCTCTTCTGGTCCCGGAGTTTACGGATCCCTTTGTACGGACAGCGCAGATAGACGATTTCTATGAGCAGCTTTGGAAAATGGCAGGGGAATTATGGGAAAAATCCGGCAAATGCTTACCAGAAAGAAAAACAGGAAAGCTACGAAGGAGGATACGAGGATTATTGGGATCGTTGGCGCGGGACGGCATGTGGGAGTCACGCATCTGACGGTTCTTCTGGCAAATTATTTTTCCAGTATCTGTGGAGAACATACAGCAGCTCTGGAGTGGAACGGTCATGGGGATTTTGACCGTTTTGGAAGGGCATGCACAGGAGAAACGGAGGCAGAATGTTATGAGATCCAGGATGTCAGCTTTTATCCTCATGGGGATGAGGTGGTCCTGGTAAAATGTCTCCGGAAAAATTATGAAAAGATCGTGGTTGATTTTGGCGCGCTGGGTGAACAGAAAAAGGCAGAACTTTTACGATGCCAGAAGGTGTATCTGGTGATATCCTTCAGTGAATGGCAGGAGGGGGCGTTTGGGAATCAGAACGACTGGGAACAGGAGGCTGTAACCTATGGCTGGCACTGCCTCGCAGCCTTTGGCAGTGAGGAATCCAGAAATAAATGGAACCAGGTACGGCATCCGGCAGTGGATCGGATTCCGCTTTCAGCAGATGCTTTCTCAATTGTTCCAGAACAGATCCAGTGGCTGGATCAGCTTCGTTAGAGCCCTCCCGAAAGGATGTGTCATGGCCTTCTTTGGAGTGGGAGGGCAAAAAGGAGAAAAGTATGGAGATGCAGGGAGATATGGAAAAGCAGAACCGGAGAAAAGAACAGGAATATATAAAAGGGTTGAAACGCTACGAACAAAAGGGGATTCCGGTCTATATTGATGGAAAAAAGCCGGAAGAAGAGGACTGGGAGAAGATTTTCCAGATTCAGGAGGACGGTGGATTCTACATGAGTGATTTTATTGGTCTGGAAGATGGAAAGCTGCGGGAAATCCATTTTGATAAGGTTTACAACCATTAGGCTTCTTTGGTTTATGACAGAAAAAGATCCAGGCCCGGATCAGAGCACTACCTTCCGCTTAAGACAGTCAGACCCGGGCCTGAAAAGAGAGTAGAGAAAGCCATCTCCTCGTTGATTTTAAATAAAAAATGATTAAAATAGAAATATGGAGATCATTTCTTGAGGGGGATAAAGGGGATGGCGAAATTTTTATCGGAGATAAGAAAACGTTGTAGGGAGAATTTTATTGTACAATTTTTGCTTCCGCATATTTTGGTAGTAGTTTTAATGATATTTGTTATGATGATAGGTGTAGATAAAGCACTTTATATTGTGAGAATGGATACAGAAAATTCCTATGTATCCATGTTGAGACACAGTGTCCGAATCATTGATCATGAACTTTATAAGATAGAAAGAGCAGCATTACAAATATCGAGAGAAGAAAATGTACGAAATTTAGCAGCATACCAGGAAACGGATAAGAATCAAATAGATACGGCGTTAAAGGCGTTGGATCATACAGGTGAAATTTTAAATTTCCAAAATAGTGGACTTCTTTCGGAAACATATGTATTTTTCAGAACAAAGAACAGAATTTTGTACAATGGTTCTTATTATCGCCCAGAAGTTTTAGGGACATATATTAATCAGTGGGGAATTACAAGAGAAGAGTGGGAGAATACCACATTAAATGCCAAAAAGCGAGAACCATATTATCAGGTATCGGGAAAAGCAGTTGAATATGTACTTCCGTTCTCCAGCCGGTTAGAGGGGGATAATGAGGGTATTGTTGTAATGCGGTTAAACATGAATGCTCTGGAAGAATATTTGAAGGTATCTGAAGAAAATAAGAAGCAAAATGGAACGACAATAATTTATGATAAAGATGGGTCAAAATTATGGACATATTGGAATGAAAACGAAGAATCTGAAAAAATATATCAGATGTCAACACAGGATACTTATTATAGGCAGGGAGCGTATGGAAGTGTAAAGACAAAATCTTCAGGAACACAATGGGAATATATGATGATTCTTCCAGAAAAGGCAGTGCTGGAGACACTACTGACATTAAGAAGGGTTGTAAATATACTTTTTGGCATGGCTGTAGTAGGAGGTGTATCAATTGCGATTGTTGCTTCAATAAAAAAAGGATATCCGATGAACCAGTTGAAAAAGACATTGGTTGCCAATTGTAATGGAGATGGGTATACAGAATCATTAAATGAAACGATTACCAAGATATTAAATACCCATCAAGAACTTTTAAAAGAGTGGGAAAGAGAAAAACCCATTAGGCGAAATGCATTTATACAAGATTTGTTAAGAGGAGAATTTCAATCAAAGGAGGAAGTTGTCTGGGCAGCTCAAAAAGCGGAGGTTTCACTTCCTAAACAAGTAGGTGTGGTAGCAATTATAGAAATATTTTCGGATAACGATTTCCCAGAAATTGAAATTCCCAATATAGAGATGGCACATATTATTTTACAGATGCTGGAAAAAGAACTGACAGATAGGTATCCAGGACAGACAATAGGTTATAAACGTTCATATAAATCAGCTGTGATATTATGGAAAGATTTGGACAGGGAAACTGTAAAGAAATATGTGGAAGAGAGTTACAGATGGCTTTTAAAAGAATACCAGATTGAAAGCCGTTGGGGTATTAGTGAGGCAATCCGGGATACAGAATTTTTGTGGAAGGCATTTGAAGAAGCAAAAAAAGCCGTGGATAATTCTGGAAGTGGTTCTCCAATTGTATTGTATAAGATAGAAATGGAAAATACCAATGGATTTTATCTGCCACAGATTGCGGAAGACAAACTTCGTATGGATTTGTTATCAGGCAATGCGGGAGAAGCTGAAACAATTTGGATGATCTTGGAAAAAGAAAATGTAAGCCGTGCGTTAAATAGAAAGCAGTTTTTGAAATTCAATCAACAAGTTGTGGATTTGTTATCGGACATAGAAACTCAAAAGAATATAGACGTGGGGTTTCAAAGTCTGAATGAACAAGTTATAAAAGAGGTGATTGACCAGGAACAGTATTTTCTGATTTTAAAACAGATTAGCAAAGGAATTTGTCAGCAGATCCAGAAACAGAAACAACAGCAAAGGGGAATTATTGTAGAACATATTATGAAATACCTGCAGGAACATTACATGGAATCTTCTATGGGGTTGTCGAGAGCAGCGGAAGAATTTCAGATATCAGAGGGATATCTGTCATATGTGTTTAAAGAACAGTCAGATATAAATTTTGCGGATTATTTGGAACAGATTCGCATAAAAAGGGCACAGGAACTGTTGAAAACAGGAAATAATACAGTTGCCAATGTGGCAGAATTGGTTGGATATAATAGTGTCCAGGTTTTTAGAAGAGCGTTTAAGAGGGTAACAGGAATAAGCCCAAGAGATATGAAAAAAAGTAAATGATTAAAAAGGAATCTTTTTTGATATGGAAAAAGGTTCCTTTTTTAGAACATTTTTTTAGAAATAGTCATAGATAAAGAAATGCCTCTTTATATTACGTTGATTTTAAATATACTTAGAATCAGATTACGGAGCCGGTAACGTACAAAAAGAAAGGAAATGAGGTGAAGTAAAAATGGGAGAGCGGGGTAAAAAACTTTATAAGTATCGGTATTTTTATATTATGTTCGTTCCCGTTTTTCTGGGGTTGTTTGTATTTCATTATCTTCCGATGGTAGGTGTCTTGTATTCTTTTACAGAATATACGCCTTTTTCAGTACCTACATTTATAGGGATGGAGAATTTTAAAACGTTATTTCAAAGCCGGGCTTTTTGGAGGGCATTTGGCAATACAGTAGAGATCAGTTTCTTGAATTTAATTTTAAATCTGGTCTGCAGTGTTGGTCTGGCACTTTTAATTGATGAAATTGCATCCCGAAAATTCCGGATGGTAACGCAGACAATTGTGTATATTCCACATTTCATTTCATGGGTAGTTGTAGCTTCTATTTTTACGATGTTTTTGTCTCCTAAAAATGGAATGATTAACAAACTTATTGAAATGGCAGGTGGGGAAGCCGTTTATTTTCTGGCGAATGAAAAATGGTGGAGACCCGTATTTTATTTTATCAGCAGATGGAAGGAAACTGGTTGGGGAACAATCATTTTTATTGCTGCGTTAATGGGAATTGATCAGGAAATGTATGAAGCAGCCAAGATTGACGGAGCAACAAGGCCGCAGCAGATATGGTATATTACAATTCCAGCGATCCGGGGTACTGTATTAGTTGTATTTATTTTAAATTTAGCTAAGGTGCTGAATTTATTTGAGCCAGTATGGGTCCTTCAAAATGCAATGGTAATGGGGGTATCTGATGTAATTGGAACGTTTGTCTATCGTTTAGGTATTACTGGGGCTGATTATGGATTATCCACGGCAGCAGGACTATTTAAGTCAGTAATTTCTGTGATACTGGTAACAGTTGCTAATAGGGCTAGCAAAAAGATAAATGGAGAGGGGATTCTGTAATGAAAAGACGAAAAAAAATTAGTCTTGGGCGATTAGTATTTCTAATCATGGATTATACGTTTTTGGTGATATTAATGATCTCCATGATAATCCCACTTCTAAAGGTTTTTGTAGATTCTGTGGATCCAGGAAGTTACGGCATTCGTTTGTGGCCCAAAACGTGGAGTGGTGCTGCATATAAGATGATTCTTAGTAATGTGTCACTATACCTGCCTTTTTTAGTATCTGTTTTTACGGCTATCATTGGAACTGCGGTGGGATTGATTCTGACTACATTGGGTGCTTATGTAATTATTCAAAAAGATATGCCCGGACGTAATTTGCTTAGCAAATATATTTTAATTACCATGATTTTTAACGGTGGAATGATTCCAACATATTTGACTGTAAAAAATCTGGGATTAATGAACAACCTGATTTCTGTAATTGTTCCAAATTGTCTTACGGCATACAATATTATTTTGATGAAGAGCTTTTTTGAAACAATCCCAGTTAGTTTATATGAAGCAGCAGAATTGGATGGGTGTACGCCATTAGGAATTTTTTGGAGAATTGTTTTGCCGCTTTCGAAACCAGCATTAGCATCAGTAGGGCTGTTTATAGGTGTAAAGATGTGGAATGAGTATATGTCATTTATTTTGTATATCACTGATCCGAAATGGAAAAATTTTCAGGTTAAAGTGAGGGATCTGATATTAAATGACGGAATTTCGGGAACTACAGCTTCTTTGAGCCTGACACAGGAAATGTTAAAATCAGCGGTTGTTATTGTTGTAGTTTTTCCATTTTTATTAATTTATCCATTTGTTCAGAAATATTTTACAAAGGGAGTAACTGTTGGAGCAGTGAAAGGATAGAAAAATGGCAGAAAAGAAGAATGTAATTGTATTTTTTACGGATCAGCAGAGATATGATACGACTGGAGTACATGGAAATCCAGATGGCTTAACGCCGAATTTTGATCGTATGGCGTTAGAAGGAACCTGGGCAAAATATGCATTTACTCCACAGCCAGTATGTGGTCCGGCAAGAGCATGTGTGCAGACGGGAAAATATGCGACGTTTGTTGGAAACTATAAAAATGGTATATGTTTGTCATCTAAGCACAAAACAATGGCACATTATTTTAATGAGGCTGGATATGATACGGCATATATTGGAAAATGGCATCTTGGTACCCAGAGGTTGGCGGTACCGGAAGAGGAACGGGGAGAGTATAAATATTGGCTTGGTGCAGGAGCATTAGAAGCAAGTTCCAGGCCATATGATACGGTGGTTTTTGACAATAAAAATAACAGGATCAAGCTTCCAGGAAATCGCATTGACGCATTGACTGATGCGGCGATTCGCTACATTGATGGACATCAGACAAAACCATTTTTTATGTTTTTATCTTTCTTGGAACCACATTTTCAAAATTCAAATGACAGTTTTCCAACACCGTATTCTATGAAGCCGATTACAAATCCATATACACCGCCGGATTTAAACGCACTTCATGGAACGGCCCACCAACACTTGCCAGGATATTATGGTATGGTGAAACGGTTAGATGAATGTTTGGGCCGGATTCAGGATGCTTTGAGAAGCTTGAATTTAGAGCAGGATACGATTTTATTATTTACGACAGATCACGGATGTCATTTTAAGACCAGAAATGCTGAATATAAGCGTTCCTGTCATGAAAGCTCCATTCGTATTCCAATGGCGTTTTATGGTGGACCATTTACTGGAAGCGGTACCATACAGGAATTGATTAATTTGGTAGACGTAGCGCCAACATTATTAGATGCATGTGGAATTGCAGTTCCGGCGGATATGCAGGGAAAATCAATTATGCCGATTGTTCAAAGAAAACCTTACGAATGGAGAGATTGTGTATTTGCTCAGATTAGCGAAGCTGAGGTTGGAAGAACAATCCGGACTCATCGGTGGAAATACGCAGTTACTGCACCAGACCGGGATCCTGGAAGAGATAGTGGTTCGGATCACTATGAGGAAGCGTTTCTGTATGACTTAGAGGAAGATCCATATGAACTTCAGAATTTAATTGGGATGCCATCTCATAGACAATTGGCAGAGTTGCTTCAGAAAAAGTTGATTCGGGAAATGGAGAAAGTTGGGGAAGCAACTCCGATTATCGAAAAAGCGCCAGAAATACCATGTAAACAGAGAAAGGTATTTCCGGGAGAGGAAAATCAATAGGAAAGGAAGGTATATAGTATGAAAAAAAGAAATTTAGTTTTTGTGACAGCTGTAGTGGCAATGATAGCGATGGGATGTGCAGGAAAGAAAACATCTGTAGAAGTAACCACAACTGCGCAGACGCAAGGAGAAACACAGAAGCAGGAAAGTGGTACAGAGGGAAAAGAGACAGCTGTTGAAGAAATCAAAAAACCAGAAAGTGTGTGGTGGATTGTTCATGATGGATTGAAAGAAGAGGATGGAACTGCACAGTGGATCGAGGAATTTGAGAAAAAGACAGATATTAAGTTAAAATTGGATCGAGTTGCAAATAATGAATATGACCAGTTGTTAGATCTGGCATTTGCTTCTGGAGAAATTCCAGATGTGTTTGATCTTTCTATGGATAATCTGGCTTTATATGCTGGACAGAATGCAATTGCAGATTTAACAGATTTGGTAGAAAATTCAGACTTTTATAGCTTGGTAGATCCATCGGTTTGGGATAGTATTAGAATTAATGGAAAAATCTATGGAATTCCCAAAGAAGTACAATCTCCAACTTGTACATATGTAAGACAAGATTGGTTAGATCGTTTGGGAATGGAGGCACCAAAAACTTATGATGAATTTATCACAATGCTTGAACGGTTTAAAAATGAGATTCCGGAATGTGTGGTGCCTATGACAGCGATTAAACAGGATTTTTCCAGATATATGCCTGAATTTTTCCAGGGGGCAACGACAGAATTAGAATATGTGGACGGAAAATGGATTGATGGAATGCAGCAAAGTAATATGGAAACAGCGTTAAGTAATGCAAGAGCCGCTTATGAAAGTGGTCTTTTAGATCAGGAATTTATTACAAATACAACCGCAAATAGTCGTGATCAGTGGTATGGTGGTACTGTGGGTGTGTTCAACTATATGGCCGGAATGTGGGGTAAACAGTTAACAGAACGTTTACAGCTGAATGTACCAGATGCAAAAGTAACAGCGATTGCGCCAATCGATGGAGGTGAGTATTGGTGTCAGACTGGAAAATTATATTGTATTAATGCAAAATTAAGTGATGATGAGATTGCTTCTATTTTTAAATATTTCCTGGCCTATATGCATGACGGGGGAGAAGGACAGGTATTATTCCAGAGTGGCGTAGAAGGGCTTCATTGGGAACAGGATGGAGAATATATTAAGCCACTTCCGTCATTATCTAATCCGGATGATGTAATTAACAAGATCTGGATTAATCCATGGTTTGCAATTTCAGAAATTCAGATGCCAGATAAGAAAAATGAGCCAGATGAAATGTTGGATTCATCTCTGGAAATTGGCAAGAAATACTCAAAACAGAACTATGTTTGTCCGGTTTCTAAGACTCTGCAGAAGATTAATTCAGATTTGACTTCGTTGAAGAAAGAAATTGTAGCGAAAGTTATTATGGGGGATATGTCTGTAGAAGATGGTATGAAGAAGTATAAAGAAGAAGCAGATATGCTTGGAGTGGATAAGGCTTTAGAGGAACTAAATGCGGCTCAGTAACTGTGGAGGAAAATAGTATGTCATGGATTGATATTACCAGTATAAAACATGATGGAATGCAAGAAGACTGGACAGATAGTTTTAGAGAGGCAGTTGAGCAGCTAGAAAGAAATGGCGGTGGGACATTATATGTCCCATCTGGTACATATGTAACGGGACCAATTCTTTTAAAAAGTAATATTATTTTGTATTTGGAAACAGGAGCAACACTACTGTTTGATAATTGTATGAAAAAGTATCCATTGATTCAGGCAGCATATGCGGGGAAAATGATGTCGATGCATCAACCGTTGATCTATGCAAAAAATGCCCATAATATAGCTATAAAAGGAAATGGAAGCCTAGATGGTCAGGGAAATGTATGGTGGGAAAAGTATCTGGATTTTAGAAAAAAGCAAATACAAAGACCGCATATGATATATTTGGAGAATTGTACTAATGTAGAAATCCAAGGGATTAAATGTTTAAATTCTCCGGCGTGGACCATACATCCGTTTCGATGTAAAGATGTTAGGGTCGAAGGTGTGACGATTCAAAATCCATGGGATTCACCGAATACAGATGGAATTAATCCAAACAGCAGCAAGAATGTAAAAATTTTAAATTGTACAATTCATTCTGGCGATGATTGTATCGCAATTAAGGCTGGAACAGAGGATAGCCAAGAAAAAATTAGTTGTGAAAATATACAAATATCAAATTGTATGATGCTTCGTGGACATGGAGGCGTTGTCATTGGAAGTGAGATGTCTGGAACCGTAAGAAATGTGATGATTTCAGACTGTCTTTTCCGCGGAACAGATCGTGGAATTCGATTAAAGACACGGCGGAACAGAGGCGGGAGTATTGAGAGAATATCTGTTAGCCATATTATGATGGAACAGGTGATTAGTCCATTTGTATGTAATATGTTTTATCATTGTGGAGAGCGAGGAAAAGAGAAATATGTTTGGGATAAAGAAAAATACCCAATAGATGAGACAACTCCGTGTATAAAAGATATTTTCTTGTCTGATATCACAGCATATGATGTGCAGGCTGCGGCAGGATTTGTATATGGACTTCCTGAAATGCCTGTTCAGAATGTAAGAATTAATACCTGTGAGATTTATATGGACGAACAGGCAGACGTAGCTTATCCAGCAATGATGGATCAGTTGGAACCAATGGCACAAAAGGGATTTTATATGAGAAATGCAGTAAATGTTGAACTGAACCATGTAAAATTGTATGGTGTTAGGGGGAAACTGTGGGATCGGACAGAGACAGTTCAATGAGTACAACTAAAATTTTACGCAATTAAAGAAAATGTAAGAAGTAATCGAAGAAAGTATGATATAATGTGTGAGTAAGCATTAAATCATACGTAGTCTAAGAACCAGTTTTCTATTTGTGCTTGCGCACAGGGAAGACTGGTTTTTATCATATTAATTATAGAATATATACCTAGGAGGATGGGCAGTTGAAGAAAAAATGGACTCCGGTTTTCGTGATAGCAGGAATTGTGCTTCTGCTTTTTGGCGGAGCAGTGGGAATCCAGCTCGTGCAGAGATATATGCCGTCTAAAAATCAGGCGGATATTGGAGAACTTCTGGGGATTACCGATGATGCGGCCCAGGCGGCTATTTACCTTAATGGTGATCTTCAGGAAGAGAAGGGCCTGGTAGATGGAGAGCAGATGTATCTTCCAGTTACCTGGGTTGATGAGTATGTCAATGAAAAGTTTTACTGGGATGATGTGGAGAAAATGCTGGTATATACACTGCCGGATTCCATTGTCTATGCGGATAAACGGACATTGGGAAGCAATGGACAGCCGCTGGTAGTGGAAAAAGAGGGACAGATCTATCTTTCCGTGGGTCTGGTCAGCAATTATACCAACATCCGGACAGAACTTTATAATGGAAATTATTATGATTCGGTTGTATACAGCCGGATCTATGTGGATACAGATTGGTCGCCGTGGCAGCAGGGAACTGCATCGAAAAATACAGCAGTCCGTGTGGACAGTGACATCAAAAGCGCTGTGATCGTGAATTTAAGTAAGGGAGATACCTTCCGGATTGAGGAGCAGAGTACCGACTGGTCCAGGGTACGGACAGAAAGTGGATATATGGGTTATATTCAGAATAAACGGATCGGCCAGGTGGAGACGAAGCAGGAGACCAGCTTATTTATCGAGCCGGAGTACACCTCGATCTCACTGGGGAAAGAAGTCAGCCTGGTATGGCATCAGGTGACATCCATGGAGGCCAACAGCGCCCTCAGCACATTAATGGCCAATACCCAGGGGGTTAATGTAGTAGCGCCTACCTGGTTTGCCCTGACAGACAATGACGGAGGTTATGTGTCCTATGGAAGCCAAAATTATGTAAACCTTGCCCATGACATGGGGCTTCAGGTGTGGGCAGTAGTGGATAATTTTAACCAGGGAACCAATGTGGATTCAGCGGTGTTATTTGCAAAAACATCCGTGAGAAAAAAACTGATCGCCAGCCTCATGGAAGAGGTACAGAATTTAGGATTAGATGGTTTGAATCTGGATATTGAGGGGATCAAGTCCTCAGCGGGCCCGCAGTATGTCCAGTTTATCCGGGAATTGTCTGTGGCATGTCGGAAAGCAGGGATTATTTTATCTGTGGATAACTATGTGCCGATGCCATATAATTCTTTCTATAACTGGGCAGAACAGGGCCGGGTGGTTGATTATTACATCATTATGGCGTATGATGAGCATTACGCAGGTGGAGAGGCTGGTTCTGTTTCTTCAATTTCTTATGTGGAAAATGGAATTACAGATACTTTAAAGTATGTTCCGGCATCCAAGACAGTCTGCGCACTGCCATTTTACACCAGAGTGTGGACGGAATCTGGCAATGAGACCTCTTCTTCCGCCCTGGGAATTCAGGGAGCGAAGCAGTGGATTGAGGATAACCATGTAGAACTGTATTGGCAGGAAGAACTGGGGCAGTATTATGGAAGTATCCAAAAAGGTGATGCAGTAAAAGAGATCTGGATGGAGGAAGAAACTTCTCTTGGATTAAAAATGAACCTGATCAGTAAATATCAGTTGGCAGGTGCGGCATTCTGGAAGCTGGGCTTTGAACCGGCATCTGTGTGGGATGTGTGCAAAATTAGTGACAAATAATCGAGGCGAGAAACATGAAAAGGAAAGTATGGCTGCTGACTGCAGCAGCTTTATGGATCATAAGTGCGGCAGCATTAGGAGGTTGTTCTGCTTATCACAAGATAGAGGAGGAGACCAGCGGACCGAAGGTCGAGGTGGTGGAGTCCCAGACAGAGCAGGAAGAGGGACCGACCCTGGCGCCGAACCCAGGAGAACCGGAGACGGTTCCTTCTCTGGAGGTGGAGGAAGAGGACACATTTAATCCGGAGATCATCCTGGCTACTGATGTTCACTATTTTGCCAAGGAACTGACAGATTTTGGTCAGGCGTATCAAACAATGGCAGAACAGGGCGATGGAAAGCTGGCACTTTATGTGTGGGAGATCACGGACGCATTTCTGGATGAAGTGGTTGAGCGGAAACCGCAGACGTTGATTTTAAGCGGGGATCTGACGCTGGAAGGAGAGAGAGGAAGCCATGAGGCTCTGGCTTCCAAACTGGAGCGGGTAAAAGAGGCGGGAATCCAGGTTCTGGTAATTCCTGGAAACCACGATATCAACAATCCCAAGGCGGCTGCCTATAAAGGTAGTGATGCGATTCCTGTGGTTCAGACAACACCGGACGATTTTCGGGAGATTTATGGAGCGTTCGGTTATCAGGATGCCATCAGCTGTGATCCGAATTCTTTGAGTTATATGGCGGAAACACCGGATGGTACCTGGCTGTTGATGCTGGACAGCTGCCAATATGAAAATGGCAATAAGGTGGGCGGTATGATCCGTACAGAAACCTATAGCTGGATGGAGGAAATCCTGGATCAGGCCTGGTATGAGGAACGCAATGTGATTGCAGTGGCTCATCACAATCTGCTGGATGAGAGCCGGATCTACGAGGAAGACTGCACCATCGAGCATAGTGATGAGCTGGAACGTTTCCTGGATGACTGGGATGTGGAGCTGTTTTTAAGCGGACATCTGCATGTACAGCATTACCGGACATCAGAGGATCACGATATTGATGAGATCGTGACGGGGGCGTTAACGACTTCTCCGTGTCCCTACGGTGTGTTAAATTATAAAGGACCTGGTAATTTTACATATCATACAGAAAAAGTGGACGTATCTTCCTGGGCAGAGAAAAAGGATAACCCGGATACAAATCTCCAGAATTTTGAGGAGTACGCCGATGAATTCCTGCAGAACGTATTCTACCGCCACGCCAAGGCGGATCTTGAGCAATATTCCATTTCCCAAGAGGAAAAGGAAAAAATGGCGGAATTGTATGCATTGATGAACGTATATGCCACAGCCGGACATGCACAGGATCTGAAGGCAGATGTGGAAGGCAATAAAGAATATCAGTTGTGGCAGGAATATGACCGGACGGATATTTACGCGATGTATCTGGAGGAGATCATGGAGGACGCAGTCTGCGATTATAATGTATTTTCCAGAGGTCAGGAGTAGGTTTCTTGGTGAATGCGGAACAGTTCCATAAAATTTTTGTGTGGAGTTATTGTGTATTCGTAACTGTTCAGTAGGTCTGCGCATTCACTGCGCTGACCGTACGAAAACATGGGCTTGCAGGCAAAAATCCTATTGCCGAAGGCAATTTTCAATGGATTTTTGCTCGTAACTGTGAGGGTACTGAACAGTTACGTGTATTCAAATATCTGAGAATGCCCATGTGGAGTGTCCAGGCCAGACGATCCTGGTAGTCGGTGGAATTCAGGCGGGCAGCTTCGTCCCAGTTGCTTAGGAAACCACATTCCACGATGACGATGGGGCTTTTGACATGAAGTAAAAGATAATAGGTATCATTGGGCTTCGCCTGGCGGCGATTATTTTCTCCAAGAACGAAATCAAATCGTTTCTGGAGAATGTCTGCCAGGCGTTTTCCTTTTTCTGAAGTTTTATAATAGAACACCTGACCGCCGTTGATCGCTTCCTCGTGATAACTGTTCTGGTGGATGCTGATGGTCAGGGCGGGAGCGGTGTCATTGATCAGCTGGCAGCGGGCTTTTAGGTCCGCTGTTTTTTTATGGGAATCCGTTTCCTTATATAGTCCGGTGTCAGAATCGCGGGTCATGATTACCTGGACGCCGGATGCCTCCAGGTAGTATTTTAATTTCCGGGCAATGGTGAGATTCAGATCCTTTTCCAGACTTCCGTCCACACCGATCTTGCCGGGATCATTGCCGCCATGTCCGCTGTCGATGACTACAGTAGGAGGAGCCGTCTGGGCAGAGGCGGAAGATGCCAGAACGAGTGCGGCGGCCTGGCGGGAGAGGACGTAGATCAGAAATAGAAACAGGATCGTCATGAGAAGCTGGGCAGTTTTTATGGTGAAAAGACGTACTTTTAGACTGCTTGATGGCATAAGAAACTCCAGACGGGGAATGTTATTCTAAATATATTGGAAAACATGGAAAAAAGAACTTCCCTGTGGTATGATAAGGGGCAGATTCTGATGATAAAATCCGGTGATGCTTCCGGGAAACCGTGTCATAAGATGAGGCTTTGCAGGAAAAAAGGTCATGATGGAGTTGGTTGAGAAATAAGGAGAAATAAAATGGATACAAAGGTTGTAAAAATTGATAAAGAACAGATTGATGATGAGAAGTTAATGGAGGCAGCGGAGATTTTAAGGGCTGGCGGTCTGGTGGCGTTTCCAACAGAGACGGTGTATGGACTGGGGGCCAATGCGTTAAATGAAGAGGCGGCGAAGAAGATCTATGCCGCCAAGGGCAGACCATCGGATAACCCGTTGATTGCCCATATTTCCAAGCCAGAGGAACTGGCTCCATTAGTAAAAGAAGTTCCTGAGGCTGGAAAGAAGCTGATGGAAGCGTATTGGCCGGGACCGCTTACCATGATTTTTCCGAAGAGCGATATCGTGCCGTATGGAACGACTGGTGGACTGGATACAGTAGCGATCCGTATGCCAAGTGATCCCATCGCCAACCGGATGATCGCACTGGCGGGAATTCCCATCGCTGCGCCAAGCGCCAATACTTCCGGGCGTCCAAGTCCGACGACAGCGGAGCATGTATATCAGGATATGAACGGGAAAATTGAGATGATCTTAGACGGTGGTGCCGTGGGAATCGGTGTGGAATCTACAATTGTAGATGTATCCGGCCCGGTTCCGATGCTGTTGAGGCCAGGTGCGATCACCATTGAGATGCTGAGGGAAACAGTTGGCCAGGTGGAGATCGATCCGGCCATTCAGGGTCCTATGGCCGCCAATGTGAAACCAAAGGCGCCAGGTATGAAATATCGTCATTACGCTCCAAAGGCAGAGCTGGTTTTAGTGGAAGAGAAGAATCCGGAGACGAAAGAGGTGATCAGTGATCGGGTGATCGAGGAGATCAACCTTCTGGCAAAGAGCCGCCTGGATCAGGGACAGAAGGTGGGGATCATTTGTACAGAGGAGACCAGAGACTGTTATCCACAGGGAATGGTAAGAAGCCTGGGATTCCGTTCCAGACCGGAAACGATCGCCCACAATCTGTTTGCGGTTTTGAGAGAGTTTGATGATCTGGGAGTGGATTATATCTATTCAGAGAGTTTCCCGAAGGATCATCTGGGGCAGGCCATTATGAACCGGCTGACGAAAGCGGCGGGATATCATATTTTGGACGTAAAAGAAGAAGTGTAACGATGATAGTATGGAATAGTTACGAAGAAGCGGAGAAGTAATTTTATGAAGTTTTTATTGGTAGCGATCAATGCCAAATATATTCATTCGAATCTTGGAATCTATAGTCTGAAGGCATATGCGGAGAAGGAACTGCGGAAAAAGAAAAAAGCAGCGCTGGCTGGTACTGGCGAAATCGTGAGCGGCGTGGCTGAAGCAGGCACGCAGGGCGCAGAGCGGTTGTCTGATGGAGCAGTCGTGACGGAAACGCAGAGCGTAGCAGGTGTGTTCTCTGACCAGATGCAGGTTGAGATCGCGGAATACACCATCAATCACCAGATGGACCAGATCTTACAGGATATTTATCGGAGAAAGCCGGATGTGATCGGATTTTCCTGTTATATCTGGAATATCCAGTATATCCGGCCGCTTTTAAAGGATATTCCGAAAGTACTGCCGGATGTGAAGATCTGGATGGGCGGCCCAGAGGTGTATTACCGGGCGGAAAGTTTCTTGAAAGAAGAGCCGACAGTTACGGGTGTGATGGTCGGGGAAGGCGAGGCAACGCTGGCTGAATTGGCTGAGGTGTATGGAGAAGCAGAAGATATCGACATTCGATTGGAGCAGGTTCGCGGCATCGTATTCCGAAAAGCCAGCGGCGAGATCCTGCGTACCCTAGCGCGGCCTCTTCTTCCTATGGACGAGATCCCATTCAGCTACAACAACTTAGAAGGGATGGAGCATCGGATCATCTACTACGAGAGCAGCAGAGGCTGTCCTTATTCCTGCAGTTACTGCCTGTCTTCGATCGATAAGACGGTGCGGTTTCGCAGTCTGGACCTGGTGATGAAAGAGCTGGATTATTTCCTGGAGCGGAAGGTGCCTCAGGTAAAATTCGTAGATCGTACCTTTAACTGTAAAAAGAGCCACGCCATGGCCATCTGGCGGTATCTGCTGGAGCATGATAACGGTGTGACCAATTTCCATTTTGAAATTTCTGCAGATCTGATCGATGAGGAAGAATTGGAGGTCATGGAGCAGATGCGTCCGGGTCTGATCCAGCTGGAGATCGGCGTCCAGACCACCAATCCGGACACCATCACGGAGATCCGCCGGAAAATGAACCTGGACCGGTTAAAGCAGGTGGTGGACAAGATCAACGGCTTCCGCAACATCCATCAGCACCTGGATCTGATCGTGGGGCTGCCATATGAGAATTATGAGCGGTTCTGCCAGTCCTTTGACGATGTATACTGGATGCGGCCGGAACAGTTACAGCTTGGTTTCCTGAAGGTTCTGACTGGTTCTTATATGGCAGAAAAGACGCAGGATTATGGCCTTTTGTATCACCAGGAGCCCCCATATGAGGTTCTGGCGACCAAATGGCTGGATTATGGACAGGTGCTGCGGCTGAAAGCTGTGGAAGATATGGTGGAGGTACACTATAACAGCGGTCAGTATACGGAAACTCTGCGGGAAATGGAACAGCACTGGGCGTCTCCCTATGCCATGTTCGAGGCGCTGGCAGATTACTATGAGAGGCTGGGATACACGGGGATTGCCATCAACCGCCTGACCCGGTATGAGATTTTATTTGGATTTTTGCAGGAAACGGAACCAGAAAAGACGGAACGCTACCGGGATCTTCTGACCTACGACCTGTATCTGCGGGAAAATATCAAGAGCCGTCCGGCGTTTCTGCGGGATGAGAGCCCTTGGAAGACTCTGCGGCGGGAATTCTTCCAGGGTGAGGAGAAAGAACCGAAGTATCTGAAGGGATATGAGGGGTATGATTCCAGACAGATGGCGAAAATGGCACATCTGGAGGTCTTCGGAGACGGCAGAGTGGTCGTATTTGACTACAAGAACCGTGATCCGCTGACGTATAATGCCAAAGCCTTTCTGATTGCGGCGAATCCCGCATGAGGATCATTTTTTCAGCGTGCCAGGCGGCACATGTATATGTGATGGGTGGTAACGTGCTAACAACTATTCAGTAGGTCTGTGCACACGCTGCGCTGACCGTAAATTTGTCACTGCATGAATGGTGGCGGGGCGACCGGAATTGAGAGAGATGGAGGCAGAAATGAGTATTTCCCAGGATTATGTTTCTGTAGACCTGGAAACTACGGGCTTAAACCCGAAAATCGACAAGATCATCGAGATTGGCATGGTGATCGTGCGAAATGGCCAGGTGGAGCAGGAGTATTTCACATTAGTCAATCCTTACCAGCAGCTTCGGCCGGAGACGGTGGAACTGACCGGAATCCGGGATGAGATGCTGACGGACGCGCCTGGAATCAGCCGGGTGATCGGAAAATGCCTGGAACTGTGCGGGGATCTGCCGCTGTTAGGACATAAGATCCTGTTTGATTACAGTTTTTTAAAGAAAGCGGCAGTCAATGAAGGCATGGAGTTTGAAAAACAGGGAATTGATACATTAAAATTATGCCGGAAGTTCATGCCAGAGGCGGAAAAGAAGAATCTTTCCAGTGCCTGTGCCTATTATGGTGTGGATTTAACAGGGGCTCACCGGGCTTCTCATGATGCGTTGGCCACGCATGAACTTTATCAGAGGCTGACAGTGGCTTATGGGGAGGCAGCAGAAGAAGAGTTTCTTCCTAAACCGTTGATTTATAAGATCAAACGGGAACAACCAGCCACAAAAAGGCAAAAAGAAGTCTTGCGTGAACTATTAAAATATCATAAAATAAGTGTAACTGTGCAGATTGACCATCTGAGCAGGAATGAAATTTCCAGACTGACAGATAAGATTATTTTACAGTATGGAAGAATGTCAAAGAGGTGAAGGAATCATGATGAATTTTAATAATAAAAGAACCAGAAAGATCGTATCTTCTGTGATCATTATTCTTCTGGTATTGGCGATGGTGGCGCCGATGGTGCTGGGAGCACTGTCCATGTAGAGAATGATGCCGCTGTCGGGCGGCAGTGATAGGAATAGAGAGGACTTCTTATGAAGAGTAACATGTGGCTGACAGGAGCCTGTATGATCGCCCTTGTCGGTGCTCCGGCATTGCAGGCGGATGCGGCAGTCATACCGGAAGGTATTTACGCGGGAGAAAGAAGCCTTGGCGGAATGGAAGAGGATGACGCTTTAACGGCAGTGGAAGAATACGTGGCCGGACTGGCCGGTCAGCAGATCACCATGGATGTAAATGGTGTGTCTGCGGTGACTACGGCCCAGGAGCTGGGTTTTTCCTGGTCAAACAGGGATCAGGTGAAGGCAGATCTGGAAGAATACACCTCTGGCAATGTGATCCGTCGTTATTTTAAAAAGAAAGATTTGGAGAAAACTCCGCAGAAAGTCGATATCCGTATTAAATTAGAGGGCAGCCGGGTGGCAGAGTTTGTCCAGAACCAGTGTGAACCGCTGGTACAGGAAGCTGTGGACGCTACGATCCACCGGGAGAATGGAACGTTTGTCATTACCCCATCCCAGACGGGGCTGACTGTGGACCAGAACGCCACAATTAAAACGTTAAATGAAGCTCTGGCCCAGGGACTGGAAGAACCGGTAATGATCGATGCGGCAGTGACGGTATCAGAACCGAAGGTTACGGAAGAGATGCTGGGGACCATCCAGGATGTGCTTGGAACCTGTTCCACCAGTTTTTCCAGCAGCGGTGCGGCCCGCAGTAAGAATCTGAAGGTAGGCAGCGGCAAGATCAATGGAACCGTACTGCTTCCGGGAGAGACCCTCTCCGGTTATGAGATGATGGCTCCATTTACACTGGAAAATGGCTACGCTTCAGCAGGAGCCTATGAAAATGGACGGGTGGTGGACAGCGTTGGCGGCGGTGTCTGCCAGATTGCGACCACATTGTATGACGCGTCCCTGTATGCAGAGCTGGAGATCACCCAGAGGCAGAATCATTCCATGAGCGTCAGTTATGTAAAGCCGTCCATGGATGCGGCGATTGCAGGAACCTATAAAGATATTAAGGTAACCAATCCTTATGATACCCCTATTTATATTGAAGCGGGGACTTCCGGTAAGACGCTGACCTTTACTATTTACGGAAAAGAGACCCGTCCAGCCAATCGGACGATCCAATATGTGTCGGAAACCCTTAGTGTGACGGATCCGGGTGAGACGGTGGTGCAGGATGCATCACTGGCTCCAGGAGCGCGCGTGCGGGTTCAGGCTGGTCACAAGGGCATCCGTTCCAGACTGTGGAAATGTGTCTACATCGATGGTGTAGAGCAGGAGAAGACTCTGCTTTATACGGATACTTATAACGCGTCCAAGGCGATTTATCATGTGGGACCGGCGGCTCCAGCACCGGCACCGGCGGAAACCACGACACCGGAGACTACTCAGGTGGAGCCGACTCCAGACCAGGGACCGAAGGGACCGGGAGAAATAGGCCCGGACAGTCAGAATCCGGCTGCTGGTTGATCAAATTTGATGGAAAATGACCGAAAAAGCAGGAAAATGATAGAAAACCGTAATTGTGACAATGCGGGAACAATTACAGAAAGTCAGAAGATATGAGACGGATTGAGAGAGAAAGCCGCGGCGAGATGCGGCCGGGACAGGATTTGGTGGTGGCAGGCTATGCTGGCCTTGCAGGAACCAGAAAGATCATAGAGAAAAAAGAAGAAGAGCTTCGTACCAGATATGCGAAATCGTATTTGGGGGATGTAAAATGTGTTCCAGAAAAGGAATTAGATCCAGAGGATCCGGTATGGAAAAGCCTTGGCGCCACCGAATGGGAGGCAGCAGGAGAAGGCGGCATTCATCAGGCTCTCTGGAACCTGTCCGGCGCTTACCAGAAAGGCTTTGAGATCGATCTCCACCAGATTCCGGTGCGTCAGGAGACCATCGAGGTCTGCGAATTTTATGATCTGAGCCCTTACGATCTATTATGCGGAAACTGTATGGTTTTCGTGGCGGACAACGGGGCGCATCTGGTAAAAGAACTGGAAAAACTGGATATTCCCGCCAGAACCATTGGTGTGGTGCAAAAGGGAATTAAGAGAGAAATCTGTTATGGTCAGGTGCGTGGCTTCATGGACCGGCCTAAAAAGGATGAGATATATGAGATCATTGATGAGGAGGCAGTTTTATGAGAGAAAAAATTTTAGCGATTATGGAAAAGAACAGCAGAATTGATATCAAAGATCTGGCGGTCCTGTTAGGTGAAAGTGAGGTCGCGGTCGCCAATGAGATCGCGGATATGGAGAAAGAACACATTATCTGCGGTTATCATACTTTGATTAACTGGGATAATACCAGCGAAGAGAAAGTAACTGCCCTGATCGAAGTGAAGGTGACTCCACAGAGAGGCATGGGATTTGACAAGATTGCAGAGCGTATTTACCAGTATAATGAGGTCAATGCGGTGTATCTGATGTCCGGCGCTTTTGATTTTGCTGTATTTATTGAAGGAAAGACCATGAAAGAGGTAGCATTATTCGTTTCCAGCAAGTTATCTACCCTGGATTCTGTTTTAAGCACTTCTACCCATTTTGTACTGAAAAAATATAAGGACCACGGAACCGTTCTGGTAGAGGAGGTCCAGGATGAAAGGATGCTGGTGACACCATGAGAAATCCATTATCAGAAACTATCGTACAGATCGAACCGTCCGGCATCCGCAAGTTCTTCGATATTGTAAGCGAAATGAAGGACGCGATTTCCTTAGGCGTAGGCGAGCCGGATTTTGATACTCCGTGGCATATCCGCGAGGAGGGTATCTATTCTCTGGAAAAAGGACGTACCTTCTATACCTCCAATGCCGGATTAAAGGAATTAAAGCAGGAGATCTGCCGGTATTTATACCGCCGTTTTGATGTGTCCTACAACCCGGATTCCGAGGTGATGGTGACGGTCGGCGGCAGTGAAGCGATTGATATCGCTCTTCGTGCGATGTGCGATCCGGGAGACGAGGTGCTGATCCCGCAGCCAAGCTATGTGTCTTACGTGCCATGTACCATGCTGGCAGGTGGAAAGCCAGTTGTCATTGAACTGGAGGAGAAAGATAACTTTAAGTTAACTCCTGAGAAATTATTAGAGAAGATTACCGATAAGACCAAGATCCTGGTGATGCCGTTCCCGAACAACCCGACGGGTGCGATCATGACGAAGGAAGATCTGGCTCCGATCGTGGATATTATTATTGAGAAAGATTTATTTGTCATCAGTGATGAGATCTATTCCGAGCTGACTTATGGAACCGATCATGTGACGATCGCCGCATTTCCTGGTATGAAGGACCGGACGATCCTGATCAATGGATTTTCCAAGTCTTATGCCATGACCGGCTGGCGTTTAGGCTATGCCGCAGCGCCACACCGGATTTTAGAGCAGATGTTGAAGATCCATCAGTTTGCCATCATGTGTGCACCGACCACTAGCCAGTATGCGGCAGTTTCCGCTCTTCGTGATGGTGACAATGACGTACAGATGATGAGAGAAGCCTATGACCAGAGACGCCGTTTCGTTCTTCATGCTTTTAAAGAGATGGGCTTAGACTGCTTCGAGCCGGAAGGCGCGTTCTACGCATTCCCAAGCATCAAGCGGTTTGGCATGACTTCGGATGAATTTGCCACCCGTTTCTTAAGAGAAGAAAAGGTCGCAGTCGTTCCGGGAACTGCTTTTGGAGCCAGTGGAGAGGGATTCCTGCGTGTTTCCTATGCCTACTCCTTAAAGAACTTAAAAGAGGCCCTTGGCCGGATGGCAAATTTTGTAAAACGTCTGGATGAGGAGAGAAAATAGGTATGAATATCGTCTTATTAGAGCCGGAAATGCCGGCAAACACCGGAAACATCGGAAGAACCTGTGTGGCTACCAATTCCAGGCTCCACCTGATCGAACCTCTGGGCTTTAAGCTGAATGAGAAAATGTTAAAGCGTGCAGGCTTAGACTACTGGGATAAGCTGGATGTAACTGTTTACAGCGATTACCAGGATTTCTTAGACAAGAATCCAGGTGCCAAGATCTATATGGCAACCACAAAGGCCCATAAGGTTTACACAGAACCAGAATATGAGCCGGACTGCTACATCATGTTCGGCAAAGAAAGCGCCGGAATTCCAGAAGAGATTCTGCTGGATAACCAGGAGAACTGCGTCCGGATCCCTATGTGGGGAGATATCCGGTCTTTGAATCTGTCAAACTCCGTTTCGATCGTGCTGTATGAGGCGCTGAGACAGAATGGGTTTGAGAAGATGCAGATGCAGGGGGAATTGCATCATTTGAAGTGGAAGTAAAGAAATATTTGAATTAAATAGCTTACGAGAGACAAGGTCAGATGGAATTTTTGAAATTCTTCTGGCCTTGTTTTCACTTTCGTTTTAATTTTAGCATTCGTTATCTTCGGTAATGATTGTCTTAAAGAGTCTTTTTATCAGTGAAATAGTATTTTGGTTTGAATTTTCTAACTTATAACCGATGTAATATTTTCTTGTACGAGCAAGTTGTGGCAAGGTACAATAGTAAACTGGTTGTGGATTTTTGATATGTGTTAGTTGGAAAAGTTTAGGGCTAATATACATATATCCCAAGCCAAATTGTACCATACTGGCAGCAGTGATCATGTTTGCTGTCTGAATAATCTGGGTAGTAGGAATGTGATATAATTCCATCATTCGTTTTAGATTCAAATATAATCCCTGTGTTTTGGTGGGCTTGATCAGAGGCAAATTGGCGAGTAACTCAGGTGTAATCAAAATAGGGGCTTGTTTGAAGCCTACATCTGTGGAATAGTTCTGAAATTCTTTACGCATTTCTGTGGGTATCAGGTTTTGTGGAATTGCAATCACTAATTGTTCTTCATAAAGAGTTTCAAAATGAAAATTTACGGTGTCGATCTGAAGGTGGCCTAAAATAAGATCAACTTCATCATTTCGGAGAAATTCTAATAATCGTTCTTCCTGAGATTCCCGAAAAATAATGTTTAAATCAGGTTTTTGCTGCAATAGTTGTTGAACAAAAGTGGGACACCACATTTCACTGTGAATTTGTCCAATGCCAATGGAGATGGTTTTTTTTTCCTGCTCCATTTGCCGGATTGTTTCTACTAATTTATCTTCTTCATAAAGAAGCTTTCGTATTTGTTCCATATACAATTTTCCACTTTTTGTAAGAGCAATGGGATTCTTTGTACGGTCAAATAGTTTAAAGCCAAGATTTCGTTCTAACGTGTTTAAAAAGACAGTTAAGGTTGGTTGTGTAATAAACAGCCGCTTGGCAGCTTTTGTTACATTGCGCTCTTCACAAAGAATCTCGAGATAATTAAATTTGTCAAGTGTCATGAGTGATACCTCCATGTCATAGCTTTAAATCTATGAATATATATATTTTAATTGATTTTACAAAATATATCAAGCGAATTATACTAAACTTATTAACAAAAGAAAATATTTTTGGAGGAGGTAAACAAATTGAAAATTACAGATGTGAAGGTCATCTGTGCGAACCGTTGTGTATTTGCCAAGATTTTTACAGACGAAGGCATTTATGGAATAGGTGAAGCGGGAGCGTGGGGATTTTTAGAAGCTAGTGCCACTGCAATCAAAACATTTAAGGACTATCTTGTTGGAAAAGATCCTTTGGACATTGAACACCACTGGCAGTATATGCAGCGATTTGGACATTTTCGCGGAGCAGCAATCATGGCGGCTATTTCAGCAATCGACGTTGCGTTATACGATATTGCAGGAAAATATTTTCAGGTTCCTGTCTATCGGTTGCTTGGTGGAAAATGCAGAGACAAAGTTCGGGTCTATAATCATACTGCAGGTCAGACAGAAGAACAGTTGGTAGAGAACGCAATTCGTGGAAAAGAAGAGGGCTTTACGGCCTTGGGGCATTTAAATCCATATTTGGATGAACCTCGAGATCTTCCATTCCATGATAATAATACACAGATGCTTTATAATGCTGAACGTCGGATTGGAAAAGTAAGAGAAGCTGTTGGAGAAGACATAGATCTTTGTCTGGAAATGCATAGAAGACTAGAACCAGGTTTAGCAGTGCAACTCAGCAGGAGGTTAGAGAAATATAACCCTATGTTTTTAGAGGATCCGATCCGGCCAGATAATTATGATGAAATGGCACGGGTTGCAGCCAAAACAAGTATTCCGATTGCAACAGGAGAACGGATCACAAGCTTTTTTGATTTTGCAATGTTATTGGAACGCGGAGCGTGCAGCTATGTACGTATGTCTTTAGCGGTTTGTGGTGGTTTTACCGGCGCAAAAAAAATTGCGGCATTAGCAGAGGCACATCATTGCAGTTTGGTGCCACATAATCCGTTAAGCCCTGTGACAACCAATGCGATTTTACAATTTGTGGCAGCAACAGAGAATATTGCGATTACGGAATACCCAGACCCATATAAAGCCTCGACTGCGGACAATCTGCTTAATACAGGTGTAAAGTTACGCCAGGTTGATATGGTAAACCACATTCCAGAGTTAAAAAATGGATATATTCAGGTTCCTGAAGAACCGGGAATTGGAATTGATCTTATTCCAGATGTCGAGGATAGATTTCCGTTCCGGCCACATGCTGTTAGCGCACGACTTAATTTTGATGGTTCTATTTGTGATCAATAAGGAGAAAAATGATGAATGCAACGATGAGTATTTGTATTATTATATTTGTAATATCACTTGTTCTGTATGGTATGAATAAGCTGCCTATGGGAGTAGTCGGTATAAGCACATTGCTTGCGCTGGTTTTTACTAACTGTTTAGATGCAAAATCTGCACTTACATATTTTGCGAATAATAACGTTATTATGATGGCATCGATGTTTGTTGTCTCTGCTGGATTGAGCCGGACAAGCTTGATTGATAAATTTTCTCATTTTATTATGCGTTTAACAGGAGGATCATTTAAACGTACATATGCCTGTTATTTGGTACTTGCAGTGATTTTAACCAATTTAATGAACAGCCCAGGCGCATGCTTCTGTGTTGTGTTTCCGTTAGCTGCACAGATGTGCAAGGATTATGATATCTCTCCATCAAAGATCATGTTCCCATTAGGCTTAGTGTGCGTTGCATGTTGCTGCATTTTACCATTTGGTGCATCAATTCAGGAGTCTGGAATTTTTCAGGGCTTCCTTGACACTTATGAGACAGGATTGACTTTCCGCCCGCTGGAATATACCATTGGTCGTTGGCCAATTTTGATTCTGGCACCACTGTGGGCATGGACTATTGGATATAAAATTGCGCCTGAAAAGCCAATTATACCGATTGCGATGACTTTAGCATCTTCCTCAGAGAAAAAGGCATTAAATGCATTTGCAGATTGCGCAGGTGTGGTTATTTTCTTTGGTGTGATTGTTTTATTCTTCCTTGGAAATAAAATTGGGGTTGCGGCATGGCAGGCTTGTTTACTTGGCGCTGTATTAACGGTGATTTGTGGTACCTTAACTGGTAAAGAGGCGATAGCGGCACTTCCTATCGATTTGGCTTGTATGTTAGTTGGTGCTTTAGCTATGGCGGGTGCGCTGACAGCAACGGGTGCTGGAGATATCATTGGTAATGTTTTAGCAGGTGTTGTGGGTAATGTAAAGAATGGATATCTTCTTGGAATCATTTTCTTTGCAATTCCTTTTGTACTTACTCAGTTTATGCAGAATCAGGCGGTTATTAATATTTTTGCTCCGATTGTTATTATGACAAGTAAAGCGATCGGCGCAAATCCAATTGGATTGCTTGTAATCATTACAGCAGCTGGGTTGACTGCGTATATGACACCTATGGCAACCAGCGCGATTCCGATTGTCATGGGAGCTGGTGGTTATGATATTAAATCCCTTGTAAAGCAGAGCTGGCTTGTTTCCTTGCTTTTTGGTTTGTTTTATGTTGTATATGTTATGACTGTTTTACCATGCTTTTAAATAGAAAATAACTTAGGAGACCCAATGAAGATCACAAATGTTTATACCGAAAAATATAAATGGCCAAAAGAAAAGCCAATTGCGAATGGAACACATGTTTTTACACATAATGAGTTAAATCTTCTTGTCATTGAGACGGATGAAGGCATTACTGGTTATGGAACCAGTTGGGAGATTAATTTTGCGGAGCGAATGGGACAAGCGATTCTTGGCGAAGATCCGTTGAATAATGAAAAGCTGTGGAAAAAGACCTATGTTCCGAAATTTATGGGAAGGAAAGGCAACAGTTTATGGAGTGTATCGGCGATTGATATTGCATTATGGGATATTAAGGCTAAAGTTGCCGGCATGCCGTTGTACCGCTTGATCGGTGGAAGCCGTGAAAAAATTCCTTTTTATATTGCAGGAGGTTATTATGCAAAAGATAAAGGAATACCCGAACTTCAGAAAGAAATGGAAGAGTACTTAAGCTGGGGAGCAAAAGCAGTGAAAATGAAAGTCGGTCTTCTTTCTATGGAAGAGGATGCGGCACGTGTAAAGGCGGTTCGTCAGGTAATTGGAGATAAGGTGAAGTTAATGCTTGATGCAAATTGCTCTTACAAAGCATTTGAGGCCATTGAATTTTCACATATGGTAGAAGAATATAATCCGTATTGGTTTGAAGAACCAGTAGACCAGGATGATTACGATGGTTATAAAAAAATTTCCCAGAAATCCAGCATTCCGATTGCGGCTGGCGAAAATGAAATGACTCGTTTTGGCTTCCGGGATTTATTAAGAACCAAGGCAGTGGATATCTTAAATCCAGACGCTACATGCATGGGCGGTGTAACAGAATTTTTAAAAATTGCCGGAATGGCGGATGCAAATGGTGTGGTATTAAGTCCACATGGTCAGCAACAGGTGCATATTCATTTAGATTGCGCCGTTCCAAATGCAACAATTGCAGAATTTTATCCACCGCAATATGATGAAAAAGTCTATGAAGCATTTAAGGCACCAGTACGCTTTAATGATGATGGAACAGTAAGTCCTTCTCAGGCATCGGGTGTTGGATTGGATATTAACCGAGATGTACTTAAAGATTTTCGGGTGCAATAAATAAAAAATGGGGCAGTTGCATACCACTCAATCTTGCAACTGCCTCTTTCTCATATGCGAATTACTTTAAACATACAAATTTAAAATATTGCATGTACATAGTTGGTTACCCCATCATAACCAGATGCGCCACCGCAATCTCATCGTCCTCCCGGAATCCCTGTGCCGACACCTGAATATTGTATACATACTGCTCATCCAGCTCCAGTTCCGCCGCAATCTCCTGAATGGTATCGCCCTTCTGAGCTCGTGCGAGAACTTCATGGACGTCTTGGATAGTCTTCTGGAGCAGGTTCTGGTCAGTAGTGTTTCCGAAGGAACCGAACGTTCCATCAGAGCCATCATGTTCGGATGGCTCCTCAGTCATAAAATCCTCTAATTTTAATTCTTTGGCGGAGTCTTCCGCCTGGAAATAATCATCATTTAATTCCCAATCTTTGATTTCAGCCATAAATATACCTCTTTTACAATTCAATATAGTTATATACCATCTGGTTTGCCGTCAGCATCTGTGCTTCTCTCTGGTGGCAGGTAAACAGAAGGACCTGTCCCTTGCAGGACGCCGCCAGCCATTTAAGCGCGGTCCGCAGCCGCTCGTCATCATAAAGCACAAAGCTGTCGTCAAAGATCAGCGGCATCTCCTGTTTGCCGTCCTGGATTAACTTAGCGGCGGCAAGGCGCAGGGCCAGATAGATCTGGTCCATGGTTCCGCTGCTGACCTGATCGATAGGAACCAGCTTGGTTGGCGTGTTCATGAATACATTTAAGTTCTCATCGATGCTCATGCTGGTGTAGATACCTCCGGTGATGCCTTTGATTAAATCGGAGGCCGTCTTGTTCAGGTGAAGCCCGAAGGAATCCCGGATGGAGGTGGAAAGCTCCGTCATGGTGTCCTGGGCCAGATCGATGGCCATGATCTCCTGGGAAATCCGTTCGTTTTCCGCCAGAGAATTCTTCAGACCCTCAGCCTGTGTCTTATAGTTGGCCAGCAGTTCCAGCTTTTTCTCCAGCTCCCACTGGTTTTTCTGCTGCTTTTCAATGATCTCGTTGCAGTCGGTCTGTGTCTGCTGTAAGGCTGAAATCTCTTTGGTCAGGGTTTGAACCGCTGCCTCAGAGGTTTCCGTGGCGGTACAGAGCCGCTTGAAATCATTCATGCGGGCAGTGAAGGCATTCATGGCTTCTTCACTGATGGCAGAATCGCCCAGATGTCTGCGGAAGGTTTCCTGAAGAGCCTGACTTCCCAGAGACAATTCCTTTTTCAGACGGCGGGTGCCCAAAGCGGTCAAGGCACCAATCAGTCCGAAGACCAGTCCAAGACCAGCGGAACCAACGGGCAGAAGCACAGGAGGAACCCCAAGGGAAGCGCTGAGATCTGCCTCTGTCCCAGACAGCAGCAGATAGCCGGAAACACCCAGCCCCAGGATACATAAAATCAGCGGGAGTACGGTCATAACCTTACGGGATTTCTTCCCGGCGGCCCGCTCCAGATCCAGATATTCATTGTAGAGATCCTGGGTCTGGGCGCTATAATCATCGATGGACTGCTGGTTGCTGAACTGGTTCTGATCCAGAACCTGACGGCCTTTCACAGCCTTTTCCAGAAGAAGTTCTTTTTCAGACTGCTTCTGCTGGGAGAGAGTCCTGGCATCGGTCCGTTGCTTCTGATAAGCCGGAAGCTGATTCTCATACTCCGGAGACGCGATCTCCCGCTCCAACGCTTTTATTTCTCCAAGTAAAGTGGTGTAAGACTTGGCTGCCTGTGGAGTCAGTTGCGCCTCCAGTGCCTTTTTCTGCTTTTTCAGATATTCCGTGGCTTTTGTGATATTTAATGCCATATTGCCGGAAGTGTTCATGTTGGCGATATAATTTTTCAGCTCGGTGACCATGCTGCTGTCCGTGGCACTCTTTAACTGCCCGATACTGATGGTGTTGTTGTAGGCTGTTTCACTGAGACCGCACAGCAGCTGATCCATAAATGCCCGTGTGGGTTCAATTTCTTTTCCGGCGGTTTCGTCGATTATTGTCAGAGATTTCCTGTTTTTCTGGAAACTTCGTTCGATTCGATAAATATGTCCGTTCTGTTCTAAGCGGAGAGAACCCTCGTAGGTTCCTCCATTTTCCCAGGGTTCATATTTGCTGTAAAGGTCATTTTTCGATGCTCTGCCACGTTGAGGCTGGATACCGAAGAGCATACCCCGGATGAAGGTGTGCATGGTAGATTTACCAGCTTCGTTTTTTCCATAGATCACATTGATCCCGTCTGTGAAGGAGATGGTGCGGTCATGAAATTTGCCGAAGCCTTTTAAATGAAGTTCAAGAAATTTCATCAGCTAACTCCTTTCGTCAGTGGTCTGCAGCAGGGCGTGGATGCCGTAATACAACGCTTTTTTCTCAACAGGGCTCATATCCGGTTTCTGCAGCGCGCGGATATAGAAGCCGATCATGTCACTTGGATGCTCCGCAAACAGGGCGCTGAAATCGTACTGCGGCTCCGATTCATCTAAGATCTCCACGATCCGGAACTTGGAAGTAAGGTTTTCCAGATCAAATTCGGTCTCAGGGTCACGCATGCCGCGGATGCGGAAACGGTAGATATTCTGACGTCCGCGTTTTTCAATCTCCTGGCTGATCTTGTCTTCCAGCTCCACATTGGTCGTGCTGGCGGTGATGTTGACCGCCAGTGGGATATACTGGGATCTGCAGAGGGGGAGGTATTTTAACACTTCCACTTTCTGGGAGACCGGATTGATCTCGCCGTAATAAGCGCCATGGATGCCGGTCTCGGTCTTGTCCAGAGGTTCCGGGGAACCGGCGAAGGCTGCTTTGTTCTCCACCAGGATTCCCGGTTTATGGATATGCCCCAGGGCAATATAGGAAAATCCAGAGACCGCCAGGGCATTTTTGTCAAAGGGCAGGTGGGTGGCGTCACCGCCGTGGGCTAACAGCACGTGGATACGCCCGTCAAATGGCACTTCCACATGGTCGATGCGGTTCTCCCGGATCTCAGCGGTATGATAGCTGAAACCGTGGACGTCGGTGTTGCAGTCGCTGAAATAGGCATGATCCATTTCCTCATTCATGAGGAAGGTCACGTTCGGACACCAGGAAAAACTTAAAACAGCGGAATTGCTGCGGATCCGGTCGTGGTTCCCGGCAATCATGACCACATGGACAGCAGGAATGGTACTGAATAAGTAATTGATCTCTTTCAGATCCCGCTGCAGCGGCTGACGATGGAACAGATCTCCGGAGATGAAGAGAAAGTCTACCTCTAAGTCTCTCGCCCTGGTGATCACCTGAGTAAACGTGTCCTTGATAGCCTGGGCGCGTTCCCGGCTCCAGGGCTTATCGCTGTCCGGTTCCATGCCCCAGTGGACATCGGCGGTATGGATGAATTTCATGGAGATACCTCCTAAAATAAAATGAAAATCTCCAGCGTTTTCGCATAAAGTGAAAAAGGTGTTGGAGAAGGATGATTGTATAAAAAATCCGCCGTACCGGTAATGAGCCGATACGGCGGTGGAATGCTTACAGCTCGCAGTTATTCACCGTTCTTGGGAACGGAATGACATCGCGGATGTTGCCCATACCAGTCAGGTACATCACGCAGCGCTCAAAGCCCAGACCGAAACCGGAATGACGGGTGGAGCCGTATTTGCGCAGATCCAGGTAGAACTGGTAATCCTCTTCCTTCAGTCCCAGCTCGTTCATGCGGGCAAGTAACTTCTCATAGTTGTCCTCACGCTGGCTTCCACCGATGATCTCGCCGATGCCAGGAACCAGACAGTCCATAGCGGCAACAGTCTTGCCATCCTCGTTCAGTTTCATATAGAAAGCTTTGATCTCCTTTGGATAATCGGTCACGAATACCGGTTTTTTGAAGATCTGCTCGGTCAGGTAGCGCTCATGCTCAGTCTGAAGGTCGCAGCCCCAGAATACCTTGTAGTCAAACTGGTCATTGTGCTCTTCCAGAAGCTTGACTGCCTCAGTGTAGGTAACATGGCCAAACTCGGAGTTCAGAACAGAGTGGAGACGGTCTAATAAGCCCTTGTCGATAAACTGGTTAAAGAAGTTCATCTCCTCTGGAGCGTGGTCTAATACATACTGGATCACATATTTTAACATGCCTTCAGCCAAAGCCATGTTGTCATCCAGATCTGCAAATGCCATCTCCGGCTCGATCATCCAGAACTCAGCTGCGTGACGGGTGGTATTGGAGTTTTCCGCACGGAAAGTAGGTCCGAAGGTGTAAATGTTGCGGAATGCCATCGCATAAGTCTCACCATTTAACTGGCCGCTTACGGTTAAGCTGGTTGGTTTGCCGAAGAAGTCCTGTGTATAATCAACAGCGCCGTCTTTGGTCTTCGGAACATCGTTTAAATCCATGGTAGTTACCTGGAACATCTCGCCTGCGCCTTCACAGTCACTGGAGGTGATCAGTGGAGTGTGGACGTAAACAAAGTCTTTCTCTTGGAAATACTGATGAATGGCATATGCGATCAGGGAACGGACACGGAATACTGCCTGGAAGGTGTTGGTTCTTGGACGCAGATGGGAAATGGTACGCAGGTACTCTAAGCTGTGACGTTTCTTCTGCAGAGGGTAGTCCGGTGCGGATGGTCCTTCCACCGCAACGCTGACTGCCTGGATCTCAAATGGCTGTTTTGCTTCTGGAGTCGGGATCAGGGTACCCTTTACGATCACGGCTGCACCAACGTTACATTTGCAGATCTCATCAAAATTGTCCATGTTATCATGAAAAACAATCTGAAGGGGTTCAAAATAAGAACCGTCGGCCAGTACCAGGAAACCGAAAGCCTTGGAGTCACGGATACTTCTTACCCAGCCGCCAACCTCGATCTCTTTATTCAGATAGTTTTCACGGTTTTTGTATATGTCTCTTACAGTTACCAGATTCATGTTGAAATCTCCTTTAAATAATTTATTAGAACATAGAAAAAAGCCCATAATCTGTCCTAATTATACTTTATTTTCCAAACTGATTCAAGGGTTCTTCGCTTCATATTTTAACGGAAAAACAGGGAATGGGGAAAAAGTGTAAAAAGTTGGTAAATCCTACGAAAACTGTCGGAAAATGTACAAAAAAATGTACAAGAAATTTTATTTTTTGTTCACTATTTCTAATTTTTGTGATATACTATATTTGTAAGTGACGAGTCACCCTCTTACTGACCCGTCACCCTCAAATACTGAAAGGACAGCAAGAGGTGATAGCGTGATTAAGAAAGAAATGATTGCCATGCTCTTAGCAGGCGGACAAGGCAGCCGATTAGGTGTGTTAACTCAGAAAGTAGCCAAGCCTGCAGTCTCCTTTGGCGGAAAGTACCGGATCATTGATTTTCCGTTAAGTAACTGTATTAATTCTGGTGTCGATACGGTAGGTGTTTTGACTCAGTATCAGCCCCTTAGACTGAATACTCATATCGGAATTGGTATTCCGTGGGATCTGGACCGCAACGTAGGCGGTGTTACCATTCTCCCTCCTTATGAGAGAAGCAAGGGAAGCGACTGGTACACCGGAACAGCCAATGCCATTTATCAGAACCTGGAGTATATGGAGACTTACAATCCAGAATATGTTCTGATCTTATCTGGTGACCACATCTATAAGATGGATTATGAGGTTATGCTGGAGTATCATAAGGCGAATAATGCAGATGTCACGATTGCTGCCATGCCGGTGCCGATCGAAGAGGCAAGCCGATTTGGTATCCTGATTACAGATGATTCCAACAAGATCACAGAGTTCGAGGAGAAACCGGCAAATCCAAGAAGTAACTTAGCTTCCATGGGTATTTACATCTTCTCCTGGAAAGCGCTGAAGGAAGCCTTGATCAAATTAAAAGATGTTCCAGGCTGTGACTTTGGTAAGCATGTGATTCCATACTGCTTCGAGCAGAATGAGCGGATCTTTGCTTATGAGTATAACGGATACTGGAAAGATGTAGGAACCTTAAGCTCTTACTGGGAAGCAAACATGGAGCTGATCGATATTATTCCGGAGTTCAACCTGTATGAGGAATACTGGAAGATTTATACCAAGAGTGATATCACACCTCCTCAGTACATAGCTGCAGATGCCAAGGTAGAGCGGAGCATCATCGGAGAAGGAACCGAAGTTTACGGACAGGTGATCAATTCTGTTATCGGTGCAGGCGTTACTATTGCCAAGGACGCAGTGGTGAAGGATTCCATCGTTATGAAGGGAAGTGTCGTTGGTAAGGGAACTGTGGTCGAAAAAGCCATTGTGGCTGAGAATGTTACCATCGGTGAGAATGCTCATTTAGGTGTCGGCGAGTACGCACCAAGTAAATATGATCCGAAGGTATATCAGTCAGATCTGGTAACGATCGGTGAGAACAGTGTGATCCCGGATGGTGTGAAGATTGGTAAGAATACCGCTATCGCAGGTGAGACTGTTGCAGAGGATTATCAGGATGGACTGCTGGCAAGCGGAGACTACATTATAAAGGCAGGTGGCGTAAGATGAGAGCAATTGGTATCATTTTAGCAGGCGGCAACAGTAAGCGGATGCGGGAATTATCGAATAAGCGTGCTATTTCAGCGATGCCGATCGCAGGAAGCTACCGCAGCATCGATTTTGCACTGAGTAATATGTCCAATTCCCACGTACAGAACGTGGCGGTATTTACCCAGTACAATTCCCGTTCTTTGAATGAGCATTTAAGTTCCTCCAAGTGGTGGGATTTTGGTAGAAAACAGGGTGGACTTTATATTTTCACTCCAACCATTACAGCAGAGCATAATGACTGGTACCGGGGTACCGCAGATGCACTGTACCAGAACCTGACATTTTTAAAGAACAGCCATGAGCCATACGTGGTGATCGCTTCCGGTGATTGTGTGTACAAGCTGGATTATGCGAAGGTTCTGGAGTATCATATTGAGAAGAAAGCAGATATCACAGTGGTATGTAAGGATATGGGACCGGAAGAGGATATCACCAGATTTGGCGTGGTGAAGACGAATGCAGATGGCCGGATTACCGATTTCCAGGAGAAACCGATGGTGGCTGAGTCCAATACCATTTCCTGTGGTATTTATGTGGTTCGACGCAGACTGCTGATCGAGATGATCGAGAAGTGTGCTGAGGAAGACCGCTACGATTTCGTAAGAGATATCCTGATCCGTTACAAGGATCTGAAGAGAATCTATGGATATAAGATCGACAGCTACTGGAGCAATATTTCCACTGTTGAATCTTACTATAAGACCAACATGGATTTCCTGAAACCGGAGATCCGTAACTACTTCTTCAAACAGGAGCCAGCAGTTAAGACCAAGATTGATGATCTTCCACCGGCTAAATACAATCCTGGCGCAGATGTTAAGAATTCTCTGATTTCCAGTGGATGTATTGTAAACGGAGTGGTTGAGAATTCTGTCCTGTTTAAAGATGTTTATGTTGGAAATAATTGCGTAATTAAAAATTCCGTAATTTTGAATGATGTATATCTGGGGGATAATACACATATCGAGAATTGTATCGTTGAAAGCCGGGGAACCATCCGGGCAAATTCGTACTACAGCGGTGATGGAGAAGTAGAGATCGTTGTGGAGAATAATGATAGATATAGCTTGTAATATAATAAGACTTAAAGCGCAGTAAATGCGATTAAGAGGAAAGGGGCAGCAAAAATGAACATTACAGACGTACGGGTGAGAAAGGTTGCAAAGGAGGGGAAGATGAAAGCTGTAGTCTCCATTACCATTGATGAAGA
>OGEQ01000438.1_pt1 | contig 44535 bp, 33 predicted proteins | sample 1570731 | NCBI WGS metagenome assembly OGEQ01 (sample SAMEA2582132, study PRJEB24529) | metagenome | biome: Human gut stool | place: China | collected 2011
ATATGTCATATTTCAAAAAAAGTCAACAGTTTTTGTCGACTTTTTAATGAGTTAAAGATGTTTTGTTAAAAATTATGTACGTTCGCCCTGGCTGTTGAAAGAACTTGTTTTTAGCTCGAATAGTCCTGCTCCTCGAGGGAAGGAACAGACTATGTTCTTAGATTTTTAATACTTCCAGACCGGCTTCTTATTTGTGGGTCATGATTTCGAGAACCTGACGATCCGTCTCAACCATCGCCTCCTTCCCGATTAAGGTGAGATTGTGAATCGTCTGATCCACATCTTCGCTGACAATTCCTTCAATACTAGATACGCACCGGCCGTTCATAGCCAGCATCGCAGACATCAGAGCAGTTGAAACACCTGAAGAAATTTTCATAGAGCAGGCCGGTTTTGCTCCGTCGCAAAGCATTCCGGACAAATTAGCCACCATATTTTTGACGGCGGCACATGCGTCCTCATATCCGCCGCCCATCAGCCAAGTAATAGCAGTGGATGCACCGGTAGAGGCCACAACGCAGCCGCAAAGAGCTGAAAGTCGTCCCAAACTTTGCTTGATATAGACACTCGTTAAGTGGCTGAGCGTCAGCGCACGAATCATTTGCTCTTCGCTCGCGTTCATATCTTTCGCGAAAACAACAACCGGCAAAGTCGCGGTAATTCCTTGGTTGCCGCTACCGGAATTAGACATTACCGGAACCGTTGCGCCGCCCATACGAGCATCACAAGCGGCTGAAGTAAATTCAACCATATGCGCAAGAGTAGAGTCGCCCATGTACTTCATACCGTTATTCCGGATCATGGCCCCGAGGGAATGACCGTAATCACCCTTTAATGCAAACTCAGCTGCCTCTTCGTTAAGTCTCTGAGCTTCTTTCATGAATCGGATTTCTTCTAGAGGAGCCGTTGTGGAGAAATCAAAAACCATTCTGAAATTTAGCCGCACAGCATCTGCGTCTTGAGCATCACCATTTCCTGAGCCTTCTTCTTCCGCAAAAATTGTCTCACCGTCTTTTTCCAGAAGAACAAAGAGCGTGTGTTCGCGCGAAATAACAGCTCTAGCGGAGTGACCCTGAGCTCGAACTTCAACGTCAACATGCAAGTTAGAAGGGGCATCCGGCAGGTGCTTAATTTCGATGGGTACAGAATCAATGAAAGCCTTTCCTCTTTCGACCGCTTCGGGAGAGACTTCTTTGAGGACCTCGAGACCGTATTCGGATTTTCCGATGAGACTTCCAAGAGCAATTGCAATCGGCAACCCGATCATTCCGGTTCCCGGAATGCCTACCCCCATAGCATTCTTAATAATATTGCCGCTAAGACCAAGATTGATTTCTTCAGGCTGCATACCTAAGAGCTCCGTGGCTCTGGCTACTGCCAGCGACACTGCGATGGGTTCGGTGCAGCCTAGTGCAGGCACAACCTCCCGACGAATTAAGGAAATAATCTTCTCTCTCGTTGCCTTGTCGATCATGTTGGGCCTCTTGGTCGAGTGGATAATGATGACCCACACTCTAGCGGTTTTTGACTAAAAACTAAATACCCCTTGGAGGAAATCCTGAGACTCAAGTTTCAGAAACTGTCGCCCAACGAACAAACCTTCTTTCAGTCAGTGAGAAAACAAGAGCAACTCTTTCCAATTTTCCAACCGCATCCTGTTCCCCATATCTGCGTGACGTAAGTTGGTCGATTGCTTCTTGTAATGCAGCTTCTGCACTTTTTCCTTCGTGAGCTGTTTTCAGCTCGAAGACCCACAGTCTTGTTCCCACATTCACCTCTAAGTCACTTCTTCCGTGTGCATTGTGACGTTCGACTTTCGGGTCAAGGCCGGCTCCGGCCAAATAAACTTGAATGAAAGCTCGCACTGAGGTCTCATCTACCACGGGGTAGTTTTGATAATCAATGGCAGTAAAGAGCCGATTGAGAATATGAAATACCTCTTCCGGATCATCGTTATTAAGGACCCGGACAATATCGCCGGCTCCTACTTGGCCGGCCACTTTACCCTTCAAAAGAAGTTCGGTATACAGCTGCGCCATTGCCCTCTTAATTTCTAAATTAGGGTAGTCCAAAAAGACGGTGTTCCCATACTCAACAGCTTTGATCGTCAAATAACCCTCCTGAGTCAATAATCCTATATCAGATAAGCTTTCGACATCCGATGAACCTGACAAAGAGGCCAAAGAAATTGTCTTTTCACGACCATATTCCTTCGGATCTCGAATGGTATGAGACTTCACGTACTCCAAAAGCACCGACGGCCTTCCGCCGCTTTCAAACCAATAGTCACAAAAACCGAGACCCGGAGCTGCAAAAAAGTTAAGCAACGACCACGGAGAAAAAACTTTCTGGTTTGCCGTGACCTCAAAACAGAAACCATCGTATTGCTTCGTCAACCTTGTTAAAAGGTCCTCCTTGGACAAGTTCAATGCCGTGGAAGCTCTCGATAGATAACTATCGAAATAGTTCTCCACCTCCTCGTGCGTGTACCCCAACAAAGAACCAAACTGCGGATTCAGCGAAATATCCACCATATTGTTTAGTTCAGAAAAAATACTTGCCTTGTTGAACTTTGTGATTCCCGTAATAAAAAGGAATCGAATCGCTTCATCGTTAGCTTTAAGAAGAGCATAGAACTCAGACAACAAGCCTCTCACTTCATTGAACAGGATCCTGTCGTGTAAAGAGGATGTTAATGGAGCGTCGTACTCGTCTATCAACACGACTAAGGAATTGGCCGGTTGATCGCCCAGCCACTTAGATAACTGGCTAAAAAGAGATGTCGAGTTAGGATCGTAGGAAAATCCTTGGCCGGAAAAATTATCAATCAAACGGTCTTTGAGATCCCTTTCAAACTTTTTCAACCCGAATATCGGCTTGATTTCGGAAAAATCGAACTTTACGACAGAATAAGTCCTTTCTCCTTTCCAGAGTTTTTCAATCTCTAAGCCGCAAAAATCTTCCAATCCGTTTTTGAACAACGTCTCAAAAGTAGAGATAAGAAGTGATTTTCCAAATCCTCTTGGACGCACTAACAAATACTTGCGCCGCTGAGACGCTAAATCGAAAATTAATCGTGTTTTATCAACGTAAATTTGATTCGCCTTGCGCAAACCACGGAAGCTCGATGTTCCCAAAGATAAATTTAGTAAGACGTTGCTTGCCATTTGCTAACCAGCCGAATCCGATCTCTAATTTCAATTTTAAAGGCCTAGCTCCTTCCTTTGCACGGTCTCAGTGGAGACGGGGTAATACCGTAAACGTCTAATATAATTCAACATGCATATTCAATATTATTAAACATTGATGTGAAATATTATTAAACATCAAAGTCGAAAGCTGAATTCGATTTATTGCTCTTGACCGGATCTTCAGCAAAAAAACACAAGAATTCTCAGCCGAAAAATCGGCGCATCTATTCGAAAACAGATGCGCCGATTCAACTTTTCTTCAGTTGTGGTTAGACGTTTTCAGTCGTGGTCTTCTCCACCGCTTCCTGCGCCAAAGACCCCTCTTTCTTTCCTCGGAATTTCCTTTCGAGTGCTGCAGACTGAGTCTTCACCCAAACGACAGCTGAAGTGAGCGGACTGTTCTTCACGTGAACCACTTGAAGTTCTACCGGAGAACGTTCCTCAATCTTTCTGCAAATATCTTCAATCGCTGTGAGATAGGCTTTGTAGTTATCCAAGTAGAAAGCCAAGGCCTTGGAGAAATTGGAACCCAGCATTCCGCTTAAGAACAGCCTTGAAACTTCCTTGTACTCAGTAAGCGACTTCTGGAAGCGGACAAAAACCAGACGTTCTTCCGCTGACATTCTCTTGAGTTCCGTCAGAAACGCATGCTGCGCACAAGGCTGGTAGTACCAGATGTACATCAGATCCAAAGAAATCACAATGCATTCGATTTCCATCGACTTAGAGCGCTCGGAAATCACGCGGATGAAATCTGCCGGACGAGACATTAAAGAGAGGATGTCTTCCTTCGGGAAGGCCAGCTCCATGCGCTCAAAGCAGCTGAAAAGCGCCTTAGTCGACATACGGAAGTCGGACGTGCGGAGACGGTAGTTGTTGCGGCGATCGGCCACGCTCTCGATGACACCGGCCACCGTATCGGAAGCGAACTTCGACACGATCGCAGCCGCCGGTACCAGAATAGCTGCTGCGGGCATTCCGGTAATGATCGGCAGAATCATCGCGAGAATTACGTTGTAGACCATCGCCACCGGAATCGCCAAAATGCTTCGGAATAAGTTTCCGACAACAGCGGTCTTCGGAAATCCTCGGAAGATGTTATGAGAGGAAATATAGAGGCCGTTTGCCAAAGCGATGATCGAGAACACCAGCAACGGCGCCTTATCCACCGTAATCCCGAGGATATGACCTAAAAGAACGTTGCGGGTAAAGCCCTCAAGCAGTACAACCGACATGCCAGTGTACATCAGAGAGTCACTGACGCGGGACCAGTTGATCAGAGACTTCCAATCGATACGGGCGCCTTTTTGGAAGCCGCCTCCGGCAATAACCGCCTGAATAATATTGCGGATACCGGTAATGCTGAACCAAATCAAAGCGCCGAACCAAGCTAGGACCCACCAATTCTGAGTGAGCATGAAAGTTAAGAACGCCGGCAGGAAACCAATCGTGACCTTAATAATATTCAGAATCGTCGTATTGGTGTACGAGAAACCTGTCTTTTCTTTCTTCTGCTTAGTTTCGTCAGCAACCAGTCCGTTGGTATTGCCGCGTGTAATGCCACCGAGAGAAACCACGTTGCAGTTATTCGTGGTGACTTCTGCATTGGCGTACGTAGCAACCCATTCTCTCGAATGTTTCATTCCGAACTTAGCAAAGCCTAAGTTCTTGCGAACCCATTTCACAAAGGGAGAAACTTCCTCAGGTTCGGAATAAACGTCAATACATTTAACCGGAACGTGCAGAGGAATTTGGAAAGATTCATCGCTTTCCTTTTCAATCATCTTCTGCGCACTGCGCGGAAGCGTGTCGGGTACGGCAAAGCCCATTCCGAACCGCGTTCCCAAGATGGTCGTAGAGTCGGATCCAAACCGGCTGCCCAGCGGCTGGTTGGCATAAAAACTCAGGATGCGCGGAATGTTCTCGAGAAACTCATTAAAGAGAGCACTTCGTTCCGGGTCTTGAGCAATCTCCGGACGCTGACGCATTTCTTGAATAATTCTTTTGAGTTCAATCGCATTGTGTCGGTTAATCGCTTGCTGTAGCTGGTTGATCTCGTTCATGTGTTTCACACGCCCGAGCTCTCGCTCTTTCAGGTTTAGGATTTCCAGATGCGAAATCCGACCTTGTCCGAGCCAAAGGAGTTCTAAAACATCCGCATCTGACAGCTTGCCCGTTAAAAGCGTAATGCGTGACGACGGACGAATGTGCATCAGACGAGACAGGAGTCCCTGAACGCCAACCTTAAGAAGATCCGGACGGTTATCATCCGCCGATTCAGACAGCGAGGGAATTTCAGGATTTCGAGACGGACGGAGCCAACGCTGGTAAAGCACAACAGAAGTCAATTCATCCAGTTTATTCAGGCGTTCCTGAAGAACGCCTTGATCCTCAGGAGATGCGCTCAGGAGCTCCTGCTTAACTTTATCAGCTTCTGTCTCAACAAGCGGAAGCAGTTTGGAGTGCACAAATTCAGAAAGACGAATCAGCGTGGTTTGTCCCATGCCAACGTACTCTTCAAATTCTTTTGCCGACAGAAGGGGAACCTCAATGCCCCATTCCTTCGCGATTTCTGCTGCGTGCTTGGCATTAAAGACTTCCAAGGTCTGAAGGACTTCTTCTTTGGCCCAGTCTTCGACTGAGCGGCCTTCCTGCATCAAGGCTCCGGTTTCAGGTTCTTTTAAAAAGTCCAAAACCGACTTTGTGTCCGTAAATCCCTTCGGCGTCCAAAGGAATTCAACATAACGATCGTGGAAACAAGCTTTAAATTTAATACCCAGCCGAACCGAAATGCCCATGATATGAGCAGCTTCATAAAGTTCGTAGACTACTTTCGGATCAACAAAGTTGTAATAGACAACCGTCAGACGGCGAATTCCTTTCACACGAGCGTCCATCACCAAATAGGTCGGATTTTTTCGGCCCATGGTATTGGCGTCGTGCACATGGTCGTCCATCGTTTTCTGATTCCACTCTTCCGGCATCTCCAACAGAAAGAATTTAGAAAGGAATGCTCGAACGATACGAGGGTTACCCGCCGCCACTTTTTGGAAATCGTGAATCAGACGGAGTTGTTCTTCTTCATTGCCGCGTGCGCGGACAATCTCCTTCATGAGCTGAATAAGCACGCGCGAAGTGTTAAAGCGGAACGGTGTCTGTGCGCTGTAAAGCACTTCATCATGAAGCGTTTTCAGAGCCGAAAGTCTTTCTTCTACGCCTGTCCCGTCATTTAAACGCTGCAAAAGGTTAACCTCAGCCATCGCCATCCGTTCTTCATGGGTGCTAACCATGTTTTGAATGCCGTGCGGGTGCAGAGCGGTTCTAAAAGTCTCCTGCTCAGCAGAAGACACATTGCCGGAATCGATGACCTCATTAATTTTTCTGAGCAGATCTCGATCCTTCTTATCAAAACGTAATGACTGATTCACCTTGCGACTCAAAAGTAATTATTCTTGTGAAAAGTTTCGATTTTACAGAAGGTTAGCTTTTATGGTTGTAACAGAGAAGCAAAAGTTACCTGTGGTTTTCGGCAATAGATTCACTCTTTTCGAGCGTTCTATTGGGTGCGGCCGACCTCATCCTCTTCGCTATTTTTTCTGTTCCGGCGTTTTTTAGCTCGTTTCTCTTCGAGACTGCGCAGTAAAACAGAGCGAAACCACTGATGCGCCGGATCAAAATGCGTACGGTCATGCCACAGAAATACCGGTGTCCACGCCGGATCTGCGACTAGATTCTTCGGAAGAATGGTCAGAGGCAGGTTGCCGATAAGTTCTCTCACAGAGGACTCCGGCAAACGTCCGATAAGATCGCACTGCGTGAGCATGTGCGGAACCGTTAAGAGATAAGGGGTATCAATGGCAATATTGCTCCCCTCTTCAAACCCCGAGGAGTCGGTCGTGATCTTTCCCTCCGAATAACCGTACTTCACCGCAATAAAACGATAGTTCTTTAAGTCCGACCTTTTAAGCTGCTTGCCTTCCCTCAGCTTGACTGCCAAAGGATGAGTATTCCTGACCACATATAAGTGATCGGTGTTATAGAGCGTCTCGTAATGGAATTTCTTTCCTAATTCTCTTAACTTCAAATTGGGCGGTGCGTAGATGACAATATCAATGTTGCCCTTCTCCAGCGCCCACTGAAAATGCTCATGGAGCGAAATGATAGACAGACGAATATTCGGAGCCTGATCAAACAGATTAGCAAGCGACGGAACTATGAATCTCAGAGCCGCATTATCAATACAACCAATACGGAAATCCTGCGTTAAATTCTTTGGCGAAAAGACCTTCGGACTCGGAAGACGGTCTATGCGCATCAAAATGGATTGGATTTCGCCGATCAATGACTCCATCTTCGGTGTCGGCATCATTGCACGCCCGCTCTTCACAAACAAAGGATCTTCAAAAATTTCACGAGCCTGCGCTAAGAGGCGAAAGCACGTTGCTGAACCTTTGCCTAAACGGTTTGCCGTGGAAATAAGGTTGCGGGAGTCATAGAACTCGGCAAGAAATCTGAGCAACTCGCTGGTAGGTCTGTCTTGGGCCATATCGTTATCAATTTTGATGAGGATTTTTGTCAATTTTAATCAAATATGACAGGAAAACTCCTCTATTCAAACACGCGAAAAGCCTCCAAAATTTCACTCAGAAGCACCCCAATGCTGACCAAGGAGAAACAATTATGCAAAAACTCTCAAGAAGGCAAATTCTCAAGGCAATCTCCGCTCTTCCGGCCGTCTCTCCGGCTACTTCCGTTCTTGCACAGGCTTCAAATCCCCAGCCTCAGGAATGGACGGGCTTTACCATTTGCGATTCTTGCAACCATGTACCTTCCTGCGGAATTCAGTTCCAAGCACAAGGCAATAACATCATCAGTATCCAAAACTGGAAAGAAAATCCGCGTCACTGGCTCTGCTCTAAAGGCATGAGCACTCTGCAGCGCTTATATAACCCGAATCGTCTGCTTTACCCGATGAAACGCACGGCTCCCAAAGGGGCTGCCGATCCGGGATGGGTTCGTATTACCTGGGATGAAGCTTACAAGACGATTGCAGCCAACATGCTCGCCGCCAAGAAGAAATACGGCCCCGAGTCTGTCATGTTCTATGCCGGCGACCCGAAAGAACCGAGACCTTCTATTTACCGTTTGGCTCGCTATTTCGACTCTCCCACTTGGGCCACAGAATCCTCCGCCGCTTGCCACTCCGGCTGCATGATGGCAGAACAGCTGAACTTCGGACAGCCGAACAACGGCGCAACTCCGACGAAAGATACTAAGGTTTACATGATCATGGCCACCAACGTTTGGGCTCAGCCCCTGGGTTGGTGGGAAGCCATAAAGGCTGCAACAGCACGCGGCTGCAAGATCATCACAGTTGATACCAGAAGAACCAAAGCCGCAGAAATTGCCGATATCCATTTGGCTCCTGCCATTGGTACGGACGCCGCTTTGGCTGCCGGTATCGCCCGCGTTCTGATCAAAGAAAACCTTATTAATAAGCCCTTCATTGATCAGTGGACACATGGTTTCGAAGAGTACGTCAAGTACGTTGACCAGTTCACACCCGAAAAGACCCAGGAAATCACCGGCGTTCCGGCCGACAAGATTGTCGCCGCGGCTCGCCTCTGGGCTCAAGGACCGGGATCTTTCACTCTGACTACTCAGTCTCTGTCTCACAACTCCAACGGTGTGAACAACACTCGCGGTCTGCTCCTACTGCCAATTTTAATGGGCTATATCGACATCCCCGGCGGCGTTCCTTTCGGTCAGCCTCCCAAAGGCTTGTCCATGGCTGCATTCGGTCTGCACCCCGCTATGGCCGATAAGAAGTGGTGGAACTCTCCAGAAGTAAAAGTTCGCCGCCTAGATAAAGATGAACTTCCGCTCTGGCATGATCTACAGGATCAGACAAGCCCGAACAACCTGCCTGAATGGGTTCGTGACGGTAAAGTCAAAGTCTTCTGCGGGTGGGGCTTTAACGTCAACATTTGGCCGCAGCCTGATGTCTATAACGACGCCCTCTCGAAATTAGACTTTGCATTCGCAACGGACTACTTCCACCGCAAAGACAGCCACCGAAACATGGATATCATTCTTCCTGCTGCGATGAACTATGAACGCCATGCTCCCTTCGGCTGGTACGGTCCTAACATTGCCGTTCGCAAACCGATCAAACCGCTCGGCGAAGCTAAAGAAGACTGGCGTATTGCTCTGGAACTCGGCTGCATTGTTGATAAACCCGAAAACTTCTTCGATGGCGATCCCGAAAAAGCCCTCGACTTCATCCTTCATCAGTACGAAGGCGGCGACCTCGTTAAGTTTAGAAATGCATTGCCTCAGATCAGCCGCATCCCGGCACCGAAGCCCGGCTTCAAGAAGTACGAAGACGGAAGACTCCGTCCTGACGGCAAACCCGGTTTCAACACTCTTTCCGGCAAGCTGGACTTCTTCTCGGATCGTGCCGCCAAATTCGGCTATCCCGGCCTTCCGGTTTACAAACCGATGACCGAGCTCAGCAAGGATTTTGATCTTCGCTTGATGAACGGCTCACGCAAACCGTACATCACGCACAGCAAGACGCGTACGGACCAGCCCTACCTGATGGAAATTGAAGACTGTCTGCACGTCAACATCAACCCGAAAGACGCGGAAGCCAGAGGTATTAAGGAAGGCGATACGATCCTCATCACTTCCCCGTATGGCGGTCCTGTAGAAGCTAAAGCAGTGGTCTCTCTGATAGTTCCTGTCGGCACGATTGACGCTCAATATGGCTGGCTCGACAACCAAAATACCCAGAAACTCATGAACCGCGGCAATCGCGACCCGCTGTCCGGCTATCCGAGCTACTTCGAAAATCCCGTCCGTATTGAAAAGAAAGCCTAAGGAGATCGTCATGAGCAAATATGGAATCATTGTTAATGCTGACGACTGCGTCGGCTGCCACGCCTGCTTCGTCGCTTGTAAAGAAGAAAACCAAGTTGCGCCTGGTGTGAAGTGGAACCATTTGGAAAGACTTGAGCATCCGGCTGAAGAAGTCATCGAATACTTCCGAGTATCCTGCATGCACTGCGAAAATCCAGCTTGCATGAAGGTGTGCCCTGTAAAAGCCGTTTACTTCGGACCGCACGGTGAAGTTCTGATTGACCAGAAAAAGTGCATCGGTTGCAAAGGCTGCTTAGCTGCCTGCCCGTACAGTGCTCCTAAATTCTCTGATCCGAATAAGCAGTCTTACTTCGGCGATCTGAAGCCGCTCGGCGGCAGATCTGCCAGTCCGACAGCTTGGACAACGCGTATCCCCGGAAAAGCCGAGCACTGCACTCTGTGCACGCATCGTACTTCCCAAGGACGCTTGCCTGCCTGCGTTGAAGTTTGCTCGACTAAGGCTTTGCAATTAGTTGACTACGACAATCCGACTGATGCTCAGAAGGCCTTGATCGCTAAGGCTCAGATCATCAATAAGGATGCCGGCACGTCTCCAAAGATCCGTTTCATTTCTTCGATTACTGATTTTGGAGGTATGAAAGTCAAAGCCTAAGCTTTGAATAGCGGTGCCGAAAGCGTGCGGCACCGCCTCGTGTCTCTTAGGTATTTTTGGGCGGGTTGTTGACCCGCCTTTTTTATCCTTCGTTCACAACAATGCCGGCAAATCTCGCCGGCATCTCATGTTGAAAAACAAATAATCGATTAGTTATTGGCTATGCGTTTTGCTGCTTCCTCTCCGGAAATTCTGCCGAAGGTAATCGTCTCGGAAATCGAGTTGCCTCCAAGTCTATTCTTTCCGTGCACACCGCCGGTGACTTCCCCTGCGGCAAATAAACCTTCGATGACTTTGCCATTCTTATCGATTACCTTAGCCTGCGGATTGATCTTCAGGCCGCCCATGTAATAGTGAATCGCAGGAGTGACTTCAATCGCATAGAAGTTCGGAGTATCCACCTTGGCTGAGATCTTCGGACGACCGAATTCCGGATCGTTTCCCGCTTCAGCATACTTATTGTATTGGGCGATCGTTGCTACCAGATTCTTAGGATCAATTCCGGCGTTTTTGCCAAGCTCTTCCAAGGTCTTGCCTTCTTTTGCGAGACCTAGTTCAAAAGCAGCACCTGTCTGTTTAACCTTGTCTCTAACTTTTTGGTCAAAGATTTCGTAGGCAACGCCTCCGGTCTGTTTCGAAACCGCAGCACTTGTTTTATCCCTTGTCGTCAGTTCGCTAATAAAGCGTTTTCCTTCTTTATTTACAAAGACGGCACCTGCTCCTCGAACCGTCTCGGAAACGATCACCGGCGAGCCGACAAGAAGTGTCGGATTCAACTGGATCTCCTTGGCATCAACAACGGCAGCACCGACATTTTCGCCGAGGATAATGCCATCGCCCTGACTACCCGGTTGGTTAGAAGTTTTTACTTCAGGGCTAATATCCGGGCGAAGCTTCTGGATTAGCGCAGGATTGGCACCAATACCTCCTGTCGCAAGGATGACCGCTTTCGCATCAATCTGATAAATGCCAGTATGTTTGCCTTTAACCAAAGCTCCGGTAATTTCTCCGTTGTGGCCTTTAATGAGTTTGACCAGCTTGGTATTGAGACGAAGGTCTAAATTCGACTTAGCAGCCTCGTCTCTGAAGAATTTAGAAAGATAAGGGCCTACGAAAGCGCCGCCGGCCGGTCCATGCATACGTGCCGCGGAGGATCCACCGCCTTGGCCCACATGACTTAACGTTGCTCCGTGCTTATCAAGCCATTCAATTGACTCATTAGATTTATCAGCAAGAACTTTCACGAGATCAGGATTAGAAACATTCTTTCCGCCCTTCATGGTGTCGTCAAACATCAGCTGCGGATTATCCTCGATGCCAGCCTGCCTCTGGAATTTTGTTCCAGCAGCATTCATACCGCCGGCTGCCAATTGGCTATTACCGCCCGGGACGGCCATCTTCTCAATCATAATGAGATTTTTAACGCCGGCTTCTCTTGCGGCCATTGAAGCCGTGAAACCAGCCGCACCGGAACCGACAATCAGCAGGTCGGTTTTTTCTACTTTTACGGGTTTCAATCCTTCATATTTTGACAAATCGTCTGTGAATTTAGCCTTCAAACCGCTTACACCCTGCTTCATCTTGTTCAGAGACGGGAAATCGTGGCAGTTAGTGCAATAAGCTACGCTGGGTACATGGCCAGAGTGACAAGCTGTACATTGCATTTGGCCGATGTGGCTCTTATGAGGATTAGGACTTTGGGTGCTTGTCTCTGCCCCCATTTGCTCTAAGGATCCATGACAAATGACGCATTGTTTATTGATCTCCGTCTCTGAATCTGAGATGACATTCGTCGTATGACATGCAGCGCAGTCAAGTCCTTTCTTCGTATGAACGCCAGCTAAATAAGCTGCTTTATCTCCGCTCATATATTGTTTAGAAAGGTCAGCATTAAAAGGGGCGGCAGAGGCTGTATTAACAAATGCAAAAGACAGCACACCCGCCATCAACGCATACGCTACTGATGGTTTAAACATTTTACTCTCCTTGTGGACGAGCTAATCTCGTGATTAAATTATGTGAGTTAGAGAGGAGAATTTCTATTTCAAAATAGCTAAGATCGCGTTAGGTTTTATCTAATGCCATTTGCCTAAATGTTTCACTACGATCTCAATGACTTGCTGTTATTGCAAGCAATTTCGGACTGTCAAAACTTAACGAGAGGAGCCGAAAAAATCGGTCTTACCGCTCCCTCCGCATCCGTTCGTATTCGAAAATTAGAGGATGCTCTTAAAGTTAAGCTTCTAAAAAGAAGCCCTAAGGGCGTTGAATTAACCTCTGCCGGAAAGTTAGTGGTTGATCAATCAAAAAAAGTTTTCTGGGCATTTGAGGGGATGGCTTCTTCGCTTCGGCCGTTCATACGTAAAGAAGAAGGACTAATCAAAATCTTCGCTAATTATGGCGCGGCTGTTGATTTCCTCCCTTATGACCTCGCCGAATATATGACAATCCATAATGAAATTTCCTTCGTGTTGGAACAGCGGCCCTCTATTGACGTCGTCAGAGCGGTTTCCACGGGCGAAGCAGACATTGGAATCTCCGTTTGTGAAGTTATCCCTGAGTCATTAAGAAGCTTCCCGTACCATGAAGATAGGTTAGTAGCCATCGTTCCCGAAAAGCATCCGTTTGCCGATCGAGCTCGCGTCGACTTCAAAGAATTACTGGTTTTCGATTCTGTCGGCCTATCTCAAAATTGTTCCATGCAGCTTTTCCTGTGTAAAAAAGCTGTGGATTTGGGTTTGCCAATGAAACTTAAAGTGCAGGTAGACAACCCAAACATTCTCTTTGAGTTCGTTTCTGTAGGGGTCGGCTACGCCATCGTTTCCCAAAAGACGTTGGAGAAAAAATCCCCTGAATGGAGATTTAAGACCGTCCAACTGAATGACCCTTGGGCTCAAAGAAAGTTAAAAATTTTCCTTCCGCAAACTAAAGACTGTGAATCCGACAGATTAGAAGAATTTAAAGATTACTTGCAGTCACGAGGATATATGGGAAAGAACGAGGGTAAGTATTAAAAACACATAGAGGGCAGCTGCAGTGAATTTTGTGAAAGATCCTTCTACCTTCCTCCAGATACAAATCCGCCTAATTTTCTTAGCCAATTTGAGTTGAACCCCCTCAATTTTCCCTAACTCTTGATTAAAAATTTCGCCCTATTATCCTCAAGCTGATACAGTCTCTTCTAACTGACAAAATCTGCGCAGACCTTTCTGCGCCACTCCCAAGGAATCACATGGATTACACAGAAATTTCTCGAGAAGAATGCTCCGAGGCATTAGCAAAAATCATCACCGTCTTAAGCGAAATTATTCTCGACCCGCATGAGAATAAAACTTCCGTCTACCCCAAGGCTGCAGAAGCTTTTAACAGCATTGCCGATGAAGTCGGTTTTGACGGCCCTCGGTTCGGCGAAGTCACTTTTAATGAAGACTTTGACCGCGATGCCGCCAAACTCTTTTACGGCGTCGGCGACACCACCATCGGCATGACGCATTCATTCTGGGCCGGCGGTCTGATTACCGTCACAGGACAAAACACCCACGAAGCTTTTAAAACGTATCTCAGCAAAGGACTTCAAAACACTTCCAACTTGCCCGACGACCATCTGGCAGTCGAGCTTGCATTCCTCGGCCACCTTTTAGCCGAAGATAAAATCGAAGAGGCCCAGCAGTTCGTTAAAAATGAAATCCTTGCCTGGTGGCCGACTGCAGAACAGAATATCGACAGCAAGACACAAAACTCCGGTATCAAGGCATTCTTCGCCTCTGTCACCGCCGCTTTAAAGTTTGTAGAAGCCTTGTAATTGCCCTGTGTGAACATGTTCACACGTTCTTCCGACCGCCTTTTCTAAGGCGGTTTTTGCTTTAGTTTTCGAGTCTTTCTATCTTCGATTGACGATGATTGCAGGACTAAACTATTGGCAAATTCCAAGGAAAAATAATGTTAGCCGCCACAATACTTCATTCACTATCCGCGGTCTGCGTTTTACTCATCGTGATCGGCTTCGGTGTATTTCTCGCACGCAAGGGCTGGTTCGATGCGCCATCGTACCGCGGCATTGTGTCTAAACTCGTCAACGCCGCTCTGCCGTGCTTTCTGTTTTATTCCGTCATTTCTAAGTTTTCACACGGTGAACTTTATAACTTATTGAAGTTTGCAGGGCTTCCGTTCCTTACCGTTGGCCTGAATTTCTTGATCTCCATCCTCTTCATTAAGCTCGGTTGGGTTCGGCCTCACATGAAAGGAACATTCATTGCCGCGTTTACCGGCGCGACCGTTTTGTTCGTCGGCGTCCCCTTGGTACAGACAATGTACGGCTCGGACGGCATTCCTTATTTGCTCGTCTACTTCTTTGCCAACTGCGTCTTCATTTGGACCGTCGGCATCTTTAACATTCAGCTAGACGGTGCCCGCCGTGGAATGACAGAAGAACCTAAAATTTTTTCCATCCGCGGACTCAAGATGCTGCTCTCGCCGCCTTTGATGGGCTTCCTTATCGGTTTGATCGTTGTCCTCCTGTCGATTCCCGTCCCCAAGTTCATCGCTCAGTCAACGCATACAATCGGTCAATTAGCGACACCGCTGGCATTGGTCTTTGTCGGAATTACGGTTTGGCAAATTGGTTGTGAGAAACTCAAAAAACTCCCGAGAGAAGTCTGGCTGATTCTCCTCTCCTGCTACGTCATTCGCCCGATTACGATGTATTTGTGCACAATGTCTTTAGACATGGACCCGCTCATGCGGAAGTGCTTCATCTTGGCTTCCGCGCTGCCGGTTTCTTCCGTCATTGCCGTGCTCTCTAAAGCCTACGGCGGGGACGAAGAATTTGCCTCTGAAGCCATCGGCGCAAGCACTGTTGCCATGATCTTCGTCCTACCCTTCCTATTGATTGCTGTTAACCTCGTCAACTGACTCCGGTTTGAAACGAATCACGAAGTCGGTGCCTTTACCGACTTCGGATTTGAGCGAAATGCTCCAGCCTAATGCCTCGGCTGCACGCTTTGAAATCGCCAGTCCCAACCCGAATCCCTGATAATGGCCGCGACCGCCTTGACCGGCCCTAAAACCGCGGTCAAAAACCTTTTCTCTATCTTCTTCTTTTATTCCGATCCCTGTATCACGAATGATGGCTTGATCTTCATCAACGATGACGGTCACCGAACCCTTGTCCGTGTAGTGAATAGCATTGAAGACGAGGTTATCGAAGATCGTTGCGCCAAGTACTTCGTTAAATGTCTGCTTGGGCATGTTCTTCATTTCGATAGAAAGCTTCAACCCTTTGTTTTCGGCTTTTTGTTTCCACGACTCTTTCAAGCCGGCAATGAGTTCGGGCATTGAGCAAAGCGCGTTGTTCTGACCTGTTCGAGCGCGTCCGATATTTAAGAAAACTTCCGCCATCCCTTTGATTCGAGAAGAGGCATTCTGTGCACGACGAATTAATGTTTTTTGACGGTCGTTGCCTTGAACCTGTTCATTGAGAAGTTCGAGACTCGTATCGATCACCGTCAGAGGAGTACGAACCTCGTGACTGACCTCGGTGGAAAACGCTCTTTCCTTCATCGCGAGGACTTTGAGTTTGGAAACCAACACTTTAAAAGAGCGTTCCAATTCTCCGATTTCGTTTTCCGGCCAGTGCCCTTTAAAGATTTCTTCCGTGTAGATTTTGCCGTTCTGAATCAACCCCTCGGCTCTTACCGCTTCCTTAGTCAGCTGTCCTAAAGGAGACAGCAGCTTGCGGCCCAAATACCAACCCACAAAAGAGCAAATCGCAATAAGAAGCAGGAATCCGACTACGCCGATTCGAAAAAGATGTCTCTCCCAAATCTCAAAATTGCCTTGATGACGCGTCAAAACATAACGCTTCCCGTTGATGATTTTGGTATAGGTATGAAGATCTTCGCCGTCCGTAAATTCCGTATATCCTTGCGGATTGTGTCTGAATAGGTCCGGGATCTCACGGCTGGGATCTCCTTCAATATAAAGGCGGGAAACCTGATCAAGACGCGGCGGCTTCCCCTGCAGGATATCTGCAGTCACAACAGTCTGCAGCATATCGTCCATCACAGATGCCATGAGCTTGCTCTCTGCCGTCTCTAAAACGTAAACCAACGTGATGGAATACAGAACCGCGCAGGCGGCTGCTATCACGCCGCAAAGCATTCCTAATGACTGTTTGAGCGAACGACCTTTTGTCATTCTTCCAGATCCTCTTTTGCGCGTACCGCCCAGCCGAATCCGTGACGCGTTTCAATCAGCGGCTCTTCAAAAGGCTTGTCTACGATTTTTCTAATTTGATAGATATGAGCTCTCAAATTATCCCCGGCCACTCGCTGGAAGCCCCAGATCTCGTCCTCAATTTCTTCACGAGAAACCACTTCTGGGCTTTTCTGCATCAAAAAGGCCAAAATCCGGAAAGCTGTCGGATTGAGTTTGAGCTCCGTATCTCCTCGAAAAACCCGCTTACTGTCAAGTTCGAGTCTGAGGTCCCCGACTTGAAGAACCTTCTCTTCCGGCGTTGAACTGCGGCGAAGGACGGCCTGGATCCGCAGCAGAAGTTCAGCCAAGGAAAAAGGCTTCACGATGTAATCATCTGCGCCTTCGGAAAGGCCCATGATGCGGTCGTCCGTGCTGTCCTTAGCGCTCAGGATAATAATGGGGGTCGTGTTACCCCGGCTTCTCAGCTCGCGGCAAAGGCGCAGTCCGTCCATGCCGGGAAGCATGATGTCCAGGACGATGAGGTCGTATTTATTGACGATCGTTAAAGCCAGAGCTTTCAAGCCGTCATCCGTGTTGTCGGTCTGGTAATTTTTGGACTCTAAATATTCAACGAGGTTGAGCCTAATGTCCTCGTTGTCTTCCACAATCAAAATCGTCGGCATATCTGTTCGTTTTTAACGTAGTTTTCACGATCGCTTAACCCGTCCTTACAGATAAGAGACCCATACTTATCTTCCGATCGGTGCGGAGTTGTAGACGATGAATTTAAAAGTGCCAAAGAAGACCAATTCTTTCCTGGTTTGGAGCTTCAATGACATTCTAACGGTATTGCTTCCTTTATGGTTGCTCTGCCTAATTTCGGAGTTTCGCTACGCACCGATTGACTCATTTTTTGCAGCCCCGTTTTATCTTTCCGGGAATAATTGGTTCGGGACCGGAAGTTTTTTCTTTTCAGCAGTACTCCATAAAGGCGGCAAGTATGTCGCAGTTGCTGTTGCGGTGAGCTCGCTGATTCTTTTTCTGCTTTCCTATTTGAAGCAGTTCGCCCGATTAAAACCTTACCGAAAGGTCTGTCTGTACGTCGCGCTTTCTATTTCGGCCTGTGCGCTCATCATCAGCGGTTTGAAGTCCTTATCTGCCTCTCCATGTCCTTGGTCGCTTCCGCAGTACGGCGGAAGCGGCAGCGCCGGAAAATGTTTCCCCGCCGGCCATGCCTCTTCGGGTTTTTGCCTCTTTGCGCTCTACTTTGCATTTCGGCAGCTCAAATTTAAGAAAGCATGGATTTTTCTTATCCCCGCCTTTGTTTTAGGATGGATCTTGGGGCTTGGGCGTCAGGCGCAAGGCGCACATTTCCTCTCTCATTCTTTTGCGACGATGTTTTTGGACTGGGCCATTTGCGCCCTGTTCTACAGGTTATTTTTCTTTCCAAAAGCTCCGATAAGAATTCGCCAAAAACCCATTTCTACGCTTCCTTATTGCTTAATATCGGCCTTCTTCCTTACTTTCATTTTTAACCTGCCGTTCTTCTCGAAAGCATGTTCGGCTTTGAAGTTTTCGCCATCTGATTTATGGCTGCTTGCAGTTTGTGCTTTTGTTCTTTTTTCTGCGTTTTTCGCGGTTCTCCGGCTCTTAAACTACAGCTTCTTAATCAAGGCCTTTAGTTTATTCTTCACAGTCTGCGCCGCCGGAGCCTTGTATTTCAATTATCAGTACGGAACCATTATTAATTCGGAGATGATGCGCAATGCGCTCGCCACTGATACGGCAGAAGCCGGAGAACTTCTAACTGCTAAGTTCTTCTTAGAATTCGCCTTTCTATGCCTTCCGCAGTCCTATCTGACTACCTTTGTTCCGATTAAGCATTCTTCTTTTGTACGCGGCTTATTCCAAAGTTTAATGGGACTAGTCATTGGCGTTTGCTTCTTAATGCTCAATTTCCAGGGCGTCTCTTCGCTTATTCGCTCCGAGCCGGTTCTTCGAAATTTAATCTCTCCGGTGAACGTTTTCAGCGGAACCTACAAAGCCGTATTTAAGGACGGTTCCACAGAAGTTGATACACCTCGCATTGTCGTCGATCCCAAACCCACGCTTGGAGCCAGTCACAGCAAAGACAAAGGAACGCTTTTCATTGTTGTTGTCGGAGAAACCGCTCGATTAGCTAATTGGGGCCTTGCGGGATACCATCGTGACACAACACCTCAGCTGCGTGCCAGAAATGTGATTCCGTTCAGTAAAACGATCTCGTGCGGAACCAGTACCGATGTCTCTTTGCCTTGCATGTTCAGCAGAGTTGGTCGAGATCACTACGACAGAGACAGAATCCTGAAAGAAGAAAGCCTCTTGCCGATTCTGCAAAGAGCTGGTGTCAACGTGTTTTGGGTGGATAACCAATCCGGATGCAAAGGTGTTTGTAAAGGTGTTCCGTCCTTGTCAATTTCTAAAAACAAGGCCCCTTCTCTTTGCTCAGGAACGAGATGCTATGACGAAGCCTTATTGGCAGGTATAGATACTTCAGAAATCTTGAAACCCGGCAAAACTACGGTGGTCTTTATGCACCAGCTCGGCAACCACGGCCCTGCTTATTCCAAACGCTATCCTAAAAACTTTGAAGTCTTTAAGCCTGTCTGCACGGATGAAAAGCTCAACAACTGTACGAGGGAAGAGATCGTCAATGCTTATGACAACGCAATCCTTTACACCGATCACTTTTTAGCCGGCGTCATTGACTGGTTAAAGGGTCTGGACGGTTTTGATACGGGTCTGCTTTATGTCAGTGATCACGGAGAAAGTCTCGGCGAAAACAATATGTATCTGCACGGCGCACCGGAATTAATCGCACCGAAAGAGCAAAAAGAAGTGCCCATGCTGTTATGGCTATCCAAAGGTTTTGAGCAAAAATTCGGCCTAAATGATGTCTGCCTGCGGGAGCAGGCAAAAGCGGACGCTTCTCATGACCAGCTCTTTTCTTCGCTTCTCGGACTTCTGGACGTGAAGTCTGTTGTCTACGACCGAAAGAAAGATTTCACGGCAAGCTGCCGTGTTCCTGAGAAAACGTCCGACTAATGCTATTTGCTTAATCTGTACAGGAGAAAAGGTCAGAGGTTTCCGCCTTTCACTGGCTTGGTTTCTGCAATCTTGGCCGGATCCCCGAGTTTCTCTTTGAAGAAATTCACTACGCTATTGATAATGTTCGGCTGATACCAGGCAAGGTCACCATGCTTTGCGCCTTCTACCAAGATATATTTCACATCTTGATTCTTCGATTTCAAAGCCCGATACATACTTGCGCTTTGCTCAGGACTAACTAATGGATCCGCACTTCCGTGGAAAAGCAGGAACGGCGGTTCGTTGCCGTCGACGTGTCCGAGCGGGCTGGCATCAAGCATTTTCTTTGGATCTTTCGTAATGCTTTCACCCGGGAAGGTATTAAATGCAGGACCGTTGACCAAGAGCGCCTCAGTCACTGCAGGAGAATCATGCACGACGCGAATTTCTTCCGAGAAGCCTTCGCCGACATTGCGAAGGTCTGACAACCCGTAAAGAGACACGACGGCTTGAACGTCAGACGACTGGTTCAAAAAGTCACCTTTATCGAATTGTTTTTCACCATTGGTAGCCCCCGACATTTGAGCAAGGTATCCGCCGGCAGAGTCACCGAGAACTCCGATCTTCGAAGGGTCAACGCCGTACTCTTTAGCATGCTCACGCAGGAAGCGAACCGCAGCTTTGGCGTCATTAACTAATGCCGGATATTTTGTCGGGACCGTACGATATTCGGCTGCCGCAACAACAAATCCTGCCTTAGCTAAGGCTGTTCGCATTTCGGTAAATTTTTCATAATCTGCAGAAGTAAAACCGCCGCCCGGGAAGTAAATAATTGCGGGCTTTGCCTTGCCGTCACGAGGAATCATCACGGTCATGCGGAGGGCTCGATTGCTTCTCAAGCCTTTAATCTGGGAATAAATAATTCCCGACATTGAGTCGATCTGGCCATTCTCAATTTTCGGCTGCATTAATTCTGCGCCCTCTGTATAGCCGGGCAATTTAGCGTTTGCAATATTAGTCATCACCAAAAAGGCCCCACTTAAGACAAATAACTTCTCTAGCTTCATTCATTTCCTCCTCAACGGCACTTCTCTCTGAGTTTCTTTGGATTTTACTTTTTCGTTCCCGAGCACAGCTACTAAAGCATTTAAGGACGCTCTCTAAGTACAAACCATTAACATAATCCTGCAAAAGGAACAGTCAGCTTAATCTGAGTGAAAGACCTTCTCCGAGACGCCATCCGCGACTAACATCAATCTAATATTCCTCTTCGGAGTGATTCATGAGAACAAAATTAATCGTCGGCTCCCTCCTTGCCCTCTCCGCTCTGTCAGCCTCTGCGGCGCTTCTTGATTCCGTCAATATCCCTAAAACGCCTCAGCAGGAAGCAAAAATCGAACTCGGCAAAATGCTTTGGTTTGATCCAAGACTTTCCTTATCGGGCAAAGTCTCCTGCAACACCTGTCACGATCTTTCCACAAACGGTGCAGATACGAAGCCACTTTCTATCGGCTACGCGGGACGAAAAGGAACCGTAAATTCTCCGACAGTATTCAATGCAGAAAAGCAGATTGCGCAGTTCTGGGACGGAAGGGCAAAAACATTAGCAGAACAAGCAACGGGCCCTATTACTAACCCTCTCGAAATGGCAATGACGCCGGAATTAGCAGAAGGAGTCATCCGATCCATTCCCGGATACAGACCCTATTTTGAAAAGGCCTTCGGAAGTAAGAATCCGACATTCAGTGAAATTGCGGAAGCTCTAGCGGCCTTTGAAACAACATTAACAACGCCTAACGCACCTTTTGAACGTTATTTGAAAGGCGACAAAAACGCTCTTACTCAGCAGCAAATTGACGGCTTGAAATTGTTTAGAAGATCCGGCTGCATCCGTTGTCACAGCGGAAATCTGTTAGGCGGAACTTCTTTCCAAAAAGTCGGCTCCGTTCGGCCTTACGTGACCGACAATTCCTCCAAAGGGCGTATGGATGTCAGCGGTAAACCTTGGGACGAAATGATGTTTAAAGTTCCGACACTTTTGAATGTTGAAAGGACGGCTCCTTATTTCCATGACGGGGCTGTTAAAACGTTGCCGGATGCTGTCAAAAAGATGGCCGATATCCAACTGGACATGAACCTGAGTGAGAAGCAAGTTGAAGAAATCGTCGCCTTCCTCGAGTCTTTGAACGGAGAACTTCCTAAGATTGAAAAACCTACTCTTCCGCCAAGCGGCCCGGAAACTCGGAAATACATCGAGGAAGTCTACTGATTTCCAACCATTGATTCACATAACCAACGGCTTGAACCTCAAGGTTCCGGCCGTTTTCTCTTCAGTTTTGATAACCGGAAGGCAAAAAAAGCACCTGAGAAATAAATTTCAAGTGCTCTTAACCAATCGGAAAGATACAGCCGAATTGCTCGGCGGAATGCATCTTTCTCAACCTCAAATCCCAAGGAGAAGTGACAACATTCAATTGCCACAACTGCATATTAGCATAATCCACTAGGTAAAAACCCTCCTGTCCGAATATGCATCCTATTTTAGGGTGAACTCTCCCCACGCTAACGCATGGGGCTTCCGTTGTTGTCAACGGTTTCTTTCTTCCTGCTTCTCAGAGTCTCCTGAGCACTGCTCCGAGTCCTCTCCACAGGCTCACATCTGCTTTAGCAGACGGGGCAGTTCCTGCCTAGGCTGAAGCACAAGCCGGCTTGTGCCTTAACCTCATTGTTCTTCTAACCTCCTTCGGCTTTATCCCTTCCGAATGGAATAACTCCACGGCCTTTGCCTTAATGACCTCGGCCGCATTCCTGTCCGCATTTTGAGTAAAACCGCAGTGTGTACAACGAAACAGCGCTTGACTCTTTCGATTAGTTTTTGCTTGACAGCCGCACCGGCTGCAAGTCTGCGAGGTGTAAGGGGCCGGGACTTTGATAATCAACTTTCCAGCTCGCTGTGCTTTATATTCGATAAATCTCTCTGTTAAACCCCACGCTTTTTCCAAGATTGCCTTATTCAGACCGGCCTTCGCATTAGCTCCGTTCGGCAGAAATTCTTCGTCTTCAAATTTCTTTGGCTCAGGCCTTGCGGTCATGGACTTTATCTTCAGATCCTCTATTCCGATGATCTCGACAGATTCATTGCCGACTATCGCGTGACTGGTCTTATGGGCAAAATCTCGTCTAACGTAAGCAGCATACCGGCTGCAGCAACGGGCCTTCTCTTTAGCTTTCTTCCAGTTGCTGCTTCCTTTGATGCGTCTGGCCATCATCCGTTGGTAATGCTTCTTTCTTCGCTCCGACGCTTTAAGGCGGTCCTTTTGAGTCTGAGAGTAATCAAAGCGTCTTCCGTCGCTGAGCTGAAAAGGAGTGACTACACCTCGATCAATTCCGACGCTTATATTCAGCAGCTCGTCCTTTCCGTATTGACTTAGCCGCGCAATCTTTTCCGCTTTAGTTTCCGGATACTGTTGGAACTCTTCCTCACAGGAGAACGAAATAAAGATTTCGGTCCCGGAGCTTTTCAGGTGAACCGATACTGGTTCAGTGAAAGGCCGATGTGCCTTGAAAAGGAACCTGCCTCCGGAAATCGTTTTGGTCCCCACAGATAGCTCATACCAATTTTTGGACACTTGTTTAATGGAAAACAATTCCTGCGTGAGCCAAAGTGAACGGTCTGCCCCTTTAACCCTTTTCGGGATTGGCTGTCGAGTAATACCGGCAAAGTAATTGCTCCACGCTTTCTTATGCAAAACTGCCCCGTTCCGGAAGATCTGGCTCGGAACTTTGTGCATCCAGGCATATGCCCCGTCTTCCCGATTGATAAGGTGAGAATATTTCTGATCTATAGGAGGAAGCTTTCCGCCGAATTTCCGAAAAAAGCCAAGAAAGTACATTCGCTCTTGAACCAGAGCGTTGTAAATGAGCATTTGCGCGGCGGACCATGTAAAGAACATTTCTCTCGATTCTTTACCGAGTGCCTTAACTCTATATTTCCTCCCGGTGATCATAAGAGTGATTATAAAGAACTACTCCGGCTCTTTAGTCTGCTCGACCCGCCGACTGACGTCGGGGGAATGCGCAAACATTTTGTTCAATTTGCCAAAGTCTTTGCCGCTTGGAGAACTTCAATGATGCGGGCGTATTCTTTCTTTAATTCATCCGTATACTGATTGCCTTCTTCCCAGCGCCCGTTTTTAAACTCAAACTCTTGGGCTTTTAACGGTGTATGCAGGCTGGTAAAACCCAGCGTTGCAGTAATTCCTTTCAAAGAATGAGCTGCTCTTCTGGCGTCTTCTCTTCTATCTTCTTCAATTGCTTTGAAGAGCTCAGGAAATGTCGGCTCTTCTAAAAAACGAAAAAGGTACTTTTCATAGAGTCTTTCGTTCTCCGAGAAATAAGCCAGACCGTCAGTTAAGTTAATGCCGCTTTGGGCCAAGAATTCTTTTTGTTTTTCGTTCATCAAAATCCTCAAGATTTTTCTAATTTTCCGACCAAGAATAACAAACCGCACATCCGAATGAACAGAAGTGCGGTCTGAGTCACATAATCAGAAGATTAGTATTCGAAGGTTCCTTTCTGCAGGAGCTCCTTGTCTTTCATCATCAAGACGCCTTTGCTGTAAACGTCCTGAAGTTCCCAGTTCTCATCGAAGAGGCACAGGTCCGCGCTGTTTCCAGCGGAAACTTCGCCTTTGCCTTTCATTCCCAAGCCGCGGGCTACGTTGCGGGTAAGCAGCGGAAGAACTTTTTCAACGGCATGACCTCTTGCAATCAGCTTCTTGAGATCACGAAGGTTGCAGGCAACGCCTCCGACACCAAGACCGACCATTTCGCCTTTTTCATTAAAGCGAGGAACCGATCCGTGACCGTCTGAGCTCATCGTCATAATGGACGGTTCGATTCCGGCATCCCAAGCAGCTTCTACTGCGTCAGCAGGACTTTCAAAGCAGCAGGAACCCCCGGTTGTAATGTCGATACGGCCGCCTCTCTTCGCAAATTCAAGTGCTTTGCTGAAAACATACTTATCACGAGCACAGTGCGTCGGACGAATGTGACGAATCGGGAAACCGCGATTAACAATTTCTTCGAACATCTCAAATGCACCCGGGACGTTGCCAAGATGGATATGAAGAACACCAATCTTTCCGGCAATCATGCCGCCAACACGAATCTGAGTCAGAAGGTCAAGAACATTCTGCGTTGTCGGGAAAGACGAACGATGGTCGCCTAAGGCAATCTTGACGCCTAAAACCTCATGAACCATCAGCAGATCATTTTTGACAGAACCTGTCAGGGTTGTCGGGGGATAGGAATAATTGCTTGTGTACATCCAAGCGGTTACGCCTTCCTCGGTCAAAGCCTGAACTTTAGCCAAAAGATTCGGTAAAGAACGGGTGACGCTATCGGTTCCGGAAACTCCGACCAAACTCGTGGTACCGCAGGAGATCAGTTCGCTGAGAACAATCTCAGGTGTACGGCTGCGAGGGCCGCCTTCTCCGCCGCCACCGGTGACGTGAATATGCTGGTCAATGAAGCCCGGCGTCAGGATTTTGTCGGAAGCGTCAACTGTTTCCAGTTCGGGCAAAACAACCGTCAGATCTTTACCGACTGCGGCAATCTTGTCGTTAATTACCAGAACATCCTGAACTCCCAGATCATCCGGGTTGTAGACATGAGCACCTTTAATTAAATAAGCCATAGAAAGATCCTTTTATAAGAAGATTAAGCTGCTGGTTACAGAAACGATCACGGCAATGATCATGACCGGAATTGTGCGGCGAATCAGAGCAATCGGCGTTAAGCCGGTGATACCGGAAACCGCAATGATGACGCCGGCGATCGGGCTCATCGTCCGAGCAATACCGGCAGAGAGCTGAACCGGAACCGCAAGTGCCAGTGTCGGGATACCGACGGAGGAAGCAGCTTCAGGAAGAAGCGGAGAAAATGCAAAGAAGGCAGCGTTGCCGGAACCGGTGACGATCGCAGCAACAATCATGATGACGAGCATGACGATCAGCATGATGAACAAACCTGCGTTCTGGATAGAAGCAGCTGCCTGAATCATCGTGGAGATACCGCCGATCTTGTTTAAACCAAGAGCAAACATTTCCGCGCAAACGATCAAGCTGACGGTAGAGGTAAAGACCTTGCCCATTCCCTCAAAGATCGCCTGAGAATCTTTGCAACACTGTTTGAAATCGCGGCGAGTGGCGATATCGACAACCAAAGCAATAATCAGAGAAACGATGATCGCAGTAACGAGATTCAGTTTGATGGCTTTGTAGACCAAAGGAGAGAAGCCGATTAAAAGGCCCAGCGGCAGCATCGGCAGAATAGCGTAATAGGCAGGACCGGCACCTTTAAGAGCCTCGTCAACGTCAAGGGCGCTTTCTTTTGCGTCTTCCTTATTGGCGGCAGCGCCTTCCCTCTTGTCAAACCAGCGCTGTACGAAATAATGGCCGATTGCAACGGAGGCAATCGTGCAAAGCGCGACAGGACCTTGGCCTTGAACGAAGTAGTTCACAACGTCCATATTGCAGAGGTCAGCGGCACGCATGGCGTTGGAGCTGGACGGTCCTAAGTCCAAGCAGCAGGTTGTAGCGATAACGGCAGCTGCAGAAGTACGGGAAACGCCCAAAGCAACCAGCAGCGGATAAATAGAGGCCATCAGCAGAAGACCGAGTCCGACCGCAGAGTTCACGAACAATGCGATGAACTGGCCGACGACGTAAGTCAGAGCCAGCAGGACATAAGGAGAGCGAATGGCCTTCAGGGGCTTAACACACAACTTAACCAATGCTTTGCTGGCGCCGATACGGTCCATATAAACAGCAAAGCCGGCAATCGCCATAATGTTGAGACCTAAGCCGGGCAAGCGTCCCTTTAAGAGGTTTGTAAATGCCTGAGCAAAGTCAAACGCAAAGAAATTGGTGGAAGCTTTAGGAGCAACTGCAGGAACTCCTTCCAAATAAGCACAGAACAGGAGCAGCAGGCCCAAAAGCAAGAGGATGATAGGAGGATAGTAGTTTTTGATGACGAAGTAGCTGACCAACCCGATAGCGACCAGCGTAAGGATTACACCAACCATGTTGCACCTATGGATTTGAGTTAATAATTATGTGGTCATTCTAGAACTTTCATTTTTAGTTGGGAACGGTGTAACTTTTTGTTAACTTGTTGTTCTTATGAAAATCCTAAGTGTTATTCCTAAGCTCTTTTTTCCGATAGATGCAACACTAATGCGTACTAGAGGATAATTATTTGACAAAAATTTTTCTTAATTTTTCATTTTTCATTCACTTGAAGTTCACTCTCCTCTCCTTAAAATTCATTAGTAAAACAGCAGTGAACATCGCATAATTTTGGTATATATTGCTCGTTTTATGAATCTAAATGAAGAAAAAACTAGTATTTTACTAGGAAGGCGTAAAATAAAAGCCGTTAGAGAAGTACTCCTGAAGTTAACAAGCGCCGCTGGCAAGAATTATTCGCCGGCGGATTTTTTGTGCCTGAAGTTAACCTAAGCCGGAATTTTCAGACTAACGATTGCATCCAATTGATGACGTCATTGAGCTCTCTGTTTCGTATTTCGTGCTTCATATCGTATTTTTGTACGCGAACGGGATTGCCGCGCGCTCTCAAAAATTCTGAGGCCCTGTCAGACATTTCTTGAGAAATAAATTCGTCTTTAAGAGACACCGCTTGGAAAATCGGGACGTCTTTGGAGGCATCCGTCAGTTGGCTTATCAGCTGTTCTTCTAAAGGAAGGTAGGAGGACAGCGCAAAAACACCCGCAACCGCAAAAGGTTCCAAAAGTGCGGTTGTTAAAGCGATGACTCCGCCTTGAGAAAATCCGCCAAGAAAAATATCTTCGGGATTGACGCCTTGAGAAATCTCTTTTCCAATCAGGGAAGCAATCCGATCAGAGGATGCAAAAATTCCTCCAACGTCTGCCTCTCGGCGGAAGTCGGAACTTTTTACATCAAACCAAGCATGAACAGGCTCGCCGTTAAACTGCTTTACTTTAATGATCTGTGCTGTCGGAAGAATAAAAGAATAGCTTTCGCCAAGTCTTCTATATAAGTATTCAGCAACAGGACGAATAAAAGTTGCAGTCCCGGTCAATCCATGAAGAAGGATCACTCTTTTAGCTGCAAAAGGTGAGCCTATCTCAATAACTTCTTCTTCCATAGTATTGCCAAAAAAACGTTTTCTTAACTGCTGCATTTTAGAAACAACGGCTTCTTAGGACCCGTAGGAAGTGGAAATCTCCGACGTCGAAAAATTCTCCTGGCGTTTTACTAGCGAAGTGCTAATAAAAAGGAACCGTTCCGCAGGTCTTATTAGTCCGAATTTCGATCAAAAACCTTTCAGAAAATCAAAATGGACCGTAGACGCAGCTCGTCGAAGTCACAGCCTCTATTCGATCCAGAGCCTTCATTGATAGTTAGAATAGAATCGTTGAAGTGTAAAAAAATGATAACCAAGGAGTAACTATGATCGTTGTGCTTCCGGATGGAAAACTCATCAATCTCAATCTTGTCTGCTTCACCGATACCCGTTCTTTTAAGGAACCTGTTCGCTTCAGCATGGTTAACGGCGAATCCGTTTTATGCGAAATGACGGAAGATCAGTATCAGTCCATGCTGCTTTCCTTAGTTCATAACGAACCGCTCCACAAAGTTCTTCCCATCAAAGAAAAAGTTCAGAAAACCAAAATTGATTTCCGAGACTTCCCTTCTGTTTTAGAAGGTGAAAACTCTCCCGTCTGATTTTTCAGTTTCAAGGCAGCTTCGGCTGCCTTAGCTATTTCTGTCAGTTGATAACACTTTGTTTTTTCAATAAGGTAGTTATTTGCATTGCGCGAAGGATGATCTGTTTTATTTCTCACTTGTTGGATTCTTGTCTCATGGGAAGCCCGAGAAATAAACGTTTTGTATCGGCCTTGTGCAAAAAAAGTTCAACAAATCAAGCTGTCGTGGTTACAATTACGACTATTACGACGTTTCGTCGGTTAATTCAGAGGTCTCTATGAAATTACTTACCGTTGCCGCAATGGCATTTACGCTGTTGGCAGGATCTGTTAATGCTGCCGAACAACTGAACGCATATTCCATCATGCCTGAAAAATATGCTTCTAAAGTTTTCGCAGAATTCACAAAAGATACAGGCATCAAAGTAAACTTCATGCGTTTCTCTTCAGGCGAAGCTCTGGCCCGTCTGAATGCAGAAAAGAAGAATCCTCAGGTTGACGTTATGCTCGGCGGACCTGCCGACACATACGCAGCCGGCGTTAAGGAAGGCATTTTCGAACAGTATCGTCCGAAAGACTCCGACGCAATTCCCGCTAACCTGCGCGATCCTCAGAATCACTGGACCGGCATCGGTATCATTCCTCTGTGCTTCTTAACGAACACCAAGTTCCTGGAAAAGAACAAGATGCACGCCCCGGAATCATGGAATGACCTCCTTGATCCGCGCTACAAAAACAACCTCCAGATGGCCGACGCTCGTACTTCCGGTACGGCAACAGAACGTATCTACTCCCTCGTGAAAGTCATGGGCGAAGATCCTGCCTTTGCTTATCAGAAGAAATTAAACGGCAACATCCAGATGTACACCAAGAGCGGTGCAGGCGGTGCGATGCCAATCGCTACCGGCCAGTGCGGCTCCGGCATCTTCTACATCGTTGATGCACTCGACATCCAGCAGCAGGGCTATCCCGTTGTAATTACCTATCCGAAGGACGGCGTCTCCTACGGTATTGAAGCAACCGGTATCGTCAAAGGCGCCAAGAACATGGACGCTGCCAAGAAGTTTGTCGACTGGGCTACAAGCAAGAAATTTGCTGACTTCATCGTTGCAAACAAGATCAACTACGTTCCGACTCGTTCCGACGTTAAGACAAGCAATCCGCTGCTTGATCTCTCCAAGATCAACATGAAAGACGTTGACGTGGCTTGGAAGGGCGAAAAACGTAAAGAATATACAAACCGCTGGATTAACGAAGTCATTAAGTAATTTTTCACTGTTTTAACGTGATTTAAAAATTGTGGGGTTCTGCTTGGCCAAGTCGAACCCCCGTTTCATTAGGAGTACTTAAATGACGAGCGGAACTAAGCAGCAGAGGGACCCGGTGACATTGCTCACTATTTGCGTCCTTTGGCTCGCCATGGGCGTATTCGTCCTGTACCCGATCGTTCGCCTCCTGGCAATGACTTTCATTGTCGACGGTCACCTGACATTTGAAAACCTATTGCCGTTCCTCGCCAATTGGTATGACCGTCGCGCCATTGTCAACAGCATCATTCTGGCGTGCGCTGTCGGTTTTGCCGGTACGATCATCGGATTTATTTTTGCCTTTGCGGTAACGCGTTTATCGCTGCCGAAGTGGCTTACTTTCTTTATCAGTGCAGTAACGCTTCTGCCGCTGATTTCTCCTCCTTTCACATCAAGTATTGCGCTGACGCTTTGCTTGGGGCCAAACGGCATCATCCTCACAGCCTTAGGCTTGGAAAACTTCAATTTCTTCGGCTTCTGGGGCACGTTTATTTCAGAAACGCTGACATACTTCCCCATTGCCTTTATGACGTTGTCGACGATTCTCATGAGAATCGACCCGAACTTAGAAGATGCGGCCTATTCTTTAGGTGCCTCTCCTTTCAACGTTTTCAAATCCGTCACCTTCCCCCTGTCGGTTCCGGGTTTAGCCAATGCCTTCCTGCTCGTGTTCTCCTGCTCTCTCGCGGACTTTGCAACACCGCTGGTTCTGGGCGGGCACTCCTTCCCTGTGCTGCCGACACAAGCCTATCTGCAGATTACGGGTATGTATGACTTCAAGGGCGGCGCTGCTTTGTCCTTCCTGCTCTTGATTCCGGCCTTGGCCGTATATGCTCTGCAGAATTTCTGGGTTAGCCGTAAGAGCTTCGTTACCGTCAGCGGTAAAGCAGGCGGCAGAAGTTCTATTAAGGGCCCCGGCGTTTTGATTTCCTCAATCGTCATCGGCACCGTTGCTTTCATTACGGCTTTTGTCCTTTATCTTTATGCCATCATTTTGGTGGGCTCAGTGGTAAAAGTTTGGGGCGTCGATAATTCACTGACGTTTGAAAACTACCATTACGTCTTCACTTTCGGCATGAAGGCCATTAAGGACACATTGCTGATTGCATGTATCGGCACGCCGCTCGGCGGTTTGCTCGCAGTTCTGATCGGTTATGTTTGCAAATGGCTCAAGATTCGCGGTCACAAGACTTTGGAAACCGTCTCCCTCTTGAACTATACATTGCCGGGTACTGTGGTCGGTATCGCCTACATCATTGCCTTTAACGACCAGCCCCTGGTTCTGACCGGCACGGTTTACATTCTTATCGCTGCTTACGTCTTCCGTTACTCTTCTGCGGGTATCCGTAACGTAATCGCAGCCCTGACGCAGATCGACCCGTCTATCGAAGAAGCTTCAACAAGCTTGGGCGCTTCCTCGGCCTACACGTTCAGGAAGATCACTGTGCCGCTGGTTCTTCCCGCGGTATTAACCGGTATGCGCTATTTGTTCATCCACTCGATGACAGCTATTAGTGCCACGATCTTCTTGGTCTCCGTAAACTGGACCTTGATTACAACACGTATTTTGGAATGTATGACTGAGCTGCAGTTTGCTCAGGCCTGCGCATTTTCTATCGTCTTAATTTTGATTGTCTTCGCCGCCTCTGCCTTTATGGCCTTAATGGCAAAAGTTCTTTGTCCGGTAGGCGATGCTTCCGGAGGACTCCGCTAAATGTCCGTATCTCTTACGCTTAAAAACATTTCTCGCAGCTACGTTAAAGACAACGAAAAGTTCTACGCTGTTCAAAACGTTAACCTTGAAGTCCAGCCCGGTGAATTTCTCACCTTCCTTGGGCCGTCCGGCTGCGGCAAGACCACGACTCTGAGAATGATTGCCGGCTTTGAAACACCGACCGAGGGTCAGATTCTTCTCGGAGACAAAGACGTCACGAAAATTCCTGCAAACGAACGCGGCATGGGCTTTGTGTTCCAAAACTACGCTTTGTTCCCGCACATGAAGATTTTCGACAACGTGGCCTATGGCTTACGTATCCGAAAAGAATCGAATGATGTGATCGCCAAGAAGGTCAAAGAGGCCCTTGCTATGGTCGGTTTGGAAAAAGCCGAACATCGCTATCCGAACCAGCTCTCCGGCGGCGAACAGCAGCGTGTGGCTTTGGCCCGTGTATTGGTTCTGAGACCTCAGTTAATTTTGATGGACGAACCGCTCTCAAACCTTGACGCCAAACTGCGTCTCCACATGAGAACCGAAATCCGCAGAATTCAGCAGGAACTGAAGCTCACCTGCCTCTATGTAACCCATGATCAGAAGGAAGCTTTGACAATGTCTGACCGCATCATGGTAATGAACAAGGGCAAGATTGAGCAGATCGGAACCCCGATGCATCTGTACGATGACCCGGCAACTCCGTTCGTCGCCGACTTTATCGGTCAGGCCAATCTGCTCTACGGCACACTCGTTTCCGTTGAAGATAAATACGGCATCGTTGATATTGCGGGACGAAAGGTCAAAGCCCGTATGGGCGTCTTGAATCCGCCCAAGGTCGGGGGAAAAGCGCTTCTCATCGTACGTCCGGAAAATCTGAATATCGGCGCTTCCGATAACTGTCTGGCTGTCAAACTGACCAACCGTCTTTTCGAAGGCGACCGCGTTGATTATCAATTTGAAGTCGTCAACGGTTTCAATCCGAAGCCCTATTCCATGTCCGTTCCTTTCCTCCCCGGAACTACATTACTTCCCGAGGGATCGACATTGGACGCCTCGTTTGTTCCGAACGCCGGCGTTCTCCTAAACGGTGAATAGACAGAACTAAAGCCGCAATAACTCAAGCCGCCTACGGGAATCTCGAGGCGGTTTGTTTTTTCCTGAGAAAAATTACTATCAACACCGAGGAGATTCCCAACATTTATCTCTACAATTGAATGGAATTATGGTGCACGCAACGGAATTTTTTATGAAAGTCCTCAGCCTATCTCTCGCCGTCATCGTCTTGGCTTTTTCTTCCGCTGTGTCAGCATCGGACTTTGAAGAAGACAAACAATATATTGCATGCCGCAAATCAGCATCTACAGATCGTCAATTAATTGCTTGTCAGGAACGCCTGCTCGAGCGTCTCAATATGTCTATCGCCAAGGCTCTCGATAGAAACATGACGCTTCTGACAGAAGGCGAAAAGCAAAAAGCTCTTCGCTATCAATCACAGTGGGAAAGCTGGCGCCAGAGCCATTGTGATTATTCCCTTCGTAAGCAAAATGATCAGCAGCATTTAAGTTTAGCTTGCTACTTGCAGGCGGCTCGTGATCGCTTGGATATGCTGGAAGGGCAAGAACTCGAAACCAACTCCAATTTCCGAGTCTGTTTGAGACGCGCAGGGAAGATTGAAAGCCATGAAATCCTCTGTCGCCAAGAAGAGTACCAAAGATTGGAACAAATTTTGTTCGGCACGGTTCAAGCTGCACAAAACTTAAGCCGGCAGCCAAAGAAAGTGCTGGAAGAACAGCTTCTCTGGGAAAAAGATCTCGCTAAAAAATGCAAACGCACAGCCTTTGCCTCCATAGAACAAGCGGCTAACAACTACAAATGCCTTTGCGATGAAATCAATAAACGCATACGCCAATTGATTCAAAAATAACCTGTGTACAACAGCAAAAAAAACAAATACCCGAGACCAAATTCTCGGGTATTCGTATTTTGTAGCCTTGCCGGTTAGTCTCCGGAATCCTGTGACCGGATAAATTGATCGTCCTTCGTGAAATAAAGTTTCTGTGTCATTTGGATGCTGACCCAAGTCACGATAGCGGCTGTTGCGGCGATGGAGAAGCAGATCAGTAATTGATATCGAACCGCGATTAAAGGAGATTCACCTGCCAAAATCTGACCGCTCATCATGCCCGGAAGCGCCACAATACCTAAAACCATCAGCATATTAATCGCCGGCAGCATGGCAGCCGAAGCCGAAAGCTGAACAGTTTTAAGCACCGCCTGCTGCTGCGTTGCACCTAAAGCCAGAAGCGTCTCAATCTCACCCGCACGTAAATCAAGTTCACTCCTGAAACGTTCAACACCTAAGGCAGCTGAGTTCATCGCATTAGTCACAATCATTCCAGCCAACGGAACTAAATACCGGCCTTCCCAAAGCGGTGTAGGACGAATTACAACAAATTCGAGATAAGAGACCGTTAAACCGGCACCCAAGAAGATCGCGGCGAACAGGATGAAACGATACTTCCGGCGGCTTTTTTCATTCTGAAGTCCGCCAAGCCGTTTTAAAGCTGCTTGTGATGCTGCACCCATCATGAATAGAATTAGCGCAGCCAGTATCCAAGGATCCGACTGTCGGAAAGCCCACAGGAGGATGTACCCGACGGCAACCAATTGAACGGTCCCTCTCACGACACCGATAATTAACGGCTTTGACAGGCCTAGCTTGTATTTCCAAGATAAAAACAGAGCTATCCCGACAGGCAGTAAACCGATGCCCATTTGTAAGAGTGATATGTCGTTTGATCCGCTAATTGCCATCTTTTCCTCCTTAAGCCTCTAATTTTTTCGTGCTTTATGTGGCTTCAATCCGAATAACCCATTCTACGAATCGACCCGCTCTATGGCGGGTCTTTCAACTCAAAGTCGGCATGTGTGAACACTGTGAACATGTTCACACTTAAGTTTTCACTTCGATTTTCACTTCGAGAATGTTTCTCTGAAGGCTTCTTCAACGGCGGATTTATCAGCTCGATAAGTTCCTTGGACCATACCATCGCGTCCGCCGCCCCGACCGTTAAGCTGTCCGTTCAGAGACTTGCTGATTTTCGGAAGTTCAGGATCGGAAGATGCGATAACGTAGTTAAATCCGCCGTCAATCGAACTAAAAACACCGACAGCATCGTTCGGGAATTTTTCTTTCAGCATACCGGCAAAGCGCTTTAGTTCAAACGGCGTTAAATCTTCTTCGAAAACTGTGACAACTCCGTTTTCCGGCTTGAGACCGGCTGCGACAAACTGAAGGTATCGATCCGTTCTCTGTGCGGTTTTTTGATCCTTCGCCTTTCCTTCTTCGATAAAGTTTTCCGCAGCCTTTGCAATTTCATTCGGTTTTGCGGAGAACAATGCGGAAACTTTGGCAATCTCCTTTACTCTCCAGTCGTAATCCCGCCTGGCGCGTTCGCCGGCAACAAATCGAACCCGTGTACCGCCGCGGTGCTTAGAAGCATCCAAAATCTTGAACATTCCGATTTCTCCGGAACGACGAACATGCGTCCCGCAGCAGGCACAGCGATCGCAGCCGGGAACCGTCACAATCCTCACCACTCCGTGCAGTTCTTTTTTGCTGCGGTATTCCATTGCTTGAAGGACTTCTTCACTCGGAAATTCAATCTTCAGATCAATGTTCTGAGTGATGGCCTGATTCACCAGTTTTTCCAGCTCGGAGATCGCTTCCATCGGAATTTCTCCGCTGAAATCAACGGTAATATCATCCGGATCCATATGGAATCCGACGTTTTCAAATTTATATTTTTGATGAACGAGGCCGGAGAAAATATGTTCGCAGGTATGATTCTGCATATTGTCAAAACGGCGGTCCCAGTCGAGCTTTCCAGTAACGGTTGAACCGACTTCCAACGGCTTGTCTGTATAGTGAACGACCTCAGAGCCGATCCTCTTTACAAAGGTAACCTTGGCGTCTCCTAAAGTCCCTTCGTCCGATGGCTGTCCGCCCCCTTCCGGGTAAAAAGCCGTGTCGCTGAGGACAACCTCAAAGCCCTTCTTTCCCTCACGACAGGCGGTGACAGTTGCTGAAAATTCTCTTGCGTACGGATCACGATAAAACAGTTCCTGCATCGTTTCCATTGATTATCTCCACTGCTTTTATTTGACTGCAAAAATTATAGGCAGTCAGAAGAGAAGAAACCGTCTTACACAGAGCATTTCTCTCTTCCGTCTTTGTTCTCACTTTCGGGACCTACATAAAAATTGAGGAATAAAACTTCTATCTGCTACCTATAATGAAAGAGTGATGAGAAGGGTCAGATTCCGGAAGATGATTGCATCAAAAGACAAATTCCATTTTTGGGTCGGCATGACCATTGTGATCGTGATCGCGATATTCATCGGTCTGCTCTGCACTGTATTTACGCCCAATTATTTCCGACCGAAAACGGTCGTTGAAACCTATTTCACGGAATCTGTCAACGGACTTTCCCCGGGAGCTCCCGTTAAGTTCAAGGGCATCGACATTGGAAAAGTCACCGACATTTCATTATCCAGCAAGGTCTATCCGGAACATCACATCGGGCTATTCTCCCCTGACTCCTCTGTCGCTGTTGTGCGCATGATCGTGTATTTGGATGAAGATCAGCTCAAAAAACAGCTTCCCTCCCTCATCCAAAACGGATTACGGTTTCAAACGGAACTGGCAGGCGTCACGGGAACTATTTATCTTGCGGCGAATTTTTTAAATCCCACGCTTTATCCTCCCGAAATTAAAGACGTGCCGTGGAAGCCGAGATACCTTTATGTTCCGGCCACGATCAGCTTAACAAATGAAATTCTGGAAAACATCCAGAACTTCCTTGCCACACTGCAAAATTTGAAAGCAAAGATAGACGATGTGACACCCGGAGCAGTGAAGACCCAAACTACAAAAGAACTGCTCACCACACTTAACCATACCGTAAGTATGCTGGACCCTGACAAACTGCGTGCTCTGCTTTCTAACGCGGAAAACTACATTAATTCCAGCCACGCAATTCTTTCGAAAGTAGATGTCGCCGGGATTAACTCTTTACTTTCCCAACTCTCGGGCACGACAGCAAAACTGAACGAAACCTTGAAGGAAACGAAAGGATCCGGCCTTGTAACGCAGTTGAATAAAACAATTTCAAGCGCCGACCAGGCCATTGTGGACAATCGCTACAACATTCGGGAGCTCATTCTCAATCTGAAGGATATTTCGGACAATCTCAAGATTTTGTCTGAGAATTTAGAGCAGGATCCGAACTTCTTAACGCCGCGCACACATCATCCGTCTCCGATCGGATCCGGCAAATAAGTTCTGTCATCTCCGTCAGCAGGTTTTGTCGAAAATTACGTCGCCAAAAATAAACCAGGGAGCCGAAGCTCCCTGAAAATTCTTTTCTAATTGATCAAACAATTAGAAGGTATGAGTCATACCGATTGTGGCATTCCAGCCGCGAAGGTCGTCCGTGTTGTGCTTCAGTGCCTTTCCGGCTGTACCCCAAGCTGCCTGGGTGTACATCAAAGTACGTTTAGAGAAGTGATAGAAGTAAGCTGCTCCGACGGAGAAGGAGTTGAACTTATCTTCTAAGCCGTCTTCAGATGCATTCTTATTCTTGCCGAAGGCAAACTGAGACTGAAGCATCACTTCGCCGCCTAAAGCGTTAGTGGAAGCAGACAAAGCAAAGGCGTGGTAATCGTTGGCCTTTCCATTGTTGTACTTGTCTTCCAGTTTTTTACCTGCTTCTGTCTTTGTATCAAATCCTACGAATCCGGGCAGGGGAGCATGAATAGCGTATTCATATGCACCGTACAGTTTGAAAGCACCGAAATCATAAGAAGCACCAAGGTTCAGCAACTGAGTTGTCTTGTTCTTGTCTTCTTTTCCTTTGTAGTCCAGAGCTTCGTAGATTAAATCAAAGTTCAGGGGGCCGTTGCCGTAAGTCAGGCCGGCACCATAGTAATGCTGGTTATAAGACCATTTGTTTTCGTCACCTTCACGACCATTGGAATACATGAAGGAGCCTTGGAAGCCGTTGTATTCAGGAGTCACGTAAACGATGGAGTTGTCATATCTGTCTGTCAGATAGAAGGCGCTGTACATGCTGCCGATCGTCTGGAAAGAAGTTGTGTAAGGTGTACCGCCTAAGATGGAATATGTACCGCAGTCAGAAGACAGTCCGCCAAAACGGCCGAAAGCAACTGTACCCCAGTTGCCAGAAACACCGAGAGCAGCTTCACGGCTGAAGGCTTTTCCTTCGGCAGCTTCGTTGCCGTTGCTTAATTTATAACCTTGTTCCAGTTTGAAGAAAACGGAGTTGCCGCTGCCGAGGTCTTCAGAACCCTTGATACCCCAGCGGTTGCCCATCCAGTTGCCGTTAGACATCTGAACTTTGGTGTCACCTCCGTGGACCTTACTGACCGTAACACCGGCGTCGAGGACGCCATACAAAGTTACATCGGTCGCAGCTGTTGCGTAGGAAGTAGCAGCAAGAAGAGCCGCTGCTAAAAGTGTCTTTTTCATTGTGAATCCTAGAGAAGTAAGTTAACAACGCTTTTATCTTATAAATAAATGTTTCCAAATTTGGCTTTGTCAATAGTTTTTTCAACTGCAAAAGAGAAAAACTGCATTGTTAATTTCAAAAAACAGGATTTTAGAGGTGTAATGTTTTAGAAAAATATAAACTTTCATGCCCTAAAAAGATTTGTACGACCACAAGCCTCTAAAAGAAAATAATAGATCCCTCTCCTTTTGTGAAATTTCCTCCATCATTGTGAAATTTTCAGAATTTATTTCCCTAATAACTAGGGAAAACTCCAACATAAATTGCATCTTTTATTGAATTTTGAGGCCCTCAATTGTTTTATTCTGTTTCCGTTGATTCATTTTTTTACTATTACAGGAGTACCTCATGTCCTCAGAAACTTTAACTGCTTCGACAGGCATTCAAGCCCAAGAAGCGGAAGAAGCCGAAAAAGTAGGTGTAGGCGCATATATCTCACTTTTCTTTGCCGTCTGCTTCTTTTCCGGTGTCTTCTACAAAATGCCCGATGCCTATCGCTGGCTCGGAGCCTTCGACTTTACAACCCTGATCGGCAAATTCGGATCCGTGTCCGGCGCTGCAACTTTCGTCGGCAAAGGCGGTCTCAGCGCACGTGCCGGCTTCCTCTTTGCTCTTTCTTTGGTTCCCGGCGTTATGCTGGCTTTGGGTCTGCTTGAAGTGCTTTCTCACTACGGCGCTTTGAAAGCTGCTCAAAAGTTAATGACTCCGCTGCTTCGTCCGATCCTCGGCGCCCCCGGCATTACCGGTTTGGCCCTCATTACTGACCTTCAGAGTACCGACGCAGGTGCTGCTCTGACAAAAGGTCTGGTCGACTCCGGAAAGATCACTAAAGAGAACTTGATCGTTATTGCCGGCTGGCAGTATGCAGGTGCTGGTTTGATTAACAACTACTTCTCTATTGCTTCTGCCCTTTTCATGGCCTTCCTGGTTCCGGTTTGGATTCCGCTGGTTGTGATGTTCTGCCTCAAGTTTGTCGGCGGCGTGTTTGTCCGCTTCTGCCTCAAGACTCTCTATAAGAAGGATTTCGAAAATGCCTAATGCAACAGCAACACAAGTCAAAAAGAGCAACAATCCTTTTGATATTTTCATCACTGGTCTCAGAAAAGGCTTTAACGTCGCGATCAACAACCTGATGCCGAACGTGCTGATGGCCTTCGTTCTGGCATACATCCTTGACCTTTTCGGTGTGATGTCCTTCTTAGGCAAAGTCTGCGGCCCGGTCATGAGCATCTTTGATCTTCCCGGCCAAGCTATTACCGTTCTTTGCGCAACTTGGCTGTCCTGCGGCGCAGGCGTCGGTGTTGCAGCCAGCCTGCTTGCCAGCGGCACACTCAATGCACATGACATCACAATCCTCTCTCCGGCACTCCTCCTGATGGCTTCTCAAATTCAGTACATGGGTCGCCTCCTCGGTGTTGCCGACGTTCCTAAAAAATACTGGCCGATGCTCATGTTCAACAGCATTTTGATGGCTTCCATCGGCATGCTCATCATGCGATTCATTGTCTAGTAGAAAATCTTACCCATAGGCGTCCTTAAAAGACGTTTTTAGACCCACCTCCCGCTCCTCGGTTTCAATTCGGAACGGGCTTTTTTTGCTTTCCAGATAAAGGGTCCCGTTCAATCAGTCTCTCTCCCATTCGCGGATCAAACTCTCTCAGACCTTCCAACACTTTGTTTTGTCGCTCCAACTTCTACCGCTCAACCAAGTTGATCAATTAAGAAATAACTCGGCAATAGGCAGAAAATCTCTGAGATCCAACGGTTACTTTCTTCTATCTTGTCTCTAAAAAACAACAAAGAATTTCGAGCCTGTTAAACATGAATACGAATTTTCATCTTATGAAACGCAGCTTTTGCAATATGTAAAGAAGAATTTATTTTGTCAGTATTAACACCTAATTTAGGAATTTATTTTCATGTTTTCATATTTTTATGATTTTTTTGTGTCATTATTAACCCGTAATAATTAATAATTTTTCAATCGGAGATGTCTCATGAACATTCTTATTAAAGAAACAGGTGAACTTCGCTCTCTTTCGTTCATTGATTGGCACGACGGTCAGGAATACACAGAACAACTGATCTCAGCCTCCGGAGAAGACTGCAACTTCCTCTTTGATCAAGACGGTGAAGTTTTTATGACTGATGCGCCTACTTTTAGCAAGTGGAACGCCTTCTTTAGAAGTCACTGCGATGTCGATTCTGCCTGTTCTGCCCTCGGTCTGAAACCGATTTCTAAAGCAGAATACGACCCCTTCGTACACCTCTAAAATCTTTATCGGCTGTCTCTCAAGGTTGGGCTCAGACCCAACCTTTTTTGTTCTCAAAACTGGTAACAAGCTACTTCTGAAAGTGTCTTTGAGGGCCAAGCCCAAGTCTTCTGAATGTACAATCGAGGGTCGCACAATTTTTTAGTTTGAAGAAAAACTCCTTTAAATCTTAAGGTTACATTAACAAATGGGCATTGAAATAGATCTCGAGCGCGATTCATTATTAGAAGAAGTCTCGCGTAAACGCCTTCGCGAAAGTTATATGAAGGAAGAAGAGCAAAGCCCGCAGGAACGCTTTGCAACAGTAGCAGAAACATTCGCAAGTAACCCTGCTCATGCTCAGCGTATTTACGATTACGCCTCTAAGCATTGGCTTTCCTTCTCGACCCCTATCCTTTCTTTCGGCAGAAGCAAGAAAGGACTCCCTATCAGCTGCTTTGAAGTTTATATGCAAGACACAGCTGAGGGTCTCGTTAATACACTTTCCGAAGTCAACTGGCTCTCCATGCTCGGAGGCGGTGTCGGCATTCATGTAGATATTAGAAGCGCGGACGACAAATCTGTCGGCGTGATGCCTCACTTAAAAATCTATGATGCGGCTTGCCTGGCCTACCGTCAGGGAAGAACACGCCGAGGATCTTATGCTGCTTTCCTTGATGTTGATCATCCCGACATCATTCAATTTTTGGAAATGCGTAAGCCGACCGGAGACCAGAACTTGAGAACGCTCAACCTGCATCACGGTGTAAACATCTCCGACAAATTCATGCGTTTAATTGAAAAGAGCATGGTTGATGCTGACGCGGACGACTCTTGGGAACTTCGGGACCCTCATTCCCACCGTGTTGTTGAAGTGGTATCTGCCAGAGATATTTGGCAGCGTATTCTTGAACTCAGAATGCAGACCGGTGAGCCTTACATTGTCTTTATTGATGCAGCAAACCGAGCCCTTCCCTCTTGGCTCAGCGACAAGGGCTTAAAAATTCACGGCTCCAATCTTTGTACAGAAATCTTTTTGCCGACAAGCGAAAAGAGAACGGCCGTTTGCTGTCTTTCCTCCCTGAACCTCGAATATTTTGATCATTGGAATACCAATGATCAATTTATTCCTGATGTCATGGAGTTCTTGGATAACGTTCTCCAATACTTTATTGACAACGCTCCTGACTCTGTTGAAAGAGCTCGCTACTCTGCCCTGCGTGAAAGATCTATTGGTATCGGTGCATTAGGCTTCCATGCATATCTACAGTCAAAACGGATTCCTATTGAATCCGTTTTAGCAAAGTCTATTAATTACCGCATGTTCTCCCATATTAGAGAAGAGTGCGCTCGCGGTGATGAGATTCTTTGCGAAAAGCGCGGTCCGTGTCCGGATGCGAAAGACGCCGGCATTCCGAGACGCTTCTCTCATTGGAACGCAATTGCTCCGAATGCTTCCTCCAGTTTGATCATGGGAGCCACATCTCCTTCGATCGAACCGATCCGTGCAAATATTTATCGTCAGGACACGCTTTCCGGTGCTCATATTATTAAGAACAAGATGTTGATTCCTGTTCTTGAAGAGTACGGATTAAATACGGATGAAGTTTGGACTAGCATCACCGCTCACGACGGTTCCGTTCAGCATTTGGAAGCCTTGCCGCAGGTAATTCGAGATGTTTTCAAAACCGCCCAGGAAATCGACCAGCGCTGGCTGATTGATCTTGCTGCTGACCGTCAGGAATTTATTGACCAAGGTCAATCTTTGAATCTCTTCTTCCCGGCTGATGTTTCTATCGCTTATCTCCATGCCTGTCACTTCCTGGCATGGAAGGTTGGTTTGAAGAGCCTTTACTACTGTCGAAGCGACAAACTCCGCAAAGCCGATAAGTTAGGTGAAAAAGTTGAAAGACATCGTCTTGAAGAGTCCATCAACATGCGCGAAGTTCTCGAGAATTCAAGCTGTCTTGCCTGCGAAGGATGAGCAATGAAATCAAGTTTGACAAAAAGCCGGAATTACTACAAACCCTTCTCTTATCCATGGGCCTATGATGCATTCATGGCCAGTGAGCAAATGCACTGGCTATGGACAGAAGTCCCGATGATCGAAGACATCAAGGATTGGAAGAATGTTCTGACTGATGGAGAAAGAGACTTTCTGACAAAAGTCTTCCGTTTCTTCACACAAGGCGACATTGACGTTAGCTCTGCCTACGTCAATACCTACTTGCCCTTCTTCCCGACACCTGAGATTCGTATGATGCTCTCGAGCTTTGCTGCTCGTGAAGCAGTGCATATCGCCGCTTATTCTCATTTGATTGAGACCATCGGTATGCCGGAAACCGTTTACAACGAGTTCCTGCAGTACGAAGCTATGGCAGAAAAGCACGATTTCTTCCACGGTCTCGCTGAAGACCAGCAGGAAAACATCGCTGTGAAAATGGCTGCTTTCTCTGCCTTTACGGAGGGCATGCAGTTGTTCTCAAGTTTTGTGATGCTCCTTAACTTCACAAGAAACGGAACCATGAAAGGCATGGGACAGATCATCGCCTGGTCCATCAATGATGAAACGCTGCACACAGAAAGCATGATCCGTTTATTCCGTGAATACATTATTGAGAACCCGGAACTTTGGACAGACTCTTTGAAAAAGCGTATTTATGACATCGCCGAGAAAATGATTGAGCTGGAAGACGCCTTCATCGACCTCGCTTTCGGCGTCAATGACATGAGCAAACAGAATCTGTCTCCCGCAGATGTGAAAGCCTACATTCGCTGGATCTGCGACCGCAGACTTGCCGCGATGGGCATGAAAGAGATTTTCAAGGTAAATGTCAATCCTCTGCCTTGGGTTGACTCCATGCTTGGCGTAACGCATACCAACTTCTTCGAGAATCGTGTTGTCGACTATGCCAAAGGAGCTTTGAGCGGCTCTTGGGGAGATGTTTGGGGACAAGCAGGAACAAAATAATCCCACAGACAACAATCGTTCCAATTGAAAAAGGGGGCCCGCGAGGTCTCCTTTCTTTTTATTGACTCGTACATTTGACTCTCCCTGCCTATCTACAGACGGTAGTTAATTTCTGGTTTTCATATGTGTGAACATGTTCACACTCACAAAAACAAACCCGACGAAACCATTTGGTACCAGAGAAATTCAAGGACAGTAGAAAAGGACAAGAACAAAATGTTGTTGTATAAAACATACAACAATTAGAAACATTTGTAAGACGTGCTCAACTTGCGCACACCGAATTGTTTCGTTAAGATTCACGTTCTGTCGCTGATGCACAACGCAGCAACGACAGACGGAAACGAAGTTTTACACTTGAAATTCTCTAGTCATTTGACAGAAAATTTTAAACTTTTTAACTTTCACATGCTTTCCGTGCATACTCCGTCTGCACCAGATCTTCATACGCCGCACGATCCATCAACTCCCCTGCATCTTCCAGGATATCCTGCAGAAGCTCAAAGCTGTCTTTTTCAAAGATGAGATTCTCTTTCCATGTGTCCTGGTCATAATAACGTTTTACAATGGCAGTAATGGTTTCAAGATCTGTTTCTTTGAACTGCGGTGCTATCACTTCCGCGATTTCCTCTGGCGTATGACTCTGCACATAGTCCATTCCCTTCTGAAGTGCATCGGTAAATTTCTGGATGATCTCAGGATTTTCTTTCATGTAGCTTGCTTTTGCACTGTAGGATGTATATGGTACATATCCGGATGCCTCTCCGAGAGATGCCACTACATAGCCCGCTCCTTCTTTTTCCAGAATAGTTGCAGATGGTTCGAATTCTACTGTATATGCCGCTGAATCATCACCTGTAAAAGCTGCTGCCGTGGAACCGAAATCAATACTCTGGTCAATGGTCAGATCCTTTTGCGGATCAATGCTGTTTTTCTTCAGTATATATTCAAATACCATTTCCGGCAT
>OGEQ01000453.1_pt1 | contig 43484 bp, 36 predicted proteins | sample 1570731 | NCBI WGS metagenome assembly OGEQ01 (sample SAMEA2582132, study PRJEB24529) | metagenome | biome: Human gut stool | place: China | collected 2011
AAGCCGGTGCGCGGTGTGATGGTATATGCCAAGAACCTGAAAGCGGCAGCGCACTTAAGCCGTCAGGTACAGGAGGGAAAACTGGAGAAAATCTATCAGGCGCTCGTATGTGGAAAACCTGTGGATAATGTGGGTAAGTACGTGGATTATCTGTTGAAAGACGGGAAAACGAATACCAGCCGGATTGTGGATAAGTCGGTCGCCGGTGCGAAACGGGCAGAGCTGGAATATCAGATATTAGAAAAAAAAGAACAGGAAGACGGTACCGTGCGTTCACTGGTGGAAATCCATCTTCACACAGGACGCCACCATCAGATACGCGTACAGTTTGCCGCGCATGGGACACCGCTCATGGGAGATACCAAGTATGGCGCACCAGCGGCTGCTTCCGTGGGACGTGCCCGCCGGGAACCGCTGGCGCTGTGCGCGGTCCGTTTATCGTTCCTTCACCCGGTGACGGGAAAAAGAATGGAGTTTTCCACCAAACCGCAATTTGTTCTGTGAGCGAACTTTTCTATAAGTCAAGAAAATAAAAGGTCAAGGGTGAATAGAAGGTAAGACGTGTATATTTTTATCCGACCTGACCATACTAGAGTGTGTACAAAGGAAGTACGAATCATAAATGGGCAAAGTCCATGGGTAAGCCCCGGAGCGACTAAAGAGGGCTTACAAAAGAGACCGCAGGAGCCGGGAGGAGCGAGAGCTGACACCGGTTTCCTGTGGTTTTTCGTTGTCATACATCCGGAAAAAAGGGCGTGTAGGTTTAAGGAAAAGACGTTTGTTTGAATGGATGGCTGTAGAAATCATAGAACCATAACGGTGTATGGCATAAAGAAAAAATCGGGAAGGTGGAGCAGACAGATGGCACTCAGCAGAAAACAGAAAAAAGCATTTCTCACAGCAGCAGTCACGGCGGGCGTGTATTTGAGTTTCCGTTACCTGCTGCCGCTTATATTCCCATTTCTGGCAGCGTATCTGATGGCGCTGCTTCTCCAGCCATCGGCAGCATTTCTCGAAAAACGGCTGCGAATCTCCTTCCGCGGGCGCATGATCGGCGTTCCCATCGGTATGATCGGGGGCGTGGAGCTGATTTTGCTGAGCATTTTTCTGGTCGGTCTGCTGGCAGCAGGGGGACGGCGTTTCACGGAGGAGCTGGAACACTTTTTAGAAGAGCTTCCAGGACGGATGGAGGAATTGTCACTGCTCGGACAGCAATTTGAACAGTCGATCGAGCGAGTCCTTCATCTGCCTGCCGGTAAAATCGGGCAGCTCTTTCGCGGAACAGGCTTGCAGGGCGGTGGACAGGTCAAGGAGATCCTGCTGCCGCAGCTCCTTCAGAAATCAGTTCCTGCTGCGGCGGGGATTGTGCGCGCGGTTATTGTGGTTGTTTTATTTTTCATTGCCTCGATTTTGAGTTTACAGGAGATGGACGAACTGCGCCGGAGGCGGTTTGATTCGATGTTTCACCGCGAATTTTTCCTGCTCGGCAGGCGGCTTGCGGTAACAGGAAGCGCATGGCTGAAAACCCAGTCGGTCATTTTCCTGATGACTTCGGCACTTTCGATGACGGGGCTTTTGCTGATTGGAAATCCATATTATATTCTGGGCGGAATCGGAATCGGGGTTCTGGATGCCCTGCCGATCTTCGGCACAGGGACGGCGCTGGTGCCGTGGAGTCTTTTTCTTCTATTCAAGCGGGAGTGGGGACACGCGCTGATTCTCTTCGGGCTGTATCTGCTCTGTTATTTTCTGCGTGAGTTCACGGAGGCGCACCTGATGGGAAAGAAAATGGGGCTGTCGCCGCTTGAAACGCTGGCGGCGATCTATGTGGGCTTGCAGCTGTTCGGTCTGTTTGGATTTCTGCTGGGTCCGATTGGGCTGTTGATTATTAAGGATTTTGTGGAGGAGTATGGGGAAGCGGACGAAGGAGCGGCTGCTCATTAAGTAGGTACTTTTAGAGGAGAAAAGAGGAAAAAAGTGGAGTATTGGTGGATGGACGCTCTGAAATTGCTTTTGAATGTGGAAATTTAAGGAGATGAAAGGATTTTTTAGAATTGCCGCGAGACAAAAGGATCATATATAATAGATAAGGAATTAAAAACGCAAAAAAGTTCTGAAAAACAGCAGAGAAAGAGTTGCTGGAAGATAGCTGGATGTTAAGCTGAAATAAATATGCATATCATTTAAGATGGAGGAACAAACGTGAATTTATATACAAAAGAGTCAGGATCCGGACAGCCGATGGTGCTGCTTCACGGAAATGGAGAGGACAGCTCCTATTTTGTGAACCAGATATCCTTTTTTGAATCAAAATATCTCGTGATTGCGGTGGACACCCGTGGACATGGCAGATCTCCGCGTGGTCGTGGGACATTTACCTTGGAACGGTTTGCTGATGATTTGAAAGGATTTCTTGACCGCCGGGGACTTAGGCGGATCATTTTGCTGGGGTTCAGCGATGGCGGCAATATTGCGCTGATTTTTGCACTGAAATATCCGGGATATGTCGATCGGCTGATTTTAAATGGAGCGAACTTAAACCCGTTTGGCATGAAGCCGTCCGTGCTGGCGGATGTGGCGCGGGAGTATGTGGGAGTTGTGGGGAAGCTCTGGCTGCAGAAAAGCGGCATCGGGCAGATACGGGGAAAAATGCAGATGGCAGCAGGAAAAATGCGGACAGAAAAGCAATTTTCAAAAGAAAACGAAAAACAGAATGGACAGGAAAGACTGAATAAACAACAGAGAAGAAGCTGTCAGAAAGAAAAAATTCCTGAAAATAAGGAAAATGATCGGAAGGCAAATATACACAAAAAAGAGCTTCTATCCTTAATGTTGTATGAACCCTGGATCCGCCCTGAACTTCTCCACCGCCTGAAAATGCCCGTCCTTGTGGTAGCAGGGAGCGACGACATGATTCGCGAATGTCACACGCGCCAAATCGCACGTTCTCTGCCAAACGCAAGGCTTCGGCTTTTAGAGGGCACCCATTTTATTGCAGCAGAGAACCCGGACGCATTTAACCAATGTGTTGCATCATTCTTGGAACAGACACAGGGCGGCGAGCTGGCGCAGATGAGCCGAGTCTGGGGCAGCCGGAGAGCCGGAAGACTGGAGAAGGAGAAGATCCGTCGGGCGGCGGTGCTGGTACCTTTGATTCAGAAAGGCGGGGAGTACCACGTGGTGTTTGAGGTGCGCGCGGGAAGCTTAAAAACTCAGCCGGGCGAAATCTGTTTTCCGGGCGGTGCCGTTGAGCGGGACGAGACACCGAAGCAGGCGGCGATCCGTGAGGCGATGGAAGAACTCTTAATCAGTCGCCGCCAGATTCGCGTTATCGCGCCGTTGGATGTGCTGGAAGCACCCGGAGCGATGGAGATTTCTCCATTTTTAGGTGCGCTGCAGGGCTACCGCTGGTCATATTCCGAGGCGGAGGTCGATCATACCTTTTCTGTCCCGCTCCGCTGGTTCGCGGAACATGAACCGGAGCGATATGAAACAGAACTTGTGACCGTGCCGGAAGAGACATTCCCGTTTGAAGATGTTCCGGGCGGACGCGATTACCGCTGGCGGCGCGGACATTACGATGTCTACTTCTACCGCCGTGAGGAAGGAATCATCTGGGGGATGACGGCGAAGATTCTGCGGTCACTGGCGGAGATGTACCGGGAGGACATTTTATTAAAATAGGATTCGTAAGGTAGGGATAAAAACATTATTTTTTGTTCGGACGCAACCGAGTCAGTGACGACCGAGTAAAAAATGCGAGGCATCGTCAAGACTTGTACAAGGGCGAGTTCCAGCCTTGACAAACCCGACTGATTGGCGTAAAATCATAATACTGTCAGGATTTGCGCGGCTGAGTTTGTGGATGCCGTGGAAGAAATCCGGCGTTTGATTTTAGAACATCAAACAATAAGAAACAAAACAGGCGAAGAGAGGAATCAGTAAACTTTGACACACGTCCAGAGAGAAAGCCGTATGGTGCGAGGCTTTTGTGTCCCTGAAAGTTGAACCGGCCCTGGAGCTGTGCATGAAAATGCAACGTATTTCCGGCGTTAACGGAAGTTAAGTGAGCCAGAATCGGAACGAAATTCTGGTTAAGCAGGGTGGTACCGCCGAAGTTAAGCCATTCGGTCCCTTTGATCGCAGCGATCAGCAGGGATCGGATGGCTTTTTTATTTCTATGAAATACAAAACAACAATAAAATGTTTTTAACAAGGAGAAATGACATGGCAAAGGAAAAGAAAATGGTAGAAGCCATCACATCGATGGATGAAGATTTCGCCCAGTGGTATACGGACATCGTAAAGAAAGCAGAGCTTTCTGATTACTCCAGTGTAAAGGGCTGCATGATTATCAAACCGGCCGGATATGCGATCTGGGAGAATATCCGCAATGAACTGGACAAGCGCTTTAAGGCAACCGGCGTAGAGAACGTATATCTGCCTATGTTTATTCCGGAAAGTCTTCTGGAAAAAGAGAAAGATCACGTAGAAGGTTTCGCACCGGAAGTAGCGTGGGTGACACAGGGCGGTTTAGAGCCGTTACAGGAGAGAATGTGTGTACGTCCGACTTCCGAGACTTTGTTCTGCGATTTTTATGCACATGACGTACATTCTTACCGCGATCTGCCGAGAAACTATAACCAGTGGGCTTCGGTTGTACGTTGGGAAAAGACCACCCGTCCGTTCCTGCGTTCCAGAGAGTTCTTATGGCAGGAAGGTCATACCGCTCATGCAACCGCTGAGGAAGCACAGGAGCGTACCGAGATGATGTTAAATGTATACGCGGATCTGTGCGAGGACTTCCTGGCAATTCCGGTTATCCGCGGACGCAAGACCGACAAGGAGAAATTTGCCGGTGCAGAGGCAACCTACACGATCGAGTCCCTGATGCACGATGGCAAGGCACTGCAGTCCGGCACCAGCCACAACTTCGGCGATGGATTTGCAAAGGCATTTAACATCCAGTATCTGGATAAGGATAATAAATTAAAATACGTTCATCAGACTTCCTGGGGTATGACAACCCGTATGGTAGGCGCGATCATCATGGTTCATGGTGACAATAATGGTCTGGTTCTGCCGCCGAAGGTAGCTCCGACCCAGGTTATGATCGTTCCGATTCAGCAGGCAAAAGAGGGTGTTCTGGACAAGGCATTTGAGGTAAAAGAGGTTCTGTCCAACTTCCGTGTCAAAGTGGATGATTCCGACAAATCTCCGGGATGGAAGTTCAGCGAGTCCGAGATGCGCGGTATTCCGGTACGTGTCGAGATCGGACCGAGAGATATTGCTGAAAATCAGGCAGTTCTGGTTCGCCGTGATACGCATGAGAAGATTACGGTATCTCTGGATGAGATCGCAGCAAAGGTTGGCGAGCTTCTGGAGACGATTCACCACGATATGTTTGAGCGTGCAAAAGCGCACAGAGATTCCCATACTTATGTAGCGACAACACTGGATGAGATGAAGGAGATCGCAGAAAATAAGCCAGGCTTCATCAAGGCAATGTGGTGTGGCAATCAGGAGTGCGAGGATAAACTGAAAGAAGTAGTCGGCGTAACCTCTCGCTGCATCCCGTTCAATCAGGAACATCTGGCTGACACCTGCGTATGCTGCGGCAAGCCGGCAACGAAGATGGTTTACTGGGGTAAGGCATATTAATATGATTCCAAAACGGATAGAAATGCCGGTCCAGGTCGAGGAAATCCTGGGAAAGCTGCGAGAACATGGTTACGAGGCATTTGCAGTCGGCGGCTGTGTCCGCGATGCGATCCTGGGGCGGATTCCCGGTGACTGGGATATCACGACCTCGGCGCACCCGGAGGAGGTGAAGCAGGTGTTCGGTCACACGATCGACACCGGGCTTCAGCACGGTACGGTCACGGTCATGCGTGATCATATCGGATATGAAATAACCACCTACCGGATTGACGGTGAATATGAGGATGGACGCCACCCGAAGGAAGTCGTATTTACTGCCGAACTGCGTGAGGACTTGAGACGGCGTGATTTCACGATCAATGCGATGGCATACAGCCACGAAACGGGAATTGTCGATATTTTCGGCGGGGCGGAGGATCTGGCAGCGCGCCGGATCCGCTGCGTCGGGGATGCGGGAGAACGGTTTACGGAAGATGCGCTCCGGATCCTGCGTGCCGTCCGCTTTTCGGCCCAGCTGGGATTTTCGATAGAGAAAAAGACCTGGCAGGCGCTCTGTGAGCTGGCGCCCTCCCTTGTCCATGTGAGCAAGGAACGGGTGCAGGTGGAGTTGACAAAAACACTCCTGTCCGACCGCCCGGAATTTATCTGGAAAACAGAGGCGGCAGGACTGGCACCGTACATTTCAAAGACATTTCCGGAGGTATTTGCGGCGTGGAAAAAGCAGAAAAGCTGTGCAAAGCAGAGTTTGGAAGAGAAAGTACGTTCGAAGGATGCGCCAGCTGTTGACAAGGATGCGATCAAAACGGAAACGGTAGCGCAGCAGGGGCACATGTTCGTGAAACATGAATGTGAGACAGACATGGCGGGGGAAATTTCTGCTGCTGCGGCACATCTGCCAGCAGAAAAAGCCTTGCGCTGGTCGTATTTTCTTGCCCCGGCGGGCGAGGAAACTTGTGTCCGGGTTCTGAGAGAACTCAAGATGGACAACGACACGATCGATAAGGCGAAGATTCTGAGCCGTTTTGCATTCATGCAGATGGAACCGGAGGAAAGCGCTGTCCGCCACGCGATGAGTGCGATGGAAGATACGGTCTTTGACTGGCTGCTTCTCCTTCAGGAAGTTCTGATGCCGGAGCGCATGGATGCGGTGGAAATGGTTCGCTCACTTGCAAGGCAGATCCGGGAGCGCGGTGACTGTATCCGTCTTAAAACTCTGGCGGTAACCGGAAAAGACTTGATTCAGGCAGGCATCCAGCCGGGACCGGCGCTTGGAAAAACGCTGCATCTTCTCTTTGAAAAGGTGCTGGAGAATCCGGCTTGGAACGAGAAAGAGCGGCTTCTGGCTGAGGTGGAAGTGTTGAAACAATCGCAGAATGCGGGAACCAGTAAAGCATAAGAAGATTAATAAATAAAAAGAGAAAAGAGGCAAAATCGTTTGGAACCGGCAGGACAAGCCGGACAAACGATTTTGTCTCTTTTCCTTTTGCTTTTTTAATAACAATATTTTCAATCAGAGGATGATTAAAAGAGTTATCCCAATTTCTTATACTCCCTGAAAAACAGCGCCGCCGTCGTCGCCACCGCAATCGTGTCTGCCACCGGTTCTGCCACGAACACGCCGAATACCGGATTTGAAACGAAATGCGGCAGGATAAAGATCAGCGGAATCAAAAGCAGCACTTTCCGGAGCAATGCCAGAAAGACGGATGTTTTCGCATTTCCAAGGGCAATAAAAGTCTGCTGGCAGGCGAGCTGGACGGCAAAGAGCAGGGAAGCTGCCATATAGATCCGGAGCGCCCAGATGGTATAGCTGGCAAGGTCTGCGTCGCTGGTAAAGATGGAAATAAAAATCTGTGGAACCAGCATACATAAGAGCCAGAGCAAGGTGGAATAGCAGGCTGCCGAGCGCAGAAGCAGGTGAAACGCTTTTTTCACACGGTCGATATTTTTTGCTCCATAGTTAAAGCTGATGATTGGCTGCGCGCCCTGTGTGAGCCCCTGCAGCGGCAGCATGGAAAACTGCATGACGCTGGAAAGAATCGTCATCGCGCCGACCGCGGTATCGCCGCCATATTTCAACAGGCTGGTGTTAAAGCTGATGGACAGTGCACTTTCTGTAAACTGCATGATAAACGGCGCCAGTCCGAGCGCCAGGCATGGCAGGATAAATTGCTTCTGCGGGCGCAGGTTGTGGAGCCGTATCCGCAGGGTACTATGCGTTCCGGTCAGAAAACGCAGAATCCAGATACAGGAAATACCCTGTGAAAGGATGGTTGCAAGTGCCGCACCGCGCACATCCAGATGCAGTCCGAAGATAAAGATCGGATCGAGGATGATGTTGCAGAGAGCGCCGATGGCAACGGTAATCATGCCGGTTTTGGCATAACCCTGTGCGTTGATAAAGGCATTGAGTCCGAGCGCCATCTGGACGAAGAAAGTGCCGCAGACGTAGATTTTCATGTAGTTCCAGGCGTAGAGAATCGTCTTCTCACTGGCGCCGAACATCAGGAGGATCGGGCGCCCAAAGCCAAGAAACAGGGCGGTCAGGACGAGCGAAATGACGGTCAGCATGAAGGTACAGTTGCCGAGTACCTTTTCTGCGGAATCCTTGTCGCCTTTTCCCATCAGGATCGACGCCTGCGGGGCACCGCCCATGGCGGCGAGCGCGGCAAAAGCGGAAATGCACATGATAATTGGCATTGTGACGCCGACGCCGGTCAGGGCGCTGGGACCGATGTCCGGAATATGGCCGATGTACATGCGGTCAACCATGTTATAGAGAACGTTGATGATCTGTGCGGCAATTGCTGGGAGCGCCAGTTTAAAAAGAAGTGCCCCGATCGGCGCACTGCCGAGATCAGCTTCACGGGATGATGCTGCGCCTGAATGCGGGCGCGTATTTTCATCGTTGGAACGATGAGCGGATTGTATGGACAAAGAGAGCCCTCCTTTTCATTTATAGTAAAATATATTATTTGATTTTTTGCCTGATTGTTGGGACAAATAGCCAGAACGCTTTTTTATCCCAACGTGAATCATTGTAACATACCGTCAAAATGATGGCAATGAACAGAATTTCGTAATCACTCCACATTGGCGATTGTGTATGATAGTTTGTGCGCTGTGTTTCAAATCTGCGATATTTATGCATAAGCATATTTGTAAGCCCCCTCTCATAGGTTAGGAGTAGCAGGCTGGGTGTCTGATGTGCATATTTGCATAATCGTGTGAATGTTGCAATTAACATAGCTGTCAGCAGCTGTGGCCCGGCGTGAAAATGTGCTGTCCACATTCTTTTGGGAAATGGAAAGGCGGGCAGCCGGATAGAGGCAGGAGGGGGAAGCTGTGAACGAGAGAACAACCGAGGTGCTGGAACAGTATGAACTGGAAGTGCAGTCGAAGCGCCGTGGAAGAGGCGCGTGGATCTGCGAGACGAGTCAGGGGTTAAAACTCCTCCGGGAATATAAGGGGACCGTCAAACGTCTTGAATTTGAAGAACAAATCATGAATGTTCTGCAAAATCAGAAAACATGCCGGACCGATCAGTATATGCGGAACCGGGAGGGCGAGCTTTTGTCGGTGGCGGAGGATGGAACGCGGTGTGTTGTGAAGGAATGGTTTTCCGGGCGCGAGTGCAGTGTGCAGAGCGAGGCGGAGGTGGTCCGGGCGGTCGGGCAGATCGCGAAGCTGCACCGGACACTGCGCGGCATTGCGATCGATGAGTCGTGGAATCTGGGGTCAATTCTCACGCGTCCGGCGGTGGCGGAGATGGAGCGCCACAACCGGGAACTTGTCCGTACGCGGAATTATATCCGGAAAAAACGGCGTAAATCGGATTTTGAGAGGGCAGTCAGCGGAAGCTTTGCCATCTTTTATGAGCAGGCGCAGGAAGCAGCAGGCGGGCTGAAAGCGCAGATCGAGCAGGACGGCGAGCCGGAAAACTATTTGTGTCACGGGGATCTGAACCAGCATCATATTTTATTGGTAGAAGAAAATGAGATGGCGGTGATTGAATTTAACCGGATGCACCGGGGCGTCCAGGTCGAAGACCTGTATCATTTTACGCGCAAAATATTGGAAAAGCATGGCTGGGATTTGCGTCTGGGGATGCGGCTGCTGGAGACGTATGATCGTATTCTGCCGTTGAATGCACAGGAGCGGACATACCTCTATTACCTGTTTTTATATCCGGAAAAATACTGGAAACAGTTAAATTTTTATTATAATGCAGGCAAGGCGTGGATTCCAGTCCGCAGCATTGAAAAACTGCAGAAGCTGGAAGAACAGCAGACGGCGCGGAACCTCTTTCTTGAGGCAATCCGATAAGAAATGTTGATTTACATATGCATATAAATTCTTTGGTTAAGCGTATTCGATACATCATGGAGAAACTTTGAAAAACGAAAAAATAAAGACAAAGAATAGTAACCGAAATTCTCTTTATTTTTCAGAATAATTATACTATAATGGAGAAAAAGAAAGTCATCCTAGAAGAAAGCAGGGGGTAAGTGAATCATGAAGGATTACATGACGATTTACAAAGAATGGCTGGAAAATCCATACTTTGACGAGGCAACGAAAGAGGAATTACGCGCCATTGAGGGCGATGAAAATGAGATTAAAGAGCGTTTCTATATGGATTTGGAGTTTGGTACGGCAGGACTGCGCGGCATCATCGGTGCAGGTATTAACCGGATGAATATCTACACCGTCCGCCGTGCGACCCAGGGACTGGCAAATTACATCAAAAAACAGGGCGGAGAAGAGAAAGGTGTAGCGATTGCATTTGATTCCCGCCATATGTCCACCGAGTTTTCTGAGAAAGCAGCTTTGTGCCTTAATGCCAATGGCATCAAAACCTATCGTTTTGAAACTCTGCGTCCAACACCGGAACTTTCTTTTGCATTGAGAGAGCTTGGCTGTATTGCAGGCATTGTGGTAACTGCAAGCCATAATCCGCCGGAATACAATGGATACAAAGTATACTGGGAAGACGGTGCACAGATCACTGCTCCGAAGGATAAAGAAATCATTGCAGAAGTGAATGCGGTGACGGATTTTGCCTCTATTCAGATGATGGATCGGGCAGAAGCAGAAAAGAAGGGACTGTTTCATGTGATCGGTCAGGAGATCGACGACCGCTATATGGAAGAGTTAAGGAAACTGGTATTAAGTCCGGAAGCCATCAAACGTATGGCAGACAGCCTGAAGATTGTTTATACTCCCCTTCATGGTACCGGAAATCTTCCGGTTCGCCGAGTGTTAAAAGAGCTTGGATTTACCCAGGTACAGGTAGTGCCGGAGCAGGAACTTCCGAACGGAGATTTCCCGACCGTCAGCTACCCGAATCCGGAAGCTGCCGAGGCATTTGAACTCGGATTGAAGCTTGCAAAAGAGAAGAACGCGGACCTTGTTCTTGCAACGGACCCGGATGCAGACCGTCTCGGTGTATATGTGAAAGACAGTAAATCCGGAGAATATAAAGTGCTGACAGGGAATATGTCAGGATGTCTGCTTGCAGACTATGAGATTGGACAAAGAAAAGCGACCGTAGGATTGCCGGAAGACGGTTATCTGATCAAGACAATCGTGACATCAAATATGGCAGATGCGATTGCAAAAGGTTATGGTACAGGATTGATCGAAGTTCTGACAGGATTTAAGTTTATCGGACAGCAGATTCTCGGTTTTGAGCAGAGTAAAAAAGGCACATATTTATTCGGATTTGAGGAGAGTTATGGTTGTCTGATCGGAACTCATGCAAGAGATAAAGATGCAATTGTTGCGACGATGGCACTGTGTGAGGCGGCCGCATACTATAAGACAAAAGGTATGACACTTTGGGATGCCATGGTTGATATGTATGAGAGATTTGGATATTATAAGGATGATATTCAGGCGATTACATTAAAAGGAATTGAAGGGTTGGCAAAGATTCAGGAAATCCTTGAGACGCTGCGCAAAGAGCCGCCGGTAAAAATCGGTGCTTACGAAGTGCTGAAAGCAAGAGATTATCAGGCTGATACAATCAAGGATCTCGCTACAGGCGAGGTGACAGGAACGGGACTTCCGAACTCTAATGTCTTATATTACGACCTGACAGATGACGCATGGCTGTGTGTACGTCCATCCGGAACAGAGCCGAAAGTAAAATTCTATTATGGTGTAAAAGGTACTTCTTTAGAGGATGCGGATGCCAAATCAGAAGCGCTGGGAAAAGAAGTTCTTGCGATGATTGATAAAATGCTGTAAAAGGGTGTCAAAAGTGCCCAAAAACCCCGAAAAAACAAGGAAAAGTGGGCAAATACACTTGACAAAAGACGGGTGAAACGGTATAACAGTATTTAAAGGCATATTCATACAGAAAAAGCGTGTGAGACATGCGAAAAAACCGATAGAATTTATTGATGAATACATTCTATGTTTGAAATAAGAGGAGGAACATAATCCATGAACAAAACAGAATTTATCTCAGCAATCGCTGAGAAAGCAGAGTTATCAAAGAAAGATGCAGAAAAAGCTTTAAAAGCTTTCACAGACGTAGTGGAAGAAGAACTGAAGAAAGGTGAAAAGATCCAGTTAGTTGGATTTGGAACATTCGAAGTAAGTGAAAGAGCAGCAAGAGAAGGAAGAAATCCTCAGACTGGTGAGACAATGAAGATTGAAGCTTGCAAAGCTCCAAAATTCAAAGCTGGAAAAGCATTAAAAGACGCTGTAAATGCATAATAAATGTTCATGATAAAAAGAATGTGCTTGGCACATTCTTTTTTTCTATAAACAGTTTAGTCATGTGCAAAGTTATAAAAAAAGAAAAATAAAGGTGGAGGAGAAAAGATGAGACTGGATAAATTTTTAAAAGTATCAAGATTGATTAAAAGAAGAACAGTGGCAAATGAGGCGTGTGATGCGGGGAGAGTGCTTGTGAATGGAAATGTTGCCAAAGCATCCGTGAAAGTAAAGCCGGGAGATGTTATTGAGATTCAATTCGGAACGAAGAATGTAAAAGTAGAAGTGCTGGATATTCAGGACACAACAAAAAAAGAAGAAGCAAAAGATTTGTTTAAATATTTATAAAACAGTCATAATACAGCAAGACCTTTCATATAATTAGGATATATCAAAATTGATATTACTTCCGGTAAAAATACCGGCGGCAGTTTGAAATAAGGAGAAAGGTTGTGGAATCTTGGAAGAAAAACAGGTACAAAAACCACATAAGCTGGTAGTGAACAATAGAAAGACAAGTATGGTTACAGGTGTGCTTGATGTACTGTCGTTTGATTTGAATGAGATATTGCTGGAGACGGAACAGGGTATGCTCATGGTCAAGGGGAAGGATCTGCATGTAAATCGTCTGAGTGTAGAAAAAGGGGAAGTGGATTTATCCGGACATATCGACAGCATTGCGTACTCGGATGTCCATCAAAATGCCGGTCAAAGCGAGAATTTCTTTATGAAATTATTTAAGTAGGTGAGTTATGCTTGGAATCGGTGATGAAATATCCATTTTTTTGCAGGCGTTATTGGCGGGCAATATTGTACTTTTGGTTTATACGTGCATTAGAGTTTTTAGAAGACTTATAAAACACGATCTGTTTTTCGTTTCTTTAGAAGATTTTTTCTTTTGGGTATGGGCAGGTTTGTATCTGTTTGTCAAGATCTATGACACTAGTGATGGTAGTATACGTTGGTTCTTTACCATAGGTGTTGTGGTTGGGGGAGTTTGTTCATTTTTTGTGCTGCATTTTTTGTCTGAGATGGGGAAAAAACTGTTTGCCAGGATTCGTGAAAAAGACGAAAAATCTATTGATAAATCAAAGGAAAAAAGGTAATATAACTATATGGGGACAAAAAATAGATTTATAAGGGTGTATCAATGATGAGAAGTGTAAAGCAGCGGAACCGTGATAAACGTCAGCGGACAAGAATGCGCCGTCACAAAGCGAGTATTCTTTCGATATGTGGTGTGATTTTATTATTGACAATCATATTGTCGGTGGGAAGTATGTCACTTCAGGCAAAGAACAAGCGTTATAAGCAGCAGGAAGCGGAACTTACGGCACAGTTGAAAGAAGAAAAAGAGCGTACAGAAGAGATTAAAGAATTTGAAAAGTATGCAGGAACAGATGCGTACATAGAAGATGTTGCAAAAGATAAGCTGGGGCTCATCCACAAGAATGAGATATTGTTTGAGCCGGAACCATAATGGAAAAATTTCATAATACCATACAAAAGATAGAATGTGTTTGAGCACATTCTTTTTGTTTAGACGGAATTTCTGGAAAAGGGGTTATTCATGATGGAGGAGTTAAAAATAGGACGAGCTGTGCAGGCGAACCCATATGTGATACAGATGGATCGGTTTGTGCAGTCTTTGGAAAAATTGACCAAGGTATTTTTGCAGCTGGAGAGAAAACATGATTTATTTACAAAAGCGGAAATGGAAGAAATGTACGAAAAAATAAATGAGAAAGTGTGCGGCAATTGTGCGAATAAAGAAGTGTGTCTTGGACAAGAGGCGTTTCTGACCTACCAGATGGTACATGAGATTTTTTGTACCATAGAAGAATATGGTGTGGAACTGAACACTGAGGTGAAACGTAAGATACAGAAAAGATGTGTGCAGGCGCCGCGCTTTTTGCGGACGGCGCTTGAGGTGTTTAAAGGCGCGAGACAGAATCTGATGTGGAATAATAAAATGGCACAGAACAGGGAAGGATGTGCGGTGCAGCTTGACACATTTGCCCAGATGATTCAGCATGCCACAAGAGAACTGGACGCCAGTATTTTTGCGGACGAGCATTTGGAAAAGAAAATACGGGGGAGATTTTCCAAAATTGGGGTACGGCTTTTAAGTACGGTATTTTTTGTGACAGAAGATGGGAAATATGAGGTTCATGTTACGGCAAAATCTATCAAAGGGCAGTGTGTATCCACGAAAGAGCTTGTGCAGATCATATCGGAGTGTGTCGGAAGAAAGATGGTGGCGGACCGCGATGAAAGGCCGGTGCTTGGAGAAGAGTATTGTACAGTCACCTGTGTGGAAGGGCCACGTTTTCATACGCTTCAGGGAATTGCGAAAATCGGAAAGGGATGCCGTAAGATATCGGGGGACAGCTTTTCGATGATGGAGATGCCGGGCGGCAGGAAGGGCATCATACTCTCCGACGGAATGGGGGCAGGGGAAGCAGCATTTAAGGAAAGCGCCATGGTGGTGGAAATGTTAGAGGAACTTCTGGCAGCTGGATTCCCGAAAGAGACAGCAATTCAGATGTTGAATACAGCGCTGGTGATGGGGCGCGAAGAGGTGCGGTTTTCTACAATTGATATGAGTGTATTTGACCTGTATAGTGGGAAATGTGAGTTTGTGAAGGCGGGGGCATCCACTACGTTTGTAAAATATGAGGATAAGGTAGAGACAATCAAATCAACCAGTCTTCCGATAGGAGTTTTGCCTAAATTGGAGGTGGATTGTGTTGTGCGAAGCTTGTGCGATGGGAATTTTGTTGTGATGGTGACAGATGGGGTGCTTGATGCGCTTCCGGTTGGAGAGCAGGAGCTGATCATGAAAATGATCATCGAGGGGACAAGCATAACCAACCCAAAAGAGATGGCGCATCACATTTTAGAGCAGGTTTTGGAATGTTCCGGGGAGATCCCTTTGGATGATATGACGATTATGGTCGTGGGCATGTGGAGTCTTGCAAAATAAAAAGGAATAAGATAAAATTAGTGCGGGTGAATAATTACAAAGGAAAATGTGGATAATGTTAGAAAAAATAAGAAGGTATGTGGAAAAATGGCATATGATCGAGAATGGCGATAAGATAATTGTAGGCGTATCAGGAGGTGCAGATTCTATATGCCTTCTTTTTGTATTGATACAGCTGCAAAAAGAGATTCCGTTTGAGTTGGTCTGTGTTCATGTGAACCATGGATTGAGAGGGATAGATGCGGATGCGGACGAAATGTATGTAAAAAAAATGTGCGAGAAGCATTGTGTCCCATGTGAAATTTATCGGGAAGATGTTGCATTAATTGCAAAAAAAAGGAAACAATCTTTGGAGGAGGCGGGGCGTGAAGTGCGCCGGGAAGCCTTTGTGAAAACCTTGAAGCGATATGGAGGAACTAAAATTGCGCTTGCGCATCATCAAAATGACAATGCAGAGACATTTCTGATGAATGTGGCTCGCGGAGCAGGTCTGAAAGGGCTTGGCGGCATACGTCCGGTAAATGGGAATGTGATTCGTCCGCTTCTTGCAGTGGAGCGTGGTGAGGTTGAGAAATATCTGGAAGAAGAGGGGATTGCCTTTTGTGTAGATGAGACCAATAAAAGTGATGCGTACATGAGAAACCGTATCCGGAATCACATTTTGCCGTATTTTGAGGAGCAGGTGAATAAAAGGACAGTTACTCACATTAATGAGACAATGGAGCGGCTGAGGGAGATTGAAGGATTTTTGGAAGAGCAGACTGAGATTTCGTGGAGGCAGTGTACTAGAACCGAAGAAACAGGAACTGTTATCCTGCAGGCTGAATTTCAACAGATTCCGCATGTGATACAGTCATTTGTTTTGAAAAAGGTACTTTGGGAAGTCTGCAGGCGAGAGAAAGATATTGAAGCTGTTCATCTGCAGATGCTTCAGGAGTTGTTTGAAAAGCAAGTCGGAAGAAGGGTGGATTTGCCGTATGATATGGAAGCCTGGCGGACGTATGACGGTGTTGTGTGCAGGAAAAAAACAGAGCCTGGACCGCAAAAAGCAGAAGGAAAAATATTGGACTGTGAAGGGCAGGAAACACATTTGTGTGAATGGTGTGGCTGGCAGATCAAAAGCCGCGTATTCGTGGCAGACCAAGTGCCACAGGAGGCTTCTGAAAAAGTTTACACGAAATGGTTTGATTATGATATAATAAGGGACGCGGTGAGTATTAGAACAAGAAAGCCCGGAGATTACTTGGCGATTCATAGCGATGGCAAGACGCAGAAACTGAAGTCTTATTTTATCAATGAGAAGATTTCGGCGGAGGAAAGAGGAAAGATTCCCTTGATCGCAGAAGGCAGTCATATATTGTGGGTTGTCGGTTATCGTACGAGCAGCGCTTACCGGGTAACTAAGAATACAAAAACAATATTAGAAATACAAATAAACGAAGGAGAAGAATCATGGCAGAGACAATTAAAGTATTAGTATCAGAAGAAGAGGTAGATGCAAGAATTGAGGCGCTTGGAAAGCAGATCAGTGAGGATTATGCGGGAAAACAGGTACACCTTATCTGTGTGCTGAAAGGTGGCGTATTTTTTATGTGTGAACTTGCAAAAAGAATTACAGTTCCGGTATCCATGGATTTTATGAGTGTGAGCAGTTATGGGGACGGAACGACATCCAGCGGCGTTGTAAAGATTGCCAAAGACTTAGATGAGACATTGGAAGGAAAAGACGTAATTGTTGTGGAAGATATTATTGATTCCGGAAGAACGCTGTCTTACCTGCTTGAAATTTTGGCAAAGAGAGGACCAAAGAGTATGAGACTTTGCACACTGCTTGACAAGCCGGAGAGACGTGTGCGCGATGTAAAAGTAGATTATGTAGGGTTCAATATTCCGGATGAATTCGTTGTGGGATACGGACTTGACTATGCACAAAAATATAGAAATCTGCCATACATCGGTGTTGTAGAAGGTGTGGAGTAGGAAGGAGCTAAGAATTGAATAGTAAGAAAAGCAGAGGAATGGGAGGTGCTTCAATCTTTATGGTTGTGGCGCTTGCCTTATTAGTGTACTGGTTTATTGGCCAGATGAACATGAAGCAGCGTGAATATACGTATCAGGAATTTACGCAGGCAGTTCAGGACGGAGAGGTGGATTCAGTCATCATCCGGCAGAATAAAGAGGTGCCGACTGGACGGCTTGAGATTCAGATGAAGGATCAGAGCGAAGATGTAAAATACCTGAATGTTTCTGATGTAAATGAGATACAGGAGTTGTTGAGTAAAGCAGATGTAAAGTGCACACTTGATGATGTGCCGAAAGAGTCATGGTTTATGACCACGATGTTTCCGACGCTTTTGATGGTCGGGGTTGTGATTTTCTTGTTTATGATGATGAGCAGACAGGGCGGCGGTGCCAATGCAAAAGCGATGAACTTTGGAAAGAGCCGTGCGCGTATGACAAGTGGTTCGGATAAGCAGGTGAAATTTGCACAGGTTGCAGGGCTTCAAGAGGAAAAAGAAGAATTGGAAGAAATTGTAGATTTCTTGAAAAGTCCGAAGAAATACATTCAGGTGGGAGCCAGAATCCCGAAGGGTGTTCTTTTGGTGGGACCTCCGGGAACAGGAAAGACATTACTTGCCAAAGCCGTGGCAGGAGAAGCGGGTGTTCCGTTCTTCACGATTTCCGGTTCTGATTTTGTAGAGATGTTTGTCGGTGTGGGAGCTTCTCGTGTGCGTGATTTGTTTGAGGATGCGAAGAAACATGCGCCATGTATTATTTTCATTGATGAGATTGATGCGGTTGCAAGACGTCGCGGTACCGGAATGGGCGGCGGACATGACGAAAGAGAGCAGACATTGAATCAGCTTCTTGTTGAGATGGATGGTTTCGGTGTAAATGAAGGAATTATCGTAATGTCAGCGACGAACCGTGTGGATATTTTGGATCCGGCAATTTTAAGACCGGGGCGTTTTGACCGAAAAGTGATGGTCGGAAGACCGGACGTGAAAGGAAGAAAAGAGATTTTGGAAGTTCACGCGAAAGGGAAACCGCTCGGTGACGATGTGGATTTGGCGCAGATTGCACAGACAACTTCCGGATTTACGGGGGCAGATCTTGAGAACCTGTTAAATGAGGCTGCGATTTTGGCGGCGAAAGAGAATCGGGTATACATTCAACAGTCTGATATCCGCCATGCGTTTGTGAAGGTTGGAATCGGAGCAGAAAAGAAAAGTAAAGTGGTATCTGAAAAAGAAAAGAAAATTACGGCTTACCATGAAGCGGGGCATGCGATTTTATTTCATGTGCTTCCGGATGTGGGACCTGTCTACAGCGTGTCTATCATTCCTACCGGAGTGGGTGCTGCCGGATATACGATGCCGCTTCCGGAAAATGATGAGATGTTCAATACACGTGGAAAGATGTTACAGGAGATTACGGTAGCGCTTGGCGGACGTATTGCAGAGGAACTTGTATTTGACGATATTACAACAGGGGCTTCACAGGATATCAAGCAGGCTACAGCACTTGCAAAATCTATGGTCATGAAGTTTGGTATGTCTGAAGAACTTGGACTTGTCAACTACGACAGCGACAGTGAAGAAGTGTTTGTGGGAAGAGATTTCGGCCACGCTTCAAGAGGATATGGAGAGGAAGTCGCTGGAAAGATTGACCGTGAAGTGAAGAAGATTATAGATGAATGCTATGCGAATGCGAAAGAGATCATTCAAAAATATAATCATGTATTAGAGTCTTGTGCAGACTTGCTTCTTGAAAAAGAGAAGATTACGAGAGAAGAATTTAGTGCATTGTTTGATGAGGAAATAGCTGAGTCTTAGGAAAGAGGATAAGAAATATGAATGAGCAGGCACTGTTTTGTGACGGGACGGGGGCGTACGTCATTCCCCCGCAGCCCGATGCAAATGAGGTAATCACACTGCGTTTTCGTACTGCGAAAGATGATGTAGATGCCGTTCGCCTTTTGACCAGAGACGCGAAATATGATTTGCAAAAAGTATATACAAAGGGTGAATTTGACTTTTATGAAGTGAACTGGAGAATGGGAGAGGATACATTCCGATATTGCTTTGAGATACAAAAAGGAGAGGAGATCTGTTATTACAACAGATACGGTGTCACAAACGAGATAATCGGATATTACGCATTTTCCATCGCTCCGGGGTTTGCAACGCCGGACTGGGCAAAAGGCGCAGTAATGTATCAGATTTTTGTGGATCGTTTTTATAATGGAGATACAAATAATGATGTAGAGTCCGGTGAGTATATGTATATTGGAGAGCCGTGTACAAAGGTGGATGACTGGGATAAATATCCGGCGCTGATGGGAGTGCGGGAATTTTATGGCGGTGATCTTAAGGGGGTACTGGAAAAGCTGGACTATCTGCAAGAGCTGGGGATCGAAGTAATTTATTTCAATCCCCTGTTTGTTTCTCCGTCGAATCACAAATATGACATTCAGGATTATGATTATATCGATCCGCATTTTGGTGTGATCGTGAATGACGGTGGTGATGTGCTGACAGAAGATCAGAGAGAAAACCGCTATGCTGAAAAATATAAATGCCGGGTGACGGATAAAGAGAATTTAGAAGCGAGTAATCGCCTGTTTATCCGTCTGGTGGAGGAGATGCATCGCCGCGGAATGAAGGTGATTTTGGACGGTGTGTTCAACCACTGTGGCTCTTTTAATAAGTGGCTCGACCGTGAGCGGATTTATGAAGGAGCAGATGGCTATGAGCCAGGAGCATATATATCTGAGGAAAGTCCATATCGGAAGTTCTTCCAGTTCTTTGGAGAAGAATGGCCTTACAATGGAAATTATGATGGCTGGTGGGGGCACGATACACTGCCGAAATTGAACTATGAGGAATCTGTTAAACTGGAAAATTATATTCTTTCCATTGGGAAAAAATGGGTGTCGCCTCCATATAATATTGATGGCTGGAGACTTGATGTTGCAGCAGATTTGGGACATAGCAATGAATACAATCATGAATTTTGGAAAAAGTTCAGAGAGACCGTAAAATCGGCAAATCCAGATGCCATTATTTTGGCGGAGCATTATGGTGATCCGAGTGAATGGCTTCAGGGAGATGAGTGGGATACTGTGATGAACTATGATGCGTTTATGGAGCCGGTCACATGGTTCCTGACGGGAATGGAAAAACACAGTGATGAAGATCGAGTGGAACTTCGCGGCAATGCCGATTATTTCATTCAGGCGATGAAATATCATATGGCAAACATGCTCACCCCATCTTTGTATGTGGCGATGAACGAATTGTCTAACCACGATCATTCACGTTTCCTGACGCGTACCAATCATATGGTTGGAAGAGTTGATAAGCTGGGACATGAGTCGGCAAGCGAATATACAAATGAGGCGGTTATGCGTGAGGCAGTCATTATGCAGATGACATGGGTCGGCGCTCCGACGGTTTACTACGGAGATGAGGCAGGTGTGTGTGGTTTTACCGATCCGGATAATCGGAGAACCTATCCGTGGGGGCATGAAAATCATAAACTGATCGCATTTCACAAAGATATTATACGGATTCACAAAGAGAGTGAAGCGCTTCGTTATGGTTCGCTGGAGATTCTGCTCGGAGAAGAAAATCTTTTGGCGTATGGGCGTTTTACAGAAACAGAAAAGGTAATCATCATTATCCACAACCGGAGTGAATTAAGTGAAGTGACCGTGCCGGTATGGAGAGCGGAAGTCCCGATGAAATGTAAAATGCAGAGTAATATATATAGCTATGAACATGGATATAAGATGGACAGTGAGCAGTACCTTGTGGAAGATGGAGAAGTCGTTCTGAACATGGGGAAATATTCTGCGGTAGTTATGACTTATAAATCTTAAAAAAGTATTGCGTTTCTAAAAAAAATATGATATAAATATATATTGTCAGGCTTAATAAAGACTGACATATATGGATGGATTCCCGAGTGGCCAAAGGGGGCAGACTGTAAATCTGTTGGCACCGCCTTCGAAGGTTCGAATCCTTCTCCATCCATACTTTTCTTTTGCCGCAGTGGCGGAACAGGCAGACGCACAGGACTTAAAATCCTGCGGGACTTATACTCCCGTACCGGTTCGATTCCGGTCTGCGGCATTGAAGGAATGAGAGTGAAGGTCTTAAAAGAATAAGGTTTTCGCTCTTTTTTTGGCTTTAGAATGTTTTAGAGAATGAAGATAAGGAGAGTGCAAGATGAAAGATACGAAAATTACAGACTCTATTTTATATGTTGGTGTAGACGATAAAGACTTGGATTTGTTTGAAAGTCAGTATGTAGTTCCGAATGGAGTTTCTTATAATTCATATGTGATTTTAGACGAAAAGGTTACTTTGATGGATACAGTGGATCAAAGAGCTACAAAAGAGTGGTTGGAAAATCTTGACGCTGTACTGGAAGGAAGAACGATTGATTATCTTGTGGTTTCCCATATGGAACCGGATCATGCAGCGAATGCAAAAACATTGATTGACAAATTTCCGAATATGAAGATTGTAGGAAATGCAAAGACTTTCGCTATGATGTCTCAGTTCTTTGATGTGGATCTCACGGGCAGATCTGTTGTTGTAAAAGAAGGAGATACACTGAATCTCGGAGCTCATACATTGCAGTTCATTATGGCACCGATGGTGCACTGGCCGGAAGTCATGGTGACATATGAACAGTCAGAAAAGATCTTGTTTTCAGCGGACGGATTTGGAAAATTCGGAGCGCTTGATGTGGAAGAGTCATGGGCGTGTGAAGCAAGAAGATATTATTTTAATATCGTAGGAAAATACGGCGCGCAGGTGCAGGCGTTGTTGAAAAAAGCGGCAACATTGGACATCAAGATGATCTGCCCGCTTCATGGACCGATTTTAAAAGAAAATCTTGCATTTTATATTGATAAATATAATACATGGAGCAGTTATGAACCGGAAGACGAAGGCGTGTTTGTGGCATATGCATCTATTCACGGGAATACAGCAGAAGCGGCAAAAGAGTTCGTTGAGATGTTAAGGAAAAATGGCGCAGAAAAAGTAGTGATTGCAGACCTTTCCAGAGAAGACATGGCGGAGGCTGTGGAAGATGCATTCCGTTATTCGAAACTGGTTGTTGCGGCAGCTTCTTATGACGCGGGAGTATTCCCATGTATGGAAGATTTCTTACATCATTTGAAAGCGAAAAATTACCAAAAACGTACAGTGGGAATTATTGAAAACGGAAGTTGGGCACCTTCGGCTGCGAAACAGATGAAAGCGATTCTGGAAGGAATGAAAAACATTACAATCTGTGAGCCGGTAGTGACGATTAAATCCACACTCAATGAGACAAGCAGAAAAGCGATGGAAGAATTGGCAAAAGAATTAGCGTAATAGTAAATGCGGTACTTATCATAAGTGCCGCACTTTTATTGATAATCTTCTTCCTATATGAGTATAGACATTATTTTAATGAAAACTGTGAATACAAATATACAACTTCTTTATCAGGCAATTTTCAGATTATGTCTGATACCGGATAAGTAAAAATTAGAAGAATTTCTTAAAGAGGCTGAGAAGATTGAGTTTAGTAAATACACAGACGCAACAATATCTGTTTTTGAAGATGAAAATGCAACTTAAAAAAATAAAATTAAAACTGGTGTTCACGGCTTTATTTTGTTAATATTGTCTTATAGAGTTCCTCTGTATTATGGAGGAGTTATATGGGAAGAAAAAAACAGTTAAAGGAACTCACGATCAAAGACAATTTCATGTTTGGCGCAGTAATGATGGATGAGGAAAACTGCAAGGGACTTTTGGAAAGAGTGTTGCAGATTAAAATCGATTATGTGGAGATCAGCAAGGAAAAGAGCATTGTCTATCATCCGGAATACAAAGGTGTACGTCTCGATGTGTATGCTAAAGATGAAAATCACACACGTTATAATGTAGAGATGCAGGTACAGAAAAAGTCGGCACTTGGAAAGAGGAGTCGTTATTACCAAAGCCAGATGGATATGGAGATGCTGCTAACGGGTGAGGATTATGCGGGACTTCCGAATACGTATGTCATTTTTATTTGTGACTTTGATCCGATTGGAGAAGGCAAGTATCGTTACACTTTTCGAACAAAATGCGAAGAGTTGTTAGGAATGAATTTGGAGGATGGGAGAACAACTGTCTTCTTGAATACGCATGGAAAGAATGAAAGTGAGGTCCCGAAAGAGCTGGTAACACTTCTGAAATATATAAGAGAAGATATTGATGGAAGTGAGAGAGAATTTCACGATTCATACGTGGAGAGACTTCAGAAATTTATTCATGAGATTAAGTCGAATCGAGAGATGGAGGAACGCTTTATGATTTTTGAAGAGATGTTGAAAGATGAACGCGCGGAAGGTCGAGAAGAAGGTCTTGCGTTGGGACTTGAAAATGCAAAAAGTACATTACTTTTATGCTTGCAAAGTTTTGGAACAGTTTCAGAAACAATCTGTGATCAAATCCAAAGTCAGCAGGAGTTGGAAGTGCTGAAGCAGTGGACAAAGATAGCATTCCAATCGAAATCGCTGGAAGAGTTTGAAAAGAAGATTTCATTATAAAGTCTATTTCCGGTTATTCCGGATCTGATTACCTGCAGTTTTAGCTATTCTGGTTGAGGCTGTGGGTGAAAAAGAAACAAGTCGATGCCGTTTCAGGAAAATATTCAGAGAAAAAGCAGAGGAATTCTATAAAAAATAAAAAAAACACTTGAAATTGTAAAAAAAATATTATATAATATTCTATTTTTTATGACAAGATATGGATGGGAGAATATGGTTCCTGAGTTTATATATAGATATTTATATCCTTTACAAACCATACATGGATATGAACAAGTGTATTTTATTATATACGAACAGAATGTTTGTTCTACTCACCTTCCTTTTTTGGAATATTTGAAAAAAAAATATCCGCATTCAAAATTGTTCTACATGTTTACAAATACATTGTCTTCCCGAGTCAATGAGAAACAGTTGCGGTTTGTGGAAAATAATCGGGAAAAGTTTGACATGATTATAACTTTTAATGAAATAGATGCAGTTGAACATAATTTTCAATTTTACAATCAGGTTTGTTCCGTATTGAATGTTTCGATTAAGGAGGAAAATGAATCGGATATCTTTTTTTGTGGTTTGGATAAAGGTCGAAGGGCGATAATAGAACAACTTCGGAATCGGCTGGAAAGTTGTGGGATAAAATGTGATTTTAATATTGTTGATTCTAAGCATAAGTTGCCATACGAAGTTATTGTATCTAAAATTGTCCAGACAAAGTGTATTTTGGAAATTTTGATGGATACATCACAGTCCGGGTCATCTTTAAGAGCAGCAGAAGCAATTGCTTACAAGAAAAAGTTGCTGACAAATAATGCTTTCATAAAAGCAAAGGAATATTTCAATGACAAGCAGTTTTCCTATTTTTCTACTCTTGAGGATATAGATGTGGATTTTATAAAGGAAGCTCTAGACAAATCACAATGTGTTGATTCTATGATTGTTTCCCCTAAAAGATTTTTAGATTTTTTGAAGCAGAATAGTATTTGAGAGACTAGAAAATGAGAGAGTTCCTAAAGTCTTTTTTTTCATTTGGTGTTGCAACGAGCATTGAGAAAATATTGGCTTTCATTTTGCTGCCCATTTATACTCGTTTATTTACAACTACCGAATATGGAATGATTGATTTATGTCAGGTACTTATGGGGATAGTATCTGTATTTGCGTTGCTGCAATTGGAAACATCGCTTCAACGATACTATTACAAATGGGAGGGGGATGATAAAAAAATCTTTTTGTTCAGCATATTAATTACGGTCATTTCATTATCGTTTTTTTTCTCAATTATAATATGCTTGTTGTCATATTATATTTCCAGTTTGCTTTTTTCCAGCTCTGCTTATTATTTATTAGTTATATTGTCTGCAATCCAGTTGCCTTTTATAAACTTTTCAATGCTTGGCTTGATTATACTTCGGTATGAAAAAAAGAACTTACTTTTTACTTACCAAGTAATATTGAAAGTCGTATTGCTATTGTTATCCGTATTCGTTTTTGTTGTTTTCATGGATGGAGGCTTGGAATGGGTTTTGATATGTCAGTTATTGACACTCGTATTGACTTCTATCGTATTGTATACTAATATAAAGCAATATTTGCTTTTTTCTTTCTCATGGAAAAATCTCATGATGAGCTTTAGTTATGCTTTGCCTCAGTTTCCTGCTCGTGTGGGAAGTGTGATGATGGTTTATTCCAATCGGCTCTTTATGGTGTTTTTTTTAACAACATCAATAATAGGCTTGTATTCTTTTTCTTTAAAGTTGGCCTCTGGCGTGCAAATCTTGGGAACAGCTTTTATGATGGCTTGGCTTCCTTTTATGTATCAACAGTTTGCAAAGGAAAACCACCGGTTGCTTTTTGCGAAGTTCATGCCTTTAGTTTCTTGTTTCTTGTTTTTATTAGTATCGGTATTGTCATTGTTATCTGAAGATATTGTTAGTATAGTTGCAGGTCCGGATTTTTTTTATTCATATAAATATATTGGCAGTTTGTCGCTATATTTTGCTTTGACAATAATAAAAGAAGTAATTGATATCGGACCTAAATATACGGAGAAAACAAAGTATGTATCTTATAATTATTTTGTGTCTTTGATTGTTAATGTGGTAAGTATGTACCTGTTTATTGTATTTTGGGGAATAGAAGGAGTGATTTATTCGATGATATTAACATATCTGATATTGGTTGTAATTAGTTGGATTGTGTCTAATAAACTGTATTATATTCCTTTTAGTAAATTTTATTTTGTAATATTGATATTGCCTGCATTGAGCATTTCTATGTCTGTAATGAATTGCAATATGACTCCTATGACTCGATATATCATATTAATATTGGCAGTTGCTTTTTATGGAATAGAAATGTACATGAATTATAAAAAGGTAAAACTGTATCTGAGTTAGAATGCCGTATATACCAATTTTACTGTTATTGTTTTTTTTGTCTTTTTCTTATGACTTTTTAGGTCATAAGAGAGGTTATAATTTAGGATATTATTTCATTTACTTGCTGTTGGTAGTAGTTTCTGGGTTTAGATATCGAATAGGAGCGGATACTTTTGCTTATCAGGATTTTTTTGAAGAGGAGCAGGTTTATTTGTCCGACCTATCCTTAGCTGATTATTTTTCATATAGATGGGAGCCTTTATTTATTTTTTTCGTGGCTTTAATAAAATCAACTATAAACGATTTTATTTTTTTTCAGATAGTTCATTCAATTATAATAAATTCGGTTGTTTTTTGGTTCATCTCTTCTAATACGAAAAATAAGTTTACAGCAGTTTTTCTTTATTTCCTATTTTTGTATGTTTTGGTAAATATGGAAATAGCGAGAGAAGCATTGGCCGTTTCTGTCTTTTTGGTCAGTGTGAAATTCTTGCAGAATAAAAAATACGTTGCTTATTATTTATTGGCAATTATAGCATTCCTTTTCCACTATGGTGCTGCGATATCGTTTGTTTTTCCTTTAATATACGGTATAAGGATTACGCTAAGACGCATTTTCTGGCTGTTTGTAGTTGTTGCAGGAATCATTATAAATATAGACTTTATCATTGCTGCGGCTTTTTCTTTAGGAGTCCCTCCAATTATATTTATAAAGTTGGTTAATTATACGGAAGTATCAGAAAATCTGAATTTTATGGGCATTCTGATTGCTTTTTTGGGTTACATTCTTTTTCCTTGTGTATTGATGCAGATAGAAAACCGGATATTACGTATGAGATCTCGGTTTTATGATTTCTATCCCATATTTCTTTTGCTTGGCATATTGGTGATTTGCTTTCCTTTCATCAGCCGTTTTTTTAATTATTTATGCCTCATTGGTATTATTTTCTTAAGCGATTTCGTAGTTGAGCTATGGAAAAGCAATCGCTTTGTATTTGGCACTAGATATATATTGCTGACATGTATACTTTCGATGGTTCTTTTGTGGAATGGCAGATACTACTTTAGTGATATGTCAGATTTGACTGGCAAGAATATGAGGAAGTATGTACACTGGTATCCATATAGTTCAATATTGGATAAAACGAAAAATCCGGATAGGGAATCTCTTCAGGATTATTATTCAATGATAAATTTATGATTAAATATAGTAATTATGAAACATAGAGTTTGCTTAGTTACAAATTATTTGTCAGCAGGAGGATTGGAAAGAGTTTTGACAAGACTTGCTACATATTTTGTTGAAAAAAAAGAAGTGCAAGTAACTATTGTTACATTATTTAATACTCAGTGCTTTTATTCATTATCAGATAAAGTCGAAGTAATTTATCCTAATTTTGATATATTAGCAATAAACAAGCATGTTCGGATTATAAAACAATTTTTTTATCTACGTCATAAAATTAAAGAGTTGCGTCCGGATTGTGTCTTAAGTATGGGGGTGGAAACAAATATTGCTACTTTACTTTCTACAATAGGGTTGGGAATAAAAATATATGTTGCAGATAGAAATAACCCATTTATAAAATTATCTTTTTTAAGGCAACTTTTGAAAAAAGTTCTTTATCAAAAGGCAGAAGGAATAATTTGCCAAACAAATTTGGCTAGACAAAAAGTTCATGGGTTAACTAAACACCCTAACATAGTGGTCATTCCTAATCCAATAACAATCTTTGAAAACGATTATGTATCCATTGAAAAGAAAAATTATATAGTAAATGTTGGGCGTTTTATAAAGTCAAAAAATCAACGTGAATTAATAGATATTTTTACTTTAGTAAACGATGGTAGTTGGAAACTAATATTTGTAGGTGATGGACCATGTAGGAAAGAGTGTATGGATTATGTGTCACAGAAAGGTATCTCGAGTTATGTGGAGTTTGTAGGAGTAGTCAAAGATGTAGATCGGTATTTGGCTCAAAGTAAGATTTTTGCTTTCGTTTCGACCTCCGAAGGATTTCCCAATGCTTTAGGTGAGGCTGTTTTGTTTCCTACAGCGAGTATTTCCTATAATTGCCCAGCGGGACCAGAAGATATCATTCGTGATGACGAAAATGGTTTTTTAGTTCCTTTAGGAAAAGTAGAAGAATATGCCACTAAATTGAAAATGTTGATGGAAAGTGAAGAATTGAGAACGAGATTTGAGATGAATGCAGTGTCAGATAGAAGTAAATATTCTATGGAAAATATAGGTGAATCTTTTTTTAATTTCATGTTTTAACTATCTCTCCAAATGAATAATGAGTATTTAATTAGCATAATTGTTCCAGTATATAACGTAGAACCCTTTATTAGTGAGTGTATAAATAGTATATTGATTCAATCTTATAAAAATTTTGAATTAATACTTGTCAATGACGGTTCTACAGATAATTCTCCTACTATATGTGAACAATATGCATCAAAGGATAAGCGTATTAAAGTTATTCATAAGGCCAATGGCGGATTATCTGATGCACGAAATTGGGGCTTAAAATTCTCATCGGGTGAATATGTAGTATTTCTTGATAGTGATGATTATTGGAACGATTGTGATGCGTTATTTTCTCTTTATTCTCTACTGAATAAATATTCAGAAGTTGATGTTGTTTTCTTTAGAAGATTTACATTTGAAGAAAACATATCCCAGCATATAAGATACTTTCCCCAGTTTAATCTTAATAAGATAAATGGCTGTGAAAAGTCAGATGTTCTTTCATATCTTATACCCAATGGGCTTTTTATTCCTAGTGCATGTAATAAACTCGTTCGAAGAAAGATTTTGATAGATAATAATATTTGGTTTGAAAAAGGCATTTATTCAGAGGATATTGATTGGAATTTTTCTTTAACTCTTCATGCCGATAACTTTTATGCTATTAATCTTCCTTTTTATGCGTATCGAAGAAGAAGTGGATCAATAACCAACTCTATTAGAGAGAAAAATGTGTTGGACTTACTTAATATTATAAAAAAATGGATTCCTATGATATCTGAGGAATGTCAGGATTTCCAGATAAAAAAAATGTTGTTGGGGTATTGTGCCTATCAGTTTATTGTCGTTTTAGGAATTATATTTTTAGCTGAAACAGATTGTCGTGACTTTTTGCTTCAGGAAGTAAGAAAGATGTCATATGTGTTAAAATATGCAACAGATAGGAAAACTAAAAAAGTAAGACTTATGTACATTTTTCTAGGGTATAATTTATCTGCTAAATTTTTAGGTACTTATCTTAAATTTAAAAAAAGATATTTGTTTTAATATAGGTGTAAGTAATTACTTTTTATGAATGTAAAAATATTGTTTTTCGGTATATACCAATGAAAGTATGAAGTTTTACTCATTAATATTACTTTTCTTTATTTTACCTATATATAGTCAAGCTAATATCGTTTTCGTGACAAATAGTATACAGCCTATTCAGAAGCAGTTTAATTTATCATATGCGAAATATGTAATTAAATCCAATATAAATCTTATGTCTCAAAACGTTGTCATTCCTGAAGGTGCAGTCTTGTGTTTTGTAGATAGTGGACGAATCGAAAATGGTACGCTTATTGGCAATGGAACAAAAGTAATGGCTCAACAAAATGTTGTTTTTTCGGATAATATTTTGTTAAAAGGAAGTTGGAAAGCTGATACAGCCTATTCTATATGGTTTGACTTCAAAAGTGATTGTATTGTCGATTCTTCAGGACGATTTATCAGTGGAAGTGATAATAGCCAGCAGATGAATAACATATTGTTGTTTGATAATTTACTCTTTAACTGTGGTGTTTACTACTTTAAACATGCTAATTTTCAGTTACATTCTGATATGATTATTGATGGGGGAAATAGTGTTTTTAAATGGAATACATCGTTGAAGGCAGATTGCTTTATGGCTATTGGAGATAGTAGGGGGAAATGGGCTGGAACATCAAATATTCAGTTGAAGAATTTTACAATAATTGGTAATAAACTAGAGTCAGATATAAAAACGGAGCAATGTCATGGAATATGCATCCGATATGGAAGTAATATCATATTGTCTAATCTGCAATCCGGTTTTAATCGTGGCGACGGATTATATATAGGCAATGTTTACCTTGAGTCTAATATAGATCACTCACCTTCTTATATAAGTGTTATAAATTGTATTTTTAGTGACAATCATCGTCAGGGAAGTTCCATTACTAGAGCTAATCACGTTGATTTTTTAGGATGTAAATTTATAAATACAAATGGTACGCCACCTCAAGCCGGTTTAGATATTGAACCTAATGATATAAATATTTCAGCGTATGAAAACTGTTATTACGCGTGTGAAAATATAAGGATAAACAATTGCTTTTTCAGCAATAATGCAGGAAATGGTTTATTGGTTGCTGGAAGAAGTAAAAATAGAGAAGGGAAATATATTGTTAATAATATATTTGTTAATAATAGTGTGTTCGACAGAGGGAATATTCGAGCTTTTGGACTGAAAAATATGCAGGTGAAAGATTGTGATATATTGACTGACAGCTATGGATGGCTTACATATAGATACTCTACAGAAGATGTCTTAATCGATAAATGTAAGATTATATGTTGTAATAAGAACAATGATTTTGTGGGGATAAAAGTGGAATCTACTTCTGAGAATAAACATAATAATATCATAATTTCTAATTGCTCAATAACAAATTTCGGCAAATTTGGAATATTCTTCAATGATAAAATTGATGGTATTTCAGGGCGTATAGTGAATAATATCTTTCATAAGTGTGGTAAAAATATGAAAAAGAACGATTTGAGTAAAAAGATTGAATATAAGGAGAATATATATAATGATTAGATGATAATTATAACTTAAAGTTTATATAATGAAAGTATTAGTTACCGGAGGAGCCGGCTTTATCGGCTCTAACCTTTGCGAGTATTTACTTGCCCATAATTATGAAGTTGTATGTTTGGACAACTTCGCAACAGGGAAGATTGAGAATCTTCTTCCGTTATTGAATCAATATCCTGATACATTTAAACTGATCGTAGGTGACATCCGTAATTTCTCTGATTGCCAGAAGGCAGTGGTAGGAGTCAATTATATTCTGCATGAGGCAGCATTGGGTTCTGTACCCCGTTCCATCAAAGACCCTGCCACTACTAATGCAGTTAATATTAGTGGCTTCCTGAATATGTTGATTGCTGCCCGTGATGCAGGAGTGAAACGCTTTATGTATGCGGCAAGTTCATCCACTTATGGGGACAGCCAGTCTCTTCCCAAAGTGGAAGATGTGATTGGTAGACCGTTATCTCCTTATGCTGTAACCAAATATGTGAACGAGCTTTATGCGGATGTATTTGCACGTACTTATGGAATGGAATGTATCGGCTTACGCTATTTTAACGTATTCGGACGTCGTCAGGACCCATTTGGTGCTTATGCTGCTGTTATCCCCTTATTTGTGAAGAAATTGATGGCACACGAGAGTCCCATGATTAACGGTGATGGTGAATACAGCCGTGATTTTACTTACATTGACAATGTAATCCAGATGAATATGCTTGCCATGACAACCACCAATCCGGATGCAGTCAATCAGGTTTATAATACCGCTTTTGGAGAAAGGACTACATTGAATCAGCTGGTGAATTATTTGAAGGAATATTTGAGTGAGTTTGATCCGAAAATAGCTGATGTGGAGATTCTTCATGGCCCGAATCGGCAGGGTGATATACCTCATTCTTTGGCTTGCATTGATAAGGCTAGAAAACTTCTTGGTTATATTCCGGAATACAGCATGCGCGACGGTCTGAAAGAAGCTGTCAAATGGTATTGGCATAATATCTGATTCATTCATTCTTTTTCCCTTTCTATTAGCTAATAAACTAAACTTCCTAATAAATACTGAAAATCTTATGGATATAGTAAAAATCGCCGTAATCGGTCTCGGTTACGTAGGGCTTCCTTTGGCTCGTTTGTTCTCTACCAAATACAAAACTATTGGTTTTGACATGAATAAATCTCGTGTGGATGCATTGATGGCAGGACACGATGCTACCCTTGAAGTTTCGGACGAATTGCTACAGTCTGCCATTGCCAATGGCTTCAAGTGCACGGCTGACATTGAAGACATTCGTGATTGCAACTTTTATATTGTGGCAGTTCCTACCCCTGTGGATCATAACCATAATCCGGACTTGACTCCTCTGTATAGTGCAAGTACCACTGTAGGGAAAGTGATTTCCAAAGGTGATATTGTAGTGTATGAATCTACAGTATATCCGGGTGTGACTGAGGATGAATGTATTCCGGTAGTGGAAAAAATATCCGGTTTGGAATTCAATACGGATTTCTTTGCAGGTTATTCCCCCGAACGCATCAATCCGGGTGACAAGCTACACACAGTCGAGAAGATAAAGAAAGTGACTTCAGGTTCAACTCCTGAAATTGGTAAGAAAGTGAACGAAGTGTATGCTTCTGTTATATCTGCCGGGACACATTTGGCTCCCACGATGAAGGTGGCGGAGGCAGCCAAAGTCATTGAGAATTCGCAACGTGATATCAATATAGCCTTTGTCAATGAGCTTTCCAAGATATTCACGCGTATGGGGATTGATACTCAGGATGTGTTGGAGGCTGCAAGTACCAAATGGAATTTTCTTCCCTTCAAGCCGGGGCTGGTTGGAGGACACTGCATTGGCGTAGACCCTTATTATCTGGCCCAGTGTGCACAGAGTTATGGCTATAATCCTGAAATCATATTGGCCGGTCGTCGTATGAATGATGGTATGGGAGAGTATGTGGCTGGTCAAGTGATAAAACTGATGCTGAAAAAAGGAATTCAGGTTTTGAACTCTAATATACTGATACTCGGTTTTACTTTCAAGGAGAATTGTCCGGATGTACGTAATACGAAAGTGATAGATATTTATGAGGCTTTGATGGGATACAATCTGAATATAACCGTTTATGATCCGTGGGCAAATCCGGATATCGTAAAGCATGAATATGGAATTGAAGTGACCAATGAACTTCCTGAAGAAAAGTTTGATTCGGTTGTGTTGGCGGTTGCCCATCAACTGTTTACGGGAATAGATATCGAAAGTTTGTCGAAGACACGGTCTGTTGTGTTTGATGTTAAAGGTTTCTTGCCCAAAGAATCCGTTGACGGCAGATTATGATAAAATGAAAAAGCTTTTCTTTGTTACCAATGTTGATTGGTTCTTTATTTCCCATCGTTTGCCTATTGCCCTGAATGCTATTCAGCAGGGATATGAAGTTTATTTATTGTCACGGGATACCGGAAGAAAACAGTTTTTACAAGGGAAAGGGATTCGCTTTATCGATATTCCTTTTGACCGTTCCGGAAGTAATCCTTTGCATGAATTGAAATGTATTTTTCAGTTATATACAAACTACAAAAAGTATAGACCTGATATAATTCATCATGTTACTTTAAAGGCTGCATTGTTAGGTTCTGTTGCAGCTAAGCTGTCAGGGCAACATCATGTTGTGAATGCAATAAGTGGATTGGGGTATAACTTTACGAACGGCAGGAATGGGATTTTGCAGAAGTTGATAAGGACTTTGATTCGCATTGCATTCAAAAGTAAGTCTTTTTCCTTTATTCTTCAGAATCCGGATGATGTGGGGATGATCAAAGGCTTCAATCTGGTTCCCTCGTCCCATATTTTTCTGATAAAGGGCTCGGGAGTAGATTTGAATGAATTTGTTTTTTCCCAAGCTCCTGGCAAGACTCAATTAAAGGTACTCTTTCCTGCAAGGATATTGTTGGATAAGGGGGTGATGGAGTTCATTGATGCAGCCAAATTACTTCAAAAGCGATTTATTGGAAAAGTAAAATTCATATTGGCAGGTGATTGCGACAAAGAAAATCTGGCTGTTTTGGGGGAAGAAAAGCTAAGGTCTCTTCTTGTCGATGATTATATTGAGTGGATAGGATATCAGGCTCAAATGTTTCCTATATATACGGATAGCGATATCGTTGTACTGCCTTCCTATCGGGAAGGTTTGCCCAAATCCTTGATTGAAGCATGTGCGGTAGGGCGTCCTATTGTAACAACCGATGTACCGGGTTGCCGTGAATGCGTGAAATCCGGATATAATGGTTATTTGGTTCCTGCCAAGGACAGTAGGGCGTTGGCTGATGCCATCGGCCTATTGATAGAAGATGATGCGAAGAGGAAGGAGTTTGGAAGGAACTCTCGTCTGTTGGCGGAAGAAGAATTTTCTATAGATAAGGTTGTCAGGCAAACTTTTGATATTTATCAATCAATTATTAGGATATCTTGATATTCCCGGGTATCTTTGTAGAAAGATTGGATTCATGAAGAAGAACAAGCCATATAAGGAACAAGAACCGATGGTGCCGAATGTTGGTGAACCGGTAGTTGTATATACGGGTAATGAGAATAATCCGAATATCGTTACGGAAGGACGTGATGACATTAGGCATGCTATTTCCGGTGAAGAATTATTGGATAGACTTTGCCCTCGTATAAAGGCTTTGTTTGGATGAGAGTCGTATTCGCTCCCGAAGTAGAGGAGGATTTGTATGGGCTTATAAAAATACTTGTTGAGAAGGAGTATTTGGGTACTTATCCTTTTGCTATTTCTTATGTGGAAGAACTGATAGCTGATATTCAACAGAACATTCATTCTAAATTAAAAAAGAAAGCGCCCGCTTTTTTTGAGCGTTATGGTAAGGATATGTATTACATCACTTATCAACGTAATTCTAATACGACGTGGTATATTTTCTTCTCTGTCATTGGAGATACTTATTTTATTAAATACATAACCAATAATCACGTTTCCGGTCAGTATATTTTTTAGCATATTTCAATGAACATACTCGTCACTGGAATCCACGGCTTTGTGGGTTCCAATCTCGTTGTTGCCCTAAAGGAACGTCATAGCCTTTACGGGCTGGATATTGTCGCTCCTGAAAAGGAGGGGGTGGTAAAGGCTTTTTTCTGGAAAGATATTGAACCGGCTTCTTTTCCGATGCGGAATCTTCCTGAATTCGATGCCATTATTCATCTGGCTGGTAAAGCCCATGATACGAAAAACCGGTCCGCAGCCCAATCCTATTTTGATATTAATACGGGATTGACCCAAAAGATATTTGATTTCTTTCTGGAATCGTCTGCGAAGAAGTTCGTATTCTTCAGTTCTGTGAAAGCCGCTGCAGACAGTGTGGTGGGTGATATGCTGACTGAAGATGTGGTGCCTGCTCCGGTAGGGCCTTATGGGGAAAGTAAGATAGCTGCCGAGAATTACATCCTTGACAAGTTGAAGGTTGAGAATGGGAAATTGAAAGCTAATCCTTATGATGACAAGCAGGTTTATATCCTGCGTCCCTGCATGATTCATGGTTCCGGCAATAAAGGCAATCTGAATCTTCTTTATAATGTGGTGAGGAAAGGCATTCCCTGGCCTTTGGGGGCTTTTGAGAACAGGAGGTCTTTTACTTCGATAGACAATCTTTGCTACGTGGTGGAAGGGCTGTTGACTAAGGAGGTGGGGAGTGGTATCTACCACATGGGAGATGACGAGGCCTTGTCCACGAATGAGCTGATAGCTTTGATATGTCGGGCTTTGGAGCGTAAGCCGCATATCTGGAAGATAAACAGAGGACTGATGGAATTCTGTGCCCGGCTTGGGACTCTGCTCCATTTGCCTTTGAATACAGAGCGTCTGCGCAAGTTGACAGAGAATTATGTGGTGAGTAATGCGAAAATAAAGGCTGCCCTGGGAATTGACAGAATGCCGGTGAGGGCAGAGGAGGGGATAGTGAGAACGATTTTATCGTTCTCAAATTAAAAGTTAAGAATTAAATTGATAATTAAAAATTAAAGAGGAAAATACTGTTATGTATTATCTGCTTATACTGGTTCTGCTGTTTTTAGCAGAACTTTTTTATTTTAGAATAGCTGATAGGTGTAATATCATCGATAAGCCCAATGAGCGCAGTTCCCATACGAAAGTGACTTTGCGTGGTGGTGGGATTATTTTCTATTTCGGGGCGTTGGCCTATTTCCTGACGAGTGGCTTTGAATATCCCTGGTTCCTGCTTGCCTTGACACTGGTGACGTTCATCAGCTTCGTGGACGATATAAAATCCACCGGACAGATGACAAGGCTGCTTTTTCATTTCTCTGCTATGGCTATGATGTTTTATCAGTGGGGACTTTTCTCCTTGTCCTGGTGGTGGATAGTCATAGCCTTGATAGTCTGTACGGGTATCATCAATGCCTACAACTTTATGGATGGCATTAACGGCATAACCGGTGGTTATTCTCTGGTTATTCTTGCTGCGTTGGCCTATATCAATAAGGAGGTGGTTACTTTTGTGGAAGCGGATTTCATCTATACCGTTATCTGTTCCGTTCTAGTCTTCTGTTTCTTCAATTTCCGCAAGCGTGCTAAATGCTTTGCCGGTGATGTGGGTTCGGTGAGCATTGCCTTTATCCTTCTTTTCCTGATAGGCAGGCTCATCATTGAAACGGAAGATTTCAGTTGGATAGTCCTTTTATCCGTTTATGGTGTGGATAGTGTACTGACTATCATTCACCGCCTGATGCTTCATGAGAATATCGGACTACCGCATCGCAAACATCTGTATCAGATTATGGCGAATGAGCTGAAGATTCCTCATGTCATAGTCTCTCTGGCCTATATGACAATACAGACTTTTATAATAGTAGGATATATTTATTACCAACAGTATGGCTATATCTTCTTGATAGGGTGTATCTTACTGTTGAGCGCAATATACGTACTCTTCATGAAAAAGTATTTTTCAAGACATATCTCTTGAATTACTTTCCCATTACCAAAAGTAATCTTTAATCGGGATATTGGAGTATTGCTTTCCGAATCATTGGTTACTTGGTACAGTTTCTTTGCTGCTTCAAGAAATCTTGGAAATAATGTTCCCCACTGGTTGTTGACAACAATTTTTGTTCCGTCTGCCAATAAAATAACTTCATCAGGCTTAAGAAAGTAACGTTTCTTTAAATCGGGATGAGATTTGATTTTTTCTTGGACTTCTATCAAGGTACGTATTACACCTAATACTTTCAAATTATAGTCATAAAAAATGAATCGGGCGGTGTACAATAAAAACAAATAATCCCGGACTCTTTGTCAAGAATCCGGGATTATTTGTTTTTATCGTTTTTGAGAGGCTTTACTTAGCCGGCTTCAGCCATTTGTCCAGCCATTCAAAGAAGGTACGTTGCCACAGCACGCCATTCTGAGGTTTCAGTACCCAGTGGTTTTCGTCCGGATAGATAAGCAGTTCGGCAGGAACGCCACGCATCACGGCTGCATCGAAGGCGGCCATTGCCTGGTTGGCAAGAATGCGGAAGTCCTTCTCTCCGTGGATGCAGAGGATAGGGGTGTCCCATTTGTCGACGAAGAGATGCGGGGAGTTGGCAAAAGTGCGTTGTGCCGTAGCGTTGTTCTTTTCCCAATAAGCACCGCCCATATCCCAGTTGGCAAACCATTTCTCTTCCGTTTCCAGATATTGCATTTCCATGTTGAAGATACCGTCGTGTGCGATGAATGCCTTGAAGCGTTTGTCATGGTGTCCGGCAAGCCAATATACGGAAAAACCTCCGAAGCTGGCACCTACGCAACCCAGGCGGTCTTTGTCAACGAAAGGTTCCTGGGCCATTTCGTCAATGGCAGTGAAGTAGTCCTTCATGCACTGGCCGCCATAATCACCGCTGATGGCTTCGTTCCACTCTACACCGAAGCCCGGAAGACCACGACGGTTGGGAGCTACGATGATATAGTCGTTTGCCGCCATAATCTGGAAATTCCAACGGTAGCTCCAGAACTGGCTGACGGGACTCTGAGGACCGCCTTCACAGAAGAGGAGGGTGGGGTACTTCTTGTTAGGGTCGAACTGCGGAGGATAAATCACCCAGGTCAGCATCTGCTTGCCGTCGGTGGTCTTCATCCAGCGGGCTTCCACTTTACCCATTTCCAGCTGGTCGTAAATCTGCTTGTTTTCTGTGGTCAGTTGCACTGCTTCTGCAAAAGCGTCGCCGTTACGTGCACTGTTTACGGCATAGATTTCGTCGCCCATGCTCATGGAATGGCGTTTGGCGATAATCTTGTCTCCGCAAAGGGCAAGCGAAGCATAGTCGTACATGCCGTCGGTGAGCTGGGTAAGCTTGTCGTTTCCGGCAAGGTCGATGTTGTAAATCTGTGTCTCGCCATGCCATACACCGATGAAGTAGATGCTCTGGGAATCTTTGTTCCACAAGAAGGCGTCCACGTTCGATTCGAAAGCTTTGCTTACAAAACGTTTCTCGCCGGTCTCGAGGTTCATGATAAACAAGCGGTTCAAGTCGGCTTCGTAGCCGTCACGCTCCATGCTCTGCCAGGCGATGTATTTGCCGTCGGGAGAGTATTGGGGATTCGTATCATATCCCTTGTTTTCTTCCGTGATGTTTTTGGTTTCCTTGGAGGCAAGGTCGTAGATATAAATGTCGGAGTTGGTGGAAATGGCATACGCCAGTCCGGTTTTCTTACGGCATGTATAGGCCACCTTATCAGAAGACGGGCTCCATGCCAGCTGCTCGATACCGCCCCAGGGCTTCATCGGGCTTTCGTATGGCTCTCCCTCAAGAATATCAGTGACATTGCTGATGGCATTGCCGTCGAAATCGGCAACGAACGGATGGGGAGCAGTAGTCACCCATTCGTCCCAATGCTTGTACATCAGGTCGGTAACGATGATGCCGGTGGCTTTAGGAAGGTCCGGATGTTTGTCTGCCGTACTCTTCACGGTCTTTACCTGGGCAATGAAAAGGAGTTTCTTGCCGTCGGGCGAGAAAGAGAACCCTTCGATGTCTCCCTCGTATTGGGTCAGCTGCTTGCGTCCGCTGCCGTCGGGATTCATTTCCCATACCTGGCTGCTGCCGCTTTCGTTGCAAAGGAAGGCAAGCTTCTTGCCGTCCTTGAACCATGTGGGCTGTCCTTCTTGCCAGGCGTCATGCGTTATCTGGGTATTGTCACTACCGTCGGCATTCATGACGAAGACTTCGCTGTTACTCTTGTTCTGGGGCACGCTGTAATAGGATACCGTGTAGGCAATTTGCTTTTCGTCGGGGGATACGGCCACACTGCCGATGCGTCCCATCGCCCAGAGTGCCTCGGGTGTCATACGCTTTCCTTCAATCTTGATGTCCGACCGCTGGATGAGCGTTGCTGCGTCCTGCTGCTGTCCGGCATCTTTTGTGCCTCCGCAAGAGGCCAATGTCATGGCTGCTGACATAAGTAGTAGATTTACTTGTTTCATATATGCTTTTTGTTTCAGTTATTTTAATGCAAAGATACTAAATTTTCCTTCCTTGCCAATTCCCACGTTTGATATATAGCCAGCAGAAAATGAGAATAAAGCTGGAATAAACCATTTCCGAGGTCCAGCAGATGGCCACGTCGAGTTGCAGAATCAGAATAATGTAGGTGATATAGGCTGTGTAGATGACCAGCGTAGCCATCTCCAACCCCCATGCCGTACGCGTGTTGCCGGTTCCGGAAACTGCCTGGAAATAGACATTGGCAGGAACCAGGAACAGATAGGTGGAGCACATCACCCAGAGCGAATGTACGGCAGCGTCCTGCAGGTCGGGTATGTCGGCATAAATTCCCAGAATCAGCTTGGGGAACACCGCGAAAAGCAATGCCAGCGGAAGTACGAAGACGTAGGCTATGCGTACGTGCTGCCGGATGGTGCCTGCCACGCAATCGGAGTGGCCTGCACCGATGAGATTGCTGACCAGTGACCCGCAGGTAGAGGCAAACGCCATGAGTACCATGAACAGTATGCCGGACACGTTGCGGACAATGTTGGTCACTGCCAGCGAGCGCTCTCCCAAATGCTCCACATAAAGGAAGAAAAGGAACCAGGTGGAGAGGGAGAAGAAATTCTGTATCATGGTCCAGAAAGAGACGTTCAGCATCCGTTTCAATACGTCCAGCCGGAACTTAGGAATACGATCCAGCCCGTACTTGCGGCAGTCGATGCGGCTGCGGGTATAGAGGATGAAGAATAACAGCGAAACCAGCTCGGCCAGTGAGGAGCCGATGGCGGCTCCGGCAATGCCGAGCGCTGGGAAACCGAATTTACCGAAAATCAGGATATAGTTGAATACGACATTGCTCAACACCATGACGATGGAGTTCAGTGTCAGTGTCTTGGTCTGGGTGGTTCCCAAGAAAAAGGCACGGAACATGACTGCGCTGAACGAGAAGAAGGCACCGAATACACGCCAATGCAGGTAGCTGGTGGCTGCTTCGTAGATATGTTCCGAAGCGACGATGCGTTTCAGGATAATCGGTGAGAAGCAATAGGATAGCAGGAACATGACTGCCGCCATTCCGACTTGGAAATAGATGCCCTGATAGAACAAGTCACCGATTTCCTTATACTGCCGTTCGCCGTTGCGCCGGGCAATGAGTATCTGTGCCCCGATGCTGAAACCGAAGGCAACCATGAAGATGACCATGTAGAAGACACCGGCGATGGCAGATGCTCCCAGTTCGACTTCGCCCACACGCCCGAGGAAGGCAGTGTCCGTCATACCTATCAGTTGCTCCATAAGGAGGCTGATTAGGATGGGGTAGGCTATAAGCCAGATCTGTTTGTAGGTGTATTTAGTCTGCATAATTTAGAGTCTGTGAATTTTTTCGTTGGTGTAAGGATAAGAAAGCCGGGCAAATGTCATTGTCCGGCTTTCTGCAAAAGAATATCTTGAACGGTAGTCTTACTACTTTTTGTTCTGTTTTTCTTTCATCATCTGTTCCTGCTGTTTCTGCATGGCTTCCAGACGAGCGGCGAAACCGGTTTTCTTCATCTTCTTCGGGTCTTTCTTGTTGGCTTCCAACTGAGCAAGAAGGGCTTCCTCATTGGTTGTCTTGCGCATGATGAGCGTTGTTACCACACTGATTAACGTAGAGATGAAGTAGTAATAGTTCAATCCCGAAGGATAGTCGTTCAATATGAAGAGGAACATGATAGGCATCAGGTATGACATCCACTTCATGGCAGCCATCTGCGGATTGGCACCCGTATCCTGTTGCTGCATCATGTACTTCGTGTTCAATATGTTGGTAACCGTCATCAGCAGGCAGAACAAGCTGAGGTGGCTTCCCAGGAACGGGATATGGAACGGGAAGTTGATGAACGCATCGTAAGTGGAAAGGTCGTCTGCCCACAAGAAGCTCTGCTGGCGGAGTTCAATGGCACTCGGCACGAACATGAACAAGGCCATCAAGATAGGGAACTGTATCAGCATCGGCAGACATCCGCCCATCGGACTGACTCCGTACTGGCTGTAGAGGCCCATCACTTCCTGCTGCTTCTTCATGGCATCTTCCTGCTTGGGGTACTTCTTGTTTATCTCGTCGATTTTCGGTTTCAGTACGCGCATCTTGGCGGATGACATGTAGGTTTTCCACGTTGCGGGGAATACTACAGCTTTTACGATTAACGTCATAAACAACAGTACGATACCCATGCTCAACCCCCAACTGGACAACCAGTCGAAGATGTTGATGGTGAACCATTTGTTTATCCAGCGGATGAGCGGCCAGCCCAGATAGACCAGACGGTTCAGCTCCCACTTCTCGTCACGCCCCTTGTCGAGTGCGGTCAGAGTCTTGTAGTGATTGGGGCCGAAGTAGAAGAACAGCTGGGTAGGTTCCTTGCCGGCAGGGTCGAACTTCGTGCTCATCTCCGCAGAATAGTCCTTAATGTAGCCGCTGCCTTGAGTCTCCATCTTGGAACTCAGTTTGGTCTTTTCAAAGTCGGCATCTGCCAAAAATACTGAAGAGAAGAATTGGTTCTTGAAAGCAATCCAGTCCAGGCGTTCCGGAACTTCCTTTTCGTCGTTCTTGTTGGCAGACAGATAATCGGTACCCTCTCCGGCGATTTTGTAAGTCAGCTCAGCCAGACGGTTCTCGTAGGTGTAACCCTTCTCTATCTGACGGGCACGCTGAGACCACTCGATGTCCACATAATTGTTGGTGGCGGCCAGCTTGCCTTCCATATTGACTGCCTGGATAGTAAAGTCTATCAGGTATGTGTCATTGTGCATGCTGTAGGTAAAGTCGATATAGCTGTTGCTGTCTGCCGACAAACGCATGGTGACGGTACTGTCCGTACGGTTTACTGCGGTGAAATAATAGTCTTCCGTCTGGATAGTCTCTTTCTTGTTGTAAAAGAGGAAATTCATGGAAGCGTCATTGCCGCTGAACAGTGTGACGGGGGTCGTCTTGTCTTGTCCCATGTATTCCTTCAGCGTGGCCGAAGCTATGCGCCCGCCTTTTGTATCTACGGTTATTTCTGCCAGGTTGTTCTGGATGGTTACCTGCGAGTTGGTTCCTTGACGGGCGTCGAAGAAGAGGGCAGTGGAGTCAACGCTTGCTTCCGCTCCGCTTTCGTTGGCCAGGGCTGCTTCCGCCTTGGCTTTCAAGTCGGCTTCGCGCTGTTGCACCTGGGCTATGGAGTCGTAGTAACGTTGCTGTGCTTCCAACTGCTCCTGGCACTGTGCACGGAACTGCGGATTAGATGCATATGCCTGCTGCTCTCTCGGAAGGCTCTTTATAAATGCATCGACCTCTTTATCTGTAATTTCGTGTCCGCCTACAACGGCTAATACTTTCTGATCCATAATCTTATATTCTCCTTTTATCATGTCAAAGGTCTTATTCATAATCTGTCCGCCGCCCCTGACATTTCATTCATATACGTAAAGCGGACAACTCCTGTATATTATACTACATACCCGTACCTGAATACCAGTCTAATTTTCCACCACGTTCCTCACGCCACAGCTCCTCTTTGCACAAGCCAAGACATCCACAGAAGCACTGCCACGCCTATTGTGATAAAGAACCAGCCAAACGCTACCATCCAGATTGGATAAAAAATGACAATAGCAACCGGAAGTCCCCAGACAATCCACATAAGCAATGTCCTCGGGAGACGGCCAACCGCAAGAAGAAGCGCATTTTTCAAATGCACCTGTATGCTATTTTCATAACGTCCGATAAGAAGGAACACCCAGAACATCACACTG
>OGEQ01000459.1_pt1 | contig 43243 bp, 41 predicted proteins | sample 1570731 | NCBI WGS metagenome assembly OGEQ01 (sample SAMEA2582132, study PRJEB24529) | metagenome | biome: Human gut stool | place: China | collected 2011
TGGAATCAATGTTACAGCGCCCTGTTCTCCATATTTTCCGGGGTGCAACGATTGGCAGCCTGACCCGTCATGGTGGCGTGATCCGTGAGACATCCGGCAAAAGTACCCTTGACGGGCATTATTCTGCGCGGGTCGGAGATAAAGTTGTGTATCCGGATGGACGTGAGGCGACCATTATTTGCGGAGCCGGTAAAGGTCGGGTGATGCAGGGGGAATCGATGGCGCTCGTGGGCAGCATGCTGGATAACGGTGATGAAATCATTTCAACACCTCAGGGGTGTCAGATGTTTGTATTCCGTGAGGGCGATGCACTGCCGGATGGCTTTTTAACTGTGCCGGGAGATAAGCACTGATGGCGCTGGAAGGCTATTTTCTTTTCCAGGGAGATCGTACCGTCTGTGGCGGTAAAATTATCACCGGTGCTGAAGACACCGAATTTTTCGGGCGATCACAGGCGCGGGAAAGCGATAAAGTGACCTGCGGAAAACATCCGGGGATCTACCGTATTTGTGGTGGCATGGGCGACATGTACGAAGTAGGCGGTGTAAACCGCCAGCTAGCAGGCTCCATCGAAAGTTACAGCTCCTGCCCGTGTCGGGCGAAATTCATTCCGCAAGATTTGGATAACACCTACGAATATAACTGCAATGCCGGGCTGGCTGCCGAACGGGAGAGGGAAGCCAGCAGGAAAAAACTGAATGAGGCGAAGGCTAAAGGGCCTCAGCCAATGCCCCTTCCGGCGCTGATTTATGCCACGCAGAGGGCAATGGATGACTACGGCGCAAAGGACATGCACCACGGTGATCTGAGCGAGGAAGCACTGAAAGAGCGCTTTGGTCTGACGGATGTCTCGGCGAAAGTGAACCCGTATACGCTGACCCTTGTCCCACCAGCGCCCGCCAGTTCGTATGGTGTATTTTATCCGGGCAGCCTGACGGGAAGTACGCCGGTCGTGGTCAGCCGGGAGGAAAGTGTCCGGCTGATGTTTGATGAGTTCCGGGGACTTGCCAAGGTATTCTCCTTCCATGGCCCATATAAAAACATCATCACCGAAATGATTAATCATATGCAGGGGAACAGCGGCACACCGTACAGCAGCCCATTACTGGACAGGGCGCTGAAAGAGCAGATCCTGAATGACCATTCGAGTGATAGCTCGTTGTTGGGGATTAAAAGGGCCTTGGATGATGCTGTTAGCTACGAATATGGATTTCTTCCTCTCGGTAAAAAGGACGATTTATTCGACGGAAAGGGCAACTTTAAGGAAGTTAATAAAGCTGTTCTACCTAAATTTGATCGTCAGATCGATAAGACTAACGGGCTGGTGATTACCGTCCATGATACGTGGTCGACGCATATCACGCTCGAGTCACTGGAGGTGACGGGCGACAGCTACCGGGCGAAAGTACACTACCGGGTACAGGACCACTTCGGGCTTGATGACGCGGATATCCTGAACCCTGTTTTTCATCAGGGCCGAATTTTCCGGATCTGGTTTGTGCTGCAGCGCTATGTGAAATACGGCTATAGGCCGTTCATCACCGAGATGAATGCGACCGTGGAAATCAGCGGGAGGCGGGGTGAATAAGCGACTGATAGCGGGGGTTGTAGCGGCTGCGGTAGGTGGTTATCTACTATGGCAGTATCTGTCCCCGGTTGAGATTGTGGCAGTTCACGATGGAAATACGATTCTGGTCAGGCATTTTCCATACCTGAAAAGTCGTCAGATAGCCTGGTGGGAAGCGAATAAGGCCGTAATACAGGCGAAGTACGGGATTCCACACGAGGGTAAAGACGGCTTTTACCATGTATGGATTGTTGATTTTGGGAATGGATATCGCACGGAACCGGATGAAAACCTACTGTTTTCTACCGATGAGGTTTTTTGTTTTAACGACATCCCGACAGAGGATCGGTGTATTGATAGAAAGCCCCTTTTTGACGTTAGGTGGAGTAGGAATTACGGGCTTAAATATGAGTCGTATTAACGTAATTGTTAACGGCTGAACGTCACATCGCAAGGATCTTCTTGAGAGCCTTTTTTCATGCGTATTCTCTTGCTTTGAAAACGAAAAAACCGCCCAGCAATGAACTGACCCCATGCTCTTGCGCGGACCTACGGACGAATGTCATGGGTGGACCCAATGCCATTTGTAAGCAGGATAAGGCATTTATGCCGCCATCAGGCACAACCGTGGGTACGCCGTCTGATGTGTATCACCCGGCGGCGCTGCGCTTGCGCGGGCCTACGCTGTTTGAAGCTGTGGAGGACCCGCAGGCCGGATAAGGCGAAGCCGTCAGGCAAACGTCGTGAAGAAAGGCATTACTCGGCGGCCGTTTTCCCTTTGCCGGGCAGTCTGAATGCTTCGCCATAGGGCTTCGCAATGCCCATACGATATTGAGTCTCTTTCGCCGCCTGGTGGAGGTCGGCAAACTCCTCTTTCGGCGCCGGCGGACGTTGCGCCTTTTTCAGACACTGATTGCGATGGTGACGGATCCACTCTCGGTCCTCATCGTCCAGGCAACGCTGCATCACCTCAATCCATCTGGATGCCGCCCGACGGTAGAGCCCGCATGCCTCTAACCGCTCAGCAATACTGTCCCTTATTCTCATCCACCTCGCTCCTCTGATGCTTTCACGATATCTCATGGTATTCCGACGCGTGAGTCGGAATACCATGGTAGTGTTAATTTATGACAAAACTATTCCTGTGCGGCGCAAGGAATATATTCATTATAATAATCGCTGTGCATAGCAAACCGCATTGGCGGTAAATACTTCCAAAGAGCTCCGGAATTATATGCCGAATGCCATCATCGATACCGCCGGGTATCGACGGTTGTACCTATCAATATCTATTTAATTTATTAGATTTTCGTCAACAAATACCTTGCGATAACATCCATTCTCTGTACAGCGAAGCTTCATAACGAACGTTCGGTCTGCTCCAGCAGCTTATTTCGAAAGATAAATAAGCAAGCTTCATTAAAATTATCTAACCCCAACCGCTCATAAAGCGCAGTACGCTTGCGGTAAAGGCTTTTTAGTGACGTATTGAGATTGACGGCCACCTCCTCCATGGTCATCCCCGCCATGAGTAAACGTAACATTAACTGTTCAGACAAACTTAAGCGCAGATCGTCAAACCACTCTTTGGTCAGACGCTTGCTATTCATCTCCAGAAAAAGGCCAAATAATGTCGCCATATCCGCGGGTGATAATGACATGTTTAAAAACGATTTCAGGCTCAGTAAATGCTCTTCCCGATGGCGCATATCGAGGACGATACAACATATTCGCTTTCTGGATTTCGCCGCTGCCAGCACGAGATAATCGTAATGGCAAAGCGGCGAGCGGCTATCAACCAGCAGAGAGACTTCATCAACCTCATTATCTAAAATCGCTTTTCCGCTAGAATCTAACTGAATGATATCAGGAAAAAAATTCTTAACACCTTGAAAAAGATAGTAATCTTGGGTAACCAATATCATTAAAGTTGCCACAAATCGTCCCTTTAACATTTAATCAACAAATTCTCGTCAACCAGACGTTTTCCCTCCCCCTATGGAACGCTTCGCATGGCGGTGAAAATAACGAGACCTGTGATTTATCATTAGCGCGGCATCTGAATCTGGCTGTGAAAACCCTCCTTGCGTTCTGACAGGAAATAAACAGATTGATTATAAATAAAAAAAATCCACAGAAAAGATGCTTTTTTTGCTATTGAGAATTTTTGTCAGAAATCATCTTAAATATTGCCTAAAAAACTCTAACCCCAACTAAATATAAGTCACACCGCCATTTTGAAACAAAATTCCACCTGACTTTCTTTTTTATTTATATCAGTAGGTTAAAGAAATCAACTTGAACACTTCCGTTCGAATGAAGTCGATTTTACAGAATTATCTTAAAACGCAGACCATAATTTATCCATATTTATCGGTTGCCGTATCGGGTATAAATTACCCATTCATTTATCAACAGGAGATATGTTTATTAGTTTGCAATAGGTCATTCACCTGCAGTGCCAGTCAGCTAAATGGGACCATCCTCATCCTTTAACTCACCGTCAAAGGACGGTCGTGTTGTGCAATGGATTCTTGATGAACATATGGCAAATAGAAATGGAAAGATCACCTTATTCAAATACGTTATTGTTTAATCGCAACACGAAACTCTCGCTATCAATCGGCTTGCTTTTGCTCTTCCCGGCGCTGGTTCAGGGAGCGGATTCGCTCTATGACCAGCAAATCTTGCAAGCGCGCCAAGGCCAGTACGCCCCCTTTCTCAGTTACCTTCAGCAGTACCAGCTGCGGCATGCCTTAACCCCTTCTCAGGTGGCGGACTGGCTGCAGGTGGCCCTCTGGGCCGGTCAGGACGATGAAGTGGTGAAAGTCTGGCGACGCTACCAGGTCTATATGCCGCTTCCCGCACGGGGCACCGCCGCCGCGGCGCAGGCCCTGCGCAACCAGAAGCAGTGGCAAACCTCGCTCACCCTCTGGCAGCAGGCGCTCAGCCAGGCCCCTGGCAGCGACGACTATCGTATCGGCTATATCAAAACGCTCGCCGATGCCCGCAAGGACGGCGAGGCGCTCAGCGAAGCGCGTCGCCTGGTGGCGGAGCAGGCGAGCGTTGCGCACCTGCAGACGCTCTCCTATGTCTACCTGCGGCTGGGCAAAAGCTGGGACCAGCTGTTGGTGGACACGCAGATCCTCGATCGTGATCCGCAAAACAAAACCGCGCTGGCCAGCCTGATGGCGACCCTGACCCGCAACCGGATTGATTCCCCTGCTCTCGGCCTGGCGAATAGCGTCGAACTGACGCCTGCGGAAAAGCGTAACTTGCAGCTGAACGCCGCCGCCGAACTGGTGCGCCTTGCCGATACCCCTTCCCGCGAAGAAAAGGCGCGTTACGCGCTGGCCCGCACGGCGCTCACGCAGTATGACGCGATGATCGCCGCCTGGCACCCCGACCCACAGGCTGCGCCCGACATCATCCGGGCGCGTATTGATCGTCTGGGCGCACTGTACGCCAGCGCCGAGTACGCGCAGGTCATCCGCGAATACCAAAGCCTGATCGCCCAGCAGCAGACCGTTCCCGACTGGGCCATCGGCTGGGTCATCTCCTCTTTTATCGCCCTTAAGCAAATTGAGCCTGCGCTGACGCTTATCCACCAGCATCCTTCGTGGCTGACAAGCCAACAGAATGAGGAACACGAGCTTTTCTACGCTCTGCTGGACACCGGTCAGTACCCGGCGGCGCAACGGTATGTCGCCCGCCTCACCAGGAATGCGCCCTACATCCGTCGTCTCTACGGCTCGCCAACGCCGCAGCCGAACGACGACTGGCTCACCGCACAGTCGCTTAACGTGCACTATTTAGCGGCTACCAACGACCTGCCGCAGGCCGAAGCCCGAATGCAGCGCCTGGCGGCGACGGCCCCTGGAAACCAGGGCCTGCAGATAGACTATGCCGCCCTTCTGCAGGAGAGAGGATTGCCACGGGCAGCCGAACGCCAGCTAAAAGCGGCGGAATCGCTAGAACCCGCCAGCCTGCAGCTGGAGCGCCAGCAGGCCTGGGTCGCCCTCGATCTGCAGGAGTGGCGGCAAATGGATCTGCTGACTGACGACGTCGTCGCCCGCTCGCCACGGGATCTGAACACCCAGCGCCTGGCCAGAGCGCGCGAGCTCCATCATCTCTCCGAGCTGCGCCTGAGCGTTGGCAAAGGGCTGCATTCCGACAACCCGGTGAGCGGCACGCACGACCTCAGTTTTGAGACGGCGATCTACAGCCCGCCGCTAGCCGACAGCTGGCGGTTGTTCGGCGGGCACCGCTTCGCTGAAGGCAATTTTGAAGAGGGGAAAGGCAGCCGTCGCCAGCTGTTTGCCGGTATTGAATGGCGTCCGCGCGACTACTGGGGCGAGCTTGAGCTCTCCAGCGTCAATTTTCACGGCGAGAACAAGCCCGGCGTCCGCCTTTCCGCCGCCCATGACGTTAGCGATCGCTGGCAGCTGGGCGGCGAACTGGAGCGGATTTCGCAGCAGACGCCGCTGCGCGCGTTACGCAACGGCGTCAGCGCCAACCGCGGCGAAGGCTGGCTGCGCTGGTCTCCAAACGAACGCCGGGAGTACCGCGTCAGCGCGGCCGCCAGCCGGTTTACCGATCGCAACCGCCGCCAGGAGTACACCCTCTCCGGTAAAGAACGCCTCTGGCAGACGCCGTGGTTAACGCTGGATCTGCAGCCCGGTCTGTCGGCCAGCGCCAATAGCCGCACCGACACCGCCTACTACAGTCCGGCACGGGACCTCGCCGCCACCGCGGCGCTGGCCGTCGATCACACGCTTTACCAGCGCTATGACACCGTCTGGAGCCAGCAGTTACTCGCCGGCGGCGGCAGCTACTGGCAAAAAAATCACGCCGCCGGGGCGATCACGGTGCTGGGTTACGGGCAGCGCCTGCGCTGGAACAACGTCGTCGACACCGGGGTGATGCTGAACTGGGATAAGCGCCCCTACGACGGCAAACGTGAAAACAACCTCGCCATCACTCTTGATGCAAATATACGGTTTTAAGGATGACCATGCTGAACACGACCCTGCGCAACGGCCTGATGCTTCTCATCTGGCTGTGCCTTATCTTCAGCGTGCGTGCTGAGGAAGTCCCCTTCCTCGCCCCGCAGCAGCGCCCCCAACTGGAGGCCAATCAACCCTGGCCGGCGGATCGCTTTCTGGTGCTGGCCTACCATGACGTCGAAGACGATGCCGCCGACCAGCGTTATCTTTCGGTGCGCACCAGCGCACTCAATGAGCAGATCGCCTGGTTGCTGCATAACGGCTACCATGCGATTAGCGTTCAGGACATTCTCGATGCACATTATGGCTTAAAGTCGCTGCCGCCCAAGGCTTTTCTCCTCAGTTTTGACGATGGTTACAGCAGCTTTTACACCCGCGTATGGCCGCTGCTTAAAGCCTGGAACGTCCCGGCGCTGTGGGCGCCGGTGGGCAGCTGGGTGGACACTCCCGCTGGTCAGCCCGTTAATTTTGGCGGCCTGATGACGCCGCGCGAGCGCTTCGCTACCTAGGAGATGGTGCGCGAGCTCAGCCGCTCGCCGCTGGTGGAGATCGGCGCGCACACCTGGGCCTCGCACTACGGTCTGCCGGCCAATCCGCAGGGCAGCCGCGAGCCTGCCGCTGCCAACCGCGGCTGGGATAAAACCACCGGCCGCTATGAAAGCGACGCGCAGTTTACCCGGCGAATGACCGATGACGTGCAGAAAGTGACGGCGAAAATCCATGAGGTTGCCGGGAAAACGCCGCGCGCCTGGGTGTGGCCCTACGGCGCCGCCAGCGGCAGCACCCTAGCCATCGCCAAACAGCAAGGGTATCAGCTGGCGTTTACGCTGAACGACGGCCTGGGCAACGTGAAGGATCTGGACAATATTCCACGCCTGCTGATCGCCGGTAACCCGTCGCTCAAGGCCTTTGCCAGCGCCGTGACCCAAATTCAGGAAGCCGATCCTGTTCGGGTGATGCATGTGGATCTGGACTATGTCTATGACCCCAATCCCGTCCAGCAGGCAAAGAATATCGATAAGCTAGTGCAGCGCGTCTATGACATGAAAATCAGCCACGTCTTTCTGCAGGCCTTCTCCGACCCGCAGGGCGACGGCACGGTCAAGTCGCTCTATTTCCCCAACCGCTGGCTGCCGATGCGCGCCGACCTGTTTAACTTCGTCTCCTGGCAGTTGCAGACCCGCGGCAATGTGAAGGTTTATGCCTGGATGCCGGTGCTGGCCTTCGATCTTGCCTCAGATCTGCCGCGCGTTCAGCGCTGGGATCCGCAAACCGGGAAGGCGTTACTTGCCCGCCAGCCGTACGTCCGTCTGTCGCCCTGGGATCCCCGGGTTCGCCAGCAGATCACCGACATCTACGAAGATCTGGCCCGACACGCCAGCTTCAGCGGGATTCTGTTTCACGACGACGCCGTGCTGACCGATTTTGAAGACGTGAGTCCGGAGGCGGTCGCCGCCTGGCGGCAGACGGGTATGGCGCACGATGCCGCCCCGGTGCCCCAACGTCCGCAAGAGCGCCAGGCATGGATGCGTTTCAAAAGCCAAACCCTGACCCGCTTCACTCTGGATCTACGCCAGGCAGTGCAGGCCATCCGCGGCCCGCAGGTGAAAACGGCGCGTAATCTCTTCGCCCTGCCGATCCTGGAGCCGCAAAGCGAAGCCTGGTTTGCGCAGAATCTGGATGACTTCCTTGCCGCCTATGACTGGACGGTCCCCATGGCGATGCCGCTGATGGAGTCCGTGCCGATCGACGCCAGCCAGGCCTGGCTGTCGCGGCTGATGCAGGCCGTCGCCCGCCACCCGGGCGCGCTGAAGAAAACCATCTTTGAACTGCAGGCCAGAGACTGGAATCGACGCCAGCAAAACGCCATTCCCGACCAGCAGCTGGCGGACTGGATGCGTTTGCTGCGGCTGAACGGCGTCAAAAACTACGGCTACTACCCTGACGATTTTATTAACAACCAGCCTGATATCTCTCGTATCAGGCCGCAATTTTCTTCCTGGTGGTACCCTGACCATGACTGATCGCATTATCGCATTGTGCATTTTATGCCTCGTATTCGGGCTGCCGTTAGGTGTCGCAGCGGTATTTACCGGCGAGCTTATCCTCGACTTTGTCTTTTTCTGGCCGCTGTTTATGTCAGTGTTGTGGATCACCGGGGGTCTCTACTTCTGGTTTCAGCTGGAACGTCACTGGCCGTGGGGGGAGGATACCCCGCCGCCGACGCTGCCGGGCAATCCACTGATCTCGATCCTGATCCCCTGCTTTAACGAGGAGAAAAACGCCCGGGAAACCATCAGCGCAGCGCTGGCCCAGCGTTACGCCAATCTTGAAGTGATCGCGATTAACGACGGCTCTTCGGACAACACCGCCCAGGTGCTCCAGCAGCTGGCGCAGGAGGAGCCGAGGCTGCGGGTGATCCATCTGGCCGCCAATCAGGGAAAAGCGGTGGCGCTCAAAGCGGGCGCCGCCGCCGCCCGCGGCGATCTGCTGGTCTGCATCGATGGCGACGCCCTGCTGGACCGGGATACCGCGGCCTGGCTGGTCGCGCCGTTGATCCATTATCCGCACGTCGGGGCGGTCACCGGCAATCCGCGGATCCGCACCCGATCCACGCTGATCGGCCGCATTCAGGTTGGGGAGTTCTCGTCGATCATTGGGCTTATCAAACGGACGCAGCGGATCTATGGCCGGGTCTTTACCGTCTCCGGCGTAATCGCCGCCTTCCGGCGCCAGGCGCTGGCGGACGTCGGCTACTGGAGCCCGGATATGATCACTGAAGATATTGATATCAGCTGGAAGCTTCAGCTCCGCCACTGGGACATCTTTTTCGAGCCGCGAGCGCTGTGCTGGATCCTGATGCCGGAGACCCTCAAAGGGTTATGGAAGCAGCGTCTGCGCTGGGCCCAGGGCGGCGCCGAAGTCTTTCTGGTCAATCTGCGCCGCCTGTTTCACTGGCAGCATCACCGGATGTGGCCGCTGTTTCTGGAGTATGCCTGCTCCACGCTGTGGGCCTTTGCCTACGCGATCACCATTCTGCTGTTTATCCTCAGCCGCCTGATGCCGCTGCCTGACAATCTGGCGGTGCATAGCCTGTTTCCACCGGAATTCACCGGCATGCTGCTCGGCCTGATGTGCCTGCTGCAGTTCGTCGCCAGTCTGTATATCGAGCGGCGCTATGAGAAAAAGGTCGCCAAATCGCTGTTCTGGGTGATCTGGTTCCCGATGGTCTACTGGATGATCGGCCTGCTGACCACGCTGGTCGCTTTTCCGAAAGTGATGGTGAAACGTCAACGTTCCCGCGCGCGCTGGGTGAGTCCGGACCGGGGAAAAGGAAGCCTGTGATGAATGAAAATACGCTCATCTTAACCGAACATCGGGTGCTGCCCCGGCTGGTCGACGCCGGCTTAACGCTGCTGGCCTGGCTCGGTTTTCTGTTCTTTCTGTACGCCAATTTGCTGATGCAGTTCATCGCGCCGCCCTCTCCGCGCTGGGAATCGCTGATGGACTCCCTGAATACGGCGCTGGTGTATCTGCTGATTGCCGCGCTGAACGGCTGGCTGTTGATCCTCTGGTATCACTACAACCGGCGCCGCGCCCGTACCCGGCGTCATACCACGGTGCTCGCTCTGCGCGACGATGAGCTGGCGAGCAGCTTTAACGTCGCGCCGCAGATTATCTCGGAGATGAGCCGCTATAATTTGCTCACCGTTTACCACGATCAAATCGGGCAGATTATTGATTTAAAAAGCCACGCGTTACCGCCGCCGCAGGAAGAGAGCGATGACGCATAAGAGCAAGGCCGCCGTCGGCGGCCTGGACAGGTAATACGCCGGGGATTAGCCGCCGGCTTTTTTGATGGCGGCTTCCAGCGAGGCTTTGTCTGCCAGCCCCGGGAAGACGGTGATGCTGGCTTCCGTGGCGCCGGTGGTCGGCATCACGATCACGCCCGGCGTGCCGCTCAGACCAATCTCCTGCGCCAGATCGTTAATGCTCTGCAGCACCGGTTCGACGTCGGCGGCCTTCTTCGCATCGAAGCCGGCTTTCTTCGCCTGCTGCTGGATATCCGCCGTCGTCAGCTTGCCTTCGTTATGGCCGGTAGCGTAAATCCCGTTATGGTAGGCCAGATAGGCATCCGCCCCTTTCTGTTGATAGATCTGCAGGCCGGTTTTTGCCGCCTCCAGCGAGCTTTCCCAGCGGCCGCCGAAAATCGGCCACTCTTTGAAGGCGAAGCGGGTCTGCGGGTGCGCTTTAATCACCTGCTCCATCACCGGCGCCAGACGGCTGCAGTAGACGCACTGGTAGTCGAAGAATTCGATCACCGTGACTTTGCCGTTGGCCGGGCCGTAGGTCGGGGTATTTTTATCCTGGGTCAACACGGCGGCGTTCTTCAGCACCGCCTGAGTGGCCGCGCTGGCCTGCTGCTCAGCCTGAATTTGCTGCAGTTTCTGGCTCGCCTGCAGCAGGACTTCCGGGTGGGCGACCAGATAGTCGGCGGCGATTTTGCCGATTTTCGCCTCCTGTTCCGGGGTGAAAGTCGCCGGCGCGTCAGCGGCAGAGGCCATCGCCGGCAGTAAGACAGCGCTCAGCAGGGCGACAGAGAGGTATTTCTTGTGGCCAGACATAGTGGGGATCCTTGCGATAAGTGAACGGCAGGTGAGTCTGGGTGACAAAATATCACCCTTTTTCGCCGAAGCCTTGCCCAACGGCGCCTTGATTCGTAACTTTATTTTTCAGGCTCTCTCTTTCCCGCGCGATAGCGCAGGTCTGCGCCAGTGGTCAACGCGGCCCAGGCGGAGTACCCTGCGCAGCGGTTTTTCTTGCTCTTTTTTCAGGTGGTTTCTCTCGATATGTATGCATTTCTTCAACAATGGGACATGGCAGTGATTATGCTGCAGATTGTCGCCATCGACTTACTGCTGGGTGGCGACAATGCCGTGGTGATCGCCATGGCCTGCCGCAAACTGCCGCCGCAGAAACGCACCAAAGCGATCATCATCGGTACCGTGGGCGCCATCCTGGCGCGCGTTCTGCTGCTGGCGATCGCTTTGTATCTCCTGTCGCTGCCGTGGCTGAAAATAGTCGGCGCGCTGCTCCTGCTGTGGATTGGCATCAAGCTGGTCAGGAATGAGGAAGAAGAGAGCGAGGTTAGCAGCTCTGGCAGCCTGTGGCGCACCGCGATCACCATCACCGTTGCCGATGTGATTATGTCGCTGGATAACGTACTGGCGGTAGCTGCTGCGGGGAAAGGGCACATTGCGCTGGTCGCCCTCGGCGTGGCGATCAGCATTCCGGTTATTGTCGCCGGCAGCAAGCTGGTGCTGGTCCTGCTCACCCGCTTTCCCGCGGTGGTGCTGCTGGGCGGGATGCTCATCGGCTGGATTGCCGGGTCAATGCTGGTCAGCGACCCTACCATTCGCCGGCTGTTTCCCAGCGCCGGCGAGGGCACCGCGCGCCTGGCTAGCGCCGTCGGCGCGCTGCTGGTGCTATTCACCGGATGCCGCCGCCGCCCACGGCCGCAGGCGAAAGACTAATCTTATCCACGGCGCCGTCGACCCCGACGGCGTCAAGTTTCCGCCACTTTTCTTCCCCGTCAGGGCGCATTTGCCCTACGCTTTATACTGACGCCTGTTCCAGGGAATATGTAACCACCGCACTGAGCATAGATGAGATAAAATCATGGAATTGAAGGATTATTATGCCATTCTCGGGGTGCAACCAACCGACGATCTGAAAACCATCAAGACCGCCTACCGCCGCCTGGCGCGCAAATATCACCCCGACGTCAGTAAAGAAAACGATGCCGAAGCCAAATTTAAGGATCTCGCCGAAGCCTGGGAAGTCCTGAAAGATGAGCAACGGCGCGCCGAATACGATCAGCTCTGGCAGCATCGCAACGATCCCGGCTTCGGTCGCCAGCGACAGACCCACGAGCAGAGCTACAGTCAGCAAGATTTCGACGACATCTTCTCCTCCATGTTTGGCCAGCAGGCGCATCAGCGTCGTCGTCAACACGCGGCGCGCGGCCACGATCTGGAGATCGAAGTGGCGGTGTTCCTTGAAGAGACGCTGGCCGAGCAGACGCGCACCATCAGCTATAACCTGCCGGTGTACAACGTGTTTGGCATGATCGAAAGCGAAACGCCGAAAACGCTGAATGTGAAGATCCCCGCCGGGGTAGTCGATGGTCAGCGTATCCGCCTAAAAGGCCAGGGGATGCCGGGGGAGAATGGCGGCCCGAACGGCGATCTGTGGCTGGTTATCCACATCGCCCCGCATCCGCTATTCGATATTGTCGGTCATAACCTGGAGATCGTCCTGCCGCTGGCGCCATGGGAGGCCGCGCTGGGCGCGAAAGTGACGGTGCCCACCCTGAAAGAGAGCATTCTGCTGACGGTGCCGCCGGGCAGTCAGGCAGGGCAGCGACTGCGTATCAAAGGGAAAGGACTCGTGAGCAAAACCCACACCGGCGATTTGTTCGCCGTTATTAAAATAGTGATGCCGCCAAAACCAGATGAAAAAGCGCGTGAGCTCTGGCAACAATTGGCCGCCGCCGAAGCCAGCTTCGATCCGCGTAAGACATGGGGGAAAGCCTGATGGCTACAGTAACAGTGACGTTTACCATTACCGAATTGTGCCTGCGTACCGGGGTGTCGGAAGAGGAGCTGACGGAGATCGTCGGCTTAGGGATGATTGAGCCACACCAGCCGCAGGCGGACACCTGGCTGTTCGACGACAGCGCGGTGACAATCGTGCATCGCGCGGTACGCCTGCGTAACGAGCTGGAGCTGGACTGGCCGGGAATTGCGGTGGCGCTGACCCTGCTGGATGAGAACGCGCGGCTGACCCGCGAAAATCGCCTGCTGCAGCAGCGCCTGGCGCGCTTCCTCGCCCACGGATAGGGGTGCCATCCCGGGTCGTGGCGTTCCGTCTTCGCGCCGGGTGGCGGCTACGCCTTACCCGGCCTACAAATGACATCGAGCCCACCCATTGCACTGGATTTGTAGGCCCGCGCAAGCGTAGCGCCGCCGGGCATGGCTACAGCCAGGGAGCCGCCTGTTTGCCGAATGGCGGCTACGCCATACCCGGCATACAAACGGCACTGGAGCCCACCATTGAACTGGATCCGTAGGCCCGCGCAAGCGTAGCGCCGCCGGGCATGGCCCCAGCCTGGGAGCCGCCTGTATGCCGGGTGGCGGCTACGCCTTACCCGGCCTACAAATGGCACTGGACCCACCATTACACTGGATCCGTAGGCCCGCGCAAGCGTAGCGCCGCCGGGCATGACCCCAGCCAGGGAGCCGCCTGTTTGCCGAATGGCGGCTACGCCATACCCGGCCTACAAACTAAGCGCAGCGCAAGCCGGGGAGTTTCCCGGGTCGCGCAAACCGGGAATAGCGCTTAATCCGGTAACGAACCGGCGAGATTACGCGCGGAGACGCTCTCGCTCACCGGCGCGGGCGGCTCCGGCGCCTTAGCCGGGGCGGGAGAGGCCGGCTGGATCTCAAGGAACGAGGCCAGCATCTTACGCAGCGTTTCCGGTTTAGTATCTTCCGCCAGCAACGCCGCCAGCATCGACGGCAAGCGGCTATCGACTTCCCCTAACGCCAGCCCCGCCAGCAGCGCGGTACGCGACATATCGCCGCGGTCGCCACGGTGATGGGCCTCAATTTTTGCGTCCGCGAAGCGCTCGCTGGCGCTGATATCCGGGCGCAGGTAAATCAGCACTTTTCTGCGATCCAGAGTCATAGACGCTCCTTAACCAATAATTTTCAGACCACGCACCAGGGCAAACTGCGGCTCTTCAGCCACCACGAAACGATCCTCGCGCAGACCCATCCGTTCACGAATGGCGTCGGCAACCAGCGGCGCGCCGCCGCCAATGACGATCGCGTGCGAATAGCCTTTAAAGCTATCGATGGCCGTCAGGACACGCGTGGTCAGACGTTCGATACTGTTATTGATCACCTTCTTCACCTCAGAAACCGCATCCGGATCGTTGATGTTGTCGGTCAGGTATTCTTCGTCGTGGCGGTTGATGATTATCTGGTCGACGTTATAGCTGGAGGTGTCGGTATTCGCCCGGGCCAGCGCCAGCTTAACGGCGTCGGTCACCAGCGATACGCCCAGCTTCGGGTCGCCGTAAATGCGCGAAACCGAGGTCATCTGCCCGGCGACCATTGAAATATCCAGCGTGGTGCCGCCAAGGTCGATAATCAGCACCGAATGCGACGGTTTCAGCTCATCACACAGGCTGATACCCGCCGGAATCGATTCCGGACGCACGGTGACTTTGGTGATATTGAACACCACGCCTTTATTCAGTTTAACTTCGCGAAGCAGGCTCTTTTTCTTACGCTCAATGTTATCAAGACGATATTGCGCATCTTCATCATAAAATTCGGTCAGCGGCAGGGTGACCACAATTTCAACATCCTGTGGCTCAAGACCGCTGGTCAGCAGCGCGTGATGGACAGCGATGGAGTTCAACGGGCTGTATTGCCAGTCAATGTTATTGGTTGGGAGCGCATCGGGAGTGATCAGGTCGAATGAGTACTTTTCATCATCCACCGTGTAGTTAAAAGGCTTCCCCGAACCGAAGGTGGCAGACCAGCCGCGTTTAAAACTGTTGGGGCTGATATGGGTGAAAGTTTCGCCATCTTGCTCCCACAGCATTTTGATATTGGTTGAACCATCATCGATAAAAATGCGCATTGCATTGCTCCATCACTGAGACAAATAAGAGAAAAATGTAAGACCCAAAAAGAGTAGCAAGAGTTAAAAAGCAGCGCAAGAGCACGAAAAAGAGACAATTCTGAGTTTTATTTGAGAACAATCGGAGAAACAAACAGTCCAGAACGCTCAAAAAGAGAAATAATTGAGATAAAATAGAGAACTACAGTTTTCTCTTTCTGTCTTTTTAAGACACTGTTTTTTGCTCAAAAAGAGAGCATCCCTCCCCTCTTTCGTCAGCGGTTTTCGCACGCTTTTTACACCTGATTGGGTACCACAATCGGCCGTTCCGGCTCGACGTCATTTTCCGGTACCCGGCGATATTTATCCAGCAGGTGAATCTGAATCCGTCGCAGCATATCGCCATTCAGTTTGTAATAACGGAAATAGAGAAACAGCGTCAGAGCAAAAAAAGAGCGTCGGCAGCGCAATCATAATCGCCTGCATCCCCAGCAGCGTGTGGGACGACTGCACAACATTCGGCACGTAACCGATGATACCCAGCACGATGGCGATAAACCAGGCCGCAAACGCCGAACCGGCTTTGACTACCAGCGTTTGAACGGAATAGGCGATGCTTTCGCAGCGGATATTCATCGTATATTCGCCATAGTCGACGGTATCGGCCACCATAATAACCTGCAGCACCCAGAACAGCGCGGTGCCGATATTCAACAGCACCCCGGCCAGCGAAATCAGCGCGATGTTGTAAACGCCGCCCAGCGCCATCAGCAACAGCACGCCGCAGCCCAGCACCGGCATGATCGAAGCACCCGCCCACAGAATGCGCCGCGATAGCCCTTTTACCAGTCGTGGGAACAGGATCAGCGTCAGCAAATTCGCCGCCCCGGCGTAGGACATGTAATACGGGAACATCTCCGCGCTGCCAATCACGTAGGTAAAGTAGTAAATCGCAAAGCCAGCGATAATGTTCGCCGCCGTGTTATAGGCCAGCGCCATGCCTAACAGGCAGGCCAGCTGATCGTTTTTATAGATCAGCGCCACCATCTGGCGCAGTGAGAGGTGGCTGGAGTCTTCGCTCACACCACTGTCGGAGGAGTAAACCTCATGCACGTTGCGCAGGGTGACGAGGGTGGAAACGACGAAAAAGGCGATCAGCACCAGAGTGAACATCTGAAAACCGAAACCGCGATCGGCGCCGCCGACGGCGTTGACGAACGGCAACGTGACGCCGGCCGTGACAAATCCCGCCAGACTGGCGAAAAAGCGCGGGTAAGGCACCAGCTGCTCGCGTTCGCGTTTATCGAGGGTAATGGTCGGCACCAACGACCAGAACGGCACATCCATGATGGTGTAAGTGAAGCCCCACAGCAGGTAGGTTAGCCACACCCACGCCAGCAGCGCCCCGCCGCTGAAATGGTGGGCGCTGAACAGCATATACAGCACCACCGAGTTGGTTATCGTGCCGATCAGGATCCACGGTTTGAACTTTCCCCATCGCGACCGCGTACAGTTAACGATCCATCCCATAATCGGATCGGCTATCGCATCGAGGATCCTTGCCACCAGGAACAAGGTGCCAACCACCCCGACCGATAAGCCAACAATATCGGTGTAGTAATACATCAGGTACATGTAGACGATACCGATAGCGAAATCTTTACCAAAGGCACCAAATCCGTAGCTGAGCTTTGTTGTCATTGAAATACTCATAGGGTCCAGGTCGCTGTCGCCAGCGCCTCCTTCAGCGTTTGATAGAGCGTGACAGGCACCGCCGGGTTCGTTGCCCCCGGCGGCATAAGAGGATTAACGGTGCAGCCAGGCCGGCAGCCAGTCGCCGTGGCTGGCGATCAGATCGTCCACCAGCGCGTAGATCTCTTCGATCCCCAGCACCGCGGCGGTGTGCGGATCCATCATCGTGGCGTAATAGACGTAATCGCGATTTTCGGTGAGGATCGCCTGCGTGAGCAGCGTCTGCACGTTGATATTGGTCTGCATCAGCGCCGCCAGATGCGCCGGCAGCGCGCCCACTTTGGTCGGCTGGATGCCGTTGGCGTCCACCAGGCAGGCCACTTCCACACAGCAGCCCTGAGGCAGGTTGTCGATGAGATTATCATTGCGCACGTTGCCGTACACCACGCTTGGCTCGCCGGTCCAGATGGCGTTCATGATGGTGCTGGCATATTCGCGGGAGGGTTTCACCTCAATGCGCTCCCCGCGCTTATAGCTCTCCAGCTCCTGATGCCAGTTGGCCAGTTGCTCGACGCAGCGTTTAGGGTATTCATCCAGCGGCACTTTATAGCGAGCGAGAAGGTCATCGCGGCCCGGCTTGATAAACCATGGCGTGTATTCCGCGAAATGCTCCGAGGACTCGGTGACAAAGTAGCCCAGCTTTTTGAGCATTTCATAGCGGACGATGTTTTCGCAGCGCGGGTTGCCGTGCAGGTTCGGTTTCGGCGCCCGCCCGTCGGCGTAGGCCTGTAGCAGGTCGGGGTAGATACTGACGTAGCTGCCGTCCGCGAGCTTTTTCTCCAGCGACAGATAGAACGCCATATGGTTAATCCCCGCGCAGCGGTAGCGTAAATCCGCCGGATCGAGATCGAGGTCGCGCGCCAGCTCTTCCGCTGTGCCTTGCACCGAGTGGCACAGACCCACCTGCTTGATATGCGGGTAGCGGGCGTACATCGCCCAGGTGTTCATCGCCATCGGGTTGACGTAGTTAAGCATGGTGGCGTCCGGGCAGACCTCGCTCATATCGTCGCAGATAGCCCACAGGTGCGGGATGGTGCGCAGCGCGCGCATAATGCCTCCCGGCCCCAGCGTATCGGCAATGGTCTGCTCCAGGCCGTGGCGCTTGCAGACTGCAAAATCGGTGACGGTACAGGGCTCATAGCCGCCAATCTGGAAGGCAACGACGACAAAATCGGCGCCCTGCAGGGCGGTTTTCCGGTCGCGGTGGCAGCTGATTTCGCCGTTCGCGCCCACGGAATCCATCAGCTTGCGCACCACGATATGCGACTCTTCCAGCCGGGTTTCATCGATATCCATCAGCGCGATATGCGCCGATTTCAGCGCCGGGCGCTGGAAAACATCACCGAGAATATTTTTGACGAACACCGTCGAACCGGCGCCGATAAAAGTAATTTTTGGGGCAGACATCACGCACTCTCCATCAGGTCATTGAACACTTGCAGAGTGGCACGCCGCTCCCCGCTGCGCTGCCCTGTTCCCGCCGGAGCATTCCCGAAAGCTCAGATCGGCCATTAAGCGCCACAAAATCTGAGATTTCGGGAACAGATTGAGCAAAAAGGAGAGAAAATGGGCCGATTCTTCCGCTAAGCTGTCGTCAGCTCTGGCGAAAAATGCAGCCACTCTGACAATTCAGGAATACGCTAACGATGGAACACCGCTTCACCTCTCTGCCCCCCGATCCCTTTATGTGCAGCAGCGACGAAAAGCAGAGCCGCAGCCCGCTGGCGCTCTACTCCGAGTATCAGCGTATGGACATCGAACTGCGCCCGCCGCACGCCATGCCCACCAGCCACTGGCACGGCCAGGTAGAGGTTAACGTGCCGTTCGATGGCGACGTCGAGTATTTGATTAATAACGAAGTGGTGCGCATTGAGAAAGGCTATATCACTCTGTTCTGGGCCTGTACGCCGCATCAGCTGACCCGCCCCGGCGATTGCCAGCAGATGGCGATATTCAACCTGCCGATGCATCTGTTTCTCTCATGGCCGCTGGACCGGGAGCTTATCAACCACGTCACCCATGGGATGGTAATTAAATCCCTCGCCGCGCAGCAGTTGAGCGCCTTCGAAGTGCGCCGCTGGCAGCAGGAACTGAGCCACGAGAATGAACAGATACGCCAGCTGGCGATCGATGAAATCGCCCTGATGCTGAAGCGGCTGAGCCTCGCCGGCTGGCAGCCGATTCTGGTCAATAAAACCTCACGCACCCACAAGAACAGCGTCTCGCGCCACGCGCAGTTTTTTGTCAGCCAGATGCTGGAGTTTATCGCTGCCCACTACGACCAGGCGCTGACCGTCAATGCCGTTGCCGAGCACGTGAAGCTCAACCCGAACTATGCGATGGGGGTCTTTCAGCGGGTGATGCAGCAGACCATGAAGCAGTACATTACCGCCATGCGTATCAATCATGTGCGGGCGCTGCTGAGCGATACCGACAAGACCATCCTGGATATTGCCCTTACCGCCGGTTTTCGCTCCAGCAGCCGCTTCTACAGCACCTTTACCCGCTACGTGGGCATGCCGCCGCAGCAGTACCGTAAACTCAGCCAGCAGCGGCGTCACGGCCTGGCCTTGCCGAAGGCATAAAAAATGCCGCCGGGGTTTCCCCAGGCGGCATGATTAACAGTGAAAACGGTTAGTCGTTGATACGCGGATGCTGCTGCACCAGACGCGACCGTTTTGCCTGCAGATCGGCGATCTCCTGATCGATATCTTCGATTTTTTGCTCGATGTTATCGTAGTGCTCGCCAAGGATTTCTTTCGCTTCCTGAATATCCGACGCCGCCGGGGTCGCCCCTTTCAGCGGACGGTTAGCCGTCTCTTTCATCGACAGGCCCGTCGCCATACCCACCACCGCGATAACCATCAGGTAGTACGCCGGCATCATCAGGTTTTGGGTGGTCTCCACCAGCCACGCCGCCAGGGTTGGCGTCAGACCGGCAATCAGCACCGAGATGTTAAAGGCGCTGGCCAGGGCGCTGAAGCGGATGTGCGTCGGGAACATCGCCGGCAGCGAGGAGGCCATCACCCCGATAAAGCAGTTCAGCACCACCGCCAGCAGCAGCAGGCCGGCGAAGATCAGGCCAGTCACGTTGCTGTTGATCATAATGAAGGCCGGGATCGACAGGGCAAACAGCGCCACGCTACCAATCAGGATAAACGGGCGACGGCCGAAACGGTCACTGAGCATACCGATAACCGGCTGTACAAACAGCATCCCGACCATGATAGCGATGATGATCAGCACCCCATGATCTTCCGAGTAGTGCAGGTTATGCGACAGATAGCTCGGCATGTAGGTCAGCAGCATGTAGTAAGTCACGTTGGTGGAAATCACCAGACCGATACAGGTCAGCAGGCTACGCCAGTGCTTGGTGGCAATCTCTTTAAAAGAGACCTTCGGCCCGTCCTGCAATCCTTCACGATCGCCCTGCTCCATGGTGTCAACATGCTGCTGGAACGCCGGCGTCTCTTCCAGCGCGTGGCGCAGGTAGAGACCAATGATACCTAACGGTAGCGCCAGGAAGAACGGGATACGCCAACCCCAGTCGAGAAAGTTCTGTTCACCCACCACGCTGGAGATGAGAACCACCACGCCGGCCCCCATCACAAACCCGGCGATGGAGCCAAAGTCCAGCCAGCTGCCCATAAAGCCGCGCTTGCGGTCAGGAGAGTATTCCGCGACGAAGATCGACGCCCCGGTATATTCACCGCCGACCGAGAAGCCTTGCGCCATTTTACACAGCAGCAGCAGGATCGGCGCCCAGATACCTATCGTGGCATACGACGGAATAAGGCCGATACAGAAAGTACTTATCGACATGATCACGATAGTTATCGCGAGAATTTTTTGCCGACCATATTTATCGCCCAGCATCCCGAAGAACAGGCCGCCTAACGGACGAATTAAAAATGGTACGGAGAAGGTACCCAGCGCGGCAATCATCTGCACGCTTGGGTTGGCATCGGGGAAGAAGACTTTACCTAAGGCGTAGGCCACAAAGCCGTAGACGCCGAAATCGAACCACTCCATCGCGTTGCCCAGGGAGGCCGCGGTGATCGCCTTTTTCAGTTTACCATCATCGATGATGGTCACATCCTTAAGGGTGATGGGCTTTATTTTTTTCCTTTTAAGCATATTTTTCCTCTGCTACTCCGCCTTGAGTGCACGCCTCTTCGCCGAATGGCAAGGCCATTCGCATCGTGCGTCAGGAGCGGTGAATTGCTGTGCTCCTCATTTCAAGCGTAGCAGGTTTGCCTGCACTGTCTGCTGACAGAATGTACAACCGAACCTGTTGACGCCTGCTCTGGCTACTGGTGAATAAATGGAGCGGCTCATCGTGATGCTTGATGAAATTGACCTGCTCCCCTTTTTTACCCTAACAGTGTTTATATCTGCGATCAACTTCACAGAAATTTACCGCCTCATTACAGAGTGTCGGAAAATAAATAAGTTCATTTCCTGCCGATCGCGCGGAAATTATTTCGTCGATTTTGCTCCACCTCGGGCGGTTAATTTCAGCGTCTATTCGCTTCTTCCCGGAATAACACCACGGCTATTTTTTAGCAAAAAAACACCCGACAAAAGTGGGTGATTGCGCTATAATCATACCCACTTTCGGCTCTCAGCCGCTGTTTAAAGGACCAACGTCCTGTTTTTCGACGACATCATGAGGAGCGTCATGCAACTGCCACACTGCCCAAAATGCGATTCGACTTACACTTATGAAGATAGCGGCATGTACATCTGCCCGGAATGTGCCCATGAGTGGAACCCTGCCGAGGCGACGGAAGAGAGCGACATTCTGATCGTTAAAGATGCCAATGGCAATTTACTGGCCGATGGCGACAGCGTTACCGTCGTGAAAGATCTGAAGGTTAAAGGCAGCTCTTCGATGCTGAAAATCGGCACCAAAGTGAAAAATATCCGTCTGGTCGAAGGCGATCACAATATTGACTGCAAAATTGACGGTTTTGGTCCGATGAAGCTCAAATCGGAATTTGTGAAAAAGAACTGATTTAATTTCGGGTAGGCGGCGCGATTATTTTTTCACATAACCGTCGCCGCTCCCGATATCCTGGTGGCCGTTTGTCTCCCGGCGCATCCTGTTATTTCCCTCGCCGGCAACCGCTATTTACGCTGTCGCCTGCCGTCATATTTCAGCGCCCCTTTTCGCCCTGCCGTCTGGCTCAATCGCCTGCCGGGCGACTACGCTTTACGGGTTACGGTCACTGAGGTATTCACCATGTCCTTAAGTCCCTACCTTGCCTTTGCGGGCAACTGCGCCGAGGCGATCGCCTTCTACCAGCAGACGCTGGGCGCAGAGCTGATGTTTAAAATGACCTTTGGCGAAATGCCGCCCCCGGCGCAGGAAGCGTCAGACGGCTGCCCGTCTGGCCAGAAGATGGCGGATGATGCTATCGCCCACGCCAGCCTGCGCATCAATAATGGCGAGCTGATGCTGAGCGACAGCGCCTTCGGGCCCGATGTGCATTACGCCGGCTTCACCCTCGTCCTCGATCCCAGCGATGTCGCTGAAGGCCAGCGCTGGTTCGACGCGCTGGCTGTCGGCGGGCGCATTGAGATGGCCTGGCAGGAAACCTTCTGGGCCCACGGCTTCGGCAAAGTCGTCGACCGCTTTGGCGTCCCCTGGATGATCAACGTGGTCAAACAAGGCTGACGCCCCCAGGGCGGCCCGGCCGCCCTGTCATCCGCCTGGCATCAACTATTCATCCTTTAGTCATCGTCACTTAACCGAAATGCAACATAAACCGGTCAGGATCGGCCCACAACGCGAGGAAGCTCTTCGCCTATGCTGTGTGAGGCTTGATGACCATGCACTTGTCCAGACATCCGACCAGTTACCCCACGCGCTATCAGGAAATCGCCGCCCGACTTGAGCAGGAGCTGCGCCACCACTATCGCTGCGGCGACTATCTGCCCGCCGAGCAGCAGCTGGCGACGCGCTTCGACGTTAACCGCCACACCCTGCGCCGGGCTATCGACCAGCTGGTTGAGCGCGGCTGGGTTCAGCGCCGTCAGGGCGTGGGTGTGCTGGTGCTGATGCGCCCCATCGACTACCCGCTTAACGCCCAGGCGCGCTTCAGCCAAAACCTGCTGGAACAAGGCAGCGATCCCACCAGCGAAAAGCTGCTGTCGGTGCTGCGCCCCGCCAGCGCCCATGTCGCCGAAGCCTTTGGCATCAATGAGGGCGAGAACGTGATCCACCTGCGTACCCTGCGCCGGGTCAATGGCGTCGCCCTGTGCCTGATCGACCACTACTTCGCCGACCTGCGCTTCTGGCCGGTGCTACAGACCTTCAGCCACGGCTCGCTGCACGATCTGCTACGCGATCGGCTCGACGTCGAACTGACCCGCGTACGCACCAAAATTAGCGCCCGCCGCGCGCAGGCAAAAGAGAGCAAGCTGCTGGAAATCCCCAATATGGCGCCGCTGCTCTGCGTCCGCACGCTCAATAGCCGCGAGGGCGAGTCGCTCACGGCGGAGTACTCCGTCAGCCTGACCCGCGCCGACATGATTGAATTTACCATGGAGCACTGAATGCACTTCGATACCGCCACCCGCCAGCGCTGGATGTCCGTGCTGGCCCACAGTGAACCGCAGGACCTTCTGGCGCGCATGCAGTCCCTGCAGCTGGCGCCGGAATATGAATTGATTCGCACCCCGGAAACCGGGCTGGTACAGCTCCAGGCCCGCATGGGCGGTATCGGCGACCGCTTCTTTGCCGGCGACGCCACCCTTACCCGCGCAGCGGTACGCCTGGCTGACGGTACCCTCGGTTACAGCTGGATCTTAGGCCGCGACCGCCCGCACGCTGAACGCTGCGCGGCGATCGACGCCCTGCTGCAGTCGCCCCGCCATTTTCACACCTTAATGGAAACCCTGATAACCCCGCTGGAAGCGCTACGCAGCGCGCGCATTGAAGCCCGACGCGCCGAAGTCAACGCCAGCCGGGTCGACTTCTTTACCCTGGTTCGCGGAGATAACGTATGACCTTACAACCCGCTTTTACCCTGGCTGTGCAGGATGCCCAACACAGTTTTCGTCGCCTGCTGAAAGCGATGAGCGAGCCGGGGGTGATTGTCTCCCTGCAGCAGCTTCAGCACGGCTGGCAGCCATTGAACGTGGCCTCCACCAGCCTGCTGTTGACCCTTGCCGATCATGAAACACCGGTCTGGCTCGCCAGCGCTCTGCGTAACGATCTGGTGGGACAGAATCTGCGCTTTCATACCGGCGCGCCGCTGGTGGACCAGCCGCAGCAGGCGGTTTTTGCCGTCGCCAATGACGGTATCAGCGCCGAGCAGCTCAACGTCCTTTCCGCTGGCACCGTCACCGCGCCGGAAACCGGCGTCACACTGATCGTTCAGCTTGCCAGCCTCAGCGGCGGACGCATGCTGCGCCTGACCGGGGCAGGCATTGCCGAAGAGCGAATGATCGCGCCGCAGCTGCCGGACTGCATCATCGACGAATTAACCGAACGCCCGCATCCGTTCCCGCTGGGCATCGACCTGATCCTCACCTGCGGCGAGCGCCTGCTGGCGATCCCGCGCACCACCCACGTGGAGGTGTGCTAAATGTACGTTGCCGTCAAGGGCGGCGAGAAGGCGATCCGCGCCGCTCACGCCTTACAGGAACAGAAACGACGGGGCGATGGACGGCTTCCCGAACTGAGCGTCGAACAGATAGGCGACCAGCTCAGCCTGGCGGTGGACCGGGTGATGACCGAGGGCGGGATCGCCGACCGCGAACTGGCGGCGCTGGCGCTGAAGCAGGCCAGCGGCGATAACGTCGAAGCAATATTTCTGCTGCGCGCCTACCGCACCACCCTGCCGCGGCTGGCGGTCAGCGAACCGATTAATACCGCGGAGATGCGCCTCGAACGCCGCATCTCCGCAGTGTATAAAGATATCCCCGGCGGCCAGCTGCTGGGCCCCACTTACGACTACACCCACCGCCTGCTCGATTTTACCCTGCTGGCCAACGGCGAAGCGCCGTCTGTGCAGCAAGCCGATGGCGAAGCAGAGCCGACGCCGCACGTCTTTAGCCTGCTCACGCAGCAGGGGCTGGCGAAGACCGAGGAAGATCGCGGCACGCCGCCCGACGATATCACCCGCACCCCGCCGGTCTACCCCTGCTCGCGTTCCTCGCGCCTGCAGCAGCTGATGCGCGGCGATGAAGGCTACCTGCTGGCGCTGGCCTATTCGACCCAGCGCGGCTATGGCCGCAACCATCCGTTTGCCGGCGAGATCCGCAGCGGCTACGTGCAGGTGGAAATCGTCCCGGAAGAGCTGGGCTTTAGCGTCAATATTGGCGAGCTGCTGCTGACCGAGTGCGAGATGGTTAATGGCTTCGTCGCCCCGCAGGAGGAGCCGCCGCACTTCACCCGTGGCTACGGCCTGACCTTCGGCATGAGCGAGCGCAAAGCGATGGCCATGGCGCTGGTCGACCGTGCGCTGCAGGCGCCGGACTATGACGAAGAGATTGCCGGCCCGGCGCAGGATGAAGAGTTTGTGCTGGCTCACGCCGATAACGTCGAAGCGGCCGGCTTCGTCTCGCATCTGAAGCTACCGCACTATGTCGATTTCCAGGCCGAACTGGCGCTACTGAAACGCCTGCAACGGGAGAACGAACGTGGCTAACCCACTGACTGGCTATAACTTTGCTTACCTCGACGAGCAAACCAAGCGCATGATCCGCCGGGCTATTCTCAAAGCGGTAGCGATTCCCGGCTACCAGGTGCCGTTCGGCGGGCGCGAAATGCCAATGCCCTACGGCTGGGGCACCGGCGGCATCCAGCTGACCGCCAGCGTCATCGGTGAGAACGACGTGCTGAAGGTGATTGACCAGGGCGCGGATGACACCACCAACGCGGTGTCGATTCGTCAGTTCTTTAAGCGCGTCACCGGCGTCGCCACCACCGAGCGTACCGAAGACGCCACCCTGATCCAGACCCGCCACCGGATCCCGGAGACGCCGCTGGTGGAGGATCAGATCCTGATCTACCAGGTGCCGATCCCGGAGCCATTGCGCTTTATCGAGCCGCGTGAAACCGAAACCCGCACCATGCACGCCCTGGAAGAGTACGGCGTCATGCAGGTGAAACTGTATGAAGATATCGCCCGCTTCGGCCATATCGCCACCACCTACGCCTATCCGGTGAAGGTCAATGGCCGCTACGTGATGGACCCTTCGCCGATCCCGAAATTCGATAACCCGAAAATGCACATGATGCCGGCGCTGCAGCTGTTCGGCGCCGGGCGCGAAAAGCGGATCTATGCCGTGCCGCCCTATACCCCGGTGGAGAGTCTCGATTTCGACGACCATCCCTTTACCGTGCAGGAGTGGGATGAGCCCTGCGCCATCTGCGGCTCGCGCCACAGCTACCTCGACGAAGTGGTGCTGGATGACAGCGGCCAGCGGATGTTTGTCTGCTCCGATACCGACTATTGCCGCCAGCAGAGCGAGGGGCAGAAAAAATGAACCAGCCATTACTTGCTGTGAATAACCTGACCCATCTCTACGCCCCGGATAAAGGTTTTCGCGATGTCTCCTTCGAGCTGTGGCCGGGAGAAGTGCTCGGCATCGTCGGCGAGTCCGGCTCCGGTAAAACCACCCTGCTGAAGGCAATCTCCGCCCGCCTGACGCCGCAGCAGGGCGAGGTGCTGTACCAGCAGCGCTCGCTGTACGCCATGAGCGAAGCCGAACGCCGACGCCTGTTGCGCACCGAATGGGGCGTAGTGCATCAGCACCCGATGGACGGTCTGCGTCGCCAGGTCTCCGCCGGGGGCAACATCGGCGAACGGCTAATGGCCACCGGCGCCCGCCACTACGGCAACATTCGCGCCACCGCCGAAAAGTGGCTGCAGGAGGTGGAGATCCCGCCCTCGCGCATCGACGACCTGCCCACCACCTTCTCCGGCGGCATGCAGCAGCGTCTGCAGATCGCCCGCAATCTGGTCACCCAGCCGAAGCTGGTGTTTATGGATGAACCCACCGGCGGGCTGGATGTGTCCGTGCAGGCGCGGCTGCTAGACCTGCTGCGCGGCCTGGCGGTGGAGCTGAATCTGGCGGTGGTGATTGTTACCCACGATCTCGGCGTCGCTCGCCTGCTGGCGAACCGTCTGCTGGTGATGAAGCAGGGCCAGGTGGTGGAGAGTGGCTTAACCGACCGGGTGCTCGACGATCCGCACCATCCTTACACCCAGCTGCTGGTGTCGTCGGTGTTGCAGAATTAATGCTGTTTTGCCGGGTGGCGGCTGCGCCTTACCCGGCCCACAGGTGCGTTATTCGTAGGCCGGGTAAGCGAAGCGCCACCCGGCAACTCAACCTCGTGAGAGCTAACATGATCCGCGTTGAAAACGTCCATAAAACCTTTGTTCTGCACCAGCAGCACGGCGTGCGTCTGCCGGTGCTGGCCGACGCCTCGCTGACCGTTAACGCCGGGGAGTGCGTGGTGCTCCACGGTCACTCCGGCAGCGGCAAATCGACCCTGCTGCGTTCGCTGTACGCCAATTATCTGCCGGACAGCGGCCATATCCATATCCGCCACGGCGACGAATGGGTGGACCTGGTCACCGCCACCCCACGCAAGGTGCTGGAAGTGCGCAAAACCACCATCGGCTGGGTCAGCCAGTTTCTACGGGTGATCCCGCGCATTTCGGCGCTGGAGGTGGTGATGCAGCCGCTGCTCGATCTTGGGACGCCGCGCGAAGCGAGCGCCGCGAAAGCCGCCCAGCTCCTGACCCGCCTCAACGTTCCGGAACGCCTGTGGCACCTTGCGCCGTCCACCTTTTCCGGCGGCGAGCAGCAGCGGGTCAACATCGCCCGCGGTTTTGCGGTCGACTATCCGATCCTGCTCCTTGATGAACCCACCGCCTCACTGGATAGCAAAAACAGTGCTGCCGTGGTCAACCTGATCCACGATGCCAAAGCGCGCGGCGCGGCCATCGTGGGGATTTTCCATGACGAAGGGGTACGCCGTCAGGTCGCCGACCGACTGCACTCTATGGGAATGACAGCATGATTATCAATAACGTAAAACTGGTTCTCGACGACGAGGTGGTCCACGGTTCGCTGGAAGTCCATGACGGTCGCATCCTCGCCTTCGCCGAAAGCCAGAGCCGGCTGCCGCAGGCGCTGGATGGGGAAGGCGGCTGGCTGCTGCCGGGCCTTATCGAGCTGCATACCGATAACCTCGACAAGTTCTTTACCCCGCGGCCGAAGGTAGACTGGCCGGCCCACTCGGCGATGAGCAGCCATGACGCCATGATGGTCGCCAGCGGCATCACCACCGTGCTGGACGCCGTGGCGATTGGCGACGTGCGCGATGGCGGCGATCGTCTTGAGAATCTGGAGAAGATGGTCAATGCCGTGGAGGAGACGCAAAAGCGCGGTCTCAACCGCGCCGAACACCGCCTGCACCTGCGCTGCGAGCTGCCGCATCACACCACGCTGCCGCTGTTTGAAAAGCTGATCGATCGCGAGTCGGTGAGCATGGTCTCTCTGATGGACCACTCGCCGGGCCAGCGTCAGTACGCCGATCGCAGCAAGTACCGCGATTATTATCAGGGCAAATATCATCTGACGCATGACGAAATGGACCGTTTTGAAGCCGAGCAGATGGCTCTGGCCGCCACCTGGTCGCAGCCCAATCGCCAGACCATCGCCGCCATGTGCCGCGCCCGCCGTATCGCCCTCGCCAGCCACGACGACGCCACCGAGGCGCATGTGGCCGAATCCCACCAGCTAGGGAGCGTGATCGCCGAGTTTCCCACCACGCTGGCCGCGGCGCAGGCTTCACGTCAGCACGGGATGCACGTCCTGATGGGGGCGCCGAATATCGTGCGCGGCGGTTCCCACTCCGGCAACGTCGCCGCCCACCAGCTGGCGAGCCACGGTTTGCTGGACATCCTCTCATCTGACTATTACCCCGCCAGCCTGCTGGATGCCGCTTTCCGTATCGCCGACGCCGAGGACAATGCCTTCACCCTGCCACAGGCGATCCGTCTGGTCAGTCAGCATCCGGCGCAGGCGCTGGGCCTTGACGATCGCGGCGTCATCGCCGAGGGGAAACGCGCCGACCTGGTGCTGGCGCACCGTCGCGGCGAACATATCCAGATCGACCATGTCTGGCGCCAGGGAAAGAGGGTCTTTTAATGCCAGGAAAACTGATTTGGCTGGTGGGCCCCTCCGGCTCCGGTAAAGATAGCCTGCTGGCGGCGCTGCGCCAGCGCGAGCACCCGCAGCTGCTGGTGGCCCATCGTTACATAACCCGCCCGTTTAACGCGGGCAGCGAGAATCATATCGCCCTCAGCGAACATGAGTTTTTTACCCGCGCCGAGCAGCATCTTTTTGCTCTCAGCTGGCACGCCAACAATACTTACTATGGCATTGGCGTGGAGATCGACCTCTGGCTGCACGCCGGCTTTGACGTGGTGGCCAACGGCTCCCGCGCCCATCTGGCGCTGGCCCGGGAACGTTACGGCGAGGTGCTGGTGCCGATCTGTCTCGCCGTCTCGCCGCCGGTGCTGCGCCAGCGGTTGGAGCAGCGCGGCCGGGAAAACGCGCTGGAAATCGCCCAGCGTCTGGAACGCGCCGCGCGCTATAAGCCGGACAACTGCCTGACATTGAATAACGACGGCAGTCTCCGACAATCGGTCGATGAATTTTTCCGCCTGCTGCGCAGCCACGCGGCGCGCGAAGCGGATCAACTGGTATAAACAAAAGGTGACACGATGAGCCTGCCCCTCCGCTTAACCGGCACCGGCGGCGCTCAGCTGGTGCCGGTCTTCGGCTGCGACTGCGCGGCCTGCCGCCGCGCCCGCCGCGAGGAAAATCACCGCCGCCGCCCCTGTAGCGGAGTGGTCACGTTCAACAGCGCCGTGACGCTGCTCGATGCCGGACGACCGGATCTGATGGAACATCATCCCGCCGGCAGCTTTCAACAGGTGCTGCTGACCCACTACCATCTGGATCATGTGCAGGGGCTGTTTCCGCTGCGCTGGGGAGTCGGCGCGTCGATTCCGGTCTATGGCCCGCCGGATGACGCCGGCTGCGACGATCTGCTCAAACACCCCGGTCTGCTTGACTTTAGCCATACCGTCACGCCGTTTGTGATGTTTAACCTGCAGGGGCTGCGGGTGACGCCCCTACCCCTTAATCACTCGAAGCTGACCTTTGGTTATCTGCTGGAGTCGGCCCACAGCCGGCTGGCCTGGCTCTCGGATACCGCCGGGCTGCCGGACAAGACGCTGAAGTTTTTGCTCAATAACCGCCCGCAGGCGATGATCATCGACTGCAGTCATGAGCCGCGCGCGCAGACCCCGCGTAACCATAACGATCTAAACACCGTCCGCAGCCTTAACCAGGTCATTGGCTGTCCGCGGGTGATCCTCACCCATATCAGCCACCAGTTTGACGTCTGGATGATGGATAACCCGCTGCCGACAGGTTTCGAAGCGGGCTATGACGGGATGGAAATAGCGCTGGATTAAGCGCTGGCCTGCGGGGGGCGATCAGTAGCTATCATCCAGACGACGCTGGTCGCTTTCTAACTGACGACGATCGCGGTCGAGCTGACGCTGGCGTTCATCCAGCTGGCGGCGGCGCTCGTCCAGCTGGCGTTGCCGCTCGTCATACTGGCGCTGACTGTCACGGCTCTGCTGACGGCTCCCCTGATAGCGCCCGTCATCATACCGGCCATCGTCATCGTATCTGTCGTCGTCATCGGAGCGACTGCTGCCCGGGTTATAGGCGTCGTTAATGGCTTGCTGAATATTGCCGATCGCGTCATCGATAATATCGGCGCGAGCGGCCAGGCTGGTCAGCGACAGAGTGCAAAAGAGCAGTGCGGTTGCGTAACGTTTCATCGGGGCCAATCTCATCAGAGTCCTGCCGCTACCTTAATCATCCGCATGAAACCCGGGTAGCGGAGGAATCTCAAATCCTCGCGTACGCCGCGCTCAGCGCCTGCGCCAGCTGGGCGCGGGTAAACGGCTTACGCAGCCACTCCACTTCCGGCAGGGCCGGATTCTGCGCCGGACGCAAATCCTGGCCGCTGATCAACAGCACCGGCAGCGCCGGAAAGCGGCGTCGGGCGGTATGGATCACATCGGCGCCGCTCAGGGCCCCGGGCAGCATCAGATCGCTAATCAGCAGGGCAATATCCGGCGAGGCCTCCAGCAGCTGCAGCGCCTCTTCACCGCTGGCGGTTTCCAGCGTCAGCCAGCCCAGCTGATGCAGCTGTTCACATAGCGTCTGGCGGACATCCTCTTCATCTTCCAGCACCAGCGCCAGCCGCTCGCCCGCCGGGGGCGGCTCGTCCACCGCTGGCGCCACCTCCTTCTCAACCTCGGTCAACGCTCGCGGCAGCTGCAGCCGCACCGTCGTCCCCTGCCCCGGCGCGCTCTCCAGCGCCACCCGGCCGCCAGACTGGCGCACAAAGCCATACACCATCGACAGCCCCAGGCCGCTGCCGCTGCCGGTGGCTTTGGTGGTGAAGAAAGGTTCAAACACCCGGGCTTTCACCGCCTGCGACATCCCGCTGCCATGATCGATCACCTCCAGGGCCACCATATCCTGCCGCTGGCCGCTGCTGCGGGTGACCCGCTGATTCCAGGTGCGTATTTTGATGACCCCGCCGCGCCCCGCCATGGCGTCGCGGGCGTTCATCACCAGATTGATCAGGGCATTTTCCAGCTGGCCAACGTCTATCCATGCCGGCCACGCCGGCGACTGCGCCTCAATCTCCAGGCTTAAGGTCGCCGGCAGGGAGTGACGCATCAGCTCGCTGAGGTTCTCCAGTAGCGGCGCCATCGCCACCGCCTGGGGATGCAGCGCCTGCTTGCGCGAAAAGGCCAGCAGCCGCTGGGTCAGAAGCGCCCCACGCTCCGCCGCCTTCAGCGCCCTGGAGAGGCGCGGCACATCGCGCGCATCCGGCTCCACCAGCTCAAGACTGCCGATAATCACCGCCAGCAGGTTGTTAAAGTCATGCGCCAGACCTCCGGTCAGCTGGCCGACGGCCTTCATCTTCTGACTATGCAGCAGCGCCTCCTCCAGCTCCTGGCGCTTAATCCGATCGATCTCCATCTGGTTGGTCTTCTCTTTCAGCAGCCGGGTGGTGTGCTCCAGCGACGCCATATTGCGGGCGAAAACGTTAAAGGCCCGCGCCAGCTCCCCCAGCTCGTCGCGCCGCTGCAGGGCCGGCACCGAGACGTTCGGCTCTCCCTGAGCCAGCCGCGACATCGCCCGCGAGATGGCGGTCAGGTTCGAGCCGAGATTACGGTAGATGTACCACCCGGCGCAGCCGGTGATCGCCAGCGCCAGCAGCGCGGAAAGCAGAATAAACATACTGATGGAGCGCAGCTCCCGATGGCTCTGCGCCGCCCGCTGCTCTGAGGCTTCCGCCACCCGGGTCACGTACTGATTGATATCTTCGTTAAGCAACGCGACCAGCGCTTTGATGTGATACATGTACCAGCTGATCGTCAGGTCGCTCTCCTCCAGCTGGGCCGACAGCGGGGCCAGCGTCGCCAGTTCGCGGGTCACATCAGGGAGGACAAACGCCAGCGCGGGATCGGCGCTGCGTGTCGGCAGGGCGCCGCGCAGCTGGTCGAGTTGCAGGACGATCGACCGCGGCGTGACGGTATGGATCGCAGCCACGATCAGCCGGTCCATCTCGGCCAGCCGGCGCGGATCGATCGCCTTATCCCCGCCGCGATCGTTAAGATCGGCGAGATGGCGCAGGTTACTCTGATTCTGGTAAAGCGAACTCAGCAGCGCATTGCGCTGCAGATGGCGGCGCTGGCCGCGCTCCAGCATCTCCGCCACGCTCTGCTGCAGCGCGTTGCTGCGGCGAATAATATTGGCCACCCGCGCCTGCTCCTGCTGCGCCAGCGGGGCCGCCGCCAGCTGGGCCAGCGAGTGCTTCAGCGCCTGCTGCGTCGCCAGCAGCCGTTCCGCTTCGCTTTTGTACTCCAGCGCCCCCACCACCTGCGACAGGCGCACCGCCGCCGTGGCGACATTCGCCGTGTCCCGCGCCAGATCCATACTGCCGCGCATGTCGTTGAGAGTCTGGCGCTGCACCTGCTCCTGCAGCTGGCTGGCGTGGTGAAAGCCGAACACCGCCACGCCGCTGACCAACAGGGTGACCACGCCCATCAGCAGATTAAAGGAGAGCAGGCGGCCACGGGCGCTGGTGAAAAACGGGTGTCGGCGAGCGGTCATAACAACTCCGGTGAAGGATCGGTCGGCAGATAAGCGTGACGGTGCAGAAAATGACGCCGCGTAACTGTGATCGCGGTTAACTATTTATCACTATGACAAATATGAATGGATTCTGACATTCTGCATTTATTTTCCGGTGGTGGACTGCAGCTATTGTTCTTACAGACAGGAGCGCCGCGATGACCGCCACCCCGGTACTGGAAATGCGCCATATCGCCAAAGCTTTTGGCAAATTCTACGCGCTGAAGGGCGTCGACCTGACGGTCTGGCCCGGCGAGATCCATGCCCTGATGGGGGAGAACGGCGCCGGAAAAAGCACGCTGATGAAGATCCTCGCCGGCGCCTATACCGCCACCAGCGGCGAGATCCTGATCGACGGAAAACCGCAAACCATCCGCGGCCCCAAGGACGCGCTGGCCGCCGGGATCACGTTGATCTACCAGGAGATGCAGCTGGCGCCGAACCTGACCGTCGCGGAAAACATTTTCCTCGGCAGCGAGCTGGCGCGCGGTGGTCTGGTGCAGCGCAAAGCCATGCTCAGCCAGGCGCAGGCGGTGATCGACCGTCTCGGCGCCCAGTTCAAAGCCAGCGACCGGGTGATGACCCTGACCATCGCCGAACAACAGCAGGTGGAGATCGCCCGCGCCCTGCACCGTCAAAGCCGCATTCTGGTGATGGATGAACCCACCGCCGCCCTCTCCTCGCGGGAAACCCAGCGCCTGTTCGAGCTCATCCTGCGCCTGCGCGATGAGGGGATGGCGATCATCTATATCAGCCACCGCATGGCGGAAGTGTATGAGCTCTCCGACCGGGTCAGCGTCCTGCGCGATGGGCAGTATGTCGGCAGCCTGGTGCGCGACAAGCTCAACGCGCCGGAGCTGGTGCGCATGATGGTCGGTCGGCCGCTCAGCGATCTCTTCAATAAAGAACGGGACATTCCCCGCGGCCAGCCGCGCCTGCGGGTCGAGGATTTGACCGATGGCGGCAAGATTAAGCCCAGCAGCCTGGTGGTGCATGCCGGCGAAATCGTCGGCCTCGCCGGGCTGGTCGGCGCCGGGCGTTCCGAACTGGCGCAGCTGATCTTCGGGGTGCGCAAAGCCACCGCCGGGGTGATTGAGATTGACGGCGAGCCGGTGGTGATCCACTCGCCGCGGGAAGCCATCGACCTCGGGATCGGCTTTCTGACCGAAAACCGCAAAGAACAGGGGTTGTTTCTCGAACTGGCAGCCCAGGAAAACATCACCATGGCGACGCTGGAGCGCGACGCGACCTGGGGGATGCTCAACCGCCGGAAGGCGCAAACCATCTCCGATGACGCCATCCAGTTGCTTAACATCCGCGTGCCGCACGCCCAGGTGCGCGCCGGCGGACTGTCCGGCGGCAACCAGCAGAAGCTGTTAATTTCGCGCTGGGTGGCGATTGGCCCGCGCATTCTAATCCTTGATGAACCCACCCGCGGCGTCGACGTCGGCGCGAAAAGCGAAATTTACCGCATCATGAACGACATGGCGCGCCAGGGCGTCGCCATTCTGATGATCTCCAGCGAGCTGCCCGAAGTGGTGGGCATGAGCGACCGGGTCTATGTGATGCGCGAGGGCGTTATCGCCGGCGAGCTACAGGCCGGTGATATTAGCCAGGAAAGTATCATGACGCTGGCCACCGGCGTGACCGATTCTCACCTTAAGGCAGGGCAACTATGAGCATACCGAAAGAGACCTCCGCGCCGGTCGCGAAATCCGCTTCGGCGAAAAAAATGTTGATGGGCGACCTGATGCAGACCGTCGGCATTCTGCCGATCCTCATCCTGATCGTCGCCGTTTTCGGCTTTATCGCCCCCAACTTTTTCACGGAAAGCAATCTGCTGAATATCACCCGCCAGGCCTCGATCAACATTGTGCTGGCGGCGGGAATGACCTTCATCATCCTCACCGGCGGCATTGACCTTTCCGTCGGCTCCATCCTTGGCACCACCGCAGTGGCCGCGATGGTGGTGTCGCTGATCCCGGAGTTTGCGTTGCTGTCGATTCCGGCGGCGCTGATGCTCGGCCTGCTGCTCGGCCTGTTCAACGGCGCGCTGGTCGCCTTCGCCGGGCTACCGCCGTTTATCGTCACCCTCGGCACCTACACGGCGCTGCGCGGCGCCGCCTATCTGCTGGCCGACGGCACCACGGTGATCAACTCCGATATCAGCTTCGAGTGGATCGGCAATGACTACCTCGGCCCAGTGCCCTGGCTGGTAGTCATCGCCCTGGCGGTGATCGCGATGTGCTGGTTTATCCTGCGCCGCACCACCCTTGGGGTGCATATCTACGCGGTGGGCGGCAACATGCAGGCGGCGCGGCTGACCGGCATCAAAGTCTGGCTGGTGCTGCTGTTTGTCTATGGCATGAGCGGCCTGCTCTCCGGCCTTGGCGGGGTGATGAGCGCTTCGCGGCTGTACAGCGCCAACGGCAACCTCGGCGTCGGCTACGAGCTGGACGCCATCGCCGCGGTCATTCTCGGCGGCACCAGCTTCGTCGGCGGTATCGGCACCATCACCGGTACGCTGGTGGGGGCGCTAATTATCGCCACCCTCAATAACGGCATGACCCTGATGGGGGTCTCCTACTTCTGGCAACTGGTGATCAAAGGGGCGGTGATCATCATTGCGGTGCTGATCGACAAATACCGTACCCGACATCATCAAAGTGCATAACAACAACATCTTACCTGCGAGGAAAAGCGAATGCGTTTAAAACCGATAGTCACCGCGCTGTGTGCTGGCGCGCTGCTGGCCGCCTCCCCTTTTGCGTCGGCCAAAGAGCTGAAAGCGATTGGCGTGACGGTGGGCGACCTTGCCAACCCGTTCTTTGTACAGATCACCAAAGGGGCGGAGCTGGAGGCCCGCAAGCTGGCGGGGGATAACGTCAAAGTGACGCTGGTCTCCAGCGGCTACGATCTGGGCCAGCAGGTGGCGCAGATCGATAACTTTATCGCCGCCAAAGTCGATATGATCATCCTCAACGCCGCAGATTCGAAAGGCATTGGCCCGGCGGTGAAGCGGGCCAAAGAGGCCGGGATCGTGGTGGTGGCGGTTGACGTCGCCGCCGAAGGGGCCGATGCCACCATCACCTCCGATAACACCCAGGCGGGCGAGCTGGCCTGTAAATACATTAGCGACCGCCTGAACAACAAAGGCAACGTGGTGATCATCAACGGGCCGCCGGTCTCCGCCGTACAAAACCGCGTCGAAGGCTGCGAAACGGAGTTCAAAAAACACCCGGACATTAAAATCCTCTCCGCCAACCAGAACGCCAAAGGCAGCCGGGAAGGCGGCCTGGAGGTAATGACCTCCCTGCTGGCGGCCAATCCGAAGATTGACGGCGTGTTCGCGATCAACGATCCGACGGCGATTGGTGCCGATCTGGCAGCGAAACAGGCGCAGCGCAGCGAGTTCTTCATCGTCGGCGTCGACGGCAGCCCGGACGGCGAAGAGGCGCTGAAGCGTAAGAACTCGCTGTTCGTCGCCACCCCAGCGCAGGACCCACAGGTGATGGCGGCGAAGGCGGTGGAGATTGGCTACGACATCCTGCAGGGCAAACCTGCGCCGACCGCGCCGGTACTGATCCCGGTGACGATGATCGACAAAAATAACGTCAGCTCTTACAAAGGCTGGACCGTGAAATAAGCGCAACCAGGCGCACAATCGTTCCGCCGATTGTGCGCTACGCTTAACGAATATGACGGCGCGGAGTAGCAATCATGGAACGGAAAGGCATTATTGCCGCAGGCAACATGCTGGTCGATCATGTCCACCAGATCGGGCAGTGGCCGGAGCGCGGCTGGCTGGTGGAAATTGTCCATAGCGAACGCGCCACCGGCGGCGCGCCGCTGAATGTCCTGCTGACCCTGGCCAAAATGCACGCCGGGCTGCCGCTGCAGGCGGTCGGCCTGATTGGCGAGGATAACGATGGCGACTACATCACCGCCATGCTCGATCAGTACCATATCAATCGCCAGCTCCGCCCCCACCTCGATGACCCAGGTGATGACCGACGCCGAAGGCCAGCGCACTTTCTTTCACTCTCCCGGCGCCAACCGCCTGCTTGATCTCCCGGCTTTTGAGCCGCTGGATGCGCCGCTGAAAATTTTCCATCTCGGCTATCTGCTGCTGCTCGAAAGCCTCGATCGCCCCGATGAAGTGTACGGCACCCGCAGCGCGCGACTGCTGGCGCAGATGCGCGAGCGAGGCTATGAGGTGTCCCTCGATCTGGTGTCGCGCAAGGGCGACCCGCGCTACCGGCCGCTGGTCCTGCCGGCGCTGAAGCATCTTGACTACCTGACCATCAATGAACTGGAAGCCAGCGAGTTTAGCGGGCTGGAGATTCGTCTACCCAACGGCGAGCCGCACGTCGCCAATATCGCCCGCGCCGCCAGCGCATTGCTTGACGCCGGCGTACGCCAGCGGGTAGTGATCCATTGTCCGGAGGGGGCATGGGGCGTCTCCCGTACCGAAGCCGGGCGCTGGGTACCGTCATGGCGGCTGCCGCCGGAGGAGATTATCGGCAGCGTCGGCGCGGGGGACGCCTTCTGCGCCGGCCTGCTGTACGGCAGCCACGAACGCTGGCCGTTAACCGCCAGTCTGCAGCTGGCTCACGCCTGCGCCCGCGCCAGCCTGCAGGCCGCCAATGCGATCGACGGCGCCAAAACGCTCCCTGAGCTGCAGGCGTTTATTCAGTTGCAGAATGTTTAGATCGAGTAGATCCCGCTATCAGGGCGATGCCACAGGAGAACGGCGTGTCATGGCGAGAAAAGGGATACGGTTTATTCAAATCACGCCTGTTTTACGCTGAGTTCAACAAGGGCGGGCCAGGTAACTAACTGCGCCACTCGGCCAGCACCTTTTCCAGTTTATCTAATGACTCAGCGCGTTTTATCGCTGGCATCTGATGAATATTGCGCAATTTCCACTGCACGGCAGGCAAATCCTGAATACGCATTTCCGGCGCTAAACGCCAGTCTGGTTCGCCTCGTTTAAATGACAGTAAAAAATCGACATCCTGTTGTGTGAAACAGGATTTTAACGCAGCAATCATCCTGTTGGGGACTGCTGTCAGTTCCTCCAGGGCTATCGTCTCAAATGTCATCCCGCTGAATTCACGGTAAAAAGGTTCAGCAATATCTTTCCAGCGAGGATTCAGCACTTCAGCCAGAGGCCGATTATGGCTCAGTAAATACGCGATAAACCCATTGAAAATGGGACGGTCAAGCTCCTGCGCATCAAGAAGTAATTTCACGTCATAAAAATCTCTGGGATGCTGGCGATCCAGCGCCGCGCATAATTTTCCACCGTAGAGGTCAGGCAACGAAACCACTGGAAGGCTGGCATAGCCAAAAACGTCCTCTACCGCCCCCACCACTTCTCGCTCCTGTGGTGGATATAATGTTCCCCGGGCGACCGGTGAAACCTCTATCTTTATTTGCGCGCTATCGGTAGTAACAATGACACGCATCTCATCTGAACGATTAGCTTGTAATACAGCGCTCATACCTGCCTGTTGTTGCAGATTGGCGGCAATACGTGCAAGCGCATCCCGTATATGAGGTAAAGCGATGGCTCTGCTTTCCAGGGGCACCCAGGCGAGGTCGATATCCACCGATAATCGAGGGAAATCGCGGATAAAGAGATTGATTGCAGTGCCACCTTTCAGCGCAAATTCCCGTTCGACAGCAACATAGGGTAAAACCTGCATTAGCAGAGCAACCTGCCGATAATAAGGCGCCTGTATATCCATATTTTTTATTCCTTTTGAAAGCGTTCAGGCACTGTGATTTGGTATTGAGCATTGAACTTTCCATTTTCCACGATTTGCCGCTTGCCCGCTCCCAGATCGATTTTTTGGCTATCGATTCGTTTGAGCCAGCCATGCTCGTAAAAACTGGCGAAGAAGAGATACAAACGCTTGGCCTGCACGGACTGGCTGACGGAAAGAAGATACTCTACTTTACGAGGATTAAGATTAACCAGCCCCTGGAAAAGCTCTGCAGCGTGGTTAAATGAGAGGGTCCCCGGCACCGCGCTCAGCAACTCGTAAGCAGCCAGTTCTGGCGCACTGCCGATGAGTTTTTTCCCTTTTATATCAAGCGTTACACGGAATCTATCATCCAGCACCGGCAGTTTTTTCCCCGATATGACTATCCACTCCACACCCGGGAATTCCCTGAACCATTTCGGCAGCAGCGCTTTATTTTCCACACTAAGCCAGCACTGGTTTTGTTTTAGCTGTAGATAGTGTGAACGGCCCTGCCAGACTAAGCTACTGAGCCCCGCAACATACACCGGAGCGGCAAGCTGATTTTGCAAACATGCAAATGCATCGTTCCACTCCGGCTCACGTCCCGCACGCGCATATACGCCGTTGCCTCTTTTTTTTAACCAGCCACTTTGCGCGTATTTAAAGGCCAGAGAGGGAGAGATGGCATGCTGGCTTAACCAGGACTGAAGGATCACATCTCCGGGAGCGCTGTTTTGCAGCAGCCAGTTTAATTTTGTTGCCATAGATTAACCCAGAGTGTCACTTTAATAAAAAAAGTAAACTCCCTGCGCCAAATAAAGTCAACAGCGGGTTGGCAGCAAACCCGCCCTACGCCGCCTTCTCGCTGTGGGTCACGTCGGCGGAAAAGACATAGCCCAGACCGCGCAGGGTTTTAATCAACGTCGGCTGATGCGGGTTGAGCTCAATTTTGCGCCGCAGGCGCATGATCAGCACATCGATGGTCCGGTCGAATACCTCGGTGCTTTCATTATGAGTCAGCGCCAGCAGCTGTTCGCGATTCAATACCCGGCGCGCGTTCTGCGCCAGCGCCAGCAGCAGGCCATATTCTCCCTGGGTCAGCGGGATCGCCTGCTGCTGCGGGTTATACAGTTCACAGCGCGTGGTATCCAGCCGCCAGCCGTTAAACGTCAGGCCAGCACCGGCGCCCGACGCCTCGCCGGCCAGCGCCCCACTGCGTCGCAGTACCGCTTTCACCCGGGCGACCACCACCCGCGAGCTGAACGGTTTGGCGATGTAATCATCGGCGCCCATCTCCAGGCCCACCACCACATCAGACTCACTGCCCAGACCGGAGAGCATCACCACCGGCAGCTCAGGCCGCTTGCGCTGCAGCTGCTGGAGCACCTGCAGGCCATGGGTATCCGGCAGGATCATATCCAGTAAGACCAGCGCGATATCCGCCCGCTGCGCCACCGTCGTCAGCGCGTCGTTGCCGGTCTGGCTGACAAGCACTTCAAACGCGTGCGCGCCGAGCACATCGCTGAGCAGCTCGCCCATTGCCCTGTCATCATCCACCACTAAAATGACTGGTTTCATTTTTGCCTCTGCCCGCCGGGAATTAGTGTCAGTCTGATCGATTCTGCAAGCCTGCGCCGACAAATTCCTCTCCCGGTGACATTTTTTCAAGCGCCGTCACATCTCCAGGGTATCGACACGTCAAATCTGTCGACAGGCTGTTTTTCGTCAGCATTCCGCCCAAAAAAACCCGCGTATCATCAAGGAATACCCACAATGAAAATATGGCATAGAAGATGCATAGTGACGGCGCGATAGCGCAAACGCGCCCATTGAATAACTGGAGCAAGACCGATGAAAAAAGTCGTCACGGTTTGCCCGTATTGCGCATCAGGTTGCAAAATCAACCTGTTGGTCGATAACGGCAAAATCGTTCGGGCTGAAGCGGCGCAGGGGAAAACCAACCAGGGAACCCTGTGCCTGAAGGGCTATTATGGCTGGGACTTCATTAACGATACCCAGATCCTAACGCCGCGCCTGAAAACCCCCATGATCCGCCGTCAACGCGGCGGCAAGCTGGAAGCCGTCTCCTGGGACGAGGCGCTGGATTACGTCGCCACCCGCCTCAGCGCCATTAAAGCCAAATATGGCCCGGATGCGATCCAAACCACCGGCTCCTCCCGCGGCACCGGTAATGAAACCAACTATGTGATGCAAAAATTCGCGCGCGCCGTTATTGGTACCAATAACGTCGACTGCTGCGCTCGCGTCTGACACGGCCCTTCGGTTGCAGGTCTGCACCAGTCGGTCGGTAACGGCGCCATGAGTAATGCCATCACGGAGATTGATAACACCGATCTGGTGTTTATCTTCGGTTACAACCCGGCGGATTCCCACCCTATCGTGGCGAATCACGTCATTAACGCTAAACGCAACGGGGCGAAAATTATCGTCTGCGACCCGCGCAAAATTGAAACCGCGCGCATCGCCGATATGCACATTGCGCTGAAGAACGGCTCGAACATCGCGCTGCTCAACGCCATTGGCCACGTGATTATTGAAGAGGATCTGTACGATAAATCCTTCGTCGCCAGCCGTTCCGAAGGCTTCGAGGAGTATCGCAAAATCGTTGAAGGCTATACGCCGGAGTCGGTGGAGGAGATCACCGGGGTCAGCGCCCAGGAGATCCGCGCCTGCGCCCGGATGTATGCCAGCGCCAAATCCGCCGCCATCCTGTGGGGCATGGGCGTCACCCAGTTCTACCAGGGCGTGGAGACGGTGCGGTCGCTGACCAGCCTCGCGATCCTCACCGGCAACCTCGGCAAGCCGAGCGTCGGCGTCAACCCGGTACGCGGCCAGAACAACGTTCAGGGCGCCTGCGATATGGGTGCGCTACCGGATACCTATCCGGGCTATCAGTACGTCAAGTTCCCGGAGAACCGCGAAAAATTCGCCAAAGCCTGGGGCGTGGAAAGCCTGCCTGCGCATACCGGCTATCGCATCAGCGAATTGCCGCACCGCGCGGCGCACGGTGAAGTGCGGGCGGCGTACATTATGGGTGAGGATCCGCTGCAGACCGACGCCGAACTCTCGGCGGTCCGCAAAGCGTTCGACGATCTGGAACTGGTTATCGTCCAGGACATTTTCATGACCAAAACCGCCTCCGCGGCTGACGTCATCCTGCCGTCCACCTCGTGGGGCGAGCACGAAGGCGTGTATACCGCAGCGGACCGCGGCTTCCAGCGCTTCTTTAAAGCGGTGGCGCCGAAGTGGGACCTGAAAACCGACTGGCAGATCATCAGCGAAATCGCCACCCGGATGGGCTATCCGATGCATTACAACAACACCCAGGAGATCTGGGACGAGTTGCGGCATCTGTGCCCGGACTTCTACGGCGCCACCTACGAGAAAATGGGTGAGCTCGGCTATGTCATGTGGCCGTGCCGCGATGAGTCCGACGCCGATCAGGGAACGTCGTATCTGTTTAAAGAGAAGTTCGATACCCCGAACGGACTGGCGCAGTTCTTCACCTGCGACTGGGTCGCGCCGATCGATAAGCTTACCGACGAGTACCCGATGGTATTGTCGACGGTGCGCGAGGTCGGCCACTACTCGTGCCGTTCAATGACCGGTAACTGCGCGGCGCTGGCGGCGCTGGCGGATGAACCAGGCTATGCGCAAATCAACACCGCCGACGCCGAACGGCTAGGCATCGAAGATGAAGAGCTGGTATGGGTCAATTCGCGTAAGGGGCGCATCATCACCCGCGCGCAGGTCAGCGATCGGCCGAATAAAGGCGCGGTGTACATGACCTACCAGTGGTGGATCGGCGCCTGTAACGAGCTGGTCTCAGAGAACCTGAGTCCAATAACCAAAACGCCGGAGTACAAGTACTGCGCGGTCAACGTTGAGCGGATTGCCGATCAGCGCGCCGCGGAACAGTACGTGATCGACGAGTACAACAAGCTGAAATCCCGCCTGCGCGAAAGCGCGATGGGTTAAGGTTCGGCGGTCTGACCCGGCTCGCGCGATGCGTAGGCCGGGTCAGGCGCAGCCGCCACCCGGCACACAAGCGGCTCCGTGTACGCAGTCTGTCGCCCGGCGGCGCTGCGCTTGCGCGGGCCTACGCTGTTTGAACCAGCAGAGGACTCGTAGGCCGGATAAGGCGAAGCCGTCAGGCAAACGTCGTGAAGAAAGGCATTACTCGG